>ENA-OQCF01000163-OQCF01000163.1-human-gut-metagenome-genome-assembly--contig:-NODE-163-length-25481-cov-4.706200_pt1 | contig 25481 bp, 40 predicted proteins | sample MGYA00242756_ERZ504573 | MGnify/ENA primary metagenome ERZ504573 (study PRJEB26092, sample SAMD00036240) | human gut metagenome | host: Homo sapiens | study: EMG produced TPA metagenomics assembly of... | reverse complement strand
CAGCGAATGCCATTAGCAGAATTTTCGGTTCCAGCTAATAAAATCAAGGCTTCCAGCTAATTGAGGCCAAAATCGCCGTTTTCTATGCTTTATGCAACTTCACAGCATAAGAAAATACTTTTGGACATACAAAAAAGCGCAGAAGGCTTCCTTTGAGAAACACCTTCTGCGCTTTTTGTTTTACATTGCGATCCAGCCCAGAGCATTTGCCACAGAGCTGATCAGGATAATGGCCGCAAAGATGGGGCACAGATACTGGATCATGAAGTTGAAGATCTTTTTACGGCGGAAGGGCTTGCCGCCCAGCGTCACCTCTTCTTCGATCTTCTGCACGCCGATCACGCGGGACACCAGCAGGCAGATAGCAATGGCTGCAATGGGCATCATGACAGAGTTGGTGAGGAAATCGAAGAAATCCAGAAACTGCATTCCGAACACCGTCACGCCCGCCAGCGGGCCATAGCCCAGTGCCGAAAGGCTGCCCAGCGCCACCATGATCAGGCCGATCAGTGCCGTTGCGCGCTCGCGGCTCCAGCCCAGCTCGTCCTCAAAGGTGGAGACAGCGCTCTCGGTCAGGGCAATGGAGCTGGTCACGGCTGCAAACAGCACCAGCAAAAAGAACAGGATGCCCACCACATGGCCAAAGCCCATGCTCTCGAACACCTTGGGGATGGTAATGAACATCAGCGCCGGGCCGGCCTGCAGGGTGTCCGGGTCGCCGCCGGAGAAGGAGAACACCGCCGGAATGATCATCAGCCCGCCATGATGGCAATGGCCGTGTCAAACACCTCCACGTTCTCGGTGGATTCCTCAATGGAGACCTCCTTCTTCATATAGGAGCCAAAGGTGACCAGAATGCCCATAGCGATGGACAGCGAATAGAACATCTGGCCCATGGCCGTGACCACCGTCATCCAGGAAAAGTTTGCCACGTTCGGCACCAGAAAATACTTCACGCCTGCCAACGCACCCGGCGCGTGACCGAGTAGCCCGCAATGACCACCGAAAGCACCACCAGCACCGGCATCATCACCTTGGAAACACGCTCCACGCCGTTGCGCACACCTGCAAAGATGATGGCCAGCGTAAAGGCCGTGAAGATCAGAAAGCACACCTCTGCCGACAGTCCGCTGGAAATGAAATTGGAAAAATAACCGTCCTGCGAAAGCTCACTGCCATGGCCGCTGATATACTCCGACAGATAGCGGATGACCCATCCACCAATGACCGAATAGTACGGCACGATCAGAATAGGGATGACCGCATTGATCCAGCCGCCGAACCGCAGGCCGCCCTTTTTGCCAAAGGCGCCAAAGGCACCCACCGGGCTTTTGTGGGTCATGCGGCCCAGTGCCGTTTCGGCCACGATCATCGTGTAGCCAAAGGTGACGGCCAGCACGATGTACACCAGCAGAAAAATGCCGCCGCCGTATTTCGCGGCGAGGTACGGAAACCGCCAGATGTTGCCCAGACCTACCGAAGCGCCTGCGGCCGACAGCACAAAGCCGATCTTGCCGGAAAAGGCGCTGCGCTTTTGTTTTTGCGTATCCATGATTTAATTCCTCTTTTCCTATATTCCTATACACAAGTGGCCTTAGTGTACCATATCTGTCCGTCAAATACAACTGTCCCGCCTGTTTGCGTGCAAAAAACAAACAGCGCCCCCCAAGGGAGCGCTGCCTGTCTTTATAAGAGGTATACGCGTTGATTTCAGAAGATGCTGTAGCCCAGCAGCTGCGGCAGGGCGGTAGTAAGCGGGCCCCATAGGCTGATAGAGATCAGAACGATCACGTTGCAGATCACGTAGGGCGCTGCGCCCTTGAAGATCTCGATGATGGGCATACGGTTGATCTTGTTGCAGGCGTTCAGGCACATGCCGACCGGCGGAGTGACCAGACCGATGGCCAGACCGGTGATCATCATGGCACCGAACTGCAGCGGCGAGAAGCCGTACTGCACCATGACCGGCAGCAGGATGGGGGTGAGCAGCAGGATGGCCGGGCTGACGTCGATGAAGGTGCCGATCATCAGAATCAGCACATCAAAGATCAGTGCAATGGCCCATGCGGGCATGTTCAGGGACATGAAGAAGGCACCCACCGTCTGCGGCACCTTCTGCATGGTCAGCACCCATGTAAAGATGGTGGTGAAGCCGATGATGAGCATGATGGAGGAAGAAGAGATCAGGGTCTTTTTCAAAGCCTCCCAGACACCCTTCCATGTCAGCTCCTTGTAGACGAAGAAGCCCACCAGCATGGAATACAGCACGGCCACACCGGCACTTTCGGATGCAGTGCACACGCCGAAGGAAACGCAGATGATGATGAACAGCGGCATGATGAGGGCAGGAATGCCGGAAAGCAGGCTCTTGGCGGCGCGCTTGCCGTCAAACTTGATCTTTTCCGGATGCCAGCCCTTCTTGCGCTGATGATGTACACCAGCACCAGCTGAGTCAGACCGATCAGGATGCCGGGCACGGCACCTGCCACGAACAGCGCACCCACCGATGCACCGGAGATCATGGAGTAAACGATCATGGGGGTGGAGGGCGGGATGATCATGCCCATGGTGGAGGATGCCACCGTGATACCGGCAGAAGCTTCCGGCGGGTACCCTTCCTTCTCCATGGCGGGGATCAGGATGGAACCCAGAGCCGAGGTATCGGCCACAGAGGAGCCGGAAATACCGCCAAAGATCATGGAAGCCACGATGTTCACTTCGCCCAGACCACCGCGGATGGGCCGCAGCAGCTCCATGCAGAAGTTGATGATGCGCTGGGTGATGCCGCCGGTGTTCATCAGCTCACCAGCCAGCATGAACAGCGGCATGGCGATCATCAGCTCACTGTAGGCACCGTTCCACACGCGCTGCGGCAGCATGGTAATAAAGGTAGGTGCATAGATCAGGATGTAGGTCACGCAGGAAGCGCCGATGGCGAAAGCCAGCGGGATGCCCAGCGCGGCAAAGAAGATCAGCAGCACCAGAAGGATGAGCATTGCCATAGTTGTGTATTCTCCCCTTTCCGCTTATGCGTCGTCACGGCTCAGCGCCTGATTCTTGGGCGCAAAGTAGGAAATATCGGCCTTGTACAGGGTGATGATCTTGATCACGACGCAGATGGCACAGATGATGCCGCACACCGGCATGATGCCGTACATATACATCATGGGGATCTCCATGCCCTGACTGATCTGCTTACCGGCAACGCCCACATACTTGAAGCCCTGATAGGTGAACACCAGCACCACAGCCAGCACGATGAGGTAATTGACGATAGCCAGCCAGCGCTTGCGGGCAGGCTTGACACCGTCGTAAAGGATGTCGATCATGACGTGCTCGTCCTTGATCACGTTGATGCCCATGCCCCAGAAGGTGGTAAAGGCAAACAGGGTGGTGTTGAACTCTGCCAGCTGCTTCCAGCTCAGGGAGAAGCAGTAGCGCGCAATAACGGTAAAGATCACAAGAGCTGCCAGCAGTGCCATGCGATCACGCCGATGGTAAAGTATATGTCAAACAGCTTCTTGCCGATTTTTTTCAGCTTTTCGATGGTGCTCAGCCCCTTTCGGTTATTTTACAACTTTTTCCATTGGCCTGTTACAGCAGAGGGCAGCCCGCAGGCTGCCCTCTCGCCTTTACCGTAACATGGCCGTTCTAGCCTTTGGTCGTTTCTGCTTATGCCTTTGCGACGATATCCTGCATCTCCTTGATCTCGTCGGCGGTGCAGATGCCCTCGGTGACACACTGGTCGTACACGGACTGCACAGCGGTCTGGAAGGCCTTCAGCTCATCGGCAGAGGCTCATAGACTTCGCAGCCGGAATCCACGATGGTCTGCTTTGCGGCGCTGGAGTTCTTGTCGATCAGCTCGTCGTTGTACTCGCCCATCTTGGTGGCGCACTCGTTAATGATATCGCGGTACTCCTCGGGCAGGCCGTTCCACCATGCTGCGTTCACATAGAAGGGATCCGGATGGAACTGGTAGTTGACCTCGGTGAAGTACTTCTGCACTTCATAGAACTTCATGCCCTCCACGTTGACCCAAGGGTTCTCCTGACCGTCTGCAACGCCGGTCTTCAGGCCCATGTACAGGTCGGAGTACGGATGGTAGTGGTGGTAGCACCCATTGCCTGGAAGGTCATGTCAATGGTCTTCATACCGTTGGTGCGCATCTTCAGGCCCTTCAGGTCTGCGGGAGCCTTGATGGGGTGCTTGGAGTTGGAGAACTGGCGGTAGCCGCCTGCATCGCACAGGTTAATGATGACAGTGCCGTCTCGCCTTCGGCCTCAGCGCACACCTTCTGTGCCAGATCGCTCTGCAGCAGAGCGTGACCTGCGCACGGGTGTTGGTCAGGAAGGGCAGGGTGAACATCAGCAGACGGGGGCTGAAGTCGAACTGACCGCCGCGCATGCCCTGCACGGTGCCGGCCACGACCTGCTCCAGCATCTCCTTCTCGGTGCCCAGCTGGCCGTTGCCGTAAACCTCAATCTTCACATGGCCGTTGGTGGCCTCTGCCACATCGGCGGCAAACTGCTCCATGGAAACAAAGCGGGGGTTGCCTTCGGGCTGTGCATGACCCACGGTCATGGTGAAGTCGCCCAGAGATGCAAACTTGTCCTCACCGGCTGCTGCGGCACTTGCTGCAGTGCTGGTAGATGCTGCGCCGGAAGCAGCCGGAGTGGATGCACCGGAACCGCCGCAGGCTGCCAGAGCACCTGCAGCTGCCATTGCACCAGACACCTTCAGGAAATTGCGACGAGAGACCTTTTTCATAATCTTCTTCCTCCTTGTTTCAAGGGTGCCGTTTTGCCTTGTACTCTAGCAAAGTTTTTGGCGGCCCCTGTATACAGCATTTTCATTGCACGCTAATCGCAACAGAAAATTCACATCCGCACAAGAGCCAAACTTCACCAACTTCGTAAAGTTTCTTTGTGCATAACTAACAATCTTATCCGTTTCTCGTGAAAACTGTTACAATCTGATGACACAATTCCGTTCATTTTCATCTGATATATCAATTTTTGTCAGATATGATAAATTTCGGAGCTTTTCCTATACTTGTATACAGGCTATTGTATACTTCATTCTCATGCGTTGACAATCTCTTTTCGGCAGGCTAAAATAGAAATATCTTATCATCAACTATGTAAATGGAGTGTGAGCACATGGCTGAACAGCTGCATCCGGAGGACATCTACCAGACGCTGGAATATGAAATCGTTACGCTGAAGATCAAGCCCGGAGAGACCATCAGCGAAAATCAGCTGTGCAAACGGTTCGGCATTTCGCGCACACCGGTGCGCGCTGCCCTGCAGCGGCTGGAACAGAACGGCTTTGTGCAGATCATTCCCTGCAAGCACCATCGTCACCCCCATTGATCTGGATATCGTGGATCAGATCGTGTACCAGCGCACCGCTGTGGAAAGCATGGTCCTGCGTGATTTCATTCAGGTCTGTTCGCCCAAAGAGTACATCGAAATCAAGCACAAATATGACCTACTGGAAGAGATGGCCCAGACCATGACCGACCCGGACAACGTGGATATCAATGCCTTCCTGACGCTGGATCTGGAAATGCACGCCATCTGGTTTTGCAGCATGAACAAGTGGTACATCTGGCAGAACCTGACAAAGCCGCAGCCGGATTATTCCCGCTTTACCCGTCTGGATGTGGTGCGGGCCAACAATGTGCCGGATGTGCTGAGCGAGCACCGGGAAATTTTGCGGGTGATCCGGGAAAAAGACCTGGATGCCATTGAACCGCTGATCCGGCGGCACCTGTACGGCGGCCTGCGCCGCATGGGCACCCAGCTGTACGCAGAAAAGTACAGACCTTATTTTACCGGCATCTGAACCAATAAAAACAAGCGCATCCGCCAGCCTTTCGGCCTTTGGATGCGCCTGTTTTGTTTTTTGTATAATTTACTGCTTGTGGTACTTGCGGTCCTCTTCCTCGTAAACAGGGTCACAGGTCAGGTACATTCCCAGCCGGTTCAGGGTGCTGGTATCCACACCCGAAAGCAGCACGGTGGAGTGCACATCGCAGCCCTTGAGGTTGGGCAGCTGATGCATGGCCGCTGCAGCCTGCTCGTTGGAAGCAGCCGAGCTGGAAAGCGCGATCAGGATCTCGTCGGTGTGCAGGCGGGGATTCTTGCCGCCCAGATAGTTGGTCTTGAGGGTCTGGATGGGCTCAATGGAAGCCGCACTCACAAGGTCGGTCTCCTGCGGGATACCGGCCAGCACCTTGAGAGCATTCATCAGAGCAGATGCTGCTGCACCCAGCAGCGGACCGGTCTTGCCGGTAACAACGGTGCCGTCCGGCAGCTCAATGGCGGCAGCAGGGGCCCCGCCGGTGCTCTCGCTGCGGGCATGAGCCTGCTTTTCCACTTCGCGCTGGCCCACGGTCAGGTCGGCCTGATTCATCAGCAGTTCCAGCTTGTAGCGCTCGGTCTCCTTGACCGTGCCGGTGATCTTCTGCTCACACAGGCACTTGAAGTAGCGGCGCAGGATCTCCTTGCGGGAGGCTTCGCGGCAGACCGCATCGTCCACGATGCAGTTGCCTGCCATGTTCACACCCATGTCCGTGGGGGACTTATACGGGCTTTTGCCGGCGATCAGCTCAAACATGGCGTTCACCACCGGGAAGATCTCAATATCGCGGTTGTAGTTGACGGTGGTCACGCCGTAGGCTTCCAGATGGAACGGGTCGATCATGTTCACATCGTTCAGGTCGGCTGTAGCGGCCTCGTAGGCCAGATTCACCGGGTGCTTGAGGGGAATGTTCCAGATGGGGAAGGTCTCGAACTTGGCGTAACCGGCCTTCACGCCGCGCTTGTACTCATGGTACAGCTGGGAAAGGCAGGTGGCCATTTTGCCGCTTCCGGGGCCGGGGGCCGTGATGACCACCAGTGGGCGCTGGGTCTCGATGTAATCGTTCTTGCCGTAGCCCTCGTCGCTGACGATGCGGGCCACATCGTTGGGATAGCCGGGAATTTTGTAGTGGCGGAAGGTGCGGATGCCCAGACTGTTCAGCCGCTTTTCAAAGGCCTCCACCTCCGGTGCAGCGGCGTACTTGGTCACGCACACGCTGCCCACATACAGGCCTACTTCCTGGAAGGCATCGATCAGGCGCAGCACATCCAGATCGTAGGTGATGCCGTAGTCGCCGCGGATCTTGTTGCTGATGATGTCCTCGGCGCTGATAACGATGACCACCTCGGCCTGATCCTTCAGCTGCAGCAGCATCTGCAGCTTGGAATCGGGCTGGAAGCCCGGCAGTACGCGGGACGCGTGGTAATCATCGAACAGCTTGCCGCCGAATTCCAGATAGAGCTTGTTGTCAAATTTCTTGATGCGCTCGCGGATATGTTCTGACTGCATCGAGAGATATTTGTCGTTGTCAAATCCAATTTTCATCGTTCGTTTCCTTTTTCCTCTTTGCTGTGCCCGGCACACCGCACCGGAACTTTTCCATAACAGAAACAGTATACCACACTCAAAAACCGGGTGCAATCCAAAAGGGCGGCTTCAAAGTTTTTTCCAGCAAATGCGGTGTTTCGCGCTGTTCTTTGCTGCATTTTTTGTGAAAATGGTTCTTGCCGCGTTTTTGACAGCGGGTGTATCATGTTATATCCGATTGGATTGGAAGTCGTGGGCGGTTACTTTTTCTTTTTATCCTTCTGATCCTTCGCGCGATCCTGCGTAATACAGCAAGCCCCCGGGTCTCCCCGGGGGCTTGCCGCAGCTTTATGAAGTATCTCGAATATGGAGGAAATGGCGTTTATTCTGCGTCGGTACGGTTTTTCTTGAGCAGGCTCAGGATCACAGCACCCAGCACGCTGCCCACAGCCAGCGCCACACAGTACAGCACTGTGTGGTCAACCACAGGGAACACGAAGATGCCGCCGTGCGGTGCACGCAAAGCGCAGCCGAAGGTCATAGAGAGCGCACCGGCCACCGCTGCACCGGCCACGCAGCTGGGCAGGACGCGCAGCGGATCTGCTGCTGCATAAGGGATCGCGCCCTCGGTGACGAAGCACAGGCCCATGACGTAGTTCACGATGCCGTTGCGGCGCTCGTCGGCAGTCACTTCTTGGGGCAGAAGGTGGTGGACAGGGCGATGGCGATGGGAGGAACCATGCCGCCCACCATGACAGCGGCCATCACCTCATAGTTGCCGGAGGCAAGGGCTGCCGTGCCAAAGACGTAAGCTGCTTTGTTGAACGGGCCGCCCATATCAATGCTCATCATACCGGCCACGATGGCACCCAGCAGCACCTTGGAGGTGCCGCCCATGGCGTTCAGGCAATCGGTCATGGCAGTGTTGATCATGCCCATGACCGGGTTGATGCCGCACATCACTGCGCCGAGGATGAGCATACCGCCCAGCGGGTAGATGAGCATGGGACGGATGCCATTCAGGCTGGCAGGCAGCTTTTCGGTGATCTTTTTCAGCAGCTCGACGATATACCTGCAGCAAAACCGGCCAGCAGTGCAGCAAGGAAGCCGCCGGAAACACCGGTGGTCTCACCCGCTGCAATGCCTGCAAAGTTGGTGCCGTTCATGGCCAGCACACCGCCCACAAAACCGACCGCCAGACCCGGACGGTCCGCGATGGACATGGCGATGAAGGCAGACAGGATGGGCAGCATGTAACCGAAGGCTGCGCTGCCCACCGTCTTAAAGAAGGCAGCGACCGGGGTGTTCATGCCAAAGTTGGAGGGATCGATGGTGTAATCGTCCAGCAGGAACGCCAGTGCGATCATGATGCCGCCGCCCACCACGAAGGGCAGCATGTGGGAGACACCGTTCATCAGGTTCTTGTACAGAGCGCGGCCAAAGCTGTCCTTGCCGGAAGCATCCTCGGCGGCTGTGCGCCGCCCTCGGCGTGGTAAACAGGCACCTCGCCGTGCACGATCTTCTTGATGAGCTCCTCCGGCTTGTGGATGCCATCGTCCACCCGGGTGAACAGCACCGGCTTGCCGTCGAAGCGGGCGGTCTCCACCTTCTTTTCTGCTGCCACGATGATGCCGTCGCAGTTTGCGATCTCTTCTCTGGTGAGGATGTTCTTTGCTCCATCCGAGCCATTGGTCTCCACCTTGGTGGGCAGCCCCAGCTTGTCACCGGCCTTGGTCAGGGCTTCCGCTGCCATATAGGTGTGGGCGATGCCGTTGACGCAGGCGGTCACGGCCAGAATGCGGTAGCCGCTCTGGGGGATCTCCTGCTGGGTGAAGCTCTCCGCGCCGAACTGAGCCTCCTCCTGTGTATCGATGCAGTCAAGGAACTCTGCAGGGGTCTTTGCGGCCTTCAGCTTCTCTACAAAGTCCTCGTTCATCAGCATCTGCATCATACGGGCCAGCATGTCCACATGCAGGCTGCCGTTTTCCGGAGCCGCAATGGCAAACAGCAGGTCGGTGGTACCGTCGTCCTCGGCATTGTACTGCACAGGGCTGCTCAGCCGCAGCGCCGCCAGACTGGGCCGGGTGACTACATTGGTCTTGGCGTGGGGCACTGTGATGCCGTTGTCCACATAGGTGGAGCCCTCCGCCTCACGGGCATAAAGGGCCTTTTTGTAGGCATCCTTGTCCGTGATGTTGCCATGGGTGGCCTGCAGCTCCACCAGACGGCTGATGATCTGCTCCTGATCGGTCAGAGCCTCATCCAGTGCGATGGACTGCGCGGTGAATAATTCCGTAATACGCATGATTTTTCTCCCTTCCTGTATAACTGCAACCCTCTCCGTCACAGAGGGTCAGATTTCCTTCATCAGTTCGTCGATTTTTTCTTTGGTGGCAAGGCCAAGCTGAACGCCGTTGCACTGCCGCAGGCGGTGCCCAAACGCAGTGCAAAGGAATAGCTCCGGGTCTGCATCCAGCCAGCCACAAAGCCGGCCACCATGCTGTCGCCTGCGCCCACGCTGTTTACGACCTTGCCCTTGGGGCAGCCGATGCGGTGCACCTCGCCATTTTCGTCCACCAGCAGGGCACCGTCGCCCGCCATGCTTACCAGCACGTTGCGAGCGCCCTTTTGCTGTAGGGTGCGGGCCGCAGCAATGATCTCTTCGTCCGTAGTCAGCACCCTGCCCACGATCTCGCCCAGCTCGTGGTTATTGGGCTTGATGAGGAAGGGGTGGTACTGCAGCACGTTCACCAGCAGGTCGCGGGTGGCATCCACCACAGCACGCACGCCCCTGCCTGCAGCCGGGCCAGCAGCCGCTCGTAGGTATCCTGCGAAAGGCTTGCCGGGATGCTGCCCGCCAGAATGAGGATATCATCCTCGTTCAGGCTGTCCAGCTTCTTTTCCAGCTCCTGCATGGCGCTCTCCGGAATGTCGGGGCCCGCGCCGTTCAGCTCGGTCTCCTGCCCTGCCTTGATCTTGACATTGATGCGGGTCATGCCCTGTTCCAGATGCACAAAATCGGTCTTTAAGCCCTGTGCAGCAAGACCGCGTTCCAGCCATGCGCCGGTCTCACCGGCCACAAAGCCCAGCGCCACGCTCTCGCAGCCCAGCTGTGCCAGCACACCGGACACATTGATGCCCTTGCCGCCCAGCACGCAGTCCTCGCCTTTGGCGCGGTTCACCTCGCCTACTTCCAGCGGTGCATCCAAACGCACCACATAGTCAATGGCCGGGTTGAATGTTACGGTATAAATCATACTTCCGTCTCCTTTACCAGCGTGAATTGTTTGTATTTGGGGTTGGGGCAGCGGTTGGTGAGAATGGCACCGCCCTGCAGGTCGGCAATGACTGCCGGTAGATGCGGGAAAACTTGGCATCATCCACAAGGAACCAGGCTTCCCGTGCACGGTGCACTGCCGCTGCTTTCACGGCAGCTTCCTCGGGGTCCGGCGTGGTAAAACCGGCATCCAGCGCCACACCGTTGGCACCCATGAACGCCTTGGTAAAATTGTAGCGCTGCAGGCTGGTGACTGTGGGTGCACCCACAATAGCTTCGGTCTCGGGCCGCAGCAGTCCTCCGGGCAGATACACCCGGCAGCCTTTCGGGCCAGTGCCCGGGCATGGGCCACGCCGTTGGTCACATAGCTGGCTTTGAGGGCATCCCCCGCCAGTGCACGCACCAGCTCCAGCGTGGTGGAGCCTGCATCGATGAACACAAAATCATCGGCGTTGATGAGCTTTGCCGCCGCCTGCGCGATGCTGCGCTTCTGCTCCACAGCCTGCGACTCCTTGGCCTCCATGGTGGGTTCATCCGCCAGAAAACGGCTGTCCGGCAGGGTGGCACCGCCGTGCACCTTGTTCAGCTTGCCCAGCCGGTCCAGTTCGGTCAGGTCGCGCCGGATGGTGGATTCGCTGGTGTTCAGCGCCTCGCACAGTTCCTGCACCGTCACGGTGCGCTTGCGGTTCAGCTGTTCCATGATCAGGCTGAAGCGTTCTTCTGCCAGCATCGGCATTCTCTCTCCTTTGGTTTGATCTTATCTTTGACGGTTTATGACCGTTTGTGCGTTGTTTTGGTTGATTGCATCTTTATTATAGCAAATACAGCACCAAAATCAATCATTTCCAGTCAATTCCATTCATTTTCGTTCACAAAAAATTGTCTTTAAATTTGTGCAGGGAGCACAAAAGCTGGGATACAAGCATTTTGTGCAAACAAAAAAGCCGCCGTGCGTACCAATCGCACAGCGGCCGGAGAGATGGCTTATTGAGAAATCACTCGGCAGTCCAGTAGAAATCGTCGCCGGGCATTGCGCCGCCCACTGCCTTGGGGTCGGCATCAAACAGCACCTGCAGATAAGCGGATGCGTTGGTCTTGAGCTCGTCGCCGGTCAGGCAGACGATGTTGCAGTTGGGCAGGGCCTTCTTGGCAATGGCAGCCTTGGCCACAACACCCTGCTCCTCGCACAGAGCGGCAGTGCCGTCCAAATCGGCGTTGGCAGCTTCCACGCTCTTGGCGTAGTCGGTAAGGAATGCGGCCACAACATCCGGGTGTTCCTCGGCATACTCCTTGCGCACCACGGTCACGCCGGTGATGAGCTGCGTATCCGCGACCTTGTTCCATTCCTCGGTCAGGTCGAGGGCCACACGCAGGGTGTCGTCCTGCAGGCCGGCTGCAGTCACATAGGGCTGGGGCAGAACTGCAATGGCATCCTCGGTATTGGCCATCTGGGCCGTGACCTCGGTGGCCTCGCTGTAGTATTCAATGGTCACATCCTTGTCCGGGTCGATGCCGTTGGCGTTCAGAAGATAGCGCAGCACGTACTCCGGCGTGGTGCCCTTGCCGGTGGACAGGATGGTACGGCCTGCAAGGTCTGCCATGGACTGGATCGTATCGCCGCCTTTTTCCACTACGTACAGCACGCCCAGCGTGTTGACTGCCACAGCCTGAATGCCGCCCTCCGTCTTCTGATACAGGGTGGCGGCCAGATTTGCCGGGATGGAAGCCATGTCCAGCTCGCCCTTCATCAGCAGCGGCACGATCTCATCGGCAGCGCCGTAAAGCTGCAGGTCGTAATCCATGGAAGCGGTGTCATCCTCTTCCATGCTCAGCAGGTTGACAAGGCCCATGGTGGTGGGGCCTTTCAGGCCGGCAATGCGCAGCGCATCGGTGGTGGACAGTTCCTTTGCTTCCTCACTGGAAGCGGCTTCCGAAGCAGCCTCGGGGACAGCTTCGCTGGAAGCTGCACTGGATGCAACAGAGCTGGATGCCGCACCGCCGCAGGCGGCAAGGCTCAGCACAAGGGCCAGAGCCAGCAGCATGGATGTCAGTTTTTTCATGCGGGGTTCCCTCTTTCCTCACAAGACCGCGCCATTTTGTGCCTGAAAATTTTGCACAGAACCATGGGTCGGTCTTTTCATATTTTTTACAAGGCAAATTTGCAAAATCATTTGCTTTGCGGGTCTAAGTTTACTATAATAGAGTCAAAAATACCGTTGCGTGTGCAACGGAATTGCAGGAGGGCTGTGGGAAGCCGGATCTTTCCCACGGAATTGTGATGAAAAACTTTCTTCCGCTGTTATGCTCCACCTCTTTATTCAATGGTCTGACCCCTGAAGAGCTGCAGACCCTGCTGGCTCAGCTGGGTGCCGTTATGCGCAGCTATGGCAAAGGCGAAGCGCTTGTTCTGGCGGGCGAACCCAACCGCAGGGTGGGCATCGTACTGTCCGGTGAGCTGGAAGCTACCGTCCCGGGCCGCAGGGTGCGCGCATTCCCATCACTCACATGGAACCGGGCGGCGTGTTCGGCGATGTGCTGAGCGGTTCCAGTCTGGCAAGCCCGGTCACGGTGATGGCTTCGGTGCCCTGCGAGGTGCTGCTGATTCCCTACGAGCGGCTGCTGCTTTCGGATGGCAGTCCGGCGCACCAGCAGACATTGCGCAATCTGGTGCGCACCATCAGCGATAAATATTTTTCCCTCTCCCGCCGCATCGACCTGCTGGTGCTCAAAAGCCTACGGGCCAAAGTGTGCGCCTATCTGCTCAGTGAAGCCGAGCGGGCTGGCAGCCTGACCTTCAGCATCCCGTTCTCCCGCATCCAGCTGGCAGATTACCTGAACTGCGACCGCAGCGCCCTCAGCCGCGAGCTGAGCCAGATGCAGCGGGACGGCCTGCTGGACACCTACAAAAGCAGCTTCAAGCTGCTGGAGCCTGCGGTACTGAAGCAAATGGTGCAGTGACCATTTGAATAGCCGCCGCGTGCGCTTTGGCTGTATTCAGCTGAAATTTTATTTTTATATTTGAGTTTTAGAAAAATCTACGGATTTTTCTAAAACTCTTTTTCACTGGAAGGCCGTAACCGTCAGCGGCATCATCTTGTTATTTTTAATATAGGAGTATTTTTAAATATGTCAAAACCGATTTTATGGATCGTGATCCCCTGTTACAACGAGGAGCAGGTGCTGCCCATTACAGCTCCCATGTTTCTGGAAAAGATCAGCGGCCTTGCCGCACAGGGCCTTGTGAGTGAAAAGAGCCGGGTGCTGTTCGTGAACGATGGCTCCAAAGACAAGACATGGGAACTGATCCAGAGTTTTGCCGCACAGGACGAGCACTACATCGGCATTTCCCAGAGCCGCAACCGCGGCCACCAGAACGCCGTGCTGGCAGGCTTGATGGAGGCACTGCACAGCGGCACCTGCGATGTTACCATTTCCATCGACTGTGATGGTCAGGACGACATCAACGCCATGGACGAGATGGTTAAAAAGTATCTGGACGGTGCCGAGGTGGTCTACGGCGTGCGCAGCCGCCGCGATACAGACACCTTCTTCAAGCGCTTCACCGCCGAGGGCTTTTACCATGTGATGAACGCTCTGGGCGCAGACATCGTGTTCAACCACGCAGACTACCGCCTCATCAGCACCCGTGTGCTGGAAAGCTTTGCCGACTACAGGGAAGTGAACATTTTCCTGCGCGGCATGGTGCCGCTGGTTGGCTTCAAGAGCGAGGTAGTCACCTATGAGCGCCACGAACGCCTTGCCGGTGAGAGCCACTACCCCCTGAGCAAGATGCTGGCCCTTGCCTTTGACGGCATCACCAGCCTTTCCAACAAGCCCATCCGCCTTATTACCGGATCTGGCATCTTTGTGAGCCTGATCAGCTTTATCGGAGTCATCTGGGCCATCGTGTGCGCCGCCATGGGCAGCAGCGTGGCCGGCTGGGCCTCCATCGTGTGCATCGTCTGCTTCATGAGCGGCGTGCAGCTGGTGTGCTTAGGCGTGATTGGCGAGTATATCGGCAAAATTTATATGGAGACGAAAGCCCGCCCGCGCTACATCATCAGCGAGCGCACCTGGGCACCCTACGAAAGGAAGTATCACGGATGAGCAAACAGAGCTGGCGGGGCAGCACCCTGCTGAACCCGGAACCGCCGGTATTGGTGTCCTGCGGCGGGCTGGAAAAGCCCAATCTCATCACCATCGGCTGGACGGGCACCATCTGCACCCAGCCCAGCATGGTGTCCATCAGCGTTCGGCCGGAGCGCTACAGCCACCACCTCATTCAGGAAAGCGGACAGTTTGCCATCAACCTGCCCACGAAGCGCTGGTGCGTTCGGTGGACTGGTGCGGCGTGAAAAGTGGCCGTGACGTGGACAAGTTTTCTGCCTGCGGCCTGCATTCTGCCCCCGGCAGCGTGCTGACCGACTGCCCCATTCTGGAAGAAAGCCCGGTCAATCTGGAATGCAAGGTAACTCAGGTGATCCCGCTGGGCAGCCACGACCTGTTCCTTGCCGAAGTGGTGGCCTGTGATGTGGATGAAAGCCTGCTGGACGAAAACGGCAAGCTGTGTCTCGAAAAGGCAAAGCTCATCGTCTACAGCCACGGCGAATATCTGGCACTGGGCAAAAAGCTGGGCACCTTTGGCTACAGCGTGCGCAAGAAAAAGCCGGTAAGGCGTAAAAAATAATTTACATTTCATCGCTTGACTTTTGCCCAAAACTGCATATACTAAAGATAGGCAATGTAGAGAGATTGAATCCATCGGGTTCATGCCGAAACACGAAGCCCCCGGTAGTGTCAGTACCGGGGGCTTCTTTTAGTGTTCGCTGCCCTTGCCGATCTTACCGTCGATCCATGTGCACAGATAGTAGGCAACTACCTGCGCGGCAACGGTTTGGATAAATGTAGAGAGAGTTTCCAAGGGGTTCACCTCCTTTCCGCGGTTAGGGGAATGGAGAAGGGCCGCAGGAACAGTATAGCATAAAAAACGGTATCGCGCAATTTTGACGCAATACCGGTTTTTGTGCATTTATTCGTGCTTTACGCGCTGGATCTCGCCCAGATCGTAGGGGGTGTTCTGGTAGACGTAGTAGTTCAGCCAGTTCTCATACAGCAGGTGGGCGTGGGCACGCCAGCGGAACAGCGGCGGCTTTGTGGGATCATCGTCCGGGTAGTAATTCACCGGCACATGGATAGGCAGGCCCTTGTCCACATCGCGGCGGTACTCTGAATCCAGCGTGTACTTGTCGTACTCCGGGTGGCCGGTGACAAAGATCTGCCGTCCGTTCTCGGTGCTCATGAGGAAAGGCCCGGCCACATCGCTCTCGGCAAGGATGCGCAAAGCCTTACAGTTGTCCACATCCTCGCGGCTGATGCCGGTGTGGCGGCTGTGGGGCGCATAGAACACCTCGTCAAAGCCGCGCACCAAAGGGTTCGACGGGCGGGTGACCCGGTGCTCGAACACACCGAACATCTTTTCCGGCAGCAGCTGCTTGTGCACGCCGTAGTGGTAGTACAGGCCAGCCTGTGCACCCCAGCACACATGCAGGTGGAGTAGACATTCGTCTCGCTGAAGTCCATGATCTCGCACAGCTCCGGCCAGTAATCCACCTGCTCAAAGTCCATGGTCTCCACCGGTGCGCCGGTGATGATCATGCCGTCGTAGCGGTTGTTCTTCACCTCGTTGAAGTTCTTATAGAACGATTCGAGATGTGCCGCCGAAACGTGGGTCGCCGCATGGCTGGCCGTCTGCAGCAGGGTCATGTGCACCTGCAGCGGGGTATTTGCCAACAGACGGGCGATCTGGGTCTCGGTGGTGATCTTGGTGGGCATCAGGTTCAGGATCAGGATCTCCAGCGGGCGGATGTGCTGGGCAAGGGCGCGCTCACGATGCATGACGAAGATATTTTCGTTGTAGAGGGCATCGTAAGCAGGCAGGGTCTTGGGGATGATCAGCGGCATAGTTCGTACTCCTAACGATTTAGAATAGCCTCCGCTGACGCTCTGGCTATCTTCAGCGGAATTTATTTTTATATTTTGCGTTTGTCGCGCCCTGCGGGGCGCCCCAAATGCGTTTTTTACGAGAAGGGCCGGAACTGATAGATGCTGCTGAACTCACCTTTTAGATCTTATCCAGCGCCTGTGCAATATCTGCGATGAGGTCTTCGCTGCTTTCCAAGCCGCAGCTCATGCGCACCAGCTCTGCGGGCACGCCGGCGGCTTTCAGCTGCTCATCGTTCATCTGGCGGTGGGTGCTGGATGCAGGGTTCAGGCAGCAGGTGCGGGCATCGGCCACATGGGTCTCGATGCTGCCAGCTTCAGGTTCTTCATAAAGATGCTTGCACTCACGGCCGCCGGCCAGACCAAAGCTGACCACGCCGCAGCTGCCGTTCGGCAAGTATTTTTCAGCCAGTGCATGGTACGGGCTGGACTCCAGGCCGCAGTAGTTCACGTAGGCCACCTTGGGATGGCTCTCAAGGAACTCTGCCACGGCCATACCGTTGGCGCAGTGGCGCTGCATCCGCACATGCAGGCTTTCCAGACCGAGGTTCAGCATGTAGGCGTTCATGGGCGACTGCATGGAGCCAAAGTCACGCATCAGCTGCGCGGTAGCTTGGTGATAAAGGCACCCTCTTTGCCGAAACGCTCGGCGTAGGTGATGCCGTGGTAGCTGTCGTCCGGGGTGCACAGGCCGGGGAACTTGTCGGCGTGGGCCATCCAGTCGAACTTGCCGCCGTCCACGATGGCACCGCCCAGCACCGCGCCATGACCGTCCATGTACTTGGTGGTGGAGTGGGTCACGATATCCGCGCCCCACTCAAAGGGGCGGCAGTTGACCGGCGTGGGGAAGGTGTTGTCCACGATCAGCGGCACACCGTGGGCGTGAGCAGCTTGGCAAACTTCTCAATGTCCAGCACGGTCAGGGCCGGGTTTGCGATGGTCTCGCCGAACACCACCTTGGTGTTGGGCTGGAATGCGGCGTTCAATTCTTCCTCGGTGCACAGCGGATCAACAAAGGTGGCTTCAATGCCCATTTTCTTCATGGTGACGGAGATCAGGTTGAAGGTGCCGCCGTAGATGGTACTGGATGCCACGATGTGGTCGCCTGCTTCGCAGAGATTGAACAGGGCAAAGAAGTTTGCAGCCTGACCGCTGCTGGTCAGCATTGCGGCCGTGCCGCCTTCCAGCTCGCAGATCTTCTTAGCCACAAGGTCGCAGGTGGGGTTCTGCAGACGGGAATAGAAGTAGCCGTCAGCTTCCAGATCGAACAGTTTGCCCATGTCCTCGCTGGTGGCATACTTGAAGGTGGTGGACTGGATAATGGGGATCTGGCGGGGTTCGCCGTTGCCGGGGGTGTAACCGCCCTGCACGCAGATGGTATCGCGATTCATACTACATACTCCTTTACTGGGTTTGTCCATATAGCACAATTCCCCGCAGGAGTGCTGCAGCCTCCGGCGGGGAATTGAAACGTTAAATTTTAGTTCCCGTTCGGGGGCAAAATGAGGAGAGGGCTCCTTCCGTCAAAGCCTTTCGGCTTTGGCAATACCGGAAAGTTTTCCTCTTCGCCAGAGGCTCCCTCTCCGGGGGAGCTGGCGCACGAAGTGCGACTGAAGGAGTTACTTCCGCAGCCGCTTATCGCTTCTGGTGGCCCAAGCAGTGCCCAAAGTCTGGAACACCTGAACCATCAGCACCAGCAAAATGACACACACGATCATGATATCGGTCTGGTAGCGGTAATAGCCATAGGACAAAGCGATCTTGCCCAGACCGCCGCCGCCAATGACACCGGACATGGCCGAGTAGCCCAGAATGGTGGTCAGTGCGGTGGTCATGCTGGAGATCAGGCCGGGCAGGCATTCCGGATCATCACCTTGGTAATGATCTGGAACGGCGTTGCGCCCATGCTCTGGGCCGCTTCCACCACGCCCTCGTCCAGCTCGCGCAGGCTGGTCTCCACCAGACGCGCCACGAACGGGAAGGCTGCCACCACCAGCGGAACGATGGTGGCTTTGGTACCCACTGTGGTACCCACGATGGCACGGGTAAGCGGGAATACACAGATCATCAGGATCAGGAACGGAACACTGCGCAGGATGTTGATAACAATGTTGAGAATGTGCATCAGCCAGCCGGGCAGCGGCAGAATGCCGTCCTTATCACCCGCTACCAGCAGCACACCCAGCGGCAGGCCCAGCACCAGCGCAAACGCGGTGGAAAGGACCGTCACATAAAAGGTCTCCCAGATGGCAAAGCCGTAATCTGCAATACTCATTCGCCGGTCACCTCCTCTACCGTAATGCCGGGCTGGGCGCGCATATAGGCCGCAGCCTGCTTTGCCTGCTCCACATCAGCGGGCAGCTTGAGCAGCATGGAGCCATAGCACTGACCGCTCAGGTCGCGGGTATCGGCGCTGAGCACCGACACCAGAATGCCTTTCTCTGCAGCAAGGCTTGCCACCAGCGGCTTTGCCGTGGACGAACCGTTGAAGGTGACACGCACCACATGGTCGTCCGGGGCAAAGCTGGAAAGATCCCGCGCAGCGCTGCCGCCGTTGGGGGCCACCAGACGCCTTGCTGCGGGCGTCTTGGGGTTCGAGAAGATCTCCTGCACGGAGCCCTCCTCCACCACGACGCCGCCATCCAGAATGGCAACGTGATCGCAGATCTCTTCCACAACGCTCATCTGATGGGTGATGACCACCACCGTGATGCCCAGCTTCTTGTTGATGTCCTTGATCAGGGTCAGGATGGCATGGGTGGTGTTGGGGTCCAGCGCACTGGTGGCCTCGTCGCACAGCAGGACCTTGGGGTCCGTTGCCAGTGCGCGGGCAATGGCGATGCGCTGCTTCTGACCGCCAGACAGCTGTGCCGGGTAGGCGTTGGCCTTATCGGGCAGGCCCACCACCTCCAGCAGCTCTCTGGCGCGCTTTTCGGCATCTGCCTTCTTCACACCGGCCAGCTCCATGGGGAAGCAGATGTTCTTCAGACAGCTGCGCTGCATCAGCAGATTGAACTGCTGGAAGATCATGGTGATATCGCGGCGGCGCTCACGCAGCTGGGCTGCGTTTAAAGTCTCCATAGCGGTGCCGTCGATCACAACGCTGCCCTCGGTGGGGCGTTCCAGCAGGTTGATGCAGCGCACCAGCGTGGATTTGCCCGCACCGGACATGCCGATGATGCCATAAATGGAACCATCCGGGATGGTGAGGTTGATGTCCTTCAGCGCATTCACCGCGCCGTCCTTCATCTGGAAGGTCTTGGAAAGATGTTTGATCTCGATCACAGAAATTGCTCCTTGCTGTTGAATAAACTCCTTCAGTCAAACCCTTGCGGGTTTGCCAGCTCCCTCATGGAGGGAGCCTGAAACAGAACGGTCAGGCAAAGGCCCCCTCCCCGAGGGGGCTGTCACCGCAAGGTGACTGGGGGAGCTTGCTTAGCCCTCGATCGGTGCCAGACTGTCCTGCTTGCCGCCGTAGATGCCCATAGCTCCACGTGGATGCCGGCAACCGTCACCAGATGGGTGCCGTGCTCTGCATTGAAGTCGTCCAGATACGGCTGATGCTGGAAATAGTTGGTATCGCACTGGCCGTCCTCAACGATGTTGTTGGGAATGATGTAGTCGTCGTACTCCTGAATATCCAGCGTGATGCCCTTTTCGGCCAGAATATCCTTGCAGATCTCCAGAACCTCGCAGTGAGGAGCCGGAGTAGCAGCGCAGCTGACGGTCTCGCCGTTCAGTGCATCGTAGTCGATGGAGGAATCATAGCCGTCGGTGGGGTTCTCCACAACGGACACCACAGCGCCCTTGTAGTTTTCATCCATGAAGTCCTTCACCTTCTGGCTCTGCAGAGCAGCGGCCAGAGCCTTGATCTTCGGCTCTTCCTGATTGCCGTCCTTGCAGACCAGAATGTTGACGTAAGCAGAGGTGCCGTCCTCCATTGCCAGAGCATCGGTCATGGGGTCCAGACCAGCGGAGATGGCGTAGTTGGAGTTGATGACGGCGTAGTCCTCGTCCTGCAGGACGTTGGGCACCTGAGCAGCCTCGACCTCATCGACGGAAACATTCAGAGGGTTCTCCTCGATGTCCTTTGCGGTTGCGGTCAGGCCTGCATCAGCCTTCAGCTTGAAGAAGCCGTTCTTCTCCAGCAGGGTCAGAGCACGTGCCTCGTTAGTGGTGTCGTTGGGCACAGCCACCTTCACCTTGTCCAGCTTAGCCACAGCAGAAGAAGCTGCGGAAGAAGCAGTGCCGGAAGCAGCGGAAGATGCGGTGGAAGAAGAACCGCCGCATGCGGTCAGGGCAGCTGCAGCTGCTGCAGCTCCGGTAACTTTCAGAAAATCACGACGAGTAATCATAGTTTTGTTCCCTCTCTATTTGCTTATTATAATGTACAGCGGCCCGCACGGCACAGTTCCGTGCTAAGGGCCTTTGACGGATGCATGAAAAAAGCTCCCGTCCTTGACCTTGAGCCAACGCTCAGACAAGGACGGGAGCATAACATACTTCCGTGGTACCACCTTGGTTTACCGCACCCTTGCGGGCACAGCCTCAATGCTGCGGCAGCTTTGCTGCTTACAGCCGGACGCTGTAACGGGCGCATCCCGTTGCGAACTTAGCACTCATGCGCCTCGCCCACACGGCTCCGAGACCATTTTCAGCTTCCTGTTTCCTGCCCTTTTCCATCGCCCGGGCTTTCTGGTAAGGATCAATGCGAAGGCCTACTCTTCTCTTCACAGCCATTTTTGTGATATTGCATTTATAATAAACCACTCCGGCGGATTTGTCAACACCTACAACGAAGTTTTTTGGTAGGAAATTGGGCCTTCCGTCAGCCGGAGCGATGGCGCGGCGCAGCGGGATGCTGAGCACCAGCGAGATGCCCACGGCCAGTGCCACCGCGACCTTGAAGGTGCTGATGCCGTTGGACAACGCCAGTGCGTTGTCGCCCTGAATGAAATAGTAGGCCGTGTAGTAGATGCCTGCACCCGGCACCAGTGGGAAGATGCCGGAGAGCAGGAACACGGTCACGGGGGTCTTTTGCAGGATGGCGAACACGCGGGTGAGATGGTGAGGGGAATCACCGCCAGCAGGCTGGCCGCAGCGGTGTCCAGCCCAAGCATGACACACAGCTCATACACGAACCAGCCCACGGCACCCACCAGCGCACAGGTGGGCAGGCTCCGGCGGGGGCAGGCGAACAGGATGGCAAAGCTCAGGGTGCCGGTGCCGGCCAGCAGGAACTGGCCCACCAGCTCCCCGATCTGGGAATTGGTGAGAGAAATCATGCGACCACCACCCCCGTGAGCAGAGAATACAGGCGCAACACAAGGCCGGTGCCGATGGCGATGCTGGCGGCGATGAGCAGCGCGTCGATCATGCGGATGGTGCCGGACAGATAGTCGCCGTGCACGAAGTCGCGGATGCCCATGGTGAAGGCGATGCCGGGGGTCAGGATCATCAGCGCACCGATGATGGCATGGCTGGCCGAAGTATGCAGCGCTGACACAGCAGGATGCACACCAGTGTGATGAGGGACGCGGTGGTGATCTTCTGGAAGCCGCCGGGCAGGCTGTACCGCCCGCACAGCAGCAGGTAGCCGCTGGCTGCCAGACCGGCCACGGCGGCAGCGATGGCGCTGCGCAGATCACCGCCAAAGATCATGGCAAAGCTGAACGCGCCGCCCATGCCGCTGACCAGCTGCACCCATTCCTTGGGGAAGGGGATGCGCTGGGCGGCCGCCAGACGGTACTCGGCCTCCCCCAGCGACATATTGGTCTCGGCGATCTCGCGGGAAAGGGCGTTCACCGCCGCCACCCGGCCCAGATGGGTGGTGCGCACCGGCACGTTGCGCACTTCGCTGATCTCTGCGGTGCCGGCGCTGGCAAAGATGCCGTTGGTCAGTACATAAACATGGAACTCCCGCAGGTGGAAGGAGCGTGCCATGATCTCCATGGTCTGCTCCACCCGGAACACTTCCGCACCGTTCTCCAACAGGGTCTGCCCGGCCGCCATGATAAAGTCCATGATGCGGCGGCGCAGTTCCTCGTCGGATAAGCCTCTCTGCCTTCATTGCCCGGCCTCCTTGAAAAAATAATATCGTCTTATTCTAACATGCGCGTGCCCGGCGCACAAGAGCAAAAAAGAAGAGCGGGGAAAACGCCCCGCCCTCCGGAAACCGCATCAGATATAGTCCGAAATATAAGGGATCTTGTGAAACAGCACATCGTCCAGCCGCTCCACGGCATCCTCCCGGCCCTCGATGCGCTCCAGCTCGAACAGACGTTCGGCGGTCTTGTAGCCAACAGCAGGGTGGAAAGGGTGCCGATGCCCATCTTCAGGTGGTATTCGGCAGGGCATCGGTCAGGGTGCAGCCGCCGTCCGCAAACCGGATGCGGAAGGTGTGGTCGTTCCAGGGCAGCAGGTCGTCCTCGATCTCCAGATCAATGCACAGCTCGCCGCCGTCCGGGTCACAGGGGTAATCTTCCAGGAAGCTGGCCACATCCACGATGCGGCCCATGGCATAGGGGCGGATGGTCTCCTTGATGTCGCCGTCGTCTATCTCAAAGGCGATGGGTTCGCTGAAGTAGGTGTTGCCGTGCACTTCGTCGATCATGGAGTCGTGGGCGTGGATGTACTCCCACAGGCCCTTCTGTGCCTCGCGGTTCAGGTAGATCATTTCTTTGATGTGCATGATATCGTTCTTGATCAGGTACACCATGTAGCCGCAGGGTTTGTCCTTTACATTATAATAGACGGCGACATTGGTGTCATCCTCGTCCCAGCGCCAGTACTCCTCCCAGGCCAGTGCGTTGCGGAACAGGCACCCGTGGGTGATGGAGGCAAAATGGGAGTGCAGCTCGTGGAACTCGGTGTTGTCCCAGGCGACGCGCCGCACATAACCGGGGGCCGACACCTTGGTGGGGATCTGCCGGTCCTTGATGTTGTAGGAGATCTTGTTGGAGATGATCTCCCACCCCAGGTGGTGGTACAGCGGGATGGAGTAGGGGTAGAGCAGGGCAAAGCTCTTGCCCTCCTTATGCATCTGGGTCAGGCCCTGGATCATGAGCCGCTTCATGATGCCGTTGCCGGTGTACTCCGGGTAGGTGCACACACTGGTCACAAAGCCCACATGGTAAACGGCGTCATAGATGTTCATCTTCAGCGGGTAGACCGCGAACTGGGAGACAAGGTTTTCTCCGTCAAAGCAGCCCAGCACGTCCGCGCGCTCCAGCACGGGGAACTTGGACTGCTTGATCTCGTCGTCCTTCCATCCGGTGGCGGTGAGCTCATCTTCCGTGACCTGAAAGGTATAGCGCAAAAGGGCGTTGTACTGGTCCAGATCATCGGTCTCCAGATAACGATATGTATAATTTTCGGCAGGATTCATGCAAAACTTCCTCTCTCTGGCGGGTGACTGGTTGCCGAACAGTTCTATTATACACCCGCCGTATAAAACCGGGCAAGAACCATTTTCACAAAAATCTGCGGCCTGCAGCCCGCCAAACCACTGCATTTGCCGGAAAAACTGCTCTGCTGTGTGTTTTGCATTGCACCTGCTTTTTGAGTGTGGTATACTATGCCTGTTATGGAAAAATGCCGGTGCGGTGTGCCGGCCCAGCGATGAGGAAAAGGAAACGAACAATGAAAATTGGATTTGACAACGACAAATATCTTGCGATGCAGTCCGAGCATATCCGCGAGCGCATCCAGAAGTTTGACAACAAGCTGTATCTGGAGTTCGGCGGCAAGCTGTTCGACGACTATCATGCCTCCCGCGTGCTGCCGGGCTTCCAGCCGGACAGCAAGCTGCAGATGCTGCTGCAGCTGAAGGATCAGGCGGAAATCGTCATCGTCATCAGCGCCGAGGACATTGTGAGCAGCAAGATCCGCGGGGACTACGGCATCACCTACGATCTGGATGTGCTGCGCCTGATCGACGCCTTCCAGGGTGTGGGCCTGTATGTGGGCAGCGTGTGTGTGACCAAATACACCGCCGCCCCGGAGGTGGAGGCCTTTGAAAAGCGCCTCAACGATCTGGGCATCCGCACCTTCCGCCACTATAAGATCGCTGGTTATCCCAACGACGTGGCCCACATCGTGAGCGACGAGGCTATGGCCGCAACGACTACATTGAGACCGAGCGCCCGCTGGTGGTCATCACGGCCCCTGGCCCCGGCAGCGGTAAGATGGCCACCTGCCTGTCCCAGCTGTACCACGAGTACAAGCGGGGTGTGAAGGCCGGTTACGCCAAGTTCGAGACCTTCCCCATCTGGAACATTCCCCTGAAGCACCCGGTGAACCTGGCCTACGAGGCCGCCACCGCCGACCTGAACGATGTGAACATGATCGACCCCTTCCACCTGGAAGCCTATGGGGTCACCACCGTCAACTACAACCGAGACATCGAGATCTTCCCGGTGGTGAACGCCATGTTTGAGCTGATCGCCGGGAAGAGCCCCTACAAGAGCCCCACGGACATGGGCGTGAACATGGCAGGCAACTGCATCGTGGACGATGAGGTCTGCCGTGAGGCCTCTCGCAAGGAAATCGTGCGCCGCTACTTCAAGTGCCTGTGCCAGCAGAAGATCACCGGCACTGTGCACGAGAGCGAGCGCTACAAGCTGGAACTGCTGATGAATCAGGCGGGCCTGAACGTGGGCAGCCGTGCCGTGGAGCAGCAGGCTCATGCCCGCAGCGAGGCCACCGGCGGCGCGCCTGCAACTGCCATTGAGCTGAGCGACGGCACTGTGATCACCGGCAAGACCGGCCCCTGCTGGGCGCGACGGCCAGCGCCTGACTCAATCGACCCT
>ENA-OQCF01000161-OQCF01000161.1-human-gut-metagenome-genome-assembly--contig:-NODE-161-length-25532-cov-2.314820_pt1 | contig 25532 bp, 27 predicted proteins | sample MGYA00242756_ERZ504573 | MGnify/ENA primary metagenome ERZ504573 (study PRJEB26092, sample SAMD00036240) | human gut metagenome | host: Homo sapiens | study: EMG produced TPA metagenomics assembly of... | reverse complement strand
CGATGAGGACCGAGCTTGGATAATGAAAGTGGACGGTAAGCGGGCAAGGTGAGGAGGGAGGGCGGAGATTGTCTTCCTTTCCCTTATCTTCTTTTTTATCCACCATTTCAGCAATGGCAGTATCAGCAGTGCTGCCAATAGGAAGATGAAGAGTGTAGCTACCGACTGCCAGAAGTAGGCAAACCCTGCATCGAAGTAAATCATGCTTGCGCCGCCTCCGTGAAGTGCCGCACGGGGAAGAGGTAGGAGGCGGCATGCACGGGCGCATACATGGCTGTGACGGGAAATGTGACCCCGGACAAGGTAGCTCCCAACGACCCCACCATGGATACTACACTGATGATATAGGCAATCTTGGGAAAGACAGAATAGATAAAGACCGCCAATGCCTGGGTAGCGATGATGAAGAGCACGGTCACTGCATTCATCAGCCACAGACTGCCAGCGAAGGGATATGTAGCGGGCCGAACAGTACATAGTTTGCCAGGATACCAATGGACGAGAAGATGAGGGTATAGGGCAGCAGTTTCCCTGCTACGGCAGTGAGGATATTGCCTCGTGCCATCTCCAGCCATTCGCCGGCGCTGCCGAATTTCAGTTCGCTGCCTATGGAGTAGACGGTGGTGAGCAGGATGAGTATCTGGAACAGTACGAAAAAGAAAGGCTGGCTCAGGTAGATGGAGTAGTCCATGTCCGGGTTGTAGAGGGGATGGGTACTGGCTTCTACGGGGAGCAGGAAGGTCTGTATCTGTTCTCCGCTTACTCCCAGTGCTTCGGCCTGCATCACGATGGGGGAGAGTGCAACGGGAGCAAGCGTATTCTCGAACGCCGCCATCAGCTCGCTGCCTACCGAGAGGAGGGCATAGTGGTAATAATAGGTGAGCGTTGCGTCAGTTCCCGTCACCGCCTTCTGTTCGAAGCGGGGCGGGATGACGAGGTAGCCGTATATGTCCTTCCGTTGCAATGCCCGGCGGGCGTCGGCTTCGTCGGTGAAGTGCTCCGTCACACGGAAGGTGGGGGCGGCAGAGATGCGCCGGGAGATATTGCGCGAAGTGGCAGTGTTGTCCAGGTCGACGATACCCACGGGAATGTTCTCCATCTGTCCGTTTCCGAAGATGGTGGCCATGAAGAACAGACAGAACAAAGGCAGCACGACGCAGACGCCGAGGTATAGACGGCGGGAGGTCATGCGGTGCCATTCGCGACGGATAACCATGCGGAGCGCTTTCATTGCGTAGCCAAATTCTTTATCTTTCATTTTTTATTCTTCATTTTTAAGAGTACGGACATCCCCGGTCTCAATCCCTCTACCTGCTGTGTGGGACGTGCGTGTATCTCGAACGTCTGCATGTCATAGCTGCCCGTCTGTTTGGTGGATTTCCAGGTGGCGAAGCTGCCCAGCGGACTGATGTAGTAGATGCGGAATTCAATGTCCTTGCCGTCGATGGCGGGGACATCGGCACGGAAAGTGCCTCCCATCTTGAACTGAGGCATCAGGTCCTCGCGGATATTCAGTACACGTGTGCATCGTCCATCACGACGAGGCTCATGATGGGAGTGCCGGGAGCCACCAGTTCTCCGCGTTTGGGGAAGATGGTAGCTATCTGGCCGTCTTCGGGAGCAGTCAGGCGGGAGTCGACGAGGAGGGAGGAGACTTCATCGACGGTGCTTCGCGCCGCTTCCACCAGGCTGCGGGCCGAGGCGCGGTCCTCGCTCTGCGCTCCGTCTACGGCCGTCTGGTATTGCTCGTAGGCGGCACGTTCGGCGGCTTGGGCAGCTTTGTATATGGCCTCCACCTCGTCACGCCGCTGGGAGGTGACGACACTGTCCTTATAAAGCGTTACAATGCGCTGGTAAGTGGTCTTGGCGAGGGCAAGGTCGCTCTGCGTCTTGTTCCAGAGTTGCCGGGCAGTGGCCACAATCTGGCGGCGGGTACCGGCGTCTATCTTCTTGTTCTGCTCCTGGGCCACCTGCTTCAGGGCATTCACCTGGCGGTATTTGGCTTCGATGGTGGGGCTGTTGATGACGACAAGCGTATCGCCTGCCTTCACCCAGTCTCCCTCTTGTACGAGGAAGGAGTCCACACGTCCGGGCAGCTTCCCGCTGATACGTATTTCCGTTGCTTCCACTTGTCCTTGCAGGACTAGGGGCTGCCGGCTCATGAGTAATATGCCGGCAAGCGAAATGATGACCGTTGCGGCCAGGATAATGACGAATGCAATGCTGATGCTTTTATTATTGATTTTCATAAAGGGTAGGTTTTAATAAGTTGTCTCGAAATATTTCTCGAACCGTTCCGGCGTTCCGCAGATAGCCAGCAGGTTCATCAGTGCCACATCATATTCGTAGTAGGCTGCCAGACGCGCCACGCGGACGGTTGCCAGCATCGTTTCCGCATCTACGACCTCGGTACTGGTTGCCATGCCTTCGGCAAAGGATTTCTTGCGGATTCGCACCAGCTCTTCGCTCAGCTCGATGGTGGTATTCAAGGCGCGTACGTTGTCTTGTGCCTTTTGCAGTTGGGTGTAGAGCTTGTCGATGCCTACGCTCAGGTCTTCTTTGGCTTTTTCTTGTCCCAAGGCGAGGGTTTGCTGGGCTATCTTCGACTGGCGGATGCGCTTCTCACGCGCCAGTCCGTCGAACAGGTTCCAGGTGAAGCCCACACCTACGATGGTGCGGGGGACAAGATTGCTTTGTATGCCGTGGGCATAGAGGGTCTGCTTGCCGAATACGGCGATGTCCGGCAGGTAGCCGCTCTGGTCGATGCGGAGCTGCTGGCGGGCAATCTGTGACTGCAGTTGCAGTTGGTTCACGGTGTAGTTCTCCACCCGCATGGCTTGCAGGAACTCCTCTTTAGCGGGCAGTTGGTCGTTGATGAAAAGCTCCGAAGTAGGATGGATGCTGCATGTGTCTTGCAGGTTGAGCAGGTGCGCAGGGCACTTTGTACGACGGAGGCCTCCTTCCGGGCAGCCTCCAGTGAACGGGCAGCTTCATCCATATTCACTTGGGCAAAGAGCCGGCCTGCCTTGTCTATCATGCCGGCAGCTTCCAGTTTAAGGGCATTCTGGTAATGGCGTTGCAGGCTGTTGTAGGTCTCCTGCCGCACGCGTACTACCTCTTGCGCAAGTTTCAGCCCGAAGTAGCTTTCTGCCAGCAGGGTGCGTTGCGTGGCATCGGTCTGTCCCCGGTTTTCGCGGGCAATGTCTATCATGGTGTTGCCTATCTTCGAGGCCCGGATGCGCTTGCCGCCGGAGAATACGACCCATTCGGCGGTCAGGCCGACGGAAGTCAGGTTGCGTGGAGCCAGTGGAAAAGCGAGGGTATGGGAGCCTATCTGGTCGAGTATGCTGCTGATGAATTGGTCGTCCGGCACGATGTTGTGCACAAAGTCTTTTGCCGGGTCGGTGAACTGGGAAAGGGGCTGTTTTACCTCTATCTTTTCGGAAAGATGCACGAACGTACCGGCACCTTGCAGGGAGGGGTACCAGAGGGCATTCAGTTTGTCACGTTCCGCACGGGCGGCTTCAATTCCCTTGTCGGCTATTTTTAGGCTGCGGTTGCTGTTTTGCATCTGCCTTAGGGCATCACCGAAGCTAAGGGGAAGGGAGGTTTGTGCGGCCACTCCACCGATGGCAAGCAGCACGCAGGCAGCAGCCGGAAAAAATCTCCGGCATAATAGATTATTCATAAGTTCGTTCGGTTTAGGGGTTCTTGTTTCTCTAAACAAGAGGAGGTGGGAATTGTTCAGTAGTCATCTTTTTGAATAGAACGTTACAAATATAACGAATAGTTTCCGAAGATATGGCTTATGAATGGGAGAGATATTCGGATTTGCACTATCTTTGCATTCGCTAAAATGGAATTTATGGAGAAACTTCATCCGATTATGTTTGCCGGGACGGGCAGTGATGTGGGAAAGAGCATCATTGCTGCTGCCTTCTGCCGCATCTTCAAGCAGGACGCTATCAGCCCGCACCGTTCAAGCACAGAATATGGCGCTCAATTCATTCGCCACTCCCGAAGGGCTGGAGATAGGCCGTGCCCAGGCTGTGCAGGCGGAAGCCGCCGGAGTGCCTTGCCACACGGACATGAATCCGCTGCTGCTGAAACCGCAGTCGGACCACACCTCGCAGGTTGTCCTCAACGGGCGTCCTATCGGCAACCGCAATGCTTATGAGTATTTCCGCAAGGAAGGACGCGACGAGCTGCGCCGGGAGGTTTGTGCTGCCTACGACCGCCTTGCCGCCCGCTATAATCCCGTCGTGCTGGAAGGCGCGGGAAGCATCTCCGAAATCAATCTGCGGGATACCGACCTTGTCAATCTGCCGATGGCCCTGCATGCCGGAGCCGATGTAATTCTTGTGGGCGACATTGACCGTGGCGGTGTGTTTGCCAGTGTCTATGGTTCGCTGATGTTGCTTCGTCCCCATGAGCGGGAACGCATTAAAGGAATTCTTATCAACAAGTTCCGGGGGGATATACGTCTCTTCGAGTCGGGCATTACGATGCTGGAGGAGCTTTGCGGCATTCCCGTTGTCGGGGTAGTACCTTACTACCGTGATATCTACATTGAAGAAGAAGACTCCGTGGCGCTTGCCGCAAAGTCTGTCCGTGCCGAGAAGGGAAAGGTGAACATCGCCGTCATTCTGCTGCGCCACCTCAGTAACTTCACCGATTTTAATGTCCTGGAACGTGACCCGCGCGTACATCTCTTCTATACCAACAATGTGGATGAGTTGGCAAAGGCCGACGTCATCCTGCTGCCCGGTTCCAAGAGCACGCTTGATGATCTTTACGAATTGCGCCGTAACGGTGTGGCGGCTGCCATCATCCGTGCCCATCGTGAAGGTGCCACCGTGATGGGTATCTGCGGCGGCTATCAGATGATGGGGCAGGAGGTGCTCGACCCTGAGCATGTGGAGGGGGACATCGAACGCCTGCCCGGACTGGGGCTGTTGCCCATCAGTACCCGCATGTCGGGAGAGAAGGTGACCCGCCAGGTGAAGTTCGGTCTGTGCAATCCCCATTCTCCATCTTCCACTCTCCATTCTCCATTCATGCAGGGCTATGAAATCCATATGGGAGTGACCACCCCTGTGGAAGGTACTCCCGATTCTCCCTTGAATCTTCTGGAGAACGCTCTACCGATGGTTACTACGTGGACTCCACCTGCATGGGGACTTATATTCATGGCATTCTCGACAATCCGGAATTCATAGATTTCCTGCTTGCGCCTTTTGCAGACAAACTGTCCGGGAATGCCGGCGCTTTCGATTACCATACATTCAAAGAAGAACAATACGATAGGCTTGCCGAGCACGTGCGCCGCCACGTCAACCTGCCGCTTATCTACCAAATATTGACAAAGAACCATGATTGAAGGACACGGAGACGATTCCTATAAATACAGCCGTCCCATTACGGCAAACTTCAGCTCGAACGTTTACAGCAGGGTAGACCTCTCTGCCTTGAAGGCGCATCTGTGTGCCCGGATTGACGGCATCGGCAACTATCCCGAACCGGAGCCTTACACGCTTGAGGCCTGCCTTGCCCGCCGCCACCGTCTTCCTGCCGAGGCAGTGTGCGTGACGAACGGAGCTACCGAAGCCATTTATCTCACCGCGCAGACTTTCCGCGGGACAAACACCGCCATTGTGCAGCCCACTTTCAGTGAATATGCCGATGCCTGCCGCATGCACGGCCATCGGGTCACTTCCCTCTATCGGCTTCCTGCGGAGAGCGAGGGGTATCGCTTGCCGGAAGAGGTGCGCATGCTGTGGCTGTGCAATCCCAACAACCCTACTGGAACGGTCGTGGAGAAGGAATATCTGGCAACACTTATCAGTCATAATCCGCAGGTATGTTTCGTCATCGACCAGTCTTACGAGTTTTTCACCTTGCGTCCGCTTTTCTCTGCTGCCGAGGCGGCGGAATTTCCCAACGTTCTGCTGCTGCACTCCATGACCAAGCGTTATGCCGTTCCCGGTCTGCGACTGGGATATGTCACCGGCGCTCCCCACCTGCTGCATCGCCTGCGTACCAACCGTATGCCCTGGTCGGTCAACCAGCTTGCCATTGAGGCAGGGCTCCATCTGCTGGAACATGATGTTCCCAATCCGCTGGATGTGGCGTCTTACTTGCAAGAGGCTGCCCGCCTGCGCAGTGCGCTCGAGGCATTGGGAGGACTGGAGGTATGGGCCACCGAAACCCATTTCATGCTGGTGTGCCTCCGTATGGGTAGGGCTTCCGCTTTGAAAGACTATCTGGCAGGGGAGCATGGCATCCTGATTCGGGACGCCTCCAACTTTGACGGGCTGAATGAGCACTTCTTCCGCATAGCCGCCCAGAGCCGGGAGGAGAATGACAGGCTTGTAAAAGCAATAGGACAATGGCTTGAGGAGGAATAACCGATGGAAGAAGATGTGCTTATACTTTTGGGTGTCGCCTTCAACTTGAACCTGCCGCTTCTCACAGCCTGGCTGCTCGACCACTGGCTGGGCGACCCGGCGTGGCTACCCCATCCGGTGGTGGCTTTCGGCAAAGCCATTTCTTTCTGTGAGCACCGGTTGAACCGGGGCGATTTGCGTTTTCTGAAAGGTGCGTTTGTGGCGGTGTCTCTTGTCTTGGGGGTATACGTCATTACGCTTTTGTTGCTCCGCTTGGCGGCACTCTTTTCTCCGGGCATGCTTCTGACGGTGCAAATATTGCTGATATTCTATTGCTTGGCGGGCACTACGCTGGTTCGCGAGGTGCGTATGGTGTTCAAGGCGGTGGACCGTTCCTTGGAGGAAGGGAGGATGCAAGTGGCACGTATCGTAGGGCGTGATACGTTTGCACTCTCGGCGCAGGAGGTGAGAACCGCGGCATTGGAGACTTTGGCAGAGAATTTGAGTGACGGGGTAGTTGCCCCCTTGTTCTGGTATCTGCTGTTGGGAGTTCCGGGCATGCTTGCCTATAAGATGGTGAACACGCTGGATTCCATGGTCGGCTACAAGAACGAGCGCTATCGTCGGTTCGGCTGTTTCGCCGCCCGTCTGGATGATGTTGCCAATTATATTCCTGCTCGTCTGACAGCCTTTCTGATGGTGCTGGTTTCCGGTCGTCTTTCCTTGTTTGCTTTTGTGGGCAGATATGGCAGCCAGCATGCCAGTCCCAATTCCGGTTATCCGGAAGCCGCCCTTGCCGGTATTCTGGACTGCCGTTTCGGAGGTCCGCACAACTATTTCGGCGAGGAGGTATGGAACCTTATATCGGTTCTAATGAACGGCCTCTGAAGACAGAAGATATGCGTGTGGCTGTCCGCATCAACCGGCGTGTGGAGTGGTGGATGGTGGTTGCCGTAATAGTGACATCGACCTTGGCTTCCTTTTGTTTTTAAAATGTTGTTATTTTAACTGATTCTTTGTCCGTTCCAAAAAGATATAATATCTTTGCAAGACCGCGTTGCATTAAAAAATGTAACTTTTAAAGCAGACAAAGTCTTATAAATGAGGATAAAGCAACTATATATATTCCTTTTCTTTATTTGGTTCGGGAGCACAATAATTGCATCGACAACAGATAAAGCGGATTCTTGGACTAAAGAAAAGGAAAGTATAGTCCATGAGGTCATCTCCACTTTTCACAACAGCCTCGGTTTCGACTATCTGACCCGGGAGGAGTGTGACTCGCTGAATGCCGACGGCCTTTTGTCCCAATTGGATGAATCCCAGCGCTATTACACCTATTTCGAACTGGAAAGGATACTTATAAAATCCTCCTTTTCCGTGGGGAAATCCGTATGGCCATTGCCCAGAGCGACCAGATGTACTCCAAAGCCCGCGCGCTTGCCTACCCCTTCGGCAATGCCCTGGCGCTGAATGCCATGGGAGAGGTGTACAGCTATACCGGCAGGCTTCGGGAAGCCGGTGCCGCTTACGAAGAGTCTTTGAAACTGCTGGATGGGATGGACGGGGAGGATGTGCATATCCGCATGCTACTGGTGGAACTGATAGATTATAACCTGCGCATACGGAATGTAAACGGTGCCTCGCGTTATCTTGCACGTCTGAACCTCTATCCGGAAGACCGGCTTTCTCCGCTGGAGCTGGCCATGCGTCACATCTCCAATGCTTCCTGCCAATTATTCAAGGGTGACTTGAAGGCTGCCAGCCATTGTTTGGCACAGATAGGCCAGCTTGAAGCGCAACTGATTCCGGAGATACGGCAATACCTTCTGATTATAGATGCCCGTTATCTGGTGGCCACCGGAGCGCATGAGGCAGCCTTGACCGCCTACAATGATTTCCTTCAAACCGAATATGCCCGGATAAACCATAACATCTACAAGGAAGCTCTGCTCGAAAAAGCGGATTTACTGGTGAAGATGGGAAACAAGGAAGAAGCCTACGGACAGTACGGCAAGGTCTTTTCGTATATCAAGACTTCGTTCGAGAAGAACTATCCCAAGGAGATAGACCGGCTCTGTACCCGTTTCCAGGCCGACCAACTGGCCTACCAGAACGAACGCGACCGCATTGTATCCATGCGTTTCTATCTGGCAGGCATCATTGTGTCCGTACTGTTTCTGATATTCCTCCTGGTGCTGGGCTGGAAGAAGATATTCCGTTTGAAGCGTTCCCAGATGCGGCAGGAGGCGATGAAGGAGAAAGCGGTGCAAGCCATACAACGGAAGAATATGTTTCTTTCGAACATGAGCCATGAGGTACGTACGCCGCTGAATGCCATTGTCGGATTCTCGGCGGTACTGACGGATGAGGACGAGTCGTTCGATGACGAATCGCGCCGGGAATCTCCGAAATTATCAAGGTGAATTCCTTTCAGTTGCTGAAACTTATCAATGACATTCTGGATTTCTCGGATTTCGAGAATGACAATATAACCTTCAACATCCGCACGCATGATGCCGTGAAGTTGTGTAATGAGGTCGTGGAGACCGTGATGGCCTCGCGCAAGCTGGAGGTTGAAATGCGTTTTGACACGGATTTGTCCGTCTTGATGCTGGATACGGACGATGCGCGCCTCCGCCAGGTCTTGATAAACCTGCTGGTGAATGCCGCCAAGTTTACGGAACAAGGCTCCATCGTGCTGGAACTGAAGATGGCTGATGCCGGTACGGCACTTTTCTCCGTGACGGATACCGGATGCGGCATTCCACCGGAAAAGCAGCACTTGATTTTTGAACGCTTTGAAAAGCTGAATGATTTTGTGCAGGGAAGCGGACTGGGCCTTTCCATCTGCCAACTGATTGTGAAATATATGAACGGCAAGCTGTGGGTGGACAGTGGGTACACCCGTGGCGCGCGTTTCTGTTTTACGCATCCTTTGAAGTATAATCCCGCATTACACGGAGGAACGGCGCAATGAAACGAATACTGATTCTCATCCATGTTTTGTTTTGCGGATATATCTGTCCGCTGCTGGCAGAAGACACGGGGGCTGTCCGGTATCAGGACAGCATCCTGAAGGTTGCCGATACCCTGCCGGCCACCCTTGTCCGGCTGACGTATCTCCGTGACATGGCCTACAAGCACCAGTATGCTCCCTATAACATGACTTTTTCCACCCGTCTGTACGAGGAGGCGCGGCGGCAGAAGAACGCTTTCTATGAGAATATGGGCGCTTACTATCTGGCGGCATGTTATGACAAGAAACACGACCCGGACAGTCTGTCGTATTGGTGGATGTGCTGAAGGATTTTGTCCCTCAGGTAGGCACTTACGATTATTATCTGGAGCAGAAGGCTGCCATCAGCCGCGCCCTGGCTTCCAAGAGACAGATAGAGAAAGCGGTGTATGTGGCTAAGGAGACGTTGGAGGAATCAAAACTCCGCCATAGCAATAATGGGATGATAGCGGCGTATAACAGCTTGGGATGTGCCTACGGAGTGTCCAGCCGCCCGAATGAGGCACTGGACTCTTTCTTGGAGGCTTACCGGAATTTCTCTCCCCAGACAAAGGCCAGCCTGAAGGTGGATATACTGTCGCGTATTGCCCAGGTATACGGCAATGGCGGTAAAGACAGCTTGAAGCTGCCCTATTTGCATGAAATGGACATGACGTTGCAGACGGTTATTTCCAAAGAACCCGAGACAAGGAAGAACTGGAGCAATTTCGAGATTGACTGCGAAGTGAAGTATATCCTGCACTACATGAACCGGAAGAACTTTACAGTGGCACACGAGCATATTGAGAAAGTGAAGAAACTGCTTGAGCCGCATGTAGATCCCGTCTTCTGGCTGAATGTCCAGTTGATACAGCTTCAATACTATGCCAAGACCGATGAGTATGACAAAAGCATCGCATTGATAGACGAGGTGACCCCTACGGTACTGAACAACTACGTTTCCACCTTTGCCACTTTGATAAACTACAAGGCGAGTACGCAATATGACAAGGGGGACATTGACGGGGCCATCGAGACCCGGCGCTACCTCATACGCAAGCAGGATTCGCTGAACAATGCCTTCTCGGCCAACCAGTTGAAGCAGGTCAAGGAGATTTACCACATTGACGAGCTGCTGTTGGAGAAGCAGAAGATTCAGGACATGAATTACCGTATAGGATTTATATTCCTGGGCGTTTGCCTGCTGCTGATGCTGCTTTTCTACTTGTATACGCGCTATGTCTCCGGAAAGATTGCTGTCGTAGAGAAGAAGACGGCCGAAGCCGCCTTGCAGGCAGAGACGGACAACATCGCGAAGGAGCGTCTGAAATCGGAAATCAGCCATGATATACGTACCCCGCTGAATGTGGTGGTGGCTTTGCCGAATTGCTGACCGGAAAGGAGGAGCTGGATAAGGAGACTAAGAGGGAATACGGGCAGATGATTCAGACCAATGCGGAAAGTCTGCTGAATTATGTCAACAGCATTCTGGAGTTGTCCCGCTTGGAGTCCGGCAAGATTCAGTATGAGGACGAGGAGTGTGACATTATTCAGTTGTGCAGTGAGGTGCTGGATAAAGTGAACGGCCGTGAGGAGAGCACTGTGTCTGTCAGCCTGCAGACCGACCTCAAGGAACAGCTTGCAAGGACAGACCGGAGGTGGTTCGATACATTGCTTGTCAGCATGCTGACTCCGTCAGAGAATGACACTGCCCGTTATGAGGCGATTATCCGCATCAGACGGGACCGCACTAGGTCGGCCCTCTATTTCGATGTGGTCAACGCCCCGTTTGCAAAGGTACATTTTGAGAATAAAACGAGCTTGATTCGCCATGAAATCAATGCCCATTTTATTCATTATTTTGGAGGTATCTACAAGGTGCAAACCGAAGCGGAGGAAGGCCCTACTATTTCGTTCACTATTCCTTGTCGAGATTGATGCGGACGATGCCGCCGTAGGGCGTCAATGCGTCGAAGGCTTCTTCGGCTTTAAGGATTCCGGCATAGAGTTGTGCGCAGATTAATACGCCTCCGTGTGCGAAGATGGCAACGCGTGTATAGGGCTTCTTCTTTAATTCGTCCAAAAACTGGCTGACACGCCGGTATTGCATGGTAAAAGATTCTCCACCGGTAGCTGCCACGTTCATGTAGTCGGCATACCATTCCTGCAAGCGTGGGTCTTCATTCTGCTCGAACGGCTTCATCTCCCAGTCGCCAAAGTTGATTTCCATAATCCGTTTGTCCCGTTCTGCATCGGGATAGCCGCAATAGGTGGCGAGGCGCACGCAGCGGGTCAGGGGACTGGTGTAGACGTGGTCGAACGGAAGGTATGCCTTCAGGTTTTCTGCTGTCACGGCGGCTTCCGCTTCAAATGTGGGTTTCAGGGGAACATCGGTCTGTCCGTAGCATACGCCCGGAGGAACATCTACCGAAGTGTGTCGAATGAGTATTACTTCCATCTTTAATTTTCAGTTGTTAATTTATAATTAGAATAAGGCTTCCCAAGTAGAAGGACAGTTCGCATAGCAGGAAAGTGGCCCCGCAGCAGTCACCCGTATATCCTTGTAGGCGCCGCTTCATCAATCGGTAGAGCAGGAAGAAGGTGAGCAGTGGGAAGAGGGTGGCAATCCACAGCTTTATAGGCAGCAGCAGTACGAAAGGAAGCAGGCCGCAAAGAAATCCGGCCAGTAACTCGTGCCAGCTCATGCGGTTGTAGACGGTCTTGCTTTTGCTGTCTTCCTCTTTCCGGGCATAGGGCAGATAGTTGACAATCTGGGAGGCACAGAACTTGGACCAGCAGTCACCGCAGAGCACAAGGATGCAGAGAAGTCCCAGTGCAGGTGATGAAGTTGGAGCAACAGCAGGAAATAGCATATCAATCCGATGACACCGTAGCTTCCGATGTGGGAATCCTTCATGATGGCAAGAGTCCGTTCTCGGGTGGTACCGCCACCGAAACCGTCGAAAAAGTCTGCCAGTCCGTCTTCGTGCAGGCATCCGGTGACAATTAGGCGTGCGATGAGGCAAGAATCCATGCCAATGACACCGGCATAATCTGTCCGGCAAGCCACAGCACTGCCGCCATCACGCCTCCCGTCAGCCAGCCTACAAGCGGCCAATAGGGAACCACATGCTTGAAACACTCTGCCGGTACTTCCTTGATTTTCCAGAAGGGCAGTCGGGTGAGCATTATGAATGCAGCCAAGACATTGTTCATGTTAAAAGTATTTAGTGATGGAGGCATGTGCAAAGTTATCCATTTCATTGAGCATCCGCACGGCCGAGTCGACAATGGGATATGCACAGATGGCCCCTGTTCCTTCTCCCAAACGCAGCCCAGATTCAGCAGCGGACGGCATGCAGGCGTCGAGCACCAGTTTGTGGCCCGACTCGTCTCCGCAGTGTCCGAAGATGGCGTAATCCGTCACTTCCGGGTAGAGCCTGGCGGCGGCAAGCAGGCAGTTGGTCATGATGAATCCGTCAACAAGGATAATCATCCTCAGCTCGGCAGCTTGCAGCATGGCGCCTATGGCCATTACCATTTCCAGTCCACCAAAGTAGCGGATGATGTTCCGGGGAGAGCCGTCGCCTTTGTAATTCTCCATAGACTGTTTCAGCACTTCGTATTTGTGGCGGATGCCCGCGCTGTCGAGTCCGCTGCCTGCGCCGACACATTGTTCCAGAGGAATGCCGGTAAAGCAGGTCATCCACAGGGAGGATGAAGAGGTGTTTCCGATACCCATTTCACCGAAGCTGAGGACATTACTGCCTTCTTCGTGGCATTGGCGCACCACCTCGGCACCCCGTTCCAGGCACATCTCCATTTCCTCTTCCGTCATGGCTGCCTCGTGCAGATAACTCCGGGTGCTTTTGCGCACTTTCATATTGATGATGCCTTTCTCGTAGGGGAGGTCGTAGTCTACTCCTGCATCTACTATTTTCAGGGTAAAGCCGTGCTGCCGGCAGAGGAAATTGACACCTGCCCCTCCATGAAGGAAGTTGCTGATTTGCTGCCAGGTGATTTCCTTTGGAGACAGACTGACACCTTCTTCTACAATGCCGTGGTCGGCGGCGAAGATAATGTTTTGCGGATGTTTCAAGGCGGGGGATAATGTCTGTTGTATGAGTCCGATTTGGAGTGCCAGTTCTTCTAAAATGCCCAATGAACCTTTGGGTTTGGTCAGGTTGTTGATTTTGTCAATCAATGCAGGACGGATTGAGTCGTCCGGGTGGGTGATATGAAATGTTTTCATCAGTCTGTTGAATTTTAGTTGTTTGTTGTTTTATGAATGAGTGTTTTTTACGGTAAGTGGGATGCCGGATACCATCAGTATCACTTCGTCGGCACGGGCGGCTACATATTGGTTCATCCAGCCTTGCATGTCCGTGAACTTTCGTTGCAGTTCGTTCTCGGAAGTTCCTCCCATACCTATTTCATTGGTTACAAAGATGAAGGTTGCGTCTTGTGCCGTGAAGCGGTCGAATTCCGCCTTGGGCAGCGGCAAGTGCCCGGTCGGTATCAGACTCGAGGGCGAAGAAGAAATTGGTACACCACAGGGTGATGCAGTCTATCAGGACGACCCGCCCCTCCAGCCGGTGGCGGCTGAGTTCTTTCTCCTCTTCGATGTTTGTCCATTCCGGCCCTCGGCGTTCCTGATGCCGGATTACCCTCTGGCGGAATTCTTCGTCCAGATGCGTGCTGTGGCAAGATAAACGGGAGTGGGAGAGAGCTCGAGTGCCAGCTTTTCCGCATAGGTGCTTTTGCCGGAACGTGCTCCTCCGGTGATGAGTATGATTCGTTTCATTGGTATTTAGTCTGTATTTTGAAAGAATATCTTTGTTTTCCCGAGCAAAAATAAGAAATATTTGACGAAACGTTTGTTTTTTTAGGAAGTAATTTATTAACTTTGCCACCGTTTTTAAGGCATGACCTTGGAAATGTTTATGCGGCAGTAGCTCAGTTGGTAGAGCATCAGCTTCCCAAGCTGAGGGTCACGAGTTCGAGTCTCGCTTGCCGCTCCTCCATTTAGAGTTAGGCAGTTGCATCACAGCGGCTGCCTTTTTTTTAAATATCGAGGAAAATGTTCGGGTCAAGCCATTTTAAACGTAGGAAAAACTTTAAAAAACGAAATAGAATGGCAGTAGAATTGAAAGACCTTACCAAACGTAGTGAGAACTATTCTCAGTGGTACAACGAGTTGGTGGTAAAAGCCGATTTGGCAGAACAATCGGCTGTACGCGGCTGTATGGTGATCAAGCCCTACGGATACGCTATCTGGGAGAAGATGCAACGTCAGTTGGACGATATGTTCAAGGAAACGGGACACGTCAACGCTTATTTCCCCTTGCTTATTCCGAAATCATTCCTCAGCCGTGAAGCGGAACATGTGGAAGGCTTTGCCAAAGAGTGTGCCGTCGTGACGCACTATCGTTTGAAGAACGATCCGAATGGCGGCGGTGTGGTGGTGGACCCTGCTGCAAAACTGGAAGAAGAGTTGATTATCCGCCCCACTTCCGAAACCATCATCTGGAACACCTACAAGAACTGGATCAATTCATACCGCGACCTGCCTATCTTGTGCAACCAGTGGGCAAACGTGTTCCGTTGGGAAATGCGTACCCGTCTGTTCCTCCGTACCGCCGAATTCCTCTGGCAGGAAGGACACACGGCACATGCCACCCGCGAGGAAGCCGAAGAAGAAGCGGTAAAGATGCTGAATGTATATGCCGAGTTTGCCGAAAAATACATGGCGGTGCCCGTGGTAAAGGGCGTGAAGTCTGCCAACGAGCGTTTTGCCGGTGCCCTCAACACCTACACCATCGAAGCGATGATGCAGGACGGAAAGGCTTTGCAGAGCGGTACTTCCCACTTCTTGGGACAGAACTTCGCCAAGGCGTTCGATGTGCAGTTCGTCAATAAGGAGAACAAGCTGGAGTATGTTTGGGCTACTTCCTGGGGTGTTTCCACCCGTCTGATGGGAGCGCTTATCATGACGCATTCCGATGACAACGGTCTGGTACTTCCTCCGCACCTGGCTCCGATACAAGTAGTTATCGTTCCTATCTACAAGAATGCGGAGATGTTGGCTAAGATTGACGAGAAAGTGGCAGGCATTGTTGCCAAGCTGAAGTCAATGGGTATTTCCGTGAAGTACGACAATGCCGACAACAACGTCCGGGCTTCAAGTTTGCCGACTATGAGGTGAAGGGTGTTCCCGTTCGTCTGGTGATGGGTGGCCGCGACTTGGAGAACAATACAATGGAAATCATGCGTCGCGATACACTGGAGAAGGAGACGCGTTCCTGCGAGGGTATCGAAGAGTACGTGAAGGATTTGCTCGAGGACATTCAGGCAAATGTCTACAAGAAAGCGCTTGATTACCGTAACAGCCGCATCACCAGCGTGGACAGCTACGAGGAATTCAAGGAAAAGATTGAAGAAGGCGGCTTCATTCTGGCTCATTGGGACGGGACTACCGAAACCGAAGAGAAAATCAAGGAAGAGACCAAAGCAACCATCCGTTGTATTCCTTTCGATTCATTTGTTCCGGGTGACAAGGAACCGGGCAAGTGTATGGTTACCGGCAAGCCTTCTGCCTGCCGCGTGATTTTTGCACGTTCCTATTAATAATACCCACCCCGGATTACGCGGATTAACACAGATGATTTTAGGAGTTCTGATAATCAGAAACTTTTATCTGTGTCAATCCGCGTAATCCGGGGTGATTGTATATCTTGATACGTCCTCTCGGTTTTAAATTTATAGAGTTATCTCTCATCATGAATTGATGAACAGCTATTTATATTGCTTCAGAAATTCTGAGATTGTTTTGCGTACAGTTTCCGGAGATTGTTTTGAATGAAGCATTGCTGCAATGACAATCCTATTCTCATCAATCAAATAATATATCACGTTAGGGGAAAGTTTTAAATGACGGACAGTAATGTTGTTAAATAGAGTAGAAAAATCACTGTCTATAATTCCTATATACGGATGTTTTGCTAAAAGATTTACTTTGTCTTGTATCTTTTGACGTGTTTTCTGTGCCGTCAACATGCCAAAATTATTCTCTACATAAATAAGTATCTCTAAAAAGTGCTCATAAGCCAACTTAGACCAGACTATTTCCATCCCATGCGTTCATTTATCATACTCTCTATTTGGGAGTTTGATATACAGTGTCCTGCTTTATTCTCTTCTAAGGCAAATAGAAGGGCTTCAGCCAAAGCATCTCGGGGAATACTGTTGATAAAGTCGTCCATCGGTATGGCTGATTGATGATAAGTTGCCATCATCGGTTCTTGTGCCGTTTGTTTGGAAGAGTCCTGCTCTTTATATGGTTTAATTTTACCCATTGCTTTTATTTTTAATCAAAGGTAAACTGAATAAATGAAAACTCCTAATATTCAATCCATTTATTTTCCACTGCATCAAAGCCAACCAATCTACATACTTTTGTAACCTCCTTCACATCTTCTCGTAACAACTTTCCCTCATTTTTGCAGCGTAAAAAAAGAAAGGAGGCCCGAATATGAAACTGAACAGAAATGACTATACCGTAGAGGCGGCAGCCGGCGGTGGTTTTTACGCTTATTTTATGAATAATGTGTTGTGCAGCGCCTACGGTGAAACGCCTGACGAAGCCTGCGAAAACCTGGAACAGATTGTTGACGATTTTGTCAGTGATATGTATATGGTCGAGGAATTTGTCTGATGCTCCGGCATCATATGCCGACCGAATTATCCTTTTTACGTATTTATTCCATAAATTCTCTTGAAGTCATGTCTGCGCGATGCCGGTGTGACTTTTGTCATTTATAACCGAATTGTCACATTCTTCACATTCTGCCGTAACACGGAGGTGCGATATTTGCATCAACTAAATGCAACGTCATGTGCTGCATGTGTTTCAACATTAATTTGTAAATCATCAAGTCGTCCCAATGAAAGTCCTTTTTATCGTTCAAGGAGAAGGCCGCGGGCATCTGACCCAAGCCATAACAATGGAAGAGCTGCTGCGCCGCAACGGTCACGAGGTAGTGGAAGTGTTGGTGGGCAAAAGCAATTCGCGCTGTCTGCCCGGTTTCTTCAATCGCAGCATCCAAGCTCCGGTGAAACGTTTTCTCAGTCCCAATTTCCTGCCTACGCCTGCCAACAAGCGGGCAAGTCTTGCGCGTAGTGTGGCCTATAATCTCACCCGTCTGCCCGTCTATCTGAAAAGCATGCACTATATACACCGCCGCATCGAGGAGAGTGGTGCCGAACTGGTCATCAACTTCTACGAACTGCTCACGGGGATGACCTATCTCTTCTTCCGTCCTTCCGTTCCTCAAATAAGCGTCGGGCACCAGTACCTGTTCCTGCACCGCGATTTCGAGTTTCCCGGTAAGAACGGCTTCCATCTGTGGCTGCTCCGCCTTTTCACCCGCCTCACGTGCATAGGTGCCCGCGAAAAGCTCGCCCTTTCCTTCCGCGAGATGGAGGATGACGAAGAAGCGTATGTCCGCGTGGTTCCGCCATTGCTGCGGAGGGAGGTGCTGTCGTGCGAAGGTACGGAAGGGGATTATCTCCACGGATACATGGTAAACTCCGGTTTTGGCGAGAATATCCTCCACTGGCACAGTGCCCATCCGGAAATACCCTCCACTTCTTCTGGACAAGCAGGACGAAGCCGAGGTGTGCCGTGTGGACGACACCTTGAGTTTCCATCAGCTCGATGACGTCAAGTTCCTGCGCTACATGGCAGGCTGCAAGGCCTATGCCACCACTGCCGGCTTCGAGTCGGTCTGCGAGGCGATGTATCTGGGCAAGCCTTTGCTGATGGTTCCGGCGCATATCGAGCAGGACTGTAACGCCTACGATGCATTCCGTAGCGGTGCCGGTGTCATCTCCGAGGAGTTTGATTTGGAACGTCTGCTGGACTTCTCGGAGCATTTCCACCCGAACATGGCTTTCCGCTATTGGGTGCGTAGCTGCGACTGGCGTATCCTGCGCTGTATAGAGAGGGAAGAGAAAGAGGAAACCTTTTTCGGGGTTTCCTCTTCCTGCCGTCCTTTCTTTCCGGCGACTTAAATGTTCACGTTCATCGCATTGGCTCCCAATGCCCCTAAGATGGCGGAGGCTACTGCAATTACGACTTTCAGAATTTTATCCCAGATACTTTTTTTCATGCTATATACGTTTTAAAAGTTGAACATACGAATCGGTAGTAAAATCAGTCATACTTATCCCAACGGATTTTCGCCCTGGTCTCCGTCCGAACCGCCTCCGTCTCCCGAGCCGGAACCGCCGCCGGAGCTTCCTCCTTCACCGTCTCCCTTGTTCACCAATGCTTCCAGGTCGTAGAAGTCAATCTTCTGCCCGGCACGCGTGGCGGCGATGTCCGGTCTTACGGTGCTGGAAGGCCGGAAATTGATTTTCACCGCCTTGATGTTCTTGGCGGTGCACTCCTTTACATCCAGTACGCCTGCCGTACGCGCCGACAGGCTGAATACGCCGAAGTTCTTGATATTCACTGACTGGCCGCTGTAGAGGGTTGTTATCATAGCCTCCACAAAAATTGGTCAATACACTCTGGATGTCTCCCAGTGTCAGCGAACTCTTCTCCTTCATCACGTACGCAATGTCGTCCAGCGTCGCATTGTCGCCCAGTGTCACCAGCTGCGGGTAGAACTTTGCCACCGCATCTGCCTTTCGAGGATCTTTCCTCGCAATTTTCTTGAATGGTACTCCCATAAACAATTAAATAATTAAAAATTAACAATTAGAAATTAAAGTCCCGTATTGCAATACTTTGCTCTTTCTCCTTTAGGGGGGAAGAGGGGTGCTGCAAAAGTACTCCTCCGGCTTTTTCTGCTCATGGTTTTCTTCGGGTTACGCCGTCTCTTTCCCGTTTCCTTTCTGTTCAGGAAAAGTTCTTCGTCCGATGCCCGTTTATGTCTGCATATGCTTGGTCATATCACTGATATTCAGTATCTTTATGGTGTAATAATCAACCAATAACATAAAGAATGAAAACAGAAAAAGAAAAGAGGGAAGAGGAGGAGGAAGACCTTCGTCCGTTCCGCATCCACGCCTATTCGAAGGAGGAGCTTGCCATGCTCTACAACCCGACTTACTGCATCAGCAATGCCATCTATACTTTGGCGGCATGGATACGCCACAACAAGGCGCTGAAGGGTGAGCTGGAGAAGGTGGGCTACAACAAATACCGACGCACCTTCACTCCGCTGGAAGTGAAAGTGCTGGTGAAGTATCTGGGAGAACCCTGACAGGATGCCGGCCGGAAATAGGGAAGCCGTGTAAGGAAAACGCCAATATATGTAAAGCCCCGTAACAATATATGTTGTCATGCACAACAATATATGTTACGGGGCTTCTCTCTTCTCCTCGAATGCCGGTTACTGATATAGCTGGATGTCCACTACCTCATATTCGGTCGTCTCCTGCTCGTTGGTCCGTGTACCGAATCCGTACTTTTCCAGTGCCTGCACCAGTACCAGCTGGGTGTGCGGGTTCACCTGCACCTTTCCGAATATGCTGAGCTTGGTCAGTATGACGCTGGCAGGGAGCCATTTTATCTGCAGGTCCTCGGGCAGCGGTTTGCGGAAGAAGACGAAGAGGTTCTCCTCCACGGGGTCTTTCATGCGGTGCCGTTCGTTGTGCTTGTTCAGCTGTTCTATCTCCTCGCCCTCGTACCAGTATCTGAAACCGTCTTTCAGCAAGGCGAGCGCCTGGCGTAGATGCCGGGATGGTTCACCGGGGTGTGGTAGTCTATGCCGGTGACGGTGATGGGGAGGAAACGCCGGTTTCCACCGATGTCCTGCAGGCACTGCCGGTTGTTGGTGCTCGCGATGAAGGAGCAGTGGCGGGGCAGGGTGAAGGCTTCGATGTCGTAGGCCTTGCGCTGCGTCACGTTGTCCTGCGCGATGATTCGCTTCAATGCTGCCAGCTCGCCGGGCTTCACGCCTTCGAACTCCTCCATGTTGATGATGATTCGCGTGGCGAGCAGGCGGGCATCGTCCTTGTTGCTCGGGTCTATTATGCCGTTGTAGAAGTACTCTTTCCACTCGGGCGGCAGCAGGCGCCGAATCCAGCTGCTCTTTCCCTTTCCCTGCTCGCTGTAGAGGATGATGACGAGCTGGTTCATGTCCTCGTCGCTCAGTGCGCAGGCCACCAGGCCCACTATCCACCGTTTGAAGCCCTTCTGCATAGCTCCCGGTTCTCGGTCGTCAGGGTGTCGGCAAGTTGGGCGATGTAGTCCGTCCCGTCCCAGGGGGAAGCGCGTACAGATAGTCGGTGTAGGGGTTGAACTCCTTGGCGTAGTTGGAGTCTATCACGGCTCTGAGGAAATTCTGGTAGCAGGAGATGCCGGCCATCTGCAGGTCTACGAATATGGTGTTGTAGTCCTTTCCGCGCATGGGGCGGTAACCTTTTCCGGCATCTGCCGACAGGGCATAGGGCATGAATTCGAGGCGGTCCAGGATGAGGTTCCTGCGGATGCCGTAGTGCTCTTCCAGAAAGCTCATCACTTGGTTGATGACGGGCTTTTTCTCTTCCTTCTTTGTGGCGGCTTCGCTGGTCTTGTCGGTATAGATGTAGGCATTGTGCAGGGGAGATTCCACGTCGGGATACTCTTGTCCGAACTCGTTTTTCGCCAGTCTGATGGCTGTCTGCTCGTCCAGGCCCTTGCTGTAGCATTTGTTGCCCAGGGCGAAGAGGAAGTTGTCGCGGTTGCCTGCCCGGAACCTGGTGGTGCGCTTCACGGCAGTCACGGCTTGGGAGAATATCAGCTTCTCCCAAGGCTTTGCGTCCTGCGGTGTGGCGGCAGAGGAGGCGGGGAGGGGGTGTACCGTTTCGACGGGCGTCTTTTTGGGGCTGTTCTCCTTCTTCGCAGGCGGGATGATGCGTGCCGGCAACGGGGAAATCTGTTCCAGCAGTGCGGCATTGATATAGGCATGCGGGTCGAAGGACATGAAGTATCCTCGCGAGATGTCCTTTCCGCTTCCATCCACCTCTACTCCGAGAAGGGCCTCGTAGTACTCTTTGGCGGCGCTGTACAGCTTCAGGTGTATCTCCTCGAGCGTGGCGTAGGTCACCTCGCCCTGTCGGAGACGGTCATACAGACGCCGGGTGTATTCCGTCTGCATGAAGACGAACAGCTTGTAGCCGTGCCTTTTGGGGGAGAGGAAACTCCCCAGGGTGTGCGGGTCTTCGTTGATGAGGGTCCGGGTCTGCTCCAACTGTCTCTCTTCCAGGTCGTCGATGTCGAGCGTGATGACGGGGTTGTAGCGGGTGATGCTCGGTGCGAGCCTTCTTTCCCGGTAGTTGGCCGTGAGGGTCCTGAAGGGAAGCTGCTTCTTGACGTGGTTGGCTTCCTCCACCTTTCCCTGCGCCACGAGGCTGGCGATTTTGATGATTAACTTGGCATGCTTGCCGTTTCTTATGTCAGCCATGTCCTGCGTGAAGGTTGTCTCCCCGCTGACGGCGCTGAAACCACGGTAGGTGGTAACTGGAATGTTTTCCATTCTACTTGTATTAAGTTTGCCTTATTGGCGGCGCAAAGATGCCGTTTATTTCCTTAGGAAGCAAAAACGGCCATCCGCAGTGGGACAGCCGTTTTTTTACAATTTGAATTCCTTGGTCCGTTTTACTCCTTGGGATATAGCTCATTGAAGAGCTTATATATCTCATCCTCAATGCAATCGGGGTTCAGCGTATTGCCGCTTCCGTCCGCGTCCATAAAGTTTACAAGTAGATGCAGCAGCTTGGCGAAGGGGCTTACACCTTCAGTCCGTGTTCCTTTTGGGGATTTATCAGCAGTGGTATGAAGGGTGTCAGGAAAGCCTTCCGCTCCTTGTATTCCACGGTTAACGACTTGTGTTCTACCATAGAAAGCAGGTCGATGGCTACTTGCACCTCTTTGCTCTCTTTGGTGTACAGCACTTGGTAATCTCTCCCTTTGATTTGCATCACGCTAATTGGCGTTTTTTTGTTCTCATAATTACAATTTGAAAATATAATTTTATATTAAGTTAGTAAATCGGTTGCAAAATTAACAAAAAAGGAGTCTGTACAATTACAGATAACGCAGATTTTATGTTTTTCTTACCTGATGCAACGCTTCTAAGGACGTGAAATTAAATAATCCGTGTCATCTGTGTTATCAGCGTCTGAAAAATTATCATAAAGCATCATCTGCTGAATAGTTACGAAATTCTGTGGTATCCCTGTGAAGTAGTGAAGCGTGTGTGTAGTCTGTATGTATAGGGTGAGGTACCGGAACCTATGGTTATATATGTAACACACTCTTTCTTTAAAAAAATAAGAAATGACGCGCGTGCGCGTGTATCTTACCTAATGAGCGTAATTATTTGATATATAGTGCGATGATACCTGCATTAAAAAAGATTATCATTTTATCAATCAGAATATTTTGTACTTTCATTTCTTGACATTACCTTTGCGTTCATTAAACGGAGCGTGTCATAAAACATTTTTTTTTATTATAAAACGTTTCGTTTATAACAGCTTATCGCAAGATAGCTTGAATATAACTATTTCGTCGCCTTCCTTCCGAGATGGTGGAGGGTTTTGAAATAAAATGAATGCACATAGTCTATTTAAAGTAACCGCATTACATTACTTGACCGGGAGGTACTTCGCTACTCCGGTGTCCCCCAATCATATTTTTTTGTGAACGAGAATGCAGAAATGCACTGGTATGCAGTGCGTGTCACCTATAGCCGAGAGCTTTTTTTCAAGGATTACCTGGATGCAGCGGGCATTGAAAACTATATTCCCATGCGCTATGAGTATGTCGTGAGGAAAGAGCGCCGCCTGCGCAAGCTTGTTCCTGCGGTCCATAACCTGGTCTTCGTCCGCTCCACCCGTGAGCGTATGGACGAAATAAAGAACAAACCGGGCATGAACATCCCCATCCGCTATATCATGGACCGCGAAACCCGTCAGCCCATCGTCATCCCGGACTCGCAGATGCGCAGCTTCATCGCCGTGTCTGGCACCTACGACCAGGCTGTGCTCTATCTTGAACCCACCGAGCTGAACCTCTCCCAAGGAACCCGGGTACGCATCACCGGCGGCATCTTCGAAGGAGTGGAAGGGGTGTTTGTGCGTGTGCGCCATGACCGGAGGGTGGTGGTAAACATCGAGGGGGTGATGGCGGTGGCGACGACGTTTGTGCATGCGTCGCTGGTGGAGGAGATCGAATAATAATTTGTAACAATATTGCCCGAATCTTTGAAAAATAAAGCTGTCCATGGTGCGAAGTGGAGCTTTATCGATAACATATCCAATTCCGGTGTTACCTTTTTGGTAGGCCTGATATTGGCCCGTCTCTTGACTCCTGCCGAATATGGCATTATGGCATGATAGCTATCTTCATAGCGGTGTCCAACTCCATTGTCGACAGTGGTTTCTCTAATGCACTGATACGGAAAGTACATATTGAAAAGGTAGACTACAATACGGTTTTCTTGTTTAACTTGATAGTCAGTATTGTTTTATACATCCTTTTATATGTAGCTGCTCCCGCTATCAGTCTGTTTTTTAAAGAACTGGTTTTGATAGATGTGTTAAGGGTAATAGGGCTGATTCTGATTGTTAATGCATTGGGTATCATTCCCCGTACCATATTAGTAAGAGGTATTGATTTTAAGACACAGACCAAAGTATCCATAATCTCTTCTGTTTCAGGTGGATTGGTTGGCGTAGGCATGGCTATAGTGGGCTTTGGAGTATGGAGTTTGGTGTGGCAACAGCTTTCCCGGCAGATTCTGAATTCTCTGTTTCTTTGGATATTCTGTAAATGGATGCCCCAATGGGAATTCTCCGTAAAAAGCTTCAAGGAAATGTTCGGTTTTGGCTATAAGCTCTTGTTGTCCGGATTATTGGATACTCTTTACAAGAATGTTTATTATGTGGTTATAGGCCGTTGTTACAGTTCTGCACAGTTGGGGCAATATACTCGTGCAGAGCAGTTCAATACGATATTTTCCAGTAATCTGACCAGTATTGTCCAGCGTGTCAGTTATCCGGTGCTTAGTTCCATTCAAGAAGAACCGGAGCGCTTGCGCGAAGCTTATCGGCAGATAATAAAGACTACAATGCTTGTGACATTCGCTTGCATGCTGGGACTTGCAGCTGTGGCTAGACCTTTGATTATAATTCTGATCGGTGAGAAATGGTTGACTGCTGTTTCCTTTCTGCAGATCATTTGTTTCAGTGGTATGCTTTATCCGCTTCATGCCATCAATCTGAATATCTTGCAGGTGAAAGGACGTTCGGACTTGTGTTTGAAGTTAGAAATTATAAAAAAAATTATAGCTATTGGCCCTATAGTAGTCGGCATCTTTTATGGCATCGAATATATGCTGTGGGGCAGTGTCTTAATCTCTTTCATAGCCTATTTCTTAAATAGCCATTATTCTGCCGACTTGATACACTATTCTACCATGGAACAAATCAAGGACGTGTTTCCGGTTTTTACAGTTTCTTTGATAGTTTCTACTGTCATGTGGCTTTTTTCCTTATTGGATATATCCGTTTATATTCAGTTACCCATCCAGATTATAGTTGGTTTGACATTGGCTTTTGCTGTTTACGAAAGGTTAAGATTACCAGAGTATCTTGAGGTAAAACGGCTTGGGTTGTCGGCTCTTCACAAAAAATAGAAATCAGTATATATTTTTATAGTAAAATGGAAAATAAAGTGATTACAGTTACTTCTCCATTACTTCCTTCGCTTGACGATTTCATTCCTTATTTGCAGGATATCTGGAATCGTAAGTGGCTGACCAATAACGGTCATTATCATCAGGAACTGGAGAAAGCTTTGTGTGAATATTTGAAGGTGCCTTATATCAGTCTTTTCACCAACGGCACACTGCCGTTGATGTGTGCTCTGCAAGCATTACGAATTACCGGCGAAGTAATAACCACTCCATATAGTTTTGTAGCTACCACCCATGCTTTGTGGTGGAATGGAATCAAGCCGGTATTCGTGGATATTGACCCTGAAACTTGTAACATTGAACCCGGACAAAATAGAAGCGGCAATAAACCCCCAAGACAACGGCGATTATGCCGGTACATGTTTATGGCAAGCCTTGTGATACAGAATGCGTAGC
>ENA-OQCF01000160-OQCF01000160.1-human-gut-metagenome-genome-assembly--contig:-NODE-160-length-25715-cov-2.086486_pt1 | contig 25715 bp, 26 predicted proteins | sample MGYA00242756_ERZ504573 | MGnify/ENA primary metagenome ERZ504573 (study PRJEB26092, sample SAMD00036240) | human gut metagenome | host: Homo sapiens | study: EMG produced TPA metagenomics assembly of... | reverse complement strand
TTTATTTAAAGTTATAGAAACGATTATTATATACGGTTTGCAGTGAACAGTTGCAAAAATTCTGCAAATCTTCTCACTATCCGTTACCCCCATTCGTATCAAAGCATGAATACGAAGTTCTGTATTAAGCCGCCCAGACTTCACTTCAATATGTTCTTCGGGACGTAGCAAACTATTGAAGTGCTCTACAAAATCAGGGTATAAATGTAGAATAATGGAATCAAATTTCTCATAAAAATCCTTCATTTCATCGCTCATGGTAGAAGTAGAACTAATCATCTTCTTTAAATCTTCAAGTTGCCCAGCCTTTAATTTACGGTTTAACTTTTTACGATACTCCTCCATACGGCAAATATAGGATGAACAAAGTTTGAATACCTGACCAATATACTCCTCCTTAATATAATTTGTGTCACGTAGAACCAAATTGAGCTTTTGCAGTTCACTATTAAGACTCTTCAATCTACCATTGGCCACATGTAGCTCAACCAAAGCTTTCCTACGTCTTCTTGTTTGCCTTCTCAAAAAGAAAAGAGCTATCAGCAATACAATAGTGAAGAAAACTAATAAATAAAAGGAATAAGCTTTAGCTGCTTCTGTTGCATATGATCACGTTCAATGTAGCTTTGATGTATCCTTCTCTGCAACTTCTGCTGATGAAGCAGTCGTACACGGCTCTTAAAAAGTTATACCGATATCAGAACAATAAGTACTATAACGATAGGCTCGGTCCAACTGACCTTGTTCATATAAATAGGAAGCCAATGCATATAACGAACCAATATCACGATTCACAGCATATACATCAGCAATACCTGAGAGAATCATATTTTCCAGCCACTTGGTATGGTTGTGCTCTTTTTCATAAAGTAGAGCCAAGTTATAAGCTAAAATAGAATAATTACGACTATTAGGTAGAAGACGTTGTTTTTTCCTTTTCCAACTCATCCCTAATGGCAATACGTTGTGCACCGGGAACATCTTGATATTTCCACACACGGCTATAAAGGTAGCGTGGTTCGTCAGGAGTGGCCGTCTGCAATACTGAATCTGAATATAACGCATAAAGTTGACCATAATGCTCATGTAATGCATCATCACCTAATGAATAGAGTTGCAACCGCGAGCAGAGAGTACGCATCTGACCATAATAACGCGAACGTAAGTAGCGAGGCATACTGGAAGAACAGAGTGAATGCATTACTTCAGAGGCTTGACTAAGCAAGCCATTAGCCGTATAAACAAAACCAATACCTAATAAAGATTCAATCTCACGATTCTTATCATGATATTGTCGTGCTAAATCAAGCTTTGTGTAGTATACTTCATAGCCGAATCTGCATCATACACACGATATTCTTGATAAATAGCCTGATTTAATTCATACTGTTTCTTCAAATGCCTTAGATTGTCTTAGTGAATGCTTCAACGCCTCTATTCGCTCCTCTTTCTGCAAAATAAGTTTATCAGAATTATCTATCAGACTATCTAATTGAGTAAACAATGCCTCATTTGCCTTAGCAGCACTATCTGAGATATGCTGCTTGCATCCAGCACAAAAAAACAAATATAGTAAGAAGAATAGGTTTAAACAAAAATGGTTTTTCATATTTCTATATTCGTTGGTAGAATTCATTTATTTAATAAATGAATTAAAAAGTTACATACATCTTTGATTTTTAATATCAAAGTTCTAATTACAATCAATTCTACACACAATTGTATGCAATATTCGCAAGAATTCTCGACATCTGCAAACAATTAACTAGTAATTTGGCTGCTTAACATAGAAATAACCAAAATACGAAACACAAAAAGCATCCACTCTTCTATTATACTTATATTGTTACTCTTAAATGCTTAACATTAATGATTATTAGGAGAATAAGAGCAATCGCTCTTAACACAATACCATTCTATTCCAAAACATTTGTAACATTTCTGTAACATGTATGACATTTCCCTGCAACACCAAACTCTTTCCTTTGCAGCCGGAAATAAAATACATGTCTATGGAAACAATTTATCTGGGTATCGTCATCTTTCTGTTCGTACTCGCGATTTTCGACCTCGTGGTAGGTGTCAGTAATGATGCGGTCAATTTTCTTCAGTCGGCTGTCGGAGCAAAGGCAGCATCTTTCAAAACCATACTGTTCATTGCAGGCATTGGCGTCTTCATCGGTGCGGCACTCAGCAATGGCATGATGGACATTGCACGACACGGCATCTATCAACCGGAGCACTTCTACTTTGCCGAAATCATGTGCATTCTGCTTGCCGTCATGTTGACGGACGTCGTGCTATTAGATGTCTTCAACACTATGGGAATGCCTACCTCCACCACTGTATCCATGGTGTTCGAGCTGCTGGGAGGTACGTTCGCACTGGCGCTCATCAAGGTCTATAACAGCGATACATTGGGACTGGGCGACCTCATCAATACAGACAAGGCGCTGTCTGTCATCATGGCCATTTTTGTATCCGTAGCCATTGCCTTCTTCTTCGGTATGCTGGTACAGTGGCTGGCACGTATCGTGTTCACCTTCAACTACAAGAAGAACATGAAATACAGCATCGCGCTGTTCGGTGGTATAGCTGCCACCAGCATCATCTACTTCATGCTGATAAAGGGGCTGAAAGACAGTTCATTCATGACTCCTGAAAATAAGCAATGGATACACGACAATACCGCATTGCTGATAACCGGTTTCTTTGTATTCTTCACCATACTGATGCAGATACTGCATTGGTGCAAGATAAACGTCTTCAAAGTAGTGGTTCTGATGGGTACTTTCGCCCTCGCCCTCGCCTTTGCCGGCAATGACTTGGTGAACTTTATCGGTGTTCCCCTCGCAGGATATTCCTCATTTATTGACTATACAGCCAATGGTACGGCCGCCGGCCCCGACGGATTCCTGATGTCCTCACTCCTCGGTGCAGCCAAAACCCCGTGGTATTTCCTTATCGGTGCAGGCGCTATCATGGTCTATGCACTCTGCACATCCAAGAAAGCCCACAACGTCATCAAAACTTCCGTGGACCTTGCCCGTCAGGATGACGGTGAAGAGAACTTCGGAAGTACCCCGATAGCCCGCACGCTGGTACGCTTCAGCATGACCCTGGCTAACGGAATATCCAAAACAATGCCCGAAAGCAGCAAGCGGTGGATGAATACACGCTTCCAGAAGGATGAAGCCATCATAGCCGACGGCGCCGCTTTTGACTTGGTTCGCGCTTCCGTCAATCTCGTATTGGCTGGTCTGCTCATCGCCTTGGGAACTTCCTTGAAACTCCCCCTTTCCACCACTTATGTCACCTTTATGGTAGCCATGGGTACATCGCTTGCCGACCGTGCCTGGGGACGTGATTCGGCGGTATTCCGCATTACGGGTGTGCTCAGCGTTATCGGCGGTTGGTTCATCACTGCCGGAGCAGCGTTCACCATCTGTTTTTTCGTGGCATTAATTATCCATTTCGGCGGTACGGTTGCCATCCTGGCACTGATTGGTCTGGCAGTCTTCATGCTGATTCGTAGCCAAGTGATGTACAAGAAGCGCAAAGAGAAAGAAAAAGGCAACGAGACCCTAAAACAGTTGATGAAGAGCACGGACAACAGCGAAGTCATCGAATTACTCCGCAAGCATACCCGTGAAGAACTGCTGAAGATTATGGAATTCACAGAAGAGAATTTTGAACGTACCGTCACTTCCTTCCTACACGAGAATCTACGCGGACTGCGTCGTGCCATGGGCTCAGTAAAATTCGAAAAACAACTCATCAAGCAGATGAAGCGTACCGGAACACTTGCCATGTGCCGCCTCGACAACAATACCGTACTGGAAAAAGGACTCTATTACTATCAAGGCAACGACTTTGCCAGCGAACTGGTGTACAGCGTAGGCCGTCTTTGCGAACCTTGCTTGGAGCACATAGACAATAACTTCAATCCGCTGGATGCCATTCAGAAAGGAGAATTTACAGACGTAGCCGAAGACATCTGCTATCTGTTGCAAGTATGCCGCCACAAGCTGGAAACGAACAATTATGATGAACTGGAAACAGAGATTCGCAAAGCCAACGACCTCAACGGCCAGTTGTCTCACCTGAAACGAGAAGAGCTGCAACGCATCCAAAGTCAGAGCGGCAGCATCAAAGTCAGCATGGTATACCTGACTATGATACAAGAAGCCCAAAACATAGTGACCTACACCATCAACCTGATGAAAGTAAGCCGCAAGTTCCAGGCAGAAAAAGAAGAGTTATGAGTTATAAGTTATAACTCCTTAAGCCCCATCTTCTCCGCCCGTTGCAACATAAATGCACGGGCGGCTTCGTATTCATTGGGAATGATGCCGTCCAAAATGGCATCCTTAATGGCACTCTTCAAGGCACCTACCTGCTGGCAAGGAGAAAGGCCGAAAGTCTTCATGATTTCTTCACCACTGACCGGAGGCTGGAAATTACGGATACGGTCGCGTTCCTCCAAATCCTTCAGCTTCTGGCGTACCAACTGAAAATTATTAAGGAAACGTTTCTTACGCTCCATATTCTTGGAAGTAATGTCGCTTCGCACAGTGTCATCAGGTCGTCTATATCATCACCTGCCTCAAACAAGAGGCGACGCACTGCCGAGTCGGTCACTACATCATCCGCTATCACAATGGGACGCATGTGCAGGCTCACCATTTTCTGCACATATTTCATCTTCTCATTCATAGGGAGCTTCATCTTGCGGAAAATATCGGGTATCATCTTCTCGCCAATGAAATTATGGTTATGGAACGTCCAGCCCGCACGGGGTTCCCAACGCTTGGTGGCAGGCTTGGCTATATCATGCAGAAGAGCTGCCCAGCGTAGCCAAAGGTTGTCGGTCTTCTTGCTGATGTTGTCGAGTACTTCGAGCGTATGGTAGAAATTGTCCTTATGGGCGCGTCCATTACGCGTCTCCACGCCTTGCAGCCTGACAAGTTCCGGGAATATCAGTTCCAGCAGACCACAGCGGTCCAGCTCAATGAATCCCTTAGACGGAATAGGTGACAAGATGATTTTGTTCAGTTCGTCTGCAATGCGTTCTTTGGAGATGATGGAGATGCGTTCGCGATTACGCTCCAGAGAATCGAATGTCTCATCGTCAATATAGAATCCCAGCTGGTGGCAAAACGGACACAGCGCATCATGCGCAAAGGGTCATCACTGAAAGTTATATCAGGGTCGAGGGGAGTCCGGATGGTCTTTTCCTTCAAGTCTCCAATACCGCCAAAGGGGTCGACCAACTCGCCATAACGCACCCGGTTCAGGCAAACAGCCAGTGCATTGATGGTAAAATCACGGCGGTTCTGGTCATCCTCCAATGTACCGTCCTCTACAATAGGCTTGCGGGAATCGTGTGTATACGATTCTTTTCTTGCACCCACAAACTCAACTTCCGTACCATAGTACTTCAATTGTGCCGTACCGAAATTCTTGAAGACGGAAACATGCGCCCCACGCCCCAGACGCTTACCCAGCGCCTCGGCCATGGCAATGCCACTGCCTACCACCACCACATCAATATCCTTGGAAGGACGTTGCAGGAAAATATCACGTACATATCCACCGACTACGTAACATTCCAATCCCAATTCATCAGCCGTTTCGGATATCCGCTTGAATATATCATCACTAAAATATTGCTTCAGTTCTTCTGCCGTCAAATCTATCATAAATAATGCGCTAATGTAATGAATACGCAAATGTGTTAATGGTCTATTAGCACATTTGCACATTAAAATGCTGCAAAGATAAAGATATTATTTCTATTTTTGTGGACTCTAACTCCAAGAACAACAAATATGAAAAAAGTAATACTCCTTGCATGCCTATGCTGTACACTCTTCTCTTGCGAAGATGTGGAGAAGAAAGCCGGTGAAAAACTACAAGCTGCCCGCGAAGCGTTTGAACTCGGCAACTACAATGAAGCGAAGATTCTAATTGACAGTATCAAAGTGCTCTATCCCAAAGCGTTTGAAACTCGCCGTGCAGGCATCGGCCTGATGCAGGAAGTGGAACTGAAAGAGCAGGAAAAGAGCCTGGTCTACTTGGACAGTATGCTTCAAGCCAAGCAAAAGGAATTCGACGCAATCAAAGGGAAATACACCTTTGAAAAAGATGCCGAATACCAGAATATTGGCAATTACCTGCATCCCTCCCAAGTGATAGAAAAAAATCTGCACCGTTCTTTCCTCCGCTTCCAAGTAGACGAAAACGGAGTCATGAGTATGACTTCCATTTATTGCGGAGCCCATAATATCCACCATGTGGCCGTCAAAGTCACTGCTCCCGACGGCAGTTTTACCGAAACACCCGCCGCCAAAGACAGCTACGAAACCACTGACCTCGTGAAAAGATTGAAAAGCAGACTTCAAACTGGGAGAAGACGGAAACGTCATGGGGTTCCTTTATCTGAACAAGGACAAGAATATCAAAGTCAACTATCGAGGGGAACGTCCCTATTCCATCACCATGACTGCCGCCGACCGCCAGGCCCTTGTCAGCGTCTACGAGCTGGCACAACTGCTGTCATCCATGACGGAAATAAAGAAGAATATGGAGGAAGCCAATCTCAAAATCGAATTTGTAAAAAAGAAGATGGAAGAGAGAAAAGACAATGCACAAGAATAAAAAGAAGGAAACCGGATGATATATTCATTACTTAGTCATCCGGTTCCCTTTTTATTATCAGTAAAGCCTTACCAAACTAATTTAGGTAAATAACGGCTCAGACATGTACGCAAAGCAGACAGAGTGATTGGGTTTTACCAGCACTTCTGAGGCTCCGCATTCCAAGGCTTTTTCACGGTCGGCAGTAAAGGCGTAAGCGGTCTGCATGATGATGGGAAGTTCCTTATCCTTCTTGCGAATAATCACCGTAGCATCCAGCCCGTTCATAATAGGCATTTTTATATCCATCAGAATAGCTTCCGCTTTGTCGCGATTCTCTTCGAACAAATTTACAATATCCTCACCATTCTTTGCCCATAGTATCTCGCATTTCTTGCCGATAATAGCCTTTATCAGTTTAAAGTTACTATCATCATCTTCCGCAACCAGAATAAGCGGACGGTAATCTCCTGACACTTTTTCTATTTCCATGACCTATGCGTTTTGTTTATATAGGGGCAAAGATAATAAAAAATAATAGATTTGCACTATCTTTGCAACTCATTAAAAAAATATATAATGATTTCTATAGACGGACTGGCCGTAGAATTCGGCGGAACTACTTTATTCAGTGACATATCTTTCGTTATCAACGAAAAAGACCGTATCGCCCTGATGGGTAAAAATGGAGCGGGGAAAAGTACATTATTGAAAATCCTGGCAGGTGTAAGACAACCTACCCGTGGAAAAATCTCAGCCCCCAAAGACAGTGTCATAGCTTACCTTCCACAGCACCTTATGACGGAAGACGGACGTACCGTATTCCAGGAAGCGGCGCAAGCCTTTGCCCACCTGCATGAAATGGAAGCTGAAATAGAGCGCCTCAACAAGGAACTGGAAACGCGTACCGATTACGAAAGCGACAGCTACATGGAACTTATCGAGAATGTCTCCGCCTTAAGCGAAAAGTTCTATGCCATCGACTCCACCAATTACGAGGAGGATGTGGAAAAAGCACTGCTCGGACTGGGGTTTGTACGCGAAGACTTCAACCGCCAGACCAGTGACTTCAGCGGCGGATGGCGCATGCGCATCGAGCTTGCCAAGCTGTTGCTGCAAAAGCCTGACGTGCTGTTGCTAGACGAGCCTACCAACCATCTGGACATAGAATCCATACAATGGCTGGAAGATTTCCTTATCAGCAATGGAAAGGCTGTCATCGTCATCAGCCACGACCGTAAATTCGTAGACAACATCACCACCCGTACCATTGAAGTGACCATGGGACGGATATACGATTACAAAGTAAACTACTCCAAATACCTGGAACTCCGCAAGGAACGCCGCGAACAGCAACAGAAAGCCTACGACGACCAGCAGAAGTTCATTGCCGAAACCAAGGAATTCATCGAACGGTTCAAAGGCACCTACTCCAAAACCCTGCAAGTGCAAAGCCGCGTAAAAATGCTGGAGAAGCTGGAACTGCTGGAAGTGGATGAAGAAGACACTTCAGCGTTACGCCTCAAATTCCCTCCTTCTCCCCGCTCAGGCAATTATCCCGTCATCATGGAGGGAGTAGGGAAAAGTTACGGTGACCATGTGGTCTTCAAGAATGCCAACCTCACCATAGAACGGGGAGACAAGGTTGCTTTCGTTGGTAAGAACGGTGAAGGAAAGTCAACGTTAGTGAAGTGCATCATGAAGGAAATAGAACATGAAGGCACCCTCACGATAGGACACAACGTGCAGATTGGATATTTCGCACAAAACCAGGCCTCATTGTTGGATGAGAACCTGACCGTATTCCAGACCATCGACGATGTGGCAAAAGGGGAAATCCGCAACAAGATACGCGACCTGCTGGGTGCCTTCATGTTCGGTGGCCCCGAAGAGTCCATGAAGAAGGTCAAGGTGCTTTCCGGTGGAGAGCGCACACGCCTCGCCATGATAAAGCTTTTGCTCGAACCGGTGAATCTGCTGATACTGGACGAACCGACCAACCATCTGGACATGAAAACCAAAGATATCCTGAAGCAAGCGTTACTGGATTTTGACGGTACCCTTATCCTCGTCAGCCACGACCGTGACTTCCTGGACGGACTGGTAAGCAAGGTATATGAATTCGGCAACAAACAAGTGAAAGAGCACTTGAGCGGCATCTACGAATTCCTTGAAAAGAAGAAAATGGACTCCCTCCGCGAACTGGAACGATAAGCATCTGCTAAACCCGGCGTCCGAACAAATGGCCGATACATATTGTTTTCATTTTACTAAACACTTAACTAAGAGATATTAAAATGAAACAATATGATGCCATCATAATAGGATTCGGCAAGGGCGGCAAGTTATTGGCCGCCGAACTGGTCGAACGGAATTGGAAGTAGCCATCGTGGAACGTTCCCCTCAGATGTACGGAGGAACATGTGTAAACGTAGGATGTATCCCTACCAAAACTCTGATTCACGAATCGGAATATGCGGAAAGGAGATACTATGACGATTATAAGAACCAGTCCAAACTGTATGCACTTGCCGTGGCGCGGAAAGACAAGCTTGTATCCTTCCTGCGTGAGAAAAATTATGAAAATGTAAAAAACAAGCCTAATATAACCCTCTATGACGGAACTGCTTCTTTCTTGTCCGAAAATACAATCCGTATAGTCTCCGGCAAGGACGAAACGATTCTTGAGGGAAAAGAGATATTCATCAACACCGGGTCCACCCCTATCCTGCCTGCCATCGACGGACTCAAGGAGAGCAAGTACGTATATACCAGTGAGACCTTGCTGCAATCGAACAAACTGCCCGCACACCTGCTCGTCATCGGCGGCGGTGCTGTCGGATTGGAGTTTGCCACTATGTATGCAGGCTTTGGAAGCCATGTCACACTGCTGGAAGCGGGAAACCGCTTTCTGCCTAAAGTGGACCGCGACATTGCCGCCTCCATGCTGGAAGCTTGAACCGAAAGCGTATCAATGTCCGGTTGACGCCCGTGTCCAATCCGTGTACGACACAGCCGAAGGAATAACTCTGACCTATACGGACAGTGCAAACGGCACTCCCTACTACCTGAAAGGAGATGCCTTGCTGGTAGCCATCGGCCGCAAGCCTATGACTGCAGAGCTGAATCTGGAAAAAGCGGGTATACAAACAGACAAGCGGGGAGCCATCGTTGTCGACAACCAATTACGGACTACAGCCCCACACGTATGGGCCCTGGGGGACGTAAAAGGAGACGAACAGTTCGACTACTTGTCCATCGATGATTTCCGTATCATCCGTAATCAACTCTTTGAAAACAAAAAAAGGAGTACAAAAGACCGGTATCCAATCCCCTTTGCCATTTTCACCGACCACCGCTGGCACATATAGGACTGACGGAAGAGGAAGCGATGAAGAACGGTTATTCCATACATGTGGCACGTATCCCTGCTGCCATGATTCCACGTGCCCGTACGCTACACAGCATAGACGGTATGCTCAAAGCCATTGTAGACATCCATACCGGACGGATTCTGGGTTGTACCTACTTTGTGCCGATGCACCGGAAGTAATCAATACCGTAGCATCAATCATGAAAACGGGACAGCGTTATCCATTTCCTGCGGGACTTCATTTTCACCCACCCCAGCATGAATGAGGGATTGAATATGTTATTCAAACCTTTTTAGCATTTTCTATTTGGTAATTAAGTCCTTAACCTCTATCTTTGCATCCGTCCAAAGATAGAGGAATGAAAAAGAAACAGTACATAACCTATATTCTTTTTTTCATCAGCTTGATAATGCTGGTGATACCCGTCATTCCCCACCATCATCATGCCGACGGAATGATATGCATGAAGAATGATATCACCGCCGATTGCTGCGGACACCGTCATAGCCCGGGCAACGAGCACTGCTGTTGCGACACGGGATGCATGACAACCCACTTTGTACAACAGACGCCCAGCTCTTCCAATGATGTGTGTTCACATCCGGATGCCTTGTGGGCAGTTACCCTACTCATTGAACCTTTTTCCAAGTTACTCATCCTACCCGAGTTTGACATAAGCAGGCAGGAGTGTATCTATCTGGAATCTCTTCATAGCACATTTATCATATGTGCTACGGGACTTCGTGCCCCTCCGTCTCTTCTTGCTTAACTGTTACCGGAACATCACCGGGACAGATTTCTATCCGGCATAAGGAACAATGCAATTTGGTTGCACACCCTATGCCCTAACTTTGTATTCAAAATCAAAAAGTAAGAACAAATATCATCATGAAAAAAGTTATTTTCATGGGAGTCTTGGGATTATTCCTTTTAGGCTCCTGCAACAGCAAGTCCGGAGACAGCCACGAAGGACATAATCACGAAACAGAAGAGCACAATCATGACGGACATGACCACGAGGGACATGACCACGAACATGAGGGACACAACCATGAGCACGAAGAGCAGGAAAACCACGCCGGAGGAAGTGATGAAATCATCCTGCCACCGGCAAAGGCACAAGCTGCCGGCGTAGCGGTCAGCACTGTTGAACCGGGTAGTTTCCATCAAGTCATCAAGACCAGCGGCCAGGTGATGGCAGCCCAGGGAGACGAGAGCGTAGCCGTAGCTACAGTAGCAGGCGTGGTTTCCTTCAAGGGAAAAGTTATCGAAGGAATGAGTGTCAGCAAAGGTACTCCTTTGGTGGTATTGTCATCCAAAAACATGGCCGACGGAGACCCGGTGCAGAAAGCCCGGATAGCCTACGAAGTTTCCAAAAAGGAATATGAGCGTATGAAAGCACTCGTAGGCAACAAAATCGTATCTGAAAAGGAATTCGCGCAAGCCGAACAGATTTATGAAAATGCCCGTATCAGTTACGAGGCAGTCGCAAAGAACCATTCGGCAAGCGGCCAGGCGGTTGTTTCTCCCATCAGCGGTTATGTGAAGAATCTGTTGGTGAAAGAAGGGGACTACGTCAGTGTCGGCCAGCCGTTGGTAAGTGTCACCCAGAACCGCAAGCTTTTCCTGCGTGCGGACGTATCCGAAAAGTACTATCCTTACCTGAACAGCATCGGTTCCGCCAACTTCCGTACTCCTTATAATAATAAGGTATATACATTGAAAGAACTGGGCGGGCGCATGCTTTCTTATGGAAAGGCTTCGGGTGAAAACGGATATTATGTACCCGTAACTTTTGAATTCGACAATAAGGGAGACGTTATTCCCGGCTCGTTTGTAGAAGTATTCCTATTATCCTCACCAATGGAGAACGTGTTGTCCCTTCCTCACAGTGCGCTGACCGAGGAACAAGGTAGCTTCTTTGTCTACCTGCAACTGGATGAAGAGGGCTACAAAAAACAGCTTGTCACCCTGGGTGCCGACAATGGCGAAAGTGTACAAATCCTTTCCGGCATAAAAGCAGGCGATCGCGTCGTAACCCAAGGAGCCTATCAAGTGAAGCTGGCATCGGCAACGAATGCTATTCCGGCACATAGCCATGAACACTAATCTCATGTACAATTTGACAATTTACAAAGTACCATTTCGCTATGCTGTATAAGGGTTACGTGACGAATGGGGAGTGTAAAGTCAGATAAACAAGAAATATTAGATAAAACAGCAAGTGCGGCTGACATTGCGCAGCCCAATTGTACATTGTAAATAGTAAATAGAAAGATGTTAAACAAAATAATTGGTTTTTCTCTTCAGAACCGCATCTTGGTGCTGGTAGCATCGGTGCTGTTGCTAATTGGCGGTACTTATACCGCCATGCATACGGAAGTGGATGTGTTCCCTGACCTCAATGCGCCGACCGTGGTCATCATGACCGAAGCAAACGGTATGGCAGCAGAGGAAGTGGAACAGCTGGTCACTTTTCCCGTAGAAACGGCTGTAAACGGTGCAACGGGTGTGCGCCGTGTACGCTCTTCCTCAACGAACGGTTTTTCTGTAGTCTGGGTAGAATTCGACTGGGATACAGATATCTATCTTGCCCGGCAAATTGTCAGTGAGAAACTGGCAGTCGTCAGCGAATCCTTACCGGCCAACGTAGGCAAGCCGACACTGGGCCCACAATCGTCCATTTTGGGCGAGATGCTGATTGTAGGTCTGACAGCAGATTCGACCTCTATGCTGGATTTGCGTACCATTGCCGACTGGACCATACGTCCCCGCCTGCTCTCTACGGGCGGTGTGGCACAAGTTGCCGTACTGGGCGGCGACATCAAGGAATATCAAGTGCAGCTGGACCCGGAACGGATGCGCCATTACGGCGTGACATTGAGCGAAGTGATGAACATCACCCGCGAAATGAACCTGAATGCCAATGGTGGAGTGCTCTATGAATATGGCAATGAATATATCGTACGCGGCGTACTTTCTACCGACAAGGTAGACCAGATAGCCAAGGCCGTGGTGCGGAGCAACGGAGTCTCCGGCGCCCCTATCCTGCTGGAAGATATTGCCGACGTTCAAATCGGAGCCAAACTTCCTAAACTGGGTACCGCCTCGGAACGCGGTAAGCATGCCGTACTGCTGACAGTCACCAAGCAACCCGCCACAAGCACGCTGGAGCTTACAGACAAACTGGAAGCTTCCCTGCAAGACCTGCAGAAGAATCTACCGGCGGACGTAAAGGTTTCCACAGACATCTTCCGTCAAAGCCGTTTCATCGAAAGTTCCATCGGAAACGTTCAGAAGTCGTTGTTGGAGGGAGGTATTTTCGTTGTCATCGTGCTTTTCCTGTTCCTTGCCAACGTACGTACCACAGTCATCTCGCTGGTGACACTGCCGTTGTCACTGATTGCTCCATCCTTGCCCTGCACTATATGGGCTTTACGATAAACACCATGAGTCTGGGAGGTATGGCTATCGCCATCGGTTCGCTGGTGGATGATGCATCGTGGACGTGGAGAATGTCTACAAGCGTTTGCACGAAAACCGACTGAAACCTGCCGGCGAGCAACTTCCTATTCTGGAAGTGGTGTTCAATGCATCGAAAGAAGTGCGTATGCCTATCCTCAATTCAACGCTGATAATCATTGTCAGTTTCGTGCCTCTGTTCTTCCTTAGTGGTATGGAGGGTAGAATGTTGGTACCACTGGGCATTGCGTTTATCGTGGCATTGATCGCTTCTACCGTTGTGGCACTGACCGTAACGCCTGTACTTTGCTCCTATCTATTGGGAAAAGAGAAAATAAAGAAACAAAACAACGAAAACAGCGACTCTGCCGTAGCACGCAAGATGAAGCAATGGTATGGTTCTGCACTGACTTTCGTATTGGGGCATAAGAAAGGGGTACTGGGAAGTACTGTCGGACTATTTGTAGTGGCGCTCGGCTGTTTCTTCACCCTGGGCCGCTCGTTCCTGCCGCCTTTCAATGAAGGTTCGTTCACCATCAATATCTCCTCGCTTCCGGGCATCTCCCTGGAAGAAAGCGACAAGATGGGGCACCGTGCCGAGGAGCTGCTGCTCTCCATCCCCGAAATACAGACCGTGGCCCGTAAAACGGGACGTGCAGAACTGGACGAACACGCTCTGGGAGTAAACGTCTCTGAGATTGAGGCACCGTTTGAGTTGAAAGACCGCTCGCGCAGCGAGCTCGTAGCAGAAGTCCGCGAAAAACTGGGTACCATTGTAGGGGCAAACGTGGAAATAGGCCAGCCTATCAGCCACCGTATAGACGCCATGCTATCCGGTACAAAGGCGAACATCGCCATCAAACTGTTCGGCGACGATCTGAACCGCATGTTCACTCTGGGCAATGAAATCAAGAGTGCCATCCAGGGTATTCCCGGTATTGCTGACCTAAACGTGGAACAGCAGATTGAGCGTCCGCAACTTGTCATTTCGCCCAAACGGGAAATGCTTGCCAAATACGGCATTTCACTGCCCGAATTTTCGGAATTTGTCAATGTCTGTCTGGCCGGTGAAGCCGTTTCCCAAGTTTACGAAAAGGGAAAGAGCTTCGACCTAACCGTACGCGTGAAAGACGACCTGCGCGACAAAATGGAAAAAATACGCAACTTGATGATTGATACGGGCGACGGACAGAAAATTCCACTGAACTATGTAGCGGAAATCCGCTCGGCCATGGGTCCGAACACCATCAGCCGCGAGAATGTAAAGCGTAAAATCGTCATCTCCGCCAACGTGGCCGACCGCGACCTGCGAAGTGTAGTCAATGATATACAAGCCCAGATAGACGCACAAATCAAACTGCCGGAAGGATACCACATCGAATACGGCGGACAATTCGAAAGCGAGCAGGCAGCAAGCCGCACTCTGGCACTTACTTCGTTCATGTCCATCGTGGTGATATTCCTGCTCCTCTACCATGAATTCCGCAGTGTGAAGGAGAGCGCCATCATCCTTATCAATCTGCCGCTGGCATTGATAGGCGGTGTATTCGCCCTGCTCATCACAACGGGAGAAGTGAGTATCCCCGCCATCATCGGTTTCATCTCACTGTTCGGTATCGCCACCCGAAACGGAATGCTGCTCATCAGCCATTACAACCACTTGCAGCAGGAAGAAGGCTATGGCGTCTACGACAGCGTTATCCGCGGTTCGCTCGACCGTCTGAATCCAATCCTGATGACCGCCCTATCCAGTGCACTGCACTTATCCCGCTGGCTCTCAGTGGCGACCTGCCGGGCAACGAGATACAAAGCCCGATGGCAAAGGTTATCTTGGGCGGCCTTTTAACATCCACGTTCCTGAACGGTTTCATCATTCCGATTGTTTACCTAATGATGCACCGTAACCAACAACCTAAAACGTCAGACAATGAATAAAAGATTTTTCATATTCAGCGCCGCCATCCTCGCTTTTGCGGGGATGAGCGCACAAACGTCCGGCATTGATGCCGTGCTCCAGCAGATAGAGGCCAACAACAAGGAGTTGCAGGCTAACTCCCACCTCATTTCCTCACAAAAACTGGAGAACAAGACAAACAACAACCTCCCTGACCCTACACTGTCATACGCCCACCTTTGGGACTCCAAGAACAGTGACGAGACAGTCGGCGAAATGGTCATCTCGCAAAGCTTCGACTTCCCCACGCTTTACGCCACCCGAGGGAAGATGAACCGACTCAAGACAAATGCACTGGATGCACAAGCCACCGCCTTCCGCCAGCAGATATTGCTGCAAGCGAAGGAAGTATGCCTGGACATCATCATGCTGCAACGCCAGCAAGCCCTGCTCGACGAACGGTTAAAGAATGCGGAGGAGCTGTCGGCCATGTACACCCGACGTTTGGAAACGGGAGATGCCAATGCACTGGAAACCAACAAGATTAATCTGGAGTTGCTGAATGTACGCACGGAAGCCCGCATGAACCAGACGGCACTTAACAACAAACTGAAAGAGCTGCTTGTCCTCAACGGAAACCAGCCGTTCACACCGGGACGTCCCATGCCCGGTGTAACCCCTAACGCCCAGGCACTTGGACTGACAGAGTATCCGGCAGTGCCATTACCAACCGACTTCCGCCCACTGGCCGACGAACTGCTGGCTTCAGACCCCACCCTGCAATCCTTGCAAGGTGAAAGTTCTGCCGCCCGGAAACAGATTTCGGCAAGCAAGCAAGGCTGGCTGCCCAAACTGGAACTGGGTTACCGTAGAAATACCGAATCGGGGCATCCGCTGAACGGCGTAGTAGTAGGCTTCTCTTTCCCGCTTTTCGAAAACCGCAATAAGGTCAAGATAGCCAAGACACAAGCGCTCAACATTGACTACCAAAAGGAGAACGCCGCACTGCAAGCAGCTCTGCCTTGTGGCAACTCTATGAAGAGGCCAAGAACCTGCACGCTTCCATGGAGGAATACGAGCGCACCTTCCATCAACAGCAAGACCTTTCTTTACTGAAACAAGCACTTATGGGAGGACAAATCAGTATGATTGAATACTTCGTTGAAATATCGGTTGTCTATCAAAGCAAGACAAACCTTCTGCAACTGGAAAACCAGTATCAGAAGGCAATGGCACAGATATACAAGAGCCGGTTATAAATAGAAAGAGCTGTCTACGGTTGGCAGACAGCTCTTCCTATTTCAATATATTGTGGTTATAGTTTTGTGACTTTACCCATAAACAGAATAACTCCCGTACTCTTCTCCTTTATCAGGAAGATGAAAGGACGGTCCACATAGAACGGAATTACCGTACTTGGTCCGGGAACGGCCAGGTCCATTCCTCCGACAGTTACAGCCGCAGCTTCCGTCCCCTCTTCATTCACTTTCACATAAGTGAACTGTTGCAGCAAACTGATAAACAAATCCTCATCCGCCATTCCGGAAAAATTGGCCGATGGAGTAAAAGCCTCCTGCATTCCCATTGCCATCATATCGTCAATGAGTTCTTTATCATATTCCATTTCAAACCGGGGTAACTTAAGGTTCAAGGCAGAGCTTGATAAACTACTGTTCCATTCCCCCAGCGCTCGTCATTCAGCTGCGGCAGGCACTCATCCAACGATTTTCCCTCTGCCGGCAAGAGCACCACCATACTGAAAGCCTCATTGCCGTAAGGCAACTCTGCCATTGAGAAATACTCATTCTCGGCATAGTTGAATCTCTCGTCACGAAGATTCATCATGTGTACAGTCGATTTACTTCCGTCAGCATTCGTAAAAGCCTCTTCTGCCGTATCCGATTTTTTGAATTGATTCTTCCAAATTCCCTTGAAATAAAGCGCATTCAACAGATAAAGACGCGCCGTCTCCGGAATCTCATTCAAGACTTTGGGGATGCAATTATTCGTTTTCCCGGCACACCAACTGTTTATAATGCCCGGAGCTTTGGGAGAGGCAAAATCCAGCTCCTGCACTTGCGCGTCATACATCTTTTTGTTCACGCTTACAAAGTCGTCATGAACACCGAACCCTTGCTTTATCCAGATGGAATTGGCAATTCCCAGCTGCGTGGTATTGTCCAAATCGAGCAACGCCTCCACCAGCTTCTTATTATAGTTGTTCATTTCCTCCAACGAATAGCCCGAAAAGCCCAGGACATCTGTCATCTCAGACAGTGTGTTTCCCAACGCTCCATTGGCAATCATAGACAGACAGAGCGAAGCGCTCAAAGGAGAGATGAACAGATTGGGCTTTTCCACCTCAGTTTTACAAACCTGATTAAAGAAACGGAAAGCGAAATCCGTTCCTAAATCCGTCATCTCCTGCTCGGCACGGGTCAAGGCAATGTCTTTGCGGGGCTTGGGTTGTGGTGAAGAGTTGTCGTCACTCTGGCAGGCTGCAAGGATACAAAGTAGGCTTAAGGCAGTAATCGTTTTTTTAAGCATAAGCAAATAGTATTAGTTTTAAAACAGTTATCTATATATAGAAAATGCTTGAACAAACAAAATACTGCATTGAAGAAACAATAAAAAATAGTACATTCCTACTCTATTATTATACTGCAAAGTTCTGCATATTTTTTGCAGTCGCACTGCATATGTGTTGCAGCACCACTGCATATGTGTTGCAGTCGCGCTGCATATATATTTGCAGTGTCACTGCAACAGCTCTGCAGTGCTACTGCAAAATATATACAGCAGCTTTGCAGTAACGTGATTGATTTCACCCGGTTATTGTTGCCAATTCCAGCACCCCTTCCGGCAAATATCCGCTGCGTATGCGCATTCCTGGGGATAAAGATTATTGGCACGGTTACCTATATTCTTGACAAATCCTAGAGGTATCTGTTTGTAGGTGAGCAAGACAATGCCGCGCGGAGCAGTCTCCGAAAGGACAACAGCCTCCTTGCGCAGATAACTGATGGCCTGCTCGCGGCCTATCTCTTCATGGGCAAAGGCATCCGGATTCAGTGCTATACTCATGGCGAGCCCATGAACAGGCATCCAGTCTTTTCCTTTCAACTCGGCAACATCTACCCCAGCCTGCACGATACGGAGTGACGAACGCAAAGCCGACAGTTCGGAGAGATACGCTTTAGGGAAAGCGCTGACGTTGTTGCCATTGACGATAAATTCGTAATTATCCGGAACCGCAAACCACTCATGCAGTGCCGAAAGCTGTTCTTTGGAAACACCCGGAGTTTTCGCTCCTTTTCCTTGGGGTTTTCTTCCTTTTTCCCGGGATTTCACCTGCCCGGCCCAGGTATTCCCATCGCTCACGCCCGGTTTGCGGAGAACTGCCAAAAAGAATCCTTCCCCCTTCGTCCGATGGGGCAGGAAACGATAGGCGGGAAAGTCCTCTCCCGACAATAGATTACCCGTAATATTCCAGTCAGTAGAAATTTCCAATGGCAATACCTCCGCCCCGAATTCATCCCGTATCCAACGGATGTTCTCTTCGTTTTCCTTTGTATTATAGGTACAAGTACTGTAGATGAGAATGCTCCGGGCTTCAAGCAAGGCCAGATATCCGTAACGATGCGACGCTGGCGCTGCCAGCAGATTTCCACATTCTCCCCACTCCACTCACTTACTGCAACGGGGTCTTTACGGAACATCCCCTCGCCAGAGCAGGGGACATCCGTCAATATGACGTCGAAGAAGTCCGTCAAGGAAGAAAAATCCGCCGGGTCATTATTAGTGACCACCACACCGGAATGCCCCCACTTCGTAAGATTCTCCGCCAATACCTGCGAGCGGTTGCGGATTACCTCATTGGCCACCAGCAGACTGCCTGCGGGCAACACGCTACGGGCATGCGTGGATTTCCCGCCGGGAGCCGCACAGAGGTCAAGCATCACCACCGGTCCTTCGCCCACATACCGCCTCAAAGCCTGCTCCACAAACATGGACGAAGCCTCCTGCACATAGTAGCAGCCTGCATGAAACAGCGGGTCGAAAGTGAATGTCAGCCGCTTGTCCAGATAGTATCCGGCAGCAGACCAGGGAACATGCTCCAAAGAGGAACGAAAAAGACTGAATGAAGATTCCGGTAATTTATCTTCATTCAGTCGGATACTGACCGGCTGCTCCCCTTCCAGGGCGGCAGCCAGCTTTTCATATTCTTCCACACCCAAGAGGGCGCGTGTATAATCGGTGAAAGATGAGGGTAGCTTCATGCTTTGAACTGTTTTATGGCAGCAAGATAGTGCAAAATACGTTTCACCAATCTACGGGGCTAAACAAAAAGCACGGTTCAATACTCTTTTTAAAAACTGAGTTTCACCCCTGCAAAATAGGAACGCGGTGCACCCGGTCCGTAGATATAACCGGAATCGCGGCTCGCTCCTTTATCAAAATCTTTCTGATAAGAATTGAATATATTCTGTACACCGGCATTGAGCTGCAAACAGAACCCTTGAAAATCAAAGTCGTAAGCTATCTTTGTTCCAAGTTCAAAGAAGTCCGGACTCTTTACCAATACATCCGCCTCACCGTTCACCTCCGAAAGCAAATGGGGAACGTACATCCGCCCGGTATAATTGCCGTTCAAAGCTATTGAGAAGGCTTTAACCGGCATATAGGTAGTTGTAAAGTAGCCGTAGACGTCGGGAGTACGCAGTATCTTGTCACTGTAACGTTCTTTCTCCGACAAGTGCTCCTCATCCGCACTCCATTCTTCGGGAGAGTCATAGATACTTCGTTGAAGTGTCAACCCTGCCTGCAACTGAACCTTATCCTTATAGGCAACCTTTCCTTCCAATGTGCCGCCATACACTTTAGCTCCCGAACCATTGATGCGGGTCTGTATCAGATAAGCACTACCGTCCGGGTCTTTCACCGGAGGCGTCAGGACAAACGGGTCGGAAAGTTTCGTGTAGAAGCCTTCCACCAATAGGTTTGCCTGGAAATCTCCGAAGTAATGATACCAGTCTACCGAAGCATTGAAGCTGCGCGAACGCTCTTCCTTCAATCCTTTGGCGCGGACAATGGAAACCAATTCTCCACCCACATTACTGATATGCAGATCTTCATCAAACGCTTGTGGAGCACGGAATCCCTCAGCATAACTGAAACGGATATTCACATCCTGAGTAGGATTATAACGGATATTGGCACGGGGACTGAAAACAGCCTTGTCCATGATGCTGTTTTTATCCACGCGCCCGCCAATCAGGAAACTCCACTGTTCGTTCTTCCACTCATTCTGGGCATAGGCGCTTGCTATATTCACCATTTGGTTCAACGGGGCGGGGGTATATTTCTCAATCAGTTGTTGCAAGCGGTCACCCGTTGCCGTAGGATCTTCGGCCAAAGCAGCATCACGATACTTCTGTACGTCCGTTGCCTTGTCATGCAGATTGTCGTGATTGAACTCAATGCCTCCGGTCAAATCGGCAGGCATAAACAGGCACTTGTCAAAATGATAAATATACTGGGCACCCAGCACACCGGTAAAGTCCGTAGTCATTCCATAAGCGCTATAATAACTATTGCGCACGATGTGCTGAGCCGAAGCATAGGTACTGAACGTATGTTTCTGGTTTTTGGAGAAAGCCGTAAACTTGAGCCCACCCGTGTTGATGGAATGTTTCAGCTGTTCCACCAGTCCGGCGCCCCGGTACCGTTCAATCCGGCATCCTCGGCTATATGAGGGGGAAGGCTGAAGCCACTTCCACCACGGCGGAATTCCTCCATATGATGGTATTCAAGGCTCAGCTTGGAATAGGCACTTGTCCGGTAGTAAGCATTCAGACCGACAGTCTGGTTCTTCAGCTTCGGTAATTCGGAGAAACCGTCTCCATTGGAGTCCCATGCCGAACGATGCCTGCTCTGGCCATACACATAAGCCCCCATCTTACTGTCCGAAGAAACCAAGGAAAGATTCAGGGTCGTGTTGTTGTCGAACGAGCCGGAACCGTCGAAATTGGAAATGGTATGCGAGAAAGAACCGGAATTGCGAATCGGTTCCTTCGTAATGATATTCACCGTCCCGGCAATGGCTGAAGAACCGAACAAGGCTGAACCACCTCCACGCACCACTTCCACACGCTCTATCATGTTGGCGGGAATCTGTTCCAACCCATACACACCGGCCAGAGAGGAAAAGATGGGACGTGAGTCTATCAATATTTGGGTATATTTCCCATCCAGCCCGTTGATGCGCACTTGTGAATAACCGCAATTCTGGCAATCGGTCTCCACCCGCACACCTGGCTGAAAGGCCAGTCCTTGCGACAAAGTATGCGAATTTGTCTGCTCAAACAGTTTAGGAGTAACCACTTTGACCAAAGTGGGTGCCAAACGCCGGGCAGTCTCGTTGCGGTTGGCTGTAACTACCACCCCGTCCAGTGCCACCATGTCTTCTTCCAACTCAAAGTTCTCTTCCAAGGTCTTACCACGTTTCAGAACGACTTTGCGCTCCTGCGACTTATAACCTACGGCACTGACGGACAACGTGAACTCACCTTCAGGCAGATTCTTTAGGAAATAGTGGCCGGTGGCATCGGTCATGGTCCCGATGGTGGTGCCTTTCAGCGAAACTGTCATATAAGGCAAATGTTCCCTTGTACTTTTTTCTATTACATGACCGACAATATTGGCATCGGTACTCTTCAAATCTTCGGCATAAACGGTTGATGAGAGTAACAGACATACTGCTCCCACCACAAAAAATATATATTTTTCATGTACTTCTAAAATAATATGTTAATCAATGAGGTTGACGCAATCCCACAACGGAATTGCCTTAATCTATCGGATTTGAAAAAAAGAAGGGGGAGCACGCAGGCAAATACCGCCACGAAGCTTTACACACTTGATGCATTCCGTGGCAAGAATGCTCAGTACACACAACAAAACAAGGAAAACCGTCGCGGCAACCGGAAGCAACGGAAGGGAAGAGGAGACGAAAGAGGCAAGATAGAAAATGGTTTCTAACTGCACCTCTGTATGCTCATGCTGTCCCTTGAATGGATGGGAATGCACAATGATAACACCATTCACCACATGCGAGTGGGTAAACAGCGTAATTCCTCCCAGATAGGCAATGAACAGCAGAGGGAGGAAACACTTCATTATATTCCTCAACTTCATCAAGACTTCCCAATAAAAACAGATGTGCGAAGATAACAGTATTTACAATAAGAAACAACCCGGTTTGTATATTTACCTCTATTTACAGTCGCAAATACCTACTTCTTGTTATTCCAGGAAAAGACAATAAGACATTTTCCGGAAAAATATCGTCTTATTTCCGGTTTTCTAAAAAAAATATCTTCTCTTTGCAACTTTATAAAGGTGACGATACGTCTAACCAACAAAGAAACAAATTAAAAAACCATAGATTATGAAACGTATCATTTTAGGATTAATGCTCGCCATGATGTTCTGCACACTGGTGCAAGGCGCAAACAGAACCGTAACAGAGAACGACGGTCAGGGGAACAAGAAAAGAGTCATCGAATTGAGGGACACTGTCATCAATGGAGAAACCGTAACAGACACACTCAGCATCATGACTTATGAAAACGGTACCGGCAGTAGCGATGCTCCGGAAAAATGGAGAACCCACCACAACAGCAGTATGGACTGGAACGGGTTCGACCTCGGAAGCAAGACTTCGGAGACCGTGATTGCCGTAACAGCCATCGTCTTTGTATTCGGACTGCCGCTACTCATCATATTCGTAGTATTCTTCTTCCGCTATAAAAACCGGAAGGCCAAGTACCGCCTGGCAGAACAAGCCCTGGCCAGCGGACAGCAACTGCCTGAAAACTTCTTCAAAGAAGCCGCAGCAACAGACATCCGTAGCAAAGGCATCAACAACATATTCGTCGGCATCGGCCTGTTCATCTTCCTTTGGGCCATTACCGGAGAATTCGGTCTCGGATGTATCGGCTTACTCGTCATGTTCACCGGCTTCGGACAATTGGTGATTTTCTACGGCCAACAGAAGAAGAACGAAGAAAAATGAGTCAACTCAATGACATATCGTTAGTCGCACAGGTCGTGGTGTTTCAAAACACCAAGGCCTTCGACCGGTTGGTGAAGAAGTACCAGTCGTCCGTACGGCAGTTCTTCCTGCACCAGACCTGCGGCGACAGCGAGTTGAGTGAGACTTGGCACAAGATACGTTTATCAAAGCCTATACAAACATCGCTTCGTTCAAGAATCTATCCAATTTCTCGACCTGGCTCTACCGTATTGCCTATAATGTTTTTTATGATTATATTCGCAGCAGGAAAGAGACGGACGATTTGGATACGTACCGAGTGGATGCTCAATGCAGCACACTGCAGCAGGACGTGGGGCAGCACATAGACATTTACCGTGCCCTCGCCACACTGAAGGAAATGGAACGCACCTGCATCACGCTCTTCTACATGGAAGACCAAAGCATCGAAAAGATTGCAGGTATCACCGGATGTCCGGCGGGAACGGTAAAAAGCCACCTCTCGCGGGCGAAAGACAAAATGGCTTCCTACTTAAAACAAAATGGTTATGATGGAAAATAATGATAAACTCCTGACTTCATTCTTTGCCGAACACCGGCAGGAAATAGCCGATAACGGATTCAGCCGCCGCGTACTGCGGCACTTGCCCGACCGTAGCCACCACTTGGCACAGATATGGGCAGCATTCTGCTTTACATTGTGTCTCGTGCTATTCGTCGCCCTCGACGGAGTGCAGCTGATACTGGACACCTTGCGCGAGACCTTTGACACAGCCATCCGGAGCGGAGCATCAGAGCTTGATCCCAAGTCGTTAATCATTGCCGGAGTAGTATTGCTCTATTTCGGTTACCGCAAGATTGTATCCATGGCATAAATATATATCCGTGCCCGGAGAAAGAGGACATGTACTACTCCAACAAAGTCATTGGCTCTTATCTTATCCAATAAGGTAAGGGCTAATTTTTTTTAAACGGACAGACATATATCAACAAGAAATTGTATCTTTGCCCACTCAGAAAACTAAATAAGAGGAGAAAGTTTTGAGAAAGATTCTATTCATCACATTATTCGTTTTTTCTATTGGGAATATCGAAGCGCAAACAACAAGCGATTCCATCGTCATGAATTACTTGAAGGAAATGGGCGCTCCCGTTACTTACAACAATGAAGTGAAATTACTGATGACCGGTCATGACAAGTTCGTCGACCTCTTCGAGAATATCCGCCATGCCCGGCATCATATCCATCTGGAATATTTCAATTTCCGCAACGACTCCATAGCCAATGCCTTGTTCAGCCTTCTGGCAGAGAAGGTCAAGGAAGGGGTTGAAGTCCGCGCCATGTTCGATGCCTTCGGTAACTGGTCCAACAACCAACCATTGAAGGAACACCATCTGAAATCCATCCATGCCCAAGGCATCGAAATCGTCAAGTTCGACCCTATCACTTTTCCCTGGGTAAACCACGCCATACACCGCGACCATCGGAAAATAGTAGTAATTGACGGAAAGATAGGTTATACCGGTGGCATGAACATCGCCGACTACTACATCAACGGATTGCCTAAAATCGGTAAATGGCACGATATGCACATACATCTTGAAGGAGATGCCGTGCGCTATCTGCAAGGCATCTTCCTGACCATGTGGAACCGAGAGACGGGACAACACGTTGGAGGTCCCGCCTATTTTCCGGACATTCCGCAACTGCCCGACAGTATTGCCGAAGAAATAGCCATCGTAGACCGCACGCCACGCGAAACACCACGCTCCATCAGCCATGCCTATGCAGCTTCCATACAAGCCGCACAGAAGAATATCCGAATCGTGAATCCCTATTTCGTTCCGACCAAATCAATCCGCAAGGCAATCAAGAACGCACTGAAAAAAGGTACTGAAGTGGAAATCATGATACCTGCCGTGTCAGACATAGCCTTTACACCGGATGCCTCATTCTATATAGCACATAAGCTGATGAAGAAAGGAGCCAAGATATACCTCTTCAACGGCGGCTTCCACCATTCCAAGATAATGATGGTAGACAGCACTTTTTGCACAGTAGGTACCGCCAATCTCAACAGCCGCAGCCTGCGCTACGACTACGAGACAAACGCTTTCATCTTCGACCCCAAGACCACCAATGAACTGAATGCCATGTTCGAACGAGACATGCAAAACAGTACGCTGCTCACTCCTGAAGTCTGGAAAAAGCGTTCCGGATGGAAGAAATTCGTAGGCTGGGTGGGAAACTTGATGACCCCCTTCCTCTAAGTTTTAATTTTTAATTATT
>ENA-OQCF01000158-OQCF01000158.1-human-gut-metagenome-genome-assembly--contig:-NODE-158-length-25830-cov-26.709061_pt1 | contig 25830 bp, 25 predicted proteins | sample MGYA00242756_ERZ504573 | MGnify/ENA primary metagenome ERZ504573 (study PRJEB26092, sample SAMD00036240) | human gut metagenome | host: Homo sapiens | study: EMG produced TPA metagenomics assembly of... | reverse complement strand
CGTCGGATATTCGACGCCGTTGAACGTCCAACGGTGTTCCCCGCCACGGTCTTCGTTTCGGTGGCTTCTGGTCACCTGACCCTCCTTGCGGTAGGTCAGGTGTTGCAACGATCACTAGAACCCGCCCCCCCTTGTTTTTTTTTGGGGGGGGGTACTGCTCACCGGGGAAATATGTATATGTGCATGCTGTTGCAATGTACATTTTGTTGTCAGTTGACAACGTCTTGATTCAGATGAATTGGCGGGAAATGGCCATTTGTCTTATCCAATTGATTTGAAGAACGTTGTCAGTTGACAACGTTTTGTACATGGTGCGGAACGACACATATTCCTATCCTGGTCAGGATGCCGACGAGGTGGAGTGAAAACCAAACCATTTCAGAGGATATTGCACCGAGACGTTGTGGGATTGCCGTGTTGTCGGTGATGTTACAGAGATGGCGCAGTGTTGCGCGAGGGGTGTTGCGTGAGGGGTGTTGCGTGAGGGGTGTTGCGTGAGGGGTGTTGCGTGAGGGATGTTGCGTGTGATGTTGCGTGTGATGTTGCGTGTGATGTTGCGTTGGGCTGATTGGGAGGAATAGTGTGCCGGTAGAATGCCGTGATGCGTGCAGAGCAATCGTTTGCGGAGCAATCGTTGAAGAATCGTGTGAACTGATGCGATACGAATCATACCGTCTCTGAATTGTGGGATATGACGAATCGTATCGTCATGGGATTGTGGGATATGATGATTGCGGTTTGATGAAATGACCGGGAAATCGGCCGAGGCAAGGTGACTTCGATGAGTGAAACTCTCAATGATGAGAACGCGGCGGGCAACGATGACGTATCAGAGCGGCGCGCTGTAGAGCATCGAGCGTTAGAACAGTGCGATGTCGTGCATCACGGTGTGGTATCTGGTTGCCCTGTTAATTCGTGTGCGGCTGTGCTGAATGAAGTGATGTCGCAGACTGGTTGGAATGCCTATGAGCTTGCACAGCGCACTGGTTTGGATCGGTCTGCAATTGGTCGCGTATTGCGTGGGCAAAGAGGTATGTTGTTTGATGTTTTGGTCGAGGGGCTTGAGCGGGCTGGTTTTGGTCTTCACCTAGAAGCCGTGGCCCCCTCGCAAACGATTCCGGAAGACGAATTGCACATGTTGTTGGCGCAACTGCGTAGGCCTCCTGATTTCGATGCAATAGAAAGCGGAGCGACCTGGTCTACGTTGAAGATGCTCTGCGTCAATCTGATTCATGCTCGGAATGTTCAACATCAACGTATATCGTTCGTCCGAGCGGTTGCACGGGTGAACGATGCGTGCTGGATTGCGTTTCTCGCTGGTTTATACCGTTTTCTGCGTTGGGATATCAACCCAAGGAACAGACGCTTGACATTGGTTCCTCCGTACCGGTATGGCTTGGATGGATGGTGGTCCCCACTGCCGAGCGCGGCAATTATGCACGTGCTTCATCGATATGAAGAGCCGTTGCATGACATGGACTATACATATTTGCCGTTAATCGATTACGAACTCAACGCTATGCAGCGCAAGCAATTCAACCAAGCTTTCATGGAATATGGCATCCTTATTCCAGCGGACGATCTTTCCCAATCCTCATCAGGTACGCAGGCATTGACTCTGTAAGCGAGTGGTGCATAAGAAAATAGTGGCGTGCAGCCAAGTGTCATGGGATGGATATGTAAGCAGGGAATGACATTGCGCTGGAGTTCGATGATGGTTGACGAGTTGCTATCCAGGCATAGAGCGGATGGCGTATGCTGGGGCGCATGGTTGAAATCAAAGACATGCTTGGCAATCACCAAATAATTCGTGCCGACGGCCGCAAGGTCGACGAGCTGCGCCCTGTGCGCATCACCCGCCACTTCACCGACGCCCCCGAAGGCTCCGTGCTCATCGAATGCGGTAACACGCGCGTGATGTGCACCGCCACTTTTACTCCCGGTGTGCCGCGTTGGCGCAAGGACTCCGGCCTCGGCTGGGTCACCGCCGAATACTCGATGCTGCCGCGTGCCACCGCCGAACGCACCGACCGTGAATCCGTACGTGGCAAAATCGGTGGCCGTACCCACGAAATCAGCCGACTGATTGGCCGCTGCCTGCGTGGCGTCATCGATATGAAGGCGCTCGGCGAGAATCAGATTCAGCTTGACTGCGATGTGCTTCAGGCCGATGGTGGTACTCGCACGGCTTCCGTAACCGGTGCGTACGTGGCTTTGGTCGACGCAGTCAATTGGGCGGAGAAGCACCGCCATATCAAGTCCGCCAGCCGCGTGCTTAAGGACTATGTGTCCGCCGTATCGGTGGGCGTGATCAACGGCACTCCTATGCTTGACCTGCCATACATTGAAGACAGTCAGGCCATGACCGACATGAACGTGGCCATGACCGGTTCCGGCACCTTCATCGAGATTCAGGGCACCGCGGAACACCGTCCGTTCAACCGTGCCGAACTCGGCACCCTGCTTGACTTGGCCGAAAAGGGCAACAAGGAACTGCAAGCCGCCCAGCGTGCCGCTCTGTCCCTAGACTAAGCCAGCTCCCCTGACAAGGGGAGCCTTCTTAAAGGAGAACCTCATGCAAATCGTCGTCGCAACCCATAACGAAGGCAAGCTTGTGGAAATCCGCCGCATTCTCGAAGAGGATCTTGGCGCGGATGCCGAAAACATCGAACTGGTGTCCGCTGGCAGTCTTCACCTGCCGGATCCGGTGGAAACCGGCGTCACCTTCCAGGAGAACGCGCTACTCAAGGCCCGCGCTGTGGCCATCCGTACCGGTCTGCCCGCTGTCGCGGATGATTCAGGTCTCATCGTCGATGTGATGGGTAACGCTCCGGGCATTCTGTCTGCTCGCTGGGCGGGTGCTCACGGCCACGACAAGGCCAATAATGCGCTGTTGCTCGCCCAAATCGAAGATATTCCGGATGACAAGCGTACCGCGCGCTTCCGTTGCGCCGCCGCGCTGGTGGTCCCGGACACCGAGACCGGTGCCGACGTGACCGGTGGAGTGGCTGCCGACGGCATCACCGTTCACACCACGGCTGCCGATGGGAGCCCTGCCCCGGTGCATGCTCGATACGCCATCAAGTCGGAGACAGTGGAGCTCGGCGACATGCCGGGTCGCATCATCCGCGAGGCTCGTGGCGTACACGGTTTCGGTTACGATCCGCTGTTTGTCCCGGACGATCAGCCTGCCGGTCGCGTCAGTACTGAGCCTGACCATGAAGGCGAGCCGCTGACCAGCGCCGAGATGACTCCGGCCGAGAAGAATGCGATTTCCCACCGAGGCAAGGCGCTGAAAGCCTTGGTCCCCGCCATCGAGGCCCTGCTGCACTAAGTCGTCTAGGCTGTCTAGCTGCACTGAGCCGCGACTAAGCCACAGTTGAGTCGCGGCTCAGCACTCAGTCCCCCGAATCGGGCGAGTGTCTAGCAAGCGCCTATGACCTAGCAAGGGCGATACGAAAGAAGGACGGCGCTTAGTGCGTCGGCCTTCTTGATGAACAAGAGCCACCCGATAGAATCGAACTACCGACCTTCCCACGAACGAGGGGGATGCTCTACCACTGAGCTAAGGTGGCGTGGCTTCAAGAGCCAAGTAGAGAATATAGCACTGCGTTTGATTCACTGCAAGCCGGACATTCATCATCTTTGGGCCATTGTTCTTTGGACCGGGCCATTGTTCTTTGGACCGGGCCATTGTTCTTTGGACCGGGCCATTGTTCTTTGGACCGGGCCATTGTTCTTTGGACCATCGTGGCGGCAATAGTGCGAACGATGTGCACACCTCATCTGCTCGGCCGCCATTCGTCGTGTGCACGCTATGCTAGCATGGTGAGCCTGATTGACTCGGAGGCAAAGGGAAGCATGCGTGATTTTGTGCTGGTGAAGTTGACAGACGAGGAGTTCGATGATTTCTCCGCCAGGCATCCACAAGGCAATTTCCAACAAACCTCGGCGATGGGACGCCTTCGCGCCGCGCAGGGGATCGACGTCGAATATTTGGCCCTCAAGGAGGGCGAGAAGATCGTCGCGGCGGCACTGTTCGAAACTCACCGCTCTCGATTCTCTACATTTGCGGTCATCCATGATGGCCCGATGTGCGACTATCACGACACCGAAGCATTGACCTTCTTCATGGATGCGCTGAAACGCCATGCCAAGGCAAAGGGTGCTTCACAGCTGGAAATCACCCCTGAATCCCCGTATCGGCTTCGCGACACCAATGGAGCTTCTTTGCCGGATGACCAGAATGGCGCTCCCGACAATAAGCTGATAGAACAGCTCGAGGCGATCGGCTTCACTCATGGCGGTTTCACCGTGGGCTACACGGCGGTTCCGCGTTGGCGCTACCTCAAGGATCTGACCGGCATTACCGATGAGAAAAGTCTGCTGAAGTCCTATGACAAGCGCACCCAGTGGAGCGTGAAGCGTGCCCAATCGATGGGTGTGCACGTGCGTGAGCTGTCGGACGACGAGCTGGGGGTATTCGCACGAATCGAGCAGCAAACCGCTGAACGCCGTAGCTTCGAATACCGTGGCGAAGCATATTTCCACCGTTTCAAGGAAGCGTTCGGCAGCAAAGCGCATTTTATGGTTGCCGAGATCCACATCGACGAATACGTAGCAGACATGACGTCCAAGCGTGAAGCGCTTTCGGCCAAGGTGGCGGCATTGACCGCCAAAAACGCCGAACACCCCACCACCAAAACCGAACGTCAGCTGGGGGAGGAGACCCGCAATCTGGCGGCAGCCGAAAAGCGCCTGAACGAGGCGGCCGAGTTCGCCAAAGACGGGGATGTGCTGCCGGCTGCGGCATCACTATTCGTGGAGCATCCGCGCGAGGTCATCTACCTGTTCTCCGGTAGCGTCGAGCAGTACAAGCCCTTCTACGCCTCCGCGCTGATTCAGCATGACGCGATGCTGCATTTCTGCGTGGAACACGGGCTGTCTCGCTACAACTTCTACGGCATCGACGGCGTCTTTGATGATCCCGATGACGAGGGGCGTGGTGTACTGGAGTTCAAGCAGGGCTTCAACGGATATGTCGAGGAACTTCCGGGCGAGTTCGTACTGCCGGTCAAACCGGTCGCCTATGCCATGAAGCAATTTGCGCACAAGCTGCTGTCGCGGTAAACGGACGCAGCACACAGGCCGTTCCAGAGCCCAGAGTAACGATCAGAGTAACGACAAGTAAGAAGGTTCGATTATGACGCAATCCGATGCAGGCGTCGCCTCACTCACCCCTACCAAGATCACTCCTGCCGAGCTGGATGCGTTCTCCGCAGCTCAAGTGCAAGGTAGTTTCCAGCAGACCTCGCAGATGGCCGCCATGGGTGCGTTCAACGGTCCGGTGGACTATGTGGGTGTCAAGCGCGGTGACAAGCTGATTGCCGCCTGCTACGTGGTGTACACGCAGTCCCGTTTCGGTTTGGAAGGCTCGGTCTGGTGCGGACCGCTGTGCGATTATGACAATCCACAGGTGGTTGAGGCGATGACCGAAGCCCTGCGTCGTTCGGCCAAGGCCCATCACGCCATCAGCGTATCCTGCTGGCCGGCCGCAGTCTACCGTCTGCATGATCTGGACGGCAAGCCGACCAGCGACCCGGACACCACGATGATGGACAACATGGCCCGCTTCGGTTGGAAACATGGCGGCTTCACCGTGGGCTACGAATCCGTGGTGAACCGCTGGAACTTCGTCAAGGGGCTTGACGGCATTCATAATGAGAAGGAACTGCTGGCCTCGTTCTCCAAGTACCGCCGTAAGAACATCCGCATCGCCCAGGATTCCGGTCTGCGCGTGCGCCGGCTGGAACGCGGCGAACTGAGCACTTTCGTCAAGCTGTGCGATATGAGCGCCGCACGTCAAGGCTTCAAGAGCCGCGATCTGGCCTACTATGAGCGTCTGTTCGATACCTTCGGCGACCTGATCGAGTTCAAGGTGGTCGAAACCCATTTCGACGAATATCTGGACACCCTGCAATCCAAGCTGAATGCGGCCTCCAAAGACAAGCGCAACCTCGAACGCCTGCTCCAGCGCGCGCAACAGCGGCCGGAAGGCACGGCCAAGAAGGGTGCCTCCGACCCGGCAACGCTGGAAAAGCGCATCGCCACCGCAGACAAGAAGATCACGGCGCTGGAAAAGACCATCGGCGAAGTCAATGGCATCATCGCCTCGGACGGCCCGGTCATTCCGGTGGAAGCCGGTGTCTACTTCTGGCATCCGAACGAGGTCGTCTGCCTGTCCAGCGGCGAGGACGATCGTTTCATGGATTACTACCCGTCTTCCCTAATCCACTTCGAGGCGATGCTTGACTGCATCGCCCGTGGCGTGGAGCGCTTCAACTTCTACGGCATTTCCGGCATTTTCGACGCCAACGATCCTTCCTACGGCGTCTGGCAGTTCAAGACTCGCTTCGGCGGATTCGTGGAAGAGCTTCCGGGCAAGTTCACGCTGCCGGTGGACGGACTGCGCTTCGGTGTATCCGAAGCAGCGCACAAGCTGCTGCATCGCTGACAAACAGTGGCGAGCACGGACACAGAAATAAGGCACAGGTGACGACGAGATGAGCGCGACTGCGAATCGAACAGATACGACGTATACGTTTGGCGTGATTACGCCCGAAGAGCTCGACCGGCTTTCCGAAGCCACAAGCCAGGGCAGCTTCCAGCAATGGTCCGGGCAGGTCCGTCTTGCCAAGATTCGTGGGCATGAAGCCGAATGCGTTGGCGTGTGCGACGCATCCGGCAATCTGGTAACCGGCTGCGTGATTCTGTACCTCAATGGTCGTTTCGGTGCAGATGGCTCCGTATATTTCGGCCCCATCGGCATTAGCGATGATCCGGCTCTGCTGCGGGCCATAACCGAGGCGATTCGTGAATCGGCCCGTCGCCACCATGCTGTTTCCGTGGCATGCTGGCCTAACGTCGCCTACCGTCTGTATTCCTCGAACGGGCAGCCCGACGGCGAGCCGAACGATGCACTGCTGACCGGATTCACCGATGCCGGCTGGACGCATGGCGGATTCCATACCGGTTATGACGTGGTCTGCCAGTGGATGTACGTCAAGGATCTCACCGGCATCACCAACGGCAAGGAACTGCTGGCGTCATTCGGCAAACGTGCTCAGTGGAGTGTCAAGCGGGCGCAGTCGATGGGTGTGCACGTTCGTGAAATCGGCCCCGACGAGTTCGACGTGTTCGCCGATATCGAACGGCGGACCGGTGAACGCCGTGGGTTCGCGACGCGTGGCGCGGACTATTTCCGCCAGTTCAAGCAGGCGTATGGCGCAGATGCGCATTTCATGCTCGCGGAAATCCACATCGCCGAATATGTGGCGGATATGACCGCCAAGCGTGAGGCGTTGCAGGCCAAGGTAGCTCGATTGCAGGCGAAATACGATGAACGTCCGACCACGCGCATCGAACGTCAGCTGGGGGAGGAATCGCGCAATCTCGCGGCCGCCGACAAGCGTCTGGCTGAGGTGGAGGGATATGCCAAGAAGGGCGATGTGCTGCCGGCAGCGGCTTCAATGTTCGTCAGTCACCCCAATGAGGTGGTCTATCAGTATTCCGGTTCGTTGGAGGAGTACAAGCCGTTCTACGCCTCGGCGCTGATTCAGTACGGAGCAATGCTGCACCTGTGTGTGGAACAGGGTGTGAGCCGCTACAACTTCTACGGCATTTCCGGCGTGTTCGACGATCCGAACGACGAGGGCCGCGGCGTGCTGGAATTCAAGCAGGGCTTTAACGGCTACGTCGAGCAGATGGTAGGCAAATTCACGTTGCCGGTGGATAAGTTCCGCTTCGGCGTGAGCAATCTGGCGCACAAGCTGCTGCGCCGGTAGCAGCTGGCGGCCGGGGGACGAACCTATGTGGGCTGCGTCTCGTCTGACCGTGCACCCGCCGTGTGCCTACTTGCGCATTTGCTCACACGCCCATCAGCGCGTGAGCCACAGCCATCATCACCAGTGAAATCATCGCGGTGATTGCCAGCGAGAAGCCGGCCAGTTTGGCGTTGCCGAGTACTTTGTCGGTGAACAGCGTGGAGAAAATGGCGATCGGAGCCAACGCGCAGATCACCATCACGGCGCGAATCGAAGCCGAGAACGGCAGCAGGAACCACGCGATCAACGCGAAGGCGACGCTGAACGGTATACGCCAAGCGATGACGGCCATGACTTCCTTCACGTCATGCTTGGATTGGGGCAGGTCCATGAGCATGCCCACCATCAGCATCGACACCAGCGCGTTGGCGCCGCTCAATGGCTGGGTTATAGAGGCGATCCAATCGGGAATCTTCACGTTGGCGACGGTCAACACGATCATGAGCAGATACGTGTCGAACGGCACCGAGCCGAAGAAGCTCTTGCCGATGGTGCGCAGCAATGCGCGGCGGGCAAGCCGTTTGGCGTCGCGATCCTTGGGCTTTTCGTACGGTAGGGTGGGAGCCGAACCGGCGTGTTGTTCGGCAAGTGTTTTGCCGGGCTGAATATGCAGCAGTTGCTGGGTGAGCACATTGGTGCCGGCGGCCACCATCACGCAGTTGCCGATATCGAACATCGCAGCCGGCACCACCGCGCCCGCACCCCAGAATGACTGGACGACCGGGAAAGAAAAACAGCCGAGATTGAAGCCGGCACCGTTGAGCATCAGGAAGGCGCGGTCGGTCACATTGCGCTTGCGGGTGGCCAGAAAGATGAACACGACCGGGATAAAAGCAAACAGGAATGCGAATACCGAAATAAGCAGCAGCGAGATGTCATGCGGATTGGTGGCGAACGAGTATACGATGGCACCGGGCAGCACGATGTTGAATTCCGCGGTTTGCAGCACGCGATAATCCTTCTGCCCGAACAGGCCGAACCGCTTGAACAGATAGCCGGCGAGAATGATCAACAACAGACCAACCGGCGTAAGAATGGCGGACATACACTTCTCTCCTTGACTCACACAGGCTCATGGCGCACAGGCTCAGACCCGCAATGCTGTGGCCCATTATATTTGCCGCCTTGGCATTGCCATATGTAGAGGTGTCCGCAAGGGCTTGCAGCTGCCGCGCGCATATACGAAAAGCCTCCCGGAAGCGTTGGCAATCCAATGCTTCCAAGAGGCTCAAGCCGGTGCGCGAGATGGGACTTGAACCCACACGTCAAAGACACAGGAACCTAAATCCTGCGCGTCTACCAATTCCGCCACTCGCGCGTGCATATCCGCGTTTCCACAGGTGTGGGAGATATGCAAAACCCTAGGCCGGACAGCCATTACAGACCGACCAGCCTAGGGCATCCGAGCCACTTGTCAGAATCGAACTGACGACCTGCTCATTACGAGTGAGCCGCTCTACCGACTGAGCTAAAGTGGCTTGGTTCGCGGAAGGCATTTCGCCAGCCGCGCACAAGAAATTAAGTATAAGACATCCCAGCGAAAAGTCCAATCGGCGGATTGGCGGTTGTGTCGCGACCGCTCAGTCGAAGATGACGGTTGCGCCGCGCCACGAACTGTTCGATAATGCAAACGATGGCAATCCGACATCGCTGACTCATTTTGTTCTGTTCATGTCCGAATTTGTGAGTATTCTGTTTGGTGATACGGAGCGCATCCGAGCCGTGTGCAAGGGCGCTCCAGTCACTGATGAAAGGAATGGAATCCTATGGCCATCAATCCGCCCGTTGACGCCACCCAGACCCCTGAGTGGGCTGCCCTGCAGAAGCACTATGACGAGCTTCAGGTCGAAGGCGTGAGCCTCAAGAAGTGGTTCGCCGAGGACGCCGAGCGCGTCGAGAAGCTGTCCTTCGACGCCGGCGACCTGCACTTCGATCTGTCCAAGAACCTGATCAAGCCGGAAACCCTCCAGCTGTTCGCCAACCTTGCCAAGGCCGTCAAGCTCGATGAGCGCACCAAGGCTATGTACACCGGCGTGCACATCAACAACACCGAAGACCGCGCCGTGCTGCACACCGCGCTGCGCCGCCCGGTCGAAGACGAGGGCAAGTACATCGTTGACGGTCAGGACACCGTCAAGGACGTGCGCGAGACACTCGACAAGATCTACGCTTTCGCTGACGACGTGCGTTCCGGCAAGTGGACCGGTGTGACCGGCCGCAAGATCGAGACCGTGGTCAACATCGGCATCGGCGGCTCCGACCTGGGCCCCGTCATGGTGTACGAAGCTCTGAAGCCGTACGCTGACGCTGGCATCTCCGCCCGCTACATCTCCAACATCGACCCGAACGACCTGGCCGAGAAGACCAAGGGCCTCGACCCGGAGACCACCCTGTTCATCATCGTCTCCAAGACCTTCACCACCCTGGAGACCCTGACCAACGCTCGCGAAGCCCGCACCTGGCTGCTCGAAGAGCTCAAGGCCAAGGCGCCATCGACGGCTCCGACGAGAAGAACGCCGAAGCCATCAAGAAGCACTTCGTCGCCGTCTCCACCAACCTGGAGAAGGTCGCCGAATTCGGCATCGACCCGAACAACGCGTTCGGCTTCTGGAACTGGGTCGGCGGCCGTTACTCCGTCGACTCCGCCGTCGGCACCTCTCTGGCCGTCGTCTTCGGCCCGGCCCGCTTCGAGGAGTTCCTGCACGGCTTCCACGAGATCGACGAATACTTCGCCAACACCCCGTTCGAGAAGAACGTCGTGGTGCTGCTCGGTATGCTGAACGTCTGGTACCGCAACTTCTTCAAGGTCGCCTCCCACGCCGTGCTGCCGTACGACCAGTACCTGCACCGCTTCCCGGCCTACCTGCAGCAGCTGACCATGGAATCCAACGGCAAGTCCGTGCGTTGGGACGGCACCCCCGTCACCTCCGAGACCGGCGAGATCTTCTGGGGCGAGCCGGGCACCAACGGCCAGCACGCCTTCTACCAGCTGATCCACCAGGCACCCAGCTCATCCCGGCCGACTTCATCGCGTTCGTCAACACCCCGAACCCGACCAAGGACGGCGACCAGGACGTGCACGAGCTGTTCCTGGGCAACTACTTCGCCCAGACCAAGGCCCTGGCGTTCGGTAAGACCGCCGACGAAGTGCGCGCCGAAGGCACCCCGGAGGAGATCGTCCCGGCCCGCGTGTTCACCGGCAACCGTCCGACCACCTCCATCTTCGGCGTGGCCCTGACCCCGTTCGCAGTCGGCGAGCTCATCGCCCTGTACGAGCACATCACCTTCGTCGAAGGCACCGTCTGGGGCCTCGACTCCTACGACCAGTGGGGCGTCGAGCTCGGCAAGCAGCTGGCCAAGCAGATCACCCCGGCCATCTCCCAGGACGACGACGCCCTCGCCGCCCAGGACGCCTCCACCCAGAGCCTGATCAAGTTCTACCGCAAGAACCGCGAGTTCTGATTCGCTTTGCTCGGTCAGAATTCGTGATTCGCGCGACCGCGGCTGTGCTGTCTGGTGGGCAGTCTGGCGACTGCCCACGTCGCGAATTCTGATTCGCTTTTCTAGCTCCCCTCAATACTGAGGGGAGCTGTCAGCGAAGCTGACTGAGAGGGAGTTATGGAACGCTCCGTATGCTCCCCCCTCAACTATGACTGTTGCCGGCGGCGGAACTACTGGAATAATCACCGTCCATCGGGCTCTCACCTCCTTCAAGCCGTGCGCTGAAACGCCAAATCAATACCATCGTCGGTATCCATGCGACCAGCAGGAGGGGCGGAAAGTATTCGAATCCGCCATCCGTGCTGCCTCGGCCAAACTGATGCGTTAATAACGGAGAGAGACGACGACATGCCGATACTGTCCGCAATAATCCGTAAAATAGTCGATTGCTGTGTCGAGAAGTGGGCCGCCGCATAAGCCGCGTCTCCATGGGTCCAGTCCGAACGGCCGCAAGGCCTGACTTTCGGCGGATCGGCAGGCTTCCCAAGGGCAAACCCGAGGGATAACGAGAACAGGCCAACGTACGCGATGCGCAATCGCGTGGATGGCCCCAGATCTGTGGCTGATATGCGGCAGCACTGAAGGAAAACAATGGTTAACGCTGTTGAGGCTTTTGACGCCAAGCACATGAAGCCGGCCGAGGAAATCCCGGCCTTCCGTCCCGGCGACACCGTCGACGTGAACGTGAAGATCCAGGAAGGCAACAACTCCCGTATCCAGACCTTCACCGGCGTGGTGATCGCTCGTAAGGGCGCTGGCGTGCGTGAGACCTTCGTGGTCCGCAAGATCAGCTTCGGCACTGGTGTGGAGCGTCGCTTCCCGGTGCACTCCCCGTCCATCGACTCCATCAAGCTCGTGCGTAAGGGCCGTGTGCGCCGCGCCAAGCTGTACTACCTGCGCGCTCTGCGCGGTAAGGCCGCTCGTATTGCCGAGCGCCGCGACAACTCCGCTAAGTGAGTCGATTCGCGGGTGCAATCGTGAGCCTGATGATGCAGGCACGCGAATAAACCGTGAAATTCAGCCCGGAACCGTTTCGGTTTCGGGCTGTTTTCGTATTTTCCACGTATGATGGACGGGCGCCGGCACCCCTCATATCCGGCAGCATGAATCGCGAGGAGATGGTATGCAGGACGATCAGGATAACGGCGAATTCCCGGTTTCCGACAATCCGGAGAGCAACCAGACCTCGTATGATGACGAGGCCGATGCCCGCGATTCCCGCACGTTCCAAGTCGCTGACCACGGCATCGCCCTGTCCCCGGTTCCCCCGGCACCGGCGCGCCCGGCGCACGCCGCTTCTTCCGCTGGCGCGGGTGCAGCCGCTGGTGCGAATGCCGCGGCAGCATCATCGTCAGATGATGACCACTTCACCCTACGCGACTTTTTCCTGTGGTGCGGCGTTCCCGTGCTTATCGTGCTGCTGATTCGCATTTTCGCCGTCGGCTTTTACGAGATTCCTTCGCGCTCGATGATGGACACCATGGTGCCCGGCGATCGCGTGGTGACCAGCAAGCTCACCCCCAAGATCTTCGATCTGCAGCGCGGCGACGTCGTGGTATTCAAAGATCCCAACAACTGGTTGAACGAGGAGCAGAGCAGTGCTCCCGGTGGCGGGTACCTCATCAAGCGACTGATCGGCCTGCCCGGTGACGTGGTCGAATGCAAGGGCGCGGGCCAGCCGGTGACCATCAACGGCGTGGCCATCAATGAGACCTCCTACATTCGCCCCGGCGTGGACCCGAGCGCCTTCCCGTTCTCGGTAACCGTGACCGAGGGCCGCGTGTTCGTCATGGGCGACAATCGCGCCAATTCCGCCGACTCCCGCTATCATCAGGATGACGGCGATCGCGGCTTGGTTCCCATCTCCGATGTGGTCGGAGTCGGAATCGCGAAATACTGGCCGCTTGACCGGCTTGGTGCGATTGATGACCACCACGAAGTCTTCAAGGACGTGCCTGACGCTTCCGGCTCGAATTCCTGAGTCTTTTTTGAACCGTGTGAGTCTTTGAACTGATTGAGTTCCGGGCCGTCTGAACCCTGAACCATATGAATCCTGGACCGTCTGAATCCTAACCATTGTGAGACGATGGGAGCCGCGCATGATTACCCCGACACTTGACTTGGAACGCAGCCTTGCGGCCCAGGGCTATGACCTTATCGCTGGATTCGATGAAGTCGGCCGCGGCGCGCTCGCCGGCCCGGTGATGGTCGGGTGCGCCGCCATTTGGGCCCGTGATTTGGAGCCGTTGGATGGCGATGATGCCGTCGAACTGTCCGGGCGGACCTACCTCGGCGTGCCGGACGGCGTGGCCGACTCCAAAATGCTCACCGAACATAGGCGCGAGGCGATTTTCGACGAACTGCGCGACTGGTGCGCGGCCTACGCCGTAGGCCAGGCCAGCAACACCGAGATCGACGAATGGGGCATCACCTACGCGCTTGGCGTGGCCGCCCTGCGCGCGCTCAGCCAAGTCGAACGCGAACTTGGCTTACGACTTGGAGGGGAATCGACGATAAAAAAGGCTTCGGGGGAGTCTGCGGGGAAGATTGTGGAAGGTCGTCCGGGAGGCTCCGTAGGGGAATCCATTGGAAATTGCGAGGGAAGCGTTCGCGCCCTGCCCAAAGTCGCCGGAATTCTCGACGGGCCGAGCGATTACATCACCAAGGCGCTCAACACGTTCGACGCGCCGGACGTGCCGATTCCAGCCGACATAACGACCAAAGTCAAAGGCGACCAGCATTGCGCCACCGTCGCCACCGCGGCGGTCATCGCCAAAGTGACCCGAGACCGGCTGATGGTCGACCTCGCGCAAAGCAACCCACGTTACGCCGCCTACGAATGGGCTCATAACAAGGGCTATGGTTCCGCCGCACACCGTACCGCCATCGCCGAACACGGGCCGACTCCGCTCCATCGTGTCTCATGGCACCTGACCTGAGCCGCGTGCGACACGACAGTGTGAGCGCTAACGCAAAACTGTTGTGGACGCGCTAAAGTCAGTATTGATTAAGGTACAAGACTGGCCGTGCATGGATGCCGGCCGCCAGCGGGGAGGTTAGGCAATATGGTGACCAGCCGCAAGCCAAGCAAACGTCCGTCCATGTTCGAAGTGGCCAAGCTCGCCGGAGTCAGCCACCAAACCGTCTCCCGTGTGATCAATGACTCGCCGGACGTTTCCGACGCCACCCGTGCGCGAGTCCAGGCCGCCATTGACCAACTCGGCTACCGCCCCTCCAACTCCGCGCGCGCACTGGCTTCCCGCCGTTCGCGCACCATAGGCTGATCGCCGGAGGCCTCAAATTCTTCGGCCCGATTTCCTCCATCTCCTCCATCGAATCCATGGCCCGCGAGCACGGTCTGTTCATGAGCGTGATGATGGTCCACGAGGCCTTGTGCGCGCAGGCCGACTTCGACAACCTGTGCGACACCTTCAACGAGCAGAACGTCGACGCCTTCATCTTCCTGACTCCGACCGACGTGATGTTCGCCGCCGCCTGCCGTGCGCGAGTCACTCAGCCGCGCGTCATCGTCACCGCCACCCACGGCCAAATGACCGTGCGTGAGGGATTGGGCCTTATCTCCACCGAAAACAAGCGTCGCACTGCGCTGGTCGGTATCGACCAGTGGGGTGCAATGGCCAAAGTGGTGGCCTTGCTGGGCGAATACGGGCACAAATCGGCTCTGTATTTTGCCGGTCCCAACGAATGGCGCGACGCCCACACCCGACTGGATGCGTGGCGCAAGCTCGCCGCCTCCCGATCCATCGATTCACAGATCGTGCGCTGCCATACGTGGGATGCCTCTGAGGCGTATGCGCACATGAATCATCTCATTGATGAGTATGGGCGTCGAGGCGCGGCGTTGCCCACCGCGGTCGTCGCCGCGAACGACAATCAGGCCGTTGGCATCATGCGCGCGTTGCATGAGCATGGGCTTCGGATTCCGCAAGACATCAGCGTGGTCGGATTCGACGACATGTCTGGCGTGGATAACATGTACCCACCGCTGACCACCGTGCATCCCGATTTCGAGGGGCTCGGCGTGGCCGCCATGCGAGAGACGCTGCGCTTGCTGGGGGAGGGCGGCGAGCGACCTTCCTGACCACCCAGCACGGCATGGGCTGATTCCCGCGAGGTGCGTGCCCGGCGGTCCTTGGGGCCGGCTCCTCGGCGGTAAATTGGCGCTGTTATCAAACCGTTATGATGCGTGACACGGCATAAGTTGTGTCGAATGCGGGTTGTCGGTACAATGTTTTTTGGAAATTGTGAGCGCTAACACCCTCCCCAAGGAAGGGGATAACAACGCCGGCGCTCCAAGGCAAAGGAAAGATATGGCAGCAACCGACAACGCGGCCGAGCAGGTCGCCCACATCGCCGAGAAGATTCGCGCTGGCAAGACCACGCTGGGCATCGAATTCGGCTCCACCCGCATCAAGGCCGTCCTCATCGACGACAACTTCCAGACCATCGCCTCCGGCGACTACAGCTGGGCTTCCCATCTGGAAGATGGTCTGTGGAGCTACACCACCGAGGAGATCTGGGGCGGTTTGCAGTCCGCTTACGCCTCCATGGCCAACGACGTCGAGACCGCCTATGGCGAGAAGCTCACGCACGTCGGCCACATCGGCTTCTCCGCATGATGCACGGTTACCTCGCATTCGACGAGCCGGCGAACTGCTGGTGCCGTTCCGCACCTGGCAGAACACCAACACCTCCGAAGCTCACAAGAAGCTCTCCGAGCTGTTCCAGTACAACATCCCCGAGCGTTGGTCCATCGCTCACCTGTACCAGGCCGTGCTCAACAAGGAAGAGCACGTCTCCAAGGTGGCTTACTTCACCACACTCGCCGGTTACGTGCACTGGAAGCTCACCGGTAAGAAGGTCCTCGGCGTGGGCGATGCCTCCGGCATGTTCCCGATTGACCCGACCACTCACACTTACGAAACCGCATTCATTGAGAAGTTCGACGCTCTGCCTGAGGTCGCAGCCCAGCCGTGGAAGCTGGAGAACCTGCTTCCTGAGCCGCTCGTGGCCGGCACTCCGGCTGGCGAGCTGACCGAGGAAGGTGCCAAGCTGCTCGATCCGTCCGGTGCCCTGAAGCCCGGCATCGTGCTCGCCCCGCCTGAGGGCGACGCCGGTACTGGCATGGTAGCCACCAACTCCGTGCGCGTACGCACTGGTAACGTCTCCGCCGGCACCTCCATCTTCGCCATGGTGGTTCTGGAGCACAAGCTCAAGGCCCTCCACCCTGAGGTTGACTTGGTCACCACCCCGGCCGCGATCTGGCCGGTATGAGCCACGCCAACAACTTCACCTCCGACCTCAACGCTTGGGTCGGCCTGTTCGGCCAGTTCGCCAAGGCTATCGGCCAGCCGGTTGACGCAGGTATGCTGTACGGCACCCTGTTCCGCGCGGCCATCGCCGACGACGTGGACGCCAACTGCGGCGGCCTGCTGAATTACCCGTTCCGTTCCGGCGAATTCCTGGCCGGTCTGCCTGAAGGTCGCCCGCTGTTCGCCCGCAGCCCCGAAGCCAACATGACCCTCGGCAACTTCATGCGCGCCCAGCTGTTCTCCGCGTTCTCCCCGGTCAAGATCGGCATGGACGTGATGACCAAGCAGGAGCGCGTGCAGGTCGACTCTCTCGTGGGCCACGGCGGCATCTTCGCCACTCCGAAGGTGGCTCAGAAGATTCTCGCTGCTGCCTTCAACACCCCGATCAAGGTCATGTCCACCGCCGCCGAAGGTGCGCCTGGGGCATGGCCGTGCTCGCCAACTACCTGTGGAACACCAACGAGGATCACAGCAACCTCGCTGACTTCCTTGACGGTTGCGTGTTCAAGGACGCCCAGTCCACCACTGAGAAGCCGGTGGCTTCCGATGTGGTTGGTTTCGAGGACTTCTTCGCCCGCTTCACCAAGGGCCTGCCCATCGAGCACGCCGCCATCGAAACCATCAACCTCGAAGATAAGTAAGCCTTTCTGACCTCCCTCTATTGAGGGAGGTCCTTGAGATTTTGAAAAAACGTCCATCCATCACAGTGGAAAGGAAAACCAATAATGGCAACTTTGGCTGATTACGGCCCCGAGGTTCGCGCCGAGGTCAAGCAGGTTCGTGAGGTCGTCTCCAACCTGCACCAGCAGCTGATCAAGTGGAACCTGGTCGTGTGGACCGCGGGCAACGTTTCCCAGCGTCTGCACACCGCCGACCTGTTCGTCATCAAGCCCTCCGGCCTGCGCTACGAGTACCTGACCCCGTCCTCCATGGTCGTGTGCGACCTTGACGGCAACGTGGTCGACGGCACCGAAGCCCCGTCCTCGGACACCGCTTCCCACGCCTACATCTACCGCAACATGCCCGACGTCTACGGTGTCGTGCACACCCACTCCACCTACGCCACCGCTTGGGCTGCCACTGGTCAGAACATCCCGTGCGGCCTGACGATGATGGGTGACGAGTTCGGCGGCCCGGTGCCGGTCGGCCCGTTCCGTCTGATCGGCTCCGAGGCGATCGGCAAGGGTGTCGTCGAGACCCTCAAGAAGTACCCGAAGTCCCCGGCCGTCCTCATGCAGAACCATGGCCCCTTCACCATCGGCAAGGATGCTGAAGGCGCCGTCAAGGCCGCTGCCATGACCGAGGAAGTCGCTCACACCATGTGGGCCGCCCGTCAGCTCGGTGACATCATCGAGATCGACCAGGCCGACATCGATAAGCTCAACGACCGCTACCAGAACGTCTACGGTCAGCACTGATTTGATGGAGTGTCCGCCGCGTTACGGAAGGCCCGACGTACCTTCGTACGCCTTCGCCTTCCGCGCCTTGCGGACACACGCATCAAATCAGCGCTGACTCCGCCAGCACGGTGGTGTCTTGGCTCCCCTCTCTGAGGGGAGCTGTCAGCGATAGCTGACTGAGGGGAGCCTCGGTCGGCGAATGAAACTTAAACAAACCCCCATAAACAAAGAAGTAAAGGAAGTAACCCTATGGTTATGGAAAATCCCTTCGAGGGCAAGGAAATCTGGTTCGGCGTTGGTTCGCAGGACCTGTACGGCGAAGAAGCCCTGCGCCAGGTCGCCATTCACTCCGCTGAAATGGTCGACTACCTGAACAACACCGGCAAGATTCCGGCCAAGATCGTCCTCAAGCCCACCCTGAAGTCCTCCGACGGTGTCAAGGAGTTCATGGTCGAGGCTTCCGCCAACCCGAACGTCATCGGCGTCATCACCTGGTGCCACACCTTCTCCCCGGCCAAGATGTGGATTCGCGGCCTCGAAGTGCTGACCAAGCCGCTGCTGCAGCTGGCCACCCAGCACCACAAGGAAATCCCGTGGGAGACCATCGACATGGACTTCATGAACCTGAACCAGGCCGCCCACGGCGACCGTGAGTTCGGTTACATCGTCTCCCGCCTCGGCATCAAGCGCAAGGTTGTCGTCGGTCACTACACCGATCCCGAGGTCGCCGAGAAGCTCGGCACCTGGTCCCGCGCCTGCGCCGGCTGGGATGCCTCCAACAACATGAAGGTCATGCGCTGGGGCGACAACATGCGTAACGTCGCCGTCACCGAGGGCGACAAGACCGAGGCTGAGCGCGTGTTCGGCGCCTCCATCAACACTTGGGCCGTCAACGAGCTCGTCGCTGCGTACGACGCCGTCAAGGACGACCAGGTCAAGGAGATCATCGAGGACTACAAGGCCAAGTACGACGTCGACCCGGCTCTGCTGGACGCCAAGTACGACTCCCTGTTCATCGCCGCCAAGGAAGAGGCCGCGATGGTCAACATGATGCGCGCCAACGGCTGCACCGCCGGCGTCGACAACTTCGAGGACCTCGGCGCTCTGCCGCAGCTGCCGGGCGTTGGCCCGCAGCGCTTCCCGTCCGAGTACGGCTGGGGCTTCTCCGCTGAAGGCGACTGGAAGACCGCCGTCCTCGTGCGCATCGGTGCCGTCATGGGCTACGGCCTTGAGGGTGGCGCCTCCCTCATGGAGGACTACTCCTACAACTTCACCGAGGGTGACGAGCTCGACATGGGCTCCCACATGCTCGAGGTTTCCCCGTCCATCGGCACCATCGCCAAGCCGAAGCTGGAGATCCACCCGCTGGGCATCGGCGGCAAGGCCGACCCGGTCCGCCTGGTCTTCTCCGGCAAGCCCGCCAAGGACGCCGTCGTGGTCTCCATGTCCGACGTTCGCGAACGCTTCCGCCTGCTCATGGACGTCGTCGACGTCGTTGAGCCGCAGGGCTCCCTCAAGGAGCTTCCGTGCGCCCGCGCCGTCTGGGAGCCGAAGCCGAGCCTGAAGACCGCTGTTGAGTGCTGGATCACCGCCGGTGGTTCTCACCACACCTGCATGACCACCTCCGTTGGTCGTGAGGCTTGGGAAGACTTCGCCCGCATCGCCGGTGTTGAGCTCGCCGTCATCGACGAGAACACCACCGCTCGCCAGTTCGAGAAGGAACTGGAGCTGTCCGAGATGTACCACCGTCTCAACAACCAGCACTGATTGGCGGAGCGTATACCGCCTTTCCTCAGGTTCGACGTACCTTCGTGCGCCTTCGCCTTCGGACGGCGGTCTCCGCACGCGCCAATCAGCGTTGGCAAGCCAGCACCGATGACTAAATCAGTCTGCTGACTGCTACCGCTGAAAAAGGGCTGTTCCGGGAAACCGGAGCAGCCCCTTTTGTTGTTATCGGCAACTCCCCACAAACGCATCAAAAATCGTCTGCGAGCGTGGATCTACCTTGTAGAGAAACTCGGGATGCCACTGCACGGCCCACAGGAAGTGGCTTGCCGGCCGGTACAGGGCCTCGATCACGCCGTCGGGCGCGACGGCCATGACCTCGAGTCCAGCAGCAGGCTCACGAACCGCCTGATGGTGATAGCTATTCACCGCAATCTCAGTCTGCCCTGCGAACAATGAAGCCAGGGGAGTGCCGGGCACCAAGGAAACGTTATGTCCGAACGCATCGTACGGCGGATTCATATGGTGTTCGATATCGCTCGGATGCTGGCTTGGCAGATCCTGCCACAACGTGCCGCGCAGCGCTGCGTTGATGAACTGAATGCCACGGCAGATGCCCAGAATCGGCTTGTCCCAAGCCATTACAGCTGGCAGCAGAATCGATTCCATTCGGTCGCGCTCAGGAGAGAGCACCTCGCTACGGCCGGTGGCGGAGGCCGCTGCACCAACCATCGGTCCCACATCCGGCCGCCCGTAAACAGAAACGCGTCAAACCGTTCGGCGCATTGCGCAAGAATGTCGGTGTCATCGGTCAGCGGCAACATGACGGGCGTACCGCCGGCCCGCATTATCGCCTCCATATATCCGGGCAGCATCCACAGACTATCGCGCCCGTAATCCATCAGCGGAGTCACCGCAATGAGCGGTCGATTCGTAGTCATGCCTGCCTCTTTTCGCCCAAGTGTTGTTTTCGTCGTTCTGCCGCAAATCGCTTGATTCAGTGGCCAATAATGCCGCCACTGTACCGAACCAATGTAACCGGTCGGCCAACATTATTTCGTCAGCCAGCCGCGACGAGATCGCACAATGTGCCAATGATGGGGGGCATTCGGTGCGACCTTGTCAATGTTCGGGCCATTGCACTTTCAGCGGGGAAAGCATGCCCCGTCCGCGCATCATGATGAACGAGTAAGGTTGACGGGGAGGGAGAATCACATGAACCAGGCATGCGTACGCAACGACACCATCGACGCGGGCAACCATCATGGCCGACCGCAATACCGGTCGTTCCTGCGATTTCTGACATCGCAGGAACGCAACGTCATTTGGCTGTTGCTGGCCATTGCTTTTCTTCCGGTGGACGGCACCACGCTTGGCCTGTACGCGCCGTTCTGGTCTCCAATCAGTCCGGCGCTGTTCGCCGTGTACTGCCTATGCAATTGGCGGCAACTGCGCATCGCAGCCAACCGGTACCTGCCAATGTTCCTCCTACCGGTGGCCTGCATAATCCTGTCCATCCCGGGATGCTGAAGTTCGGCATCCACCTCAACGCCGCGTTCATGAGCATCACCGGATTGCTGGGCGTGCTCGCCACTTTGGGTGCGATCGCCCTTGCGTTCGACATCAAACGCATTCCGTGGCGTACGCCATTGCGGATTCTCATCGCATCATACTGGGTTTCCTTCGGAGTGGGCGTCGTGCAATGGCTGTCCATCCGTCTGCACGCCAAACCGTTGACCGACTATTTCTCGCACCTCATGTACCGGCAATACATCAGCGACAACTCGGTGTGGGGCGGCGGCCGTCCGCAGTTCCTGTTCGCCGAGCCCAGCTATATCGGCATGCACCTGTTCGGCATACTGCTTCCGCTCATGTGGCTCATGCGCGGGCGCGACCGCATCTACGCCAAACGGCTGCGTGACCTCATCGTCACGTATGCCGTCGGCGCGGTGCTCATGCAAGCCGGCACCAGAATCGTCATCGATTCCGTCGTGGCGTTGCTAATCGCCCTTGTGGCGCGCACCGATTGGCATGACGGCGCACGCCGCGTCCGGGGCATGCTGCAGATTCTCGGCGCATTTGCACTGGGCCTGCTGGGTGTGCTGGCGGATTCCAGACTCTCCGCCATCGCGGAAAACGGGGCCGAGGGAGACGGCTCGTTCTTCGCGCGGATCTACCAAAGCCTCGATCCGATATGCGGATTGCTCACCCATCCGTGGACGCTGCTCACCGGTTATGGCGCGGGCAACATCATCAATGCGGTGTGGGCCGGCGCGGCCAAAGCCGGACGGCTGCTGGACGGTCTTGGCATGAACGGCGGCATGGTCACGGGATTCGCGGCCGGCGTGAACGCGGACACGGTGTGGACGATGTGCGCGTATACCAGCGTCATCGCCGAATACGGGCTGATCGGGCTGGCCATGCTGGTCGGAGCCTCGATGGTCTGCATGACGCGCGGGAGGACGGTATGCCGTGGCGGTGCGGATGGCGCATCGTCCGACGAGCTGGCGCACGGTGTTTGTGTCGCCGACGTTGCGACGTTGTCGACGTTGCTGATGTTGCCGGGGGTAATAGTGGTGATGGCGTTGCCGGCGCGGGTTCGGGCGAATCCGGCGTCTGGCACAAGACCGTCATCTGCTGGCTCGTCCTGGTCGCATACCTGTACATCCAATGCGAAAACTATGCGTTCGCCGCTCTGCCGCTCCTCGTGTTCGCCGCCTCGAAGGTGAGGCGCGAGCCTGATTTCTCGCGGGCCGACGCATCGACGCGGCCTGAGATGGACCAAAATCCAGAATAACCGACATTCGCCGCTGTTCCGTCTTTCGCTCAAGGCGTATATCTCCCGTATCTTGAGGTGCATCATGTATTGTCGCGGCTAACTAACCGGCGAAACGCGGCATGTTTCGCATTTTGGGCAAAAAGTCCAAGGCCCACAGGAGGTATTGATGACGTTCGTTGCACGGTCGGTGCGCTATGTGCTCAGAAAACGAGTGCGAACCATAGTGCTCCTCATAATACTGACCATCATAACGGCGAGCATGCTATCCACGATCGCGGTTTCTCGGGCAGCTCAACAGGCCGCCGGACGAATCGAGAAGGAAGCGGTCGGTGGATTCGTGCTGTCCAGCAACCTGCAGGGCAGCATGCTCACGCCTCGCGGAGGCGGCATGGTGCGTCCCGCCGACGTGCGCAGGATCGCCCAACTGCCCGGGGTCGATTCGTATATGGTCCGTCAGAACGCCACCGCCGATCTTGTGGGGGCGAATGTGGCGAAGGTCCCCGGCGGCGATGATTACGATGCGACCAAGGAGCAGCAGTTCGGCAACGCCGCCAACGTCATAGGCACGAATGATTCGTCGAAACTCAACGTGTTCACGTCGCGCACGCTCGGCATGGCCGAAGGACGACATCTGAAGGCCTCCGACAAGTACACGTCGATGATCCATGAGGATCTCGCCAAAGCCAACGGGCTCAAAGTCGGAGACACGCTCAAGCTCAAGGCCAACGCCTATGACGCCGACAACGAATCACATTCGACGGCGATCGTCAAGACCACCATCGTGGGCATATTCAAGGGCGACAGCGCCAGAAAGGTATCCAGCCGAGCGGAACTCACCGCCAACACCATCTACACCGATCTGGATACCACACGCGACCTGTACCAGTACAAGGACGGCAAGGAAATATACCAGGACGCCACCTTCGTGCTATCCAAGGGCGTTGACGTGGAGAAGACCATGGATGCCGCGAGGAAACTCCCGGTGGATTGGGGCAACTATCAGATCACACGCAACGACCAGTATTCATCGAGCATGCTGCATGCCGCCCGCGGCGTGCGCTCCATGATGCGCGGCGCCTGATCGGCGTGACCGTCTCGGCCGTGCTCGTGCTCAGTCTCATGCTGCTGCTGTGGATGAACGACCGCCGTCAGGAGATGGGCATACTGGTGTCCCTTGGCGTCGGCAAGCCTCCCTGGTCGCCCAATACCTCGCCGAGATGATGCTGATCGGTCTGCCGTCCCTTGCCCTCGGCTGGCTGTGCGCGCAGGGAATGGCCCAATGGCTCGGCGCCACGGCGCTCCATTCCGTGAACGCCTCCGCGGCGAAAGAGCTGAGCAGCATGGGGCAGGTCGGCGGCGATCTTGAATCCAGCATGTCGGTGCGCACCCTGGATTCGCTCACGGTGTCGGTCGACGGGACCGCCATGCTGTACGTGGCGCTCGGATTGTTGGCGGTGATGCTGGTGTGCGTCGCGGTGGCGTGCATGCCGATGCTGCGCAAATCGCCGCGAGACCTGTCGGAGATTCGATGATGAGCATGAATGTGTGGAAGCGTGCCACGTTGGCGATCGTACGCAAGCCGGTACGCAGCGGCATTATCGGTCTGCTGATGCTGATGGTCTTCACGAGCCTGGTGGCGCAGGTCGGAGTCTCGACGGCCCTGCGTACCATGTCCGACGGCATCGGCGCGGGCATGGGCATAGGGTTTACTGTCAGCGCCGGCGAGAATCCCATCAGCGCCGAGGAGGCGAGCCGGTTCTCGCGTATCCCCGGTGTGACGAAGACCGCCTATGCGACGAAGACCTTGGCGCAGGTGGATGGCGCGCGCCGGTCATGCCCCGGCAGGGCCCCCGATTGGACTCCGATCTGGCCATGCAGGTCAGCGTGCTGGGCACCACCGATTCCTCATTGTCCGAGGAATTCCAGAGCGGCCTGTACCGCCTGGAGCAGGGCCGCCATATCTCGGGCGACGGCGACAATGTGCTGGTCCACCGCGACTTCGCGATGCAGAACGGCCTATCGGTCGGCTCGACATTCCGTCTCCGGCAGGAGGGGCGCAACGCCACGGTGCGTGTGTCCGGGATCTTCTCCGGCAACGTGCAGGCCCAAAGCCCCTGCCCTCGGACACTTCCGAGAACCTCATCTATTCGGGTAGACGAGTGGCTTCCGCTCTGACCGGAAACGACCGGATCGGCATGATCCGATGCCTGTCGGATAATCCGCAGGACCTGTCCGCGGCTGTTGGACGGGCCAAGACCATGGCCGGCGGCAAGTACGACGTCATCGACGATTCGGCCCGGCTCTCCGGCGTCCTGCAATCCGTGCAGACGGTGCGTGATCTGGTGCGCATGGTGCTGCTGTCCGTCTGCCTCGCGGACGTACTGGTGCTGGCGATGGCGCTGGTCTTCTGGATTCGCTCACGCATCCATGAGATAGGCACGCTTCTGGCCCTCGGCATCGGCAAGATGCGGATCGTCGCACAACTCGCCATCGAAACCGGACTCATGGCGGCGGTCGCCGCCCTGTGTTCGTTGGGCACCGGCGCCATGCTGTCGGGATACGTGTCTTCCCGACTGTTGCGCGATTCGGGCGTCGCGCCGTTGGAATCGTTGCACGTGGAGGCCTTGCCGCCTGAGCAGACGATGCTCATCCTGCTGCTCGGATGCGTGGTCATCGCCGTGGCCCTTGCCGTGTCATGCGCCGCAGTGCTGTCCAAATCCCCGAAATCCATTCTTTCCTCTATGCGTTAGGAGTCACCAATCATGTCTAACTGTCTGCAACTGGACCATGTCGATTACGCCTACGGCGCGGCGAAGATCCGTGTTCTTTCGGATGTCAGCGCGGATTTCGAATCCGGGAAGATGTATGCGATCACCGGCCCGTCCGGCGCCGGCAAGAGCACGCTGCTGTCGCTGCTGGCCGGCCTGGACGCCCCCTCCCGGGGAGTGGTCCGCTTCGAAGGGGAGGACATCGCCGCATCGGGCTATGCGAAGCACCGCCGGGAGCACGTGTCCCTGGTGTTCCAGGACCATAACCTGATCGACTACCTCACCCCCGAAGAGAACCTGCGGCTGGTCAGCGCCAAGGCCGATATGAAGATCCTCGAGGAACTGGGTTTGAGCCGTGAGGAATCCAAGCGCAACATCATGCACCTGTCGGGCGGCCAGCGTCAACGGGTGGCGGTCGGCCGCGCGCTGGTCGCCCCGGGC
>ENA-OQCF01000157-OQCF01000157.1-human-gut-metagenome-genome-assembly--contig:-NODE-157-length-25841-cov-3.162441_pt1 | contig 25841 bp, 29 predicted proteins | sample MGYA00242756_ERZ504573 | MGnify/ENA primary metagenome ERZ504573 (study PRJEB26092, sample SAMD00036240) | human gut metagenome | host: Homo sapiens | study: EMG produced TPA metagenomics assembly of... | reverse complement strand
TTCTCCAGTCTGCTTTCAATCATTCCGGCAATATCATCATCGGCCTGATAGTTCTGCTTCAATGAAAGCAAATATTGTTTAGCATCCAAGTTACGCCCCAACTTCATATACACATCAGCCAATAACACAAAGCTGCGTGCCAGCCAATAGGTATGCGGTGTACTTACCTCAATGTAATTCAGCACCTCCTGCTCCGCCTTATCCGTTTGTCCGCCGTCAAAGTAAATCTGGGCGACTTTATATTTGGCCTCCGCTCCATATACATTACGGGTGTCTTTCGCCAAGACCTTCAAATCTTCCATAGCTCCATCCGTCTTGCCGGCATCCAAATAAGCTTTTGCACGGTAATAATGTGCCTCGTTAGACAATTCCGGCGCCAGTTTAGTATCGGCCAGCAAATCTGTTGCGGCAAAGATAATCTCTTCCTCATTTCCCAGCATATGCGCACTGCGTAACATTCCGGTTTTTGCAAGCCGGCGACGCTCCATAGAAGCGGCTTTATCTTTCAATTGCTTGTAAATATGCAAGGCTTTTTCATAATCCTTCGCCGTATAAGCCATTTCGGCCCCCATCAACATGGCATCTTCAGAATATTTGTTGTTGGGATATTCCAATACTTTATCCAAATGCCGGGCTGCACTTTCATAGGCTTTCTGATTATAGTCTATCAAACCGATATAATAGTTGGCATTCAGACTGAAAGCACCTTCGGGGAAAGTCTGTAAATAACGGGTAAAGCTGTTGCGGGCCTCGGCGACCTCACCCCGCATATATACCCTTTCGGCAGCCACATAGGTCAATGAGTCACGCTCATTCACATCAAAGTTGGCACCGCCGGGGATAGTTGAAGCAAAATTGGCATACTCATCCACCTTATTCAAATCAATATAGATCGATTTCAAGTCACGCTGCGCCAAACGCGCCTCCTCACTGCCCGGATAACCGGCTATGACCTGCTTATAAGCCTGGATGGCTTCAGGATACTTGTCATCCTGATAGTATAGCAAACCGATCTCGTTAGCCGCCCGCCGTGCGACATTGCTCTCCGGAAATTTCTTCACCAGAATATTGAAACGGGCAATGGCATTGGCATTATCCTCCATCTGCACAAAAGCACGTCCCTGCTCGTAAAGGGCATCATCCATGTATTGTGATTCCGGATAATCCGAAATCAAGCGGTTCAACGTCTGCACTTTTCCATTGTAATCACGTTGCAAACCACGCACAAACGCCTCCTGATACAAAGAGTAATCCCCCAGTGACGGATCAATCTCCACCGCACGGGCATAATCCTGACGAGCCTGTTCAAAACGGCGGTCATAGAAGTTGCAGTCACCTATGCGGTTATAGCATCTGCCTGCATGGTGCGTTCATTGATACTTCCCCTGTCCACAAAACGGGTAAACCAAGTGCCCGCATTTCCATAATTTTTCTGTTTGAAATAAGTATATCCCAAGTTATAGAGCGCCAAACCATATTCCTGTCCGTTCTTACTGGTGGCAAATTCCAGATACAAGCGGTAATCGTTACCCGCCTGCGGAAAACGGTCCAGACGATAATTGGATTCCCCCCTCCAGAAATAAGCGTCCGCCTTTGTCGCCTGATTGTATTGCCCCACAGCAAGCGATTGGTTGAAGAGCTCCAGAGCCTCCTGGAAACGGGCATTCGCAAATGCCTGTGTGCCCAGCCGGAACAAAATCTTCTGCTTGGCCTCCATAATGCGTGTGCCCGGATGCTCAATCTTTGCTATAGATTTTAAAGCAGCTTCATAACTGCGGGTATTCATATACACCTCTATCAAATAATCATTGACACGCTCCGTATAAGGTGAATTCGGGAACTCATTCAGAAAACGCTCAAACACGGTTACCGATTCGGCAAATGGAGAATAAGAGGTTTCATGAATACACAAAGCATAATTATAAAGAGCCTGTTCCTTTACTTTCGGATCAAAACTGAAATTGGCAGCCTGCTCGAATGCCATGCGTGCCCTGTTCCTCTCCTTCAAGTTCAAATAAGCCAGCCCCATGTGTAGATAAGCATTCTGTGACAAGGCATCATGTACCGAAGCCATTTCCCCCAAAGTAGCGGCAGCCTTGGAATAAACACCAGTATAATAATAACTCATACCGAGTTCATACAAAGGTTTACGCTGCGGGTGGGAAACACTTTCACGGTATCTTTCCAAAGGAGGTATCGCCGCTTGGTAATCATTCAATCCGAAACAAGCCTCTCCCCAAATCCGTTCCATCTGAGGAACATCCTTTTTAGCCGGATATTGCTCCAGATACGCTTTTGCCACAGTACGGGCCTGCTGATAATTTCCTTTCACCAAATAAATCTCTCCTATATAATAAGGAACCAATGCTGCATATACGGCATCATTCTGCAAAGACTGGAAACTTTTCAGCGCCTTGTCATAGCGTTTCTCCACATAATCAATATAAGCCAGATTATAAACAGCGTCATCCTGATACAATGGGCTTACCTCTTTCAGCAAGGTAAACCATACAGCCGCTTCACGCAGGTTGTCTTCTTTCAGATAAGAGGTGGCCAGACGCATGGCACAATCATCTCTTTCCTTATCAGGCAAAGCCTCCAGATCACACGACCGGAACAGGGCAATGGCCTCCTTGTATTTTCCCTCCATAAAATAAGCAGAGGCAATCAGTGACAGCACCCTGTTTTTATGGCGGGAATCAGGATATTTGTCCAGATAAGCCTGTAACAGCTCCATGCTGTCCCCGCCTTTCAACTCATATTCCCGGCATACCCGGTTATATTCCTTGTCACCTGCCACATCCTTGGGAGTGATCTGCTGCGCCATTCCCTGCAAGGAACAGCCTCCCATCAATGCGGCCATCAATAAGGTTTTTCTTTTCATATCTTATCATTAAAGTTTATGTTCTTTCAAAAAACGCCGGACTCCTTCACGCACAGAATCCAGCCCGAATTCTTCGGGATTCACTTCATCCAACGGAAGCCAGAAAGACTCCGCCACATCATCCATCGCCTTTATCCGGCTGGTATCTTTCACTTTACAAAGAAAGAACAGATCCAATGTATGTACCAGAAATCCTGAATAAAGATAAGTGTTGGGCAATGAGAACTGATAAACAGCCTCCTCCACCTGCAAGCCGGTTTCTTCCAACACCTCGCGTGCCACACCTTCCTCGCCGGTTTCATGCATATCAATAAACCCGCCGGACAGGTCCAATGTTCCCTTCGCCGGTTCTTTTCCTCTGCGGCACACCAACAACTCATTCTTATCATTCAAGATAAAAGCTACAGTAGCGGCACTGGAATTGAAATAATACACAAAGCCACAATCAGCGCAACGCTTTGATTTCTCATTGTTCACTTCAAAGTGCGGCGAACCACACTTCGGACAATATTTGAATAGTTCCAACGGATGCATAATTACTCCTTTCTAAGTATAGACACCGCAAAGATAGCGCAAATGACAGATAATTCATTAATTAAATCTAAAAGAAGAAAGAGAAAACACAATTCTTAGTACATTTGTTAGCAAAACAAAACGTAAATTCTTACATGGAAATTGCCATTATTATCGCACTTATCTTATTAAACGGGGTATTCGCCATGTCCGAAATCGCCCTGATCTCAGCGCGTAAAAGTAGTTTGTCCAATGATATCCGTCATGGAAGCTCTACAGCGCGTATCGCTTTAAAGCTTGCCAATGACCCGGACAAGTTTTTATCCACCATCCAAATCGGAATCACCCTGATTGGTATATTGACCGGTATTTACTCCGGCGACGTGCTGGCCACCGATTTTGGGAACATACTGACTGACGCCGGCGTACCCGCCACATATGCCTATTTATTGGCTCAAACCCTGATTGTCATCCTGGTCACTTACCTCACTATTATCTTTGGCGAGCTGGTGCCCAAACGCATTGGCATGAGTGCCTCCACCCGTGCTGCCAAGCTATTGGCACGTCCCATGTACTGGCTGTCCGTCATCGCCTCTCCTTTTGTATGGATACTTGCCAAAAGCACTTCACTTATCTTCAACCTGCTGCATATCAACACAGCGGAAGAAAAAGTGACTGAAGAGGAAATCAAATCCATGATAGACGAAGGAACCGAGAACGGTGAAGTGCAGGAAGTGGAACAGGATATTGTGGACCGCGTCTTCTCTCTTGGCGACCGCAGTATCAACACCATCATGACCTATCGCAGCGACATCGTATCCATTGACATAGACATGAACAACAAGCAGCTGTATGACATCGTATGCCAACACCTGTACCAAGTTTACCCTGTAACTCAAGGAAACACCCTGGACAACATCATCGGAGTAGTTTACCTGAAAGACCTCTTCGGGAAGCTGAACAGTTGCGAATTCAATCTGCGTGATGTGATCCGTCCGGCACAATACTTCCACGAAAACATGGATGTATATAAAGTATTGGAACAAATACGCCAGCACAACATCAAATACGGATTAATCTGTGATGAATTCGGCAGTCTGCAAGGCATCATCACCATGAAGGACATTCTGGAAGCCCTGGTAGGCACCTTGCCCAGTGACTCGGAAGACCCCGATATCGTTCCCCGCAAGGACGGAAGCTGGTTGATAGACGGCCAATGTTCTTTCTATGACTTTCTGAGTCATTTCGAAATGGAGGATTTATACCCCGATTATAATTACAACACGTTGAGCGGCCTCATCCTGCAACAACTAGGCCACATTCCCAAGACCGGTGAATCCATGGAATGGAATGACTTCACACTGGAAATAGTCGACATGGACGGAGCCCGGATAGATAAAGTATTAGTAACACTAACCCATAAAAACGAAGAGGACAATTAACATGCTGCAAAGAGATTACATTATGCGGTTGCTTCAACAATTTTTCGAAGCATTGGAAAAGTTGGTAGAAGAAAGAGATAAAAAGGACGGTCCCGAGCTGCAATTGCAACTTCAAAGCATTTATCGTGCCTACTTCAATCATCCTTCCACCTTCTATTATGATCAGGATGCGGAATATATACTGAACGAGATGGGACAGAACTATGGTGGCGAGGAATTGCTCACGCGCATCGACATGTTATCCGAACTGCTCTATCAGGATGCTTTGTTGAAAGAGTCCGAAGAACAAAAATATTTGTTAAGAAAATCGCTATTCCTGTTGAACTATTTAGATACACATAGCGATACCTTCTCATTTGAAAGAAGAGGGAAAATCGGCGAAATAGAGAAGAAAATAGGTGATTAGCTCCTCTTATTGCACTTTTTTTCAAAGAAATCCTGTTTTTCTTGCAAAATAGTAGATAAATTAAAAAGTATTCCTATATTTGCTTACAGATTGATAACATTAAAATCGGTATATTATGGAGAAAATTGATAGTCTCGACAGACAAATTCTAGAAATTATATCCCAAAATGCCCGCATCCCGTTTAAAGATGTCGCAGCAGAATGTGGAGTTTCACGCGCAGCCATTCATCAGCGTGTGCAAAGATTAATTGATTTGGGAGTTATTATCGGTTCAGGATATCATGTGAACCCTAAGAGTTTAGGGTATAGAACCTGTACATACGTAGGAATCAAGCTGGAAAAAGGTTCCATGTACAAAAACGTAGTGGCAGAACTGAAGAAGATTCCCGAAATTGTGGAATGCCACTTCACTACAGGTCCCTATACCATGCTGACCAAACTTTATTCACGCGATAACGAGCATTTGATGGACTTGCTGAACTCAAAGATTCAGGAAATTCCCGGCGTTACGGCTACCGAGACCCTGATCTCTCTGGAGCAGAGCATCAAAAAAGAAATACCCATTCAAAGCTAAGAAAGAATGGAATGGCTGAATGAATACCATTTAGGCGGTATTGCCATCGGCATTTGTACCTTTTTAATAATCGGTCTTTTCCACCCCATCGTGGTCAAGGCCGAATATTATTGGGGTACACGGTGCTGGTGGATATTTTTGGTACTGGGCATAGCAGGCATTATAGGGACTGTGCTTATCAGTGACATCCTGATTTCCTCTTTATTGGGTGTCTTCTCCTTCTCTTCTTTCTGGACTATCAAGGAGATATTCGAGCAACGCGAACGCGTGCTGAAAGGCTGGTTTCCGATGAATCCGAAACGGAAACACGAATACGAATAGAAACTATTCTTTCCGGCCAAACCCTTTGCAATCCAATTAAAGGGCTTTTATTTCTTCTTCAGGAAGCCCTGTAGCCTGTACTATGACATCAGATGACACTCTCAAGTTTCGCGCATTCCTCATGCGCTCTTCGTAAACGTTCCCGCGATTCTAATATCATACGCATCCCGTGCCTGCAACATATCAAACAAAAATTATTTCACAACTTTATCCCCTGCTCCGTACTCTGCAAACTCTTCTTATTCCTATATTTGAAATTCTTTCCTTGCATATAATAATTGAATCCTAATGAAAAGCAGAAACTTCGGTCCTTCATCCTGCCGGATGAGAAATTGTAATAAGTTCCTTCGTGCGTAGTGGAATCATACCCCAAAGTGCCCAACAAATACCTCATATTTCCAGTAATTCCCAAATGTTTGTTCACACGCCAAGTTACCGTCAGTTCCGATTCAGACCCATAATGTTTCCGTTTGTTATTCACACCATAGCTGAAAGGCCGATAATTCCCATAAAGATTCCATGACAATCTTTTATAATGTCCATACGTATTAAGATTAACATAAAGAGAGCCCTTTCCATGCTGATGAGTATAGAAATGAGTATCATACCCTATATTTCCACCAAATGCAGATGGCGGAGGCAATGGTTCACCCTCTTTGCTAGGAGAGATGAGAAAAAGAAATAGTCATTGGGAACGCTTTGGTTTTCCATTAAGCTTCGGCTTGGAAAATGGAACTTTTACAACAATCTGGTCCTTTCTAATGCAGGAGATCCTTATATCACGGAAAATATAACCCATAACAGCCACCTGAACACCCATATTGTAAATCAAAATATAGACCGTAAAAATATAAGAAGAATCAATGAAACATTCAGCATGTTATATGATATAACTACCCTGCAAAGCATCGGACTTAACTGTATGGTAAAACAGGCTGGAAGCACACTAAAATCTTCTTCTTTTTCCGAAACACAAGAAACAGAAAAGGAATATACCTCTTCCTACCATAGTAAAGGGAAAGGGGATGACAAAATATATCAGGCTAGTTTGAACTATAATTGGAAATCAAAAAACGGAAAGAATACTTTGCAAACAGTTCTTGATTATTTGAAAAGTGACGAAACGAAAGAACTGAATCACCATTATCTTTATCAGTATCCGGAGAAAAACGAAGAGGATAATAAATGTAGCAACACCGGAACTGTTTCTGATTTATGGAAAGCAGAAATAAATTATATCTTCTTGCTCAACAAACATTCCAGGTTGAAATGGGGTGGCGACTATTATAATAACCATACCAACAACCAAATGTATTACGCATATCAGAGTGGAGAAGGATGGCAGAAAGAAGAACACGTAGAAGCGAAACAATATATCACAGTGTATACAATATGAATGCCGGCCTTTACAAATATTTCCTGGATCAAAAGTTCTGCATAAATTTATCAGTTTACGCTATTTTGAATAAAAGAAGAAATCTGACCACAATTACCAATAACAATCTAAGCAGAATAGAAGAAAATAATAAAACCCCTTATCAAGGAGCGTGCTTAAACCTTATATATAAGTTTGACTTTGGCAAGAAAGTAAAAGTAAAACGTGCGAAAAGCATACAGACAACAAGCGATAGTTATTTGCGCAAATAGTGATCAGGAAATTGTCAATTCTAGTACATTGATCTATTTATCCGACAGATAGTTTTAGCACCCATCTCAACCACACGTCAAGATACAATGAAGGAATTATTTCCTTCAAATCCTTCATCAGCGCATTACTTGCTGAATATAAATAAGTTGCAATGAAGGATCGCTATAGATATCCTTCATCTATTCTTCATGACAGTCTACTTTTAATACTTCAAGGAAACGTTCCCAGGTTTTTCTAAATCTATTTTCTGCCAAATCCATAATGATTCGTTTTTATACCCAAGATATAAGAACAAAAAAAGAGAGACAATATAAAAGCGCGGAGACGCTTACATATTCCTTCAGCCCCGTTCCATCTCCAAAAACGCATCCCAAGGTGATGACTGTCCGGCAAAATACTCACATTTCATCAAATGACAACAACCGGACGAATAAGGTGTATCATCCGGTCGAAGTCGTTGTATCTTCCCTTCAAGTAAATTGTTTCACTTAAGTGATGATATTATATCACCTTAGTGATGAACTTTCATCACTAGAGTGCTCAAACTTCATCACTTAAGTGAAACAACTGAATCAAAAGGAAGATATCGTGTAATCAACCGGACGAAACAGCTTGTTATTCAGGATGTTTACGCTTAGTCACTTTTCTCTAAAACCCCACGAAAAACACTTGCAAAACGCTATTTTACACAGTATCTTTGTTCCAACGGAAACCTAAAACAACAAATAATGAATAAAAAGTTATTGAACAAAGTAATGAAGAAGCTTGCTTCCTCGAATGTAGTGATAAGTCCGACAGTGAAGAGTTCATCTACCTCATTATCAATGCAGAAGAAACCGGAAACGGAGCAAGTACAGCAAAAATTGGAACAATATTTGCTGAGCCGCTACCATTTTCGCTTCAACGTGCTGACGGAACAAACGGAATGTTGCAAAAAAGACGCTGACACACCTATATATAAGGTAATAAGCCAGCGCACACTGAACAGCCTGTGCCTGGAAGCACGTGCACGTCACATCAACTGCTGGGACAAGGATGTAAGCCGGTTCGTGAACTCGGAGCAGATGCCGGACTATCATCCGTTACTTTCCTATATGAACACCCTTCCCGAATGGGACGGCAAGGACCGCGTGACTCCGCTGGCACAACGCATATCTACGAAAGATTTCTGGGTGAACAGTTTCCACCGCTGGATGCTGGGCGTAACTGCCCAGTGGAGCGGACGCATGGCCCGGTGCGCCAACGCTGTGGCCCCCATGCTGGTGAGCAGCGAGCAAGGGAGATGCAAATCCACTTTCTGCGAATTGCTGATGCCCGATTCGTTGAAAGACTACTATACGGACAGCTTCGAACTGACCGGACAGGCAGGATGCGAGCAGAAGCTGGCTTTCTTCGGACTGATTAATCTGGATGAGTACGACCGTCTTTCACCACAGAAACTGCCATTGCTGAAAAATCTGATGCAGATGAAAAAACTGGATTTCCGCAAGTCGCACCGCTCGTCCTACAGCCATCTGCCCGGATGGCCTCGTTCATCGGCACCAGTAACCGGAAAGCGCTGCTCACCGACCCCAGCGGAAGCCGCCGTTATTTCTTTGCCGAGGTAAAGGAGAAGATAGACTGCTCGCCACTGGAGCACAAACAGCTTTTCGCCCAGCTGAAAGCAGAACTGGACGAGGGAAAGCGTTACTGGTTCTCGGCGGAGGAGGAATCCGAGCTGAAACTGCGCAACCAGGCCTATTATGCCTTGCCTACCGAAGCGGAAATGATTCTCCATTGTTTCAGACTGCCGGAGAAAGGGGAAGACTTCAAACTTTACTCGGCAGTATGCTTGTTCAATATCCTGCTGAAACGATATCCGGCAGCCATGCGCGGCATCACGATAAACAAAATGGGAAGAATCATGAATTCCCTGGGAGCGGAACGGATGCATACCACAACAGGAAATATGTATAAACTGGTAGCACTGGCCGGGTAAAAACATCCCTGAAGCTATTATGAAGGAATTTATAATGATTCCTTCATAATAGCCTTCTGTATATCAACACATTACCCTTCCATGAAGGATTTGAACAATTTTATCGCTTATTTTAATTCCGATGTACCACCATCTTCTTATTCCGGCCGGTAAACCTGCAAAGGCAGCTCACCTTTCAAGGCTCCCAACGCATTATAAGCCAGCGAGCCCATCTCGTCTTCACCGGGCATCAGCACGACCGGCGCCAGATAATCAATCTGTTCCTTGAGAATCCCTACACAGTAATCACTATGGGCAATGCCTCCCGTCAGAATAATGGCATCCACCTGCCCACGGAGCGTGACATACATGGCCCCTGCCTGTTTCGCCACCGTATAGAGCATCGCATCCAATACCCCTTTATAAGGCTCCTCGCCTTCGGAAGCTTTCCGGGCAATAGTCACCACATCATTCATACCCAGATGGGCAGTCAGCCCCCCTTTGCCATTCAGCATCTTCTTGATCTGCTTTAACGTATACTTACCGCTGAAGCACAATTCCGCCAACTGGTCGGCAGGAATGGTTCCCGCACGTTCGGGAGAAAACGGCCCCTCACCGTTCAAGGCATTGTTAACATCAATCACCCGTCCTTTGCAATGGGCACCCACCGATATGCCACCCCCCAGATGCACCACAATCAGATTCAACTCTTCATAATGTTTCCCGATGGAAGCGGCATATTTACGCGATACCGCCTTACTGTTCAAGGCATGGAAGATGGAAATGCGCTCTATCTCCGGTATTCCCGTCAGGCGGGCGGCCGGTTGCAGCTCGTCTACCACTTCGGGATCGGCAATGTAGGCGGGACAATGGCATTCCCGGGCTATTTCATCGGCAATCAGCGCGCCCAAATTACAGGCGTGCTCCATCCGGGCGTTGAGCAAATCGTGTTTCATCTGTTCGTTAATGGCATACACCCCGCCGGGCGTAGGCTTCAGCAGACCGCCACGGGCAATGACGGCATCAAAATCCAACGGAATATCCGCCTCGGCAAGCAATCGCAATACAAAGTCCTTACGGTACGCATACTGTTCGTTGACGTGGTGAAACTCCGACAAGTCATCCGCAGTATGATGGGCCCCTGCCGCCCACACCGGCTTTTCATCGATGAAAAGGGCTATTTTGGTAGAAGTAGAGCCCGGATTAATCACAAATATTTTCATAGTTTCAATAATTTATCAATTTGCGAATGAGCCAAAACCATGCGGCAACACAGCACAGCCAATTGACACACCGGCAAATTGGCACATTGCCACATTATTTATCCGGCCACGCAGGCCAATGCCAGACTGTAATATTTCGAATTACCGGAATCGGCACGCGACGGAACCACTACGGGAGAGGCCGTACCTCGCAACATACCTGCCATGTTGGCGTCACCAAACAATGACACCGTTTTATAGAATGTATTTCCCGACTCGATATTGGGAAAGATCAACAAATCCGCATGTCCCACCACCGGCGAGCTGATTCCTTTCACCTCACCGCTATGCGCATCACATGCCGTCTTCACATCCATGGGTCCGTCCAAGTACATGTTTCCGTAAGCACCGGCGGCGGCACGTTCCTTTAAAGTCACATAATCCAGTGTATGAGGGAATTTCTCGTTTACTTTTTCCGTACAATGAATCAAGGCCACACGGGGAGCTTCTATTCCCATGCGGCGGCATACCTCCAGATCATACCGCAGCATCGCCTCGAATTGTTCCAAGGTAGGACGGGGAATGACCGCTGCATCCGAGAAGAACAGCAATTTCTTGTACATCGGGATCTGTGCCACCGTGATATGGCTCAGCACATTCCCTTTCGGCAGGATACCATGTTCCTTATTAAGCACGGCCCGCAATAAATTATCCGTATTGATAATCCCTTTCATCAACACGTCCGCATGTCCCTCACGTATCAGCGAAACAGCTTCCTGGGCTGCTTTATCGGGACTTGTCGCCTCGTATACTTTCACATGATCCGGATATTGAAGGCGGATATATTCCGAGTTCAGCAAATGGGGCGTATCCGCCACCAATAAGAAATCGGCAAAGCCTTCGTGCAAACTGCGGGTTATAACGTATTCGGTATGAGGGTCATTGGGGCAAACAACCACCACACGTTTCCGCTCCTTCAACGAACGCAAACGGCATATCAGGCCGGCGAAGTCTTGTATAGGTTCCATGGTCATTAGATTTTTAGCAAATATGAAAAATAAATCTGAATTTATCCCTATCTTTGCTTAGTTTCTATGAATAATTTAACTTATGAAAACGTTTCAAACATTTGACATTTCAGCCGAGTACGATGCCATACACCGCACCTTTCCCTGCCACAAAGATGCTCCAGTCATAGGGCTTACCGGAAACTTCCAGGAAGGCGCATGTACTTTGCTGGAAGGATATTTCACTTCCATTCTGAAAGCAGGAGGTATTCCTTTCATTATTCCTCCTGTTGACGAAACTAACAGTTTGATAAACTCACTGAATGCATTGGATGGCTTGCTACTGACCGGCGGTGCGGATATCAATCCCTTGTTCCTTGGAGAAGAACCGATAAAGGAATTACACAGCATAAATCCCCGGAGGGATCGTCAGGAGTTATTGCTTGCCAAACTGGCCGCCGACCGGCAGATACCGATTCTGGGAATATGCCGCGGCATACAGGTGATGAACGCCGCTTTTGGAGGCAGCCTGTATCAGGATATCCACGTACAGATGGAAGGGGAACGGATCAAACACGATCAGGATTTGGGACGGGGATATGCCTCGCATACGGTCCGGATAGAGAAAGATTCCTTACTCTATAAATTGTTTGAAACAGAAATATTGCCGGTCAATTCGTTTCACCATCAGGCGGTAAAGGAGGTTGCGCCGGGTTTCAGGGTAACTGCCCGCTCATCCGACGGAGTCATTGAAGCGATGGAATCTACCGAATGCAAGTCCATGATGGGAGTGCAATGGCATCCGGAATGTTTCATTCTGGAAAACAATACCTGTATGATGCCGGTATTCCACTGGCTTATACAGGAATCCACTTCTTTCAGAGAAGCCAAAAAACTTCACAGCCGCATGATAACGCTGGATTCACATTGCGACACTCCCATGTTCTTCGATCAAGGAATAAACTTCGCCACCCGTGACAAGAAAATCCTGGTAGACCTGCATAAGATGACGGAAGGACATCTGGACGCAACCATCATGGTGGCTTACCTGAAGCAATTGGAACGTACCGATGAAGCCTTATCGGCCGCTACTGCCAAAGCAGACCGCATCCTGAACGAAATAGAGGAGATGGTTGCCAAGAACTGTACAGCCGTAGATATAGCATATACTCCCGCTGATCTGTGCCGTTTGAAAAAAAGCAGGGAAAAAGGCTGTCATGCTGGGCATTGAAAACGGATATGCCATTGGCAAGGATATCACGAATGTAGAACGTTTCCGCCATCGTGGCGTGGTGTACATGACACTTTGCCACAACGGAAATAATGATATCTGCGGCTCTGCCCGTTATAATGAGGAAGGACTGGGCGTAAGCACATTCGGTGAACAGGTGATAAAAGAAATGAACCGTGTGGGAATGATGGTAGATGTTTCTCATGCCGGAGAGAAAAGTTTCTATGATGCACTGGCAATCAGCGGCAAACCGATCGTAGCCTCTCATTCTTCGGCCCGTGCCCTTTGCGACCATCCGCGCAATCTGACGGATGACCAATTGAAAGCATTGGCAGCCAAGGGGGGGGTGGCACAGGTATGTATGTATGGCGGATTCCTGCGCAAGAACGGAGAAGCTACCATCAAGGATGCCATCGAGCATCTGAACCACATGGTAAATGTCATGGGCATAGAACATGTAGGGATAGGAACCGATTTTGACGGTGACGGCGGCATCACAGGCTGCGCTTCGGCATCAGAATTGATAAACTTTACACGCCGGCTGCTGTTGGAAAGATACAGTGAAGAAAATATCCGCCTCATTTGGGGTGGAAACTTCCTGCGCGTTATGGAAGAAGTACAAAGAAAATAACGTAACTTTGCGGCGCAGCCCCTTCCATATAAAGGATAATGCACAAATAAATAACAGAAGAATAAGTATGAAGATAAGAAATGTTTTAGTAATCCCGTTCTTGCTGCTTGTATTGACAGCCGTTTCGTGCGGAAACAGTAAAAGCAGAAACGACCGGACAGAAACCGTAGACAAAGAAGTGATCAAGCTCCCGAATTCAATGCAGACAGCGCCTACCAGTACATTCAGGTACAAGCAGACTTCGGTCCCCGTGTTCCCAACACACAGGCGCACAAAGAATGTGGGGAATATCTGGCAGGACAATTGGAAAAATTCGGCGCCAAGGTATACAATCAATATGCCGATCTGATAGCATACGACGGTACGATACTGAAATCACGCAACATTATCGGTGCTTACAAGCCCGAAAGTAAAAAACGTATCCTGCTTTGCGCCCATTGGGACAGCCGCCCGTATGCCGACAATGATCCGACCCGAAGAATCACCATACTCCTATACTGGGAGTGAATGATGGTGCCAGCGGTGTGGGGGTGCTGCTGGAAATCGCCCGTCAGATACAGAAGGAACAACCTGCCCTAGGTATAGATATCGTATTTTTCGATTCGGAGGATTATGGAATTCCCGAATTTTATGACGGCAAGTACAAACAGGACACTTGGTGTCTTGGATCACAATACTGGGCACGTACCCCACATGTTCAGAACTATAATGCACGCTATGGAATCTTGCTGGATATGGTAGGAGGAAAAGATGCCACCTTCTATTATGAAGGTTACTCGGCCCGCACCGCCCGTTCCGAAATGAAGAAAATCTGGAAAAAGGCACATGAGCTGGATATGCAAATATTTTGTAAAAGAAGACGGGGGCGAGACGGTGGACGACCATATCTATGTCAACAAGTTGGCGCGTATCCCGTGTGTGGACATCATTAACTATGATGCCGACAATCCGCAAAGTTCTTTCGGCTCTTTCTGGCATACGGTAAACGATACGATGGAAAACATTGACCGTAACACGCTGAAAGCGGTAGGACAAACAGTGATGGATGTGATTTATAATGAGAAATAAATGATAAAATAATGAAAACAATAAACGAACTTCAGAACGAAGTGATAGAAGAGTTCAGTGATTTTGATGACTGGATGGACAAGTATCAATTGCTCATAGATTTGGGTAACGAGCAGGAACCACTCGCCCCCGAATATAAAACAGAACAAAACCTGATAGACGGTTGCCAGAGCCGCGTATGGCTGCAAGCCGATATGGAAGACGGCAAAGTGGTGTTCCAGGCGGAAAGTGACGCCTTGATTGTAAAAGGTATCATTGCCCTGCTTATCAAAGTAGTCAGCGGACATACTCCGGATGAAATATTAAGCAGTGATTTATACTTTATAGAGAAGATAGGTTTGAAAGAACATCTGTCGCCCACCCGCAGCAATGGCTTGCTGGCAATGGTAAAACAGATGCGTATGTATGCGCTGGCTTTCAAGGCAAAAATGGCGAACTAGTGATTAGTGGTTAGTGATTACTAACCACTAAAAAATCATCGTCCCAGCCGCTTGGTATCGACATCGGTACGTTTCTTCTCTTTGTATCCGCCGAATTTATAGAGGAATGAAAATGTAAAGCTACGATTGTCCCAATTCATTTCTGTCCGGTTCCGTTGCTGCCCCCACGCCAGCCGGGTGGTCATATTCGATGTATTAAGAATATCATTTCCTTTCAATATCACCTTCGTCTTTCCATCCGGAGAAGCCCACTGAAGTGAAGTCGAAACATTACAAATAGGACTTAAGTTATACACCCCTTGTATGGCACGTGATTGGTAAAAACCAGCCAACGTACCTATGATATTCGGTTTCTTCGATAAGATGAATGTGTTTGTGGTATTCAGAATGACGCTGAATTTATGCCGGTTGAATGCAATATCATGGAAATGGCTGTTCTTGTCATGAGAGAACAGGCCGAAAGCAAAAATGCGCCCGTTCCACCATGTACTCACTTTATAAGAAGCCATAGTCTGTATGGTCCATCTTTTCTGAAAATCATAATTCACAAACTGATTCACCTCCGCCAGACGGTCGGGCAATTGATAAGGGAGCTGCACAAAGTAATCGGGTGTGTAATTGTAATTCACCCCTATCATATATCTATTCTTATACAGATAATTCAAGTCGAGCGAATAATTGGAACTTGGCTTCAGGTCGGGATTTCCATGAGCCTCGGTATAGCTGTCCACATACTGTATAATAGGTTGCAACTGCCAGTAAGCGGGATATTTACGATTACTGGTGAAAGACATTTGCAAGGTATGGCCATCTGCCGGAGTATAAGTTGTGTTTACAGTGGGATACAGCATCCAGCTATGGCGTTCCCCGGCATGATAAAGCTCTGCGGCCAAGGAAATTTCGGCAGAGAACTTCTTCCCAAAACTATGTGAAGCGCCGGTGTACATATTCAGAGTATATTCTTTTCGAAGCAGTTTCTCGGAATTATCGGGAATCAAGGCTCCTGTTTCACCATCCCGATAGAACTGGTAGCTGTTATCGTGTGTGGCAGTGTACTTTACACCATAATTTATCTCGGTTCCACCTTGCAAGGAATGAAGCTGGTTGGCATAGAATAACCAGCGGTTGATACGTTGGTTGCTGTCATAATTCAATGTCCGGCTGACATCCTGCATATCTTTCTCCAGAAAGGTCTGTGACGGATTGGAGAAAAAAAGGAAATCCATTCCTGCCGAAAGGCCGAAAGAAGATTGATAATCGGCCGCCACATTATGTAACTGGCGGTCACCGTCATCCGTTTTATCACTGTGGGCTGTTCCACGCATTTTTGTACAGTCCTGCCCATAGCGGTATTGTGTATTGTAAACCACACTCAACAAGTTCTTCTTCCCGAAATCATAATCCGCCCCCAAGCGGAGGTTATGCCGGCCGCCATACCCTTTAGCCTCTGTTTTCAAATCCAACTCGTGTACGTCCCCCGCCATAGTGTGCCATGACTGTTTGTCCAATCCGAAAGTGGTATGTTTGAACCCGTATGAATACATCACATCCGCCGAAAAGCGCCGGGAAGTGTAGAGCAAATTTCCACGGCCTGCAATGTCTTCCCTGCGGGACTGTTCATACATAGCCGCTACTTCACCGGACCAAGAAGGCTTCTGCCCGATATTCGATTTTAGAATAACATTCACCATGGCTCCACGAATGCGGTAACGTGCCGGAGCAGCATACATGATTTCCGCTTTCTCCAGACGACTGACAGGGGTATTCTGAAGCACGGACTTCAAATCGTCCTTGTCCAGTGTACTTACTTTTCCATTTACTACCAAAGTAATACTGCGCCCCCCAAAAGTGAGATTGCCATCTTGTTCCACGATGCCGGGCAGTTCCTTTACCGCCTCGTAGGCGTTATTCACCGGAAGCCGCTCTACCATACGGGGTAAGTCATAGACCAGCTTTCCCCGCTCGGCCTTTACCACCGGACGCTCCCCTTTGACCAACACCTCCGGCAATTGTTGGAAAAGGCTGTCCATATAGGTATAATTCACATCATTCTGCGCTTGTGCCGCAAATGCCGACAAGCATAAACAAAAGATAATCACTGTCCTCATCATCGTTTTATTTTTAGTGTCCATGCAAAGTAAAGGTGAAAAATGTGCCGTATGTGTTACCGCCGGCTTATGAAGTCTTATTTAGTGTTATCAAAAGAAAGAGAATACTTATTTTGTACCTATTTTTGCCAAACCATGAAGATACCGTTTAAAGCCATAGCCGCATTGATTATCCTTTCGCTGATAGGCGTCTTTGCCTATCAGGCATATTGGTTGACAGGATTATACACCTCGATGAAGAAGGATATGGACAATTGCCTGATAGAAACATTACAGGTGAGTGACTACAATGAAATGATGGAACGGTGCGACTCCGTGAAACGAAGCAACGAAACCATAAATGGCTATATCGAATCCAGTATCAATCTGGACAGCAGTGCTTTGATTACCAAAGTTATAGAAACCGAGCCTTTCAAACAGCAAAAAAGATTTGGTCTGGAAATCAATGAACCGGTATCTACTACCATCGACAAAAACGGTACACTGGAACTGCTCACCAAATACTTCCAACGGGGTATCCACAGCCAGCTGGACCTTTTCACGGAAATCAACCTGCACACTTTCGACAGCCTTTTTACAAGGACACTTGCCATGCGCGGAATCATCTACCTGCCTCACCGCATCGAAATAGTGAATTTACGTCAAGACAGCACGGTCGTACAAGGACTCAGCTCACCTCAAAAATACAGGCCGGGCAAAGAAGCAGTGAGCTACTATTACAATTATGACTTGTACAACAAAATGGCATACCGGTTATGGGTGGAACCGACAAATACCATCGATCTTGCAACAAATGAAGGGGATACTTTATACCTCTTTCTTTATCATTATTATATTGGGGGTATCATTCTGGTTTCTTATCCGTATCATCTTAAGGCAGAAAAGTGTAGAAGAAATGAAAGAGGACTTCACGCATAACATTACTCACGAACTGAAAACTCCGATAGCCGTAGCCTACGCCGCCAACGATGCATTACTGAACTTCAACGGAGCAGAAAACCTGACGAAACGACAGAACTATCTTCAGATTATCCAAACCCAGCTGAAACAGCTCAGCGGACTGGTGGAACAGATCCTTTCCATGAGTATGGAGCAACGGAAGAACTTCCGTCTGAACTATGAACCTGTCGAACTGAGGTCTATGTTGGAAAATCTGATCAGCCAACATAGATTGAAAGCTGATAAGCCGACTGAGTTCAAACTCATTATGGAAGAAAACATAACCCTACGTGCAGACCGCTTGCACCTGTATAACATGATCAGCAATCTGATAGATAATGCTATAAAATATTCCGATGAAAAGGCATATATTTACATTTCTGCAATACGCTGCAACAATCCATGCAACGGTGACCGTAACGCTTATGTAATGCTAAAGATACAAGACAAAGGAATAGGTATTCCTGCCGACAGACAAAAACATCTGTTTGATAAGTTTTATCGGGTTCCGACCGGTAATCTGCATAATGTAAAAGGATATGGATTAGGACTTTATTATGTAAAAACAATGATAGAACAGCATAAAGGAACTGTTTCCGTGGAAAGCAGCACAGGAAAAGGCAGTACCTTTACACTTAAAATTCCCGAATAAGCAAATGGAAAAGATACACGTTTTATTAGTAGAGGATGAACAGACTCTTGCCATGATTATCAAGGACACACTGGAAGAACAGGATTTTATCATTACTACCGCCGGAGATGGTGAAGAAGGCTTAAGAAAGTTTTTCGAACAGAAACCGGACGTATTGGTAGCCGATGTCATGATGCCCCGTATGGATGGCTTTGAAATGGTACGCCGCATCCGCCAATCGGATAAACCAACCCCGGTATTATTCCTCACCGCCCGGTCTGCCATCAATGATGTAGTAAAAGGATTTGAACTGGGAGCTAATGACTATCTGAAAAAGCCATTCGGTATGCAGGAGCTTATTGTACGCCTCAAAGCCTTGATGCACAAAGCTTTTGTGGAAAAAGAAATAACCAATACCTACACCATCGGAGGATATCAGTTCAACTCCGTCACCCAACAACTGGATTTTGCAGGGAACATACAAGAACTCTCCCACCGGGAATCGGAAATCCTAAAACGCCTGTGTGAGAACCGGAATGAAGTGGTGAACAGCCAAAGCATCTTGTTGGAGCTATGGGGAGATGACAGCTTCTTCAATTCACGCAGCCTGCATGTATTTATTACGAAATTACGCCATAAACTGTCCAAAGACCAAAGCATACGGATTGTGAATGTAAGGGGAATAGGTTACAAACTGATTATAAACTAACACTTCTTCCCTCTAATCAAGACTTTCTGCCCGCCGGACAAGGTAGTGGCAAAGATATAATCATCTCCTCCCTCTTTCAGTTTCAAACGTTTGCGAAGTTCCGCAACCGATAATGGAAAGTTGCGGATCGTAATATTCGCCTTGTCCATATCCATCAAGAACGCTTTCAGTTCCTTTTTTCCAAAACCCGATACGGCCTCAACCCGGAAACGACGTCCCGGAAAATCCGGAACCAAAGAAACAGAGGTATATAAATGGCTGTTGAGGTGAAGTTTCGCCACAGGATAGGTTTGTGTGAGAGAACGAAAAGCACCGGCTTTCAGTATAGCGGCATTCGGTTCATACAAATAAGTTCCGACTTCATCGGCCAAAAGACAGGGCGATGTTTTTTCCTGCTTCAAGGTAAAGGTGTAATGCCGGCTCTCCCCGTTGCCTGCAATATGTTCGCAATGGATGCTTACCTCCGATGAAACGGACTCTTTTTGCAGTATCAGCAATAACTCCTTGCACTCGTTATTCACAGCGACAATGTGTACCGCACGAACTGTTTTCAACTCGTTCAATGCCAATGACAGATCCAGCATAGGCGATAATTTCACCATCACTTTCTTTGCCTTATCAACCAGCAAAGGCTCCAAAACAGTAACATCCGGCTCGCAATCAGAGATGGCAACCGTCTTTCCACCGTGTCCGTCTCTTCTGGCAGGGTCTAAAAACAAGCAATCTACCGGAAGCATTTCCTGCAAATAGGATACCCCGTCCCGGTTGTGTATCCGAATGTGCCCCAACCCCAACAAAGGGAAATTATGCAAAGCCAGCTCACAAAGTCCTGACTGCCTTTCCACATAATCAGCCTGCTTGAAATTCCGGGAGATAAAGCTGCAATCAATGCCGAAACCTCCGGTTAAATCGGCAAAAGTATCGCCTTCCAACAAAGAGGCCTTATACAAAGCAGTTGCTTCGGAAGAACATTGCTCCATAGACAAATGAGGGGGATACCATAATGCAGAAACCGGATACCATGAAGGTATCTTGCGGGCCGCCACCTGCCGTCCGGCAATTTGTGTGACAGCTGCCGCCATGTCTACATCGGGATATTTCTTACTTTGCAAAGCCAGTGTACGCGTATCGTCCTCCTTATGTTCTTCGATGAAATGGAGTGTTTTTGCTGATATTTCCATCCTTTATCTAATTACTTTATAGTTCCGTTTTGCCTCTTCACGACTGCGGAAGTTGAAATGCCACCACTCACTGCGCAAAGGTTTATAACCCGCATCCGTCATGACCCGGCGCAGCAGCAAACGGTTTTTCCGTTCCTGCGCTGTAATGATTCCCTGCTGTACCATTGCCGCCTCGGTATCTATGTGTGCTTCCTTGCCCAAATGATCCACCTTGGTCCCCATAGGCAAAGGATTTCCTTTTTCATCTGCAATACTCACATCCACCGCCAAACCATAATTATGCAACCCTCCTCCCCGGGCCGGATTGGATACATATATATTTTGGGAAGTACCTTTTACCACATTCCACATTTTCTGCTGCACGGACATGGGACGGGCGGCATCATAAATAATCAGAGAATAACCGGGATACAACTCTTTCAACCGCTTTTGCGCTTGCAACAAGGCTTTGGCAGCCTCGGGATGAAGATAGGCCTCCTGCAAATCCTCATAAAGGACTTTCCCGGTAAAATTGTCGGCACGGGTATACATCAAATCTATTTTCAATGTCGGGTCCATCCGGCCTACATTCACCAATCCCAAAGAATCAAGATAATGCTCCATCCTGCTTTGCGAGAAAGCGGGACAGAGCATTATCAGCAATGATATAAAAATAAAAACAGACTTCATCTACAGCGGTATCTTTCTTACTATTATAATACAGACCTCAGTAACTCAGGAATCTCAATATTACAGCATTCCATCTCCTTCAGTATTTTCTTTCCTTCCTCCGTAAGCGAGAAATACATCTGGCGTTTGTCACAATCTCCCAAATTACGCTCTATATAGCCTTTATCCTCTACAGATCTGATAACCTTAGAAGTATTCGAATTAGAAAGCCCAATTGCTCTGCTATCTCTCCCGAGGACAGGCGTTTCTTTCTGGAGAGACAGCACAGCAACATTCCTTCGTTCAGACAAAGGTGGTGCGCCTTTTCAAACCGTGTTTCAAATTCTGCAATAGCGCGATAGAGATCTCTTATTTTACATAAAGTTTCCATATTGCTCTTTCTTCTTGATGCTATTGCACAAAAGTACTTATTTTTTCAATAAAAACTCATCAATAGCCTTTTTAAATGACGCTTTGGGCATAGCCCCCTGTGCCATCTCCGGCTTTCCTTCCATGGGGATGAACAGAATGGACGGAATACTCCGTATACCAAACGCGCCTGCCAGTTCCTGTTCTTTCTCCGTGTCCACTTTATAAATCACAATCTGACCATCGTATTCTTTTGCCAATTCGTCCAAAATAGGAGCTACCATTTTGCAAGGACCACACCAGTCAGCATAGAAATCCACAATAGCCGGTTTGTCACCTTCATATTTCCACTCTTCCGGGTTTTTCTCGAAATTATATACTTTCGCCAAAAATTCAGCTTTAGTCAAATGTATGACCTTTCCATTTCCTTCTGTTGCCATAGTTTCTTCTTTTACAGGGTTATTATTACTGCTTCCTCTGCCGCAAGCTGTTGTGGCAGCCAGCACAAGGGCTAAAAAAAATAAAATCGTTTTATTCATACTTATTCCTCCTTCTTTATCTTTCTATGCTCCGGCATAAATGAACTGAGCAACAATCCCCCATTGCCGCCCCCCAAATGGAACTGTTGACAGGAGAAGAAGTGATAGGCAAGTCCCAGTGGTGCAACCTACATACCGCCAATACAAATATCCTCCTACCATTCCTGCCACAATACCAAGCAATGTCCATCCATACCTTTTTATAAACTCTTTTTTCATACTCTTCTTCATAATTAAAACCGGACTCTGTTATGTTATCTCCTTTAATTATTTCCTTAGGAAACTTTTTCCAAATATATTCCATACTTTCCTATATAACAAATTTCCTTAGGAAAATATTTAAATAATAACTTTCCTTCACGATTCGGCACCTACATTTACACAATATTCAGCAACACAAAAGGTCAAATCATTATACAACAACTATTTCCCGGCCCAAGACAGCACCACAGGACTCTCTACACGCACTCCGTATTCAGCCGCTTTTTCCAGTATATTCCTCGCCAACTCAGGCTTCTGATCATCACTAGCATAACGGAAATAGGCTTCCGCCGCCCGCACATGTGCCGCATCGGGCATCGGGAAAGCACGCTCTTCAGGAATTCCGAAATCAGAACTGCTCAGTTCTCTACGCTCTTCGGCATCCAACCGGTCTGATTCTACTGGTTTCATAAACTATAAGGTTTTAAAGTGAATAATCTTCATAAGAAAACAGAATGAATGGAATAAAGATGGCAGGAAAGTGTTAATCTATCACATTTTTCACGGATTACTTAAAATAAGAAAACTATTAATGCTGTTATTTCCAATGATTTATTATTTTTGTACCCACCTAGATAAACACAATGACCATGAAAAACAAACTATATTTTATTATAGTAGCCACGCTGCTGTGTCCAACATCGCTATATGCACAATCCGGCACTGACAAACGATCCGTTCTGTCCTTTCAGACAGGTCCTACCCTCTACACCGGAAAGCTGATAGGAATAGCAGGATATTCCTCGAATTTGCGCAACGGCATAGGTTGGTCAGGAAGTTATACTTACCTGGTAGGAAACAAGCCTGCCATTAGAGCCGGATTCGGAATACTTTATCAAGGCAGCCGATATACAGGCAACACGACAAATACCACAGACAAGATTCAAACACACTATTTTGCTCCACAGTTCTCCCTGCATTGGCTGAAACAACAATTCGATTGGTATTTTACTACCGGAACCGGATACCAGTTATATAAAGACGACAGTATGGTATATGATAAACCACGAAAAGTATCCATGAACAAATGGGCGGCAAACTTTGGAGTAGGCGGAGAATACCACCTTTTCACCCATTGGGGGATCAGTGCAAGGATAAGCTATATCCTGGCGTATTCCGGTGAATATTCCGTCCGCTATCATCATAAAGAATGGATGGTACAACCACATTATCCGATGAACGGTTCGGATGACATTTCTCAATTATCTTTCTCGGCAGGTATTAACTATCACTTTTAAAAGATTCAGACCATGATTAAATATCTTATTACAATAGTATTAACTGTCGCGTTATGCTGTGCCTGTAATGGAGAAGACTTTTCAGCAGATCCTACTCTCATGCCACCTGCCACTCAGACAGGCGCCAATACCTTTGGCTGTCTGATAGACGGCTGGATATATACAGGACAACGCTATGGGCCGGACCATAAAGCATCCTACTATCCTGCTTATAATGAAGATGAAAAAGCAACAGTCCATGTATACGTTTGGGTAGATACCAATACGTCTATTTCTTTCAATATCATTGACCCGAAAGAAAAAATATCACCGTTTACAGTGATATTAAAAGATGGATAATGATCAGACCATCTATACCGACGCCGTTTTCAAAGATGGAAACAAGCAAGAAGAAAGACTGGAAGACGGCATTGTCAATATTACCCGCTTTGATTTGAACAACAGAATAATCAGCGGAACTTTTGAAGGAGGAAGAGTGACAGAAGGGCGTTTTGATTTAACATTCTAACATATACCCGTTGACAAATTAGACCCAGCTTGCCAACGGGTAAATTAATCTCTTTCTTATTTTATTCTATCATACTGATCGTTCGCACTAATCTCCGTGTATTCAGGCGCATCAATCATTTCCACCAAAGCGCGTAACACAGGCCCTTCACCCATCGGATCATTTTCCTGAGTGGGACGATTATAATAAAATACGGTGGAAGGCATAATACCTGTACCGACACAAATAGCCGTCACATCACCATTCTCTGAAATTTTTGACAACATTCCTTTGAATCCCTGCCATGCTACATAAATGAAATCCGGATGCAACCATCCTTCCTTCACACCTTTAGCTATGCCAAATACAAACATAGAACTACCGGTAATTTCTTCATAAGAATCTTCTTTATCCAACAACTGATGCCACAAACCGTTTTTCCCTTGATACCGCGCTACCCCACTAGCCTGCATCTGGAAATTCTTTATCACATCCTCACGCATAGGATGATTTTCCGGCATTCTTGCCAACAGATCGCTGTCGCCATAAAAATCCATCCATTGGCCCGGGACCAATGCGCCACTCCATGTTCCTTATTATCCGTATGATAGCAATGATAATAAATCTGTTTTTCAGGACACCACAAATATCGTGTATAATTCAATATCTGATTGGCAGCATCATCAAAATACTTCTTTTCACCAGTAATCTCTCCCATGCGGGAAATAAAAGACACCGCCATAAACGCATCATCTGCCCAAATTGTATTTTCATGAGGCCATAAACGGGCTATGGTTCCATCGGCCAAACGAGGTTCTGAAACCATAATATGATGATTGGTTGTTTCAATATATTTTTGGAAAGCATCATCCGGATGACGCTGGTTCAAAGTTATCAAACTAGCCCCCATAGGACCGTTGTCATCCAAACGCTTGTTTCTATAAATCATATGCCAAGTAAGACGGGGAACCGCTCTCCATCCTCCTTCACGGAAAGTCTTATCATACAAACGATGAAAATAGGACTGGTTAGTCTTATCAAAAATGAACTTCATATTCTTCAGCACATAATCCTCATATTTCCGGTTCTGTATTTTATCACCCAACTCCATCAAAGCCATATTTGTTACTCCGTTTGTGTAATGCCAATTCAAATATTTACTATTGACACGCATATCCGGGTTTAAAGAAACATTATCCAAAGAAGTGTATACTTTACCTGTTTTTACATCCTTGAATTCATAAACCGTAGAAGCAACAATACGATCGGCTATCTTTATAGCCATCTCTTTAGCCGCAGCATTGTCCTGTGCCAATAAAGGAAACAATCCCATTGCAAACAATAAAATGCCTGCACAACCATAACGTTTAACCATACAACCTAAATTTAAATTTTTTATTTTTATAC
>ENA-OQCF01000156-OQCF01000156.1-human-gut-metagenome-genome-assembly--contig:-NODE-156-length-26007-cov-8.542504_pt1 | contig 26007 bp, 26 predicted proteins | sample MGYA00242756_ERZ504573 | MGnify/ENA primary metagenome ERZ504573 (study PRJEB26092, sample SAMD00036240) | human gut metagenome | host: Homo sapiens | study: EMG produced TPA metagenomics assembly of... | reverse complement strand
TATAATAATTACCATTAATTGGTTGAATAAAATTATTTTGGTTGAAATTGTGGTTTTTGCATAACATTTTGCCCCGTCCATTCATGGCGGGGTATTTTTTACCTCATTTATGATTAATCAGATTACTACATGCTACGCATTCCCGTAATCTGACTCCACCTCGAAATTCGCTAATTTGCTACGTCCCCGCAGCAAAATTGCTACTTTCTCGGTGTAGTGCGGGTCAATAAGGTATACATTGAATTGCATTCAAGCATGCATCGATGATACCTTTTGACCCTTTAATCACAAAATCGAAAAATTACTTTAGAAAATTTACACAGAACAGAAGAAATATGTTATTATATACTCTGTAAATCAAAACACGGAGGTTAGTTACATGGCAACGAGGAAGAAATCCTCAGCAAAAAGACAGACAAAAAAGGAGAGAATGGCTCAGATAGAGAGGCAGCAGGCCTTTAAAAAGGAAATATTTCTCTGGATAGTAGTAGCTGTTTCAATCCTTTTATTTATAAGCAATTTTGGAATAGGCGGTCATTTGGGAAACGCAGTAAGCGGTTTCCTTTTTGGTGTATTTGGAATGGTGGCATATATTTTTCCGCTTGTGCTTCTGGTGGGCAGCTTTTTTGCTGTGTCCAATAAGGGCAATTCATATGCTATCATGAAGCTTGTTATGACCATAGTTTTCATATGGTTTATATGTGTGTTTATGTACCTGGCAGTGTATGGTGAATTCGCGGTTTCGCCGGTGCAGTCATACATTGACAGTGTTGAAAGGCATTCAGGTGGTGGATTTATAGGTGCTCTTATAGGCTGCATTTTAGTTCCGGCGGTAGGAATTATAGGTGCATACGTGGTGACAATAGTTGTGATGATTATCTGTCTTGTGCTCATTACCGGTAAATCATTTATGAAGGGTATGAGAAACGGCGGACGAAAGGTATACGAGTCAGCGCGTGAGAATAATGAGAGATATCAGGAGTATCGGCAGTATAAGTCAAGAGAGCGTCAGACAAGAGAGGGTTTAGCTTCAGATGATACAGACAGTGACATAAAGGAGGCTGCAAAAGGTGGCAGAAGGAGTAAGCGTGCCGGCCGAAGGATGGACAATAAGATAACAGGCGTGTCACTTGATACAAAAATTGATGGCAGTGAAAACGTGCTGGATTCAGGCATGGCAGGTAGTGATACAGCGCATGTGGGGATATTTGGACAAGGTGCAGCTGCTACAGATGCGCTTGGTGAGATAACTATAGAGAATTATCCGAGTTCACCTGCAATAAAGGAGAAAAAGACGACAAGCCTTACATCAGGGGATGCAGGGGAAATAGTGCAGACACCGGACTTTGGTGTGGCATCGGAGCCTGTTTCGGTTTTGGGTGGAACAGCCGATAGTGATAGTACAGATGAGCTTGGCAGAAAGACCCTGCAGCAGATTAATGGAATGAAACCGGACGGCTCGGGCGCAGCAGCTGCAAGCCATGTGTCGCAGATACCTATATCGGGCTGCGTGGAGCCTGATATATCTGATGATTTTGGCATACAAAAAGATAATGAGCTGCAATCAAAATTATCAGCTCCGGCTGCAGATGCGGTAATGACAAAACCACCTGCAGCAGAGCCAGGTAAGAAAAATGTCAAATCAGACAAAGATGAGCTTTCCAAAGAGGTTGAAAAAGTCAGCGAGCAGATAGCGGTAAATGACGCAGAAAATGCAATCCAGCAGAAGCCGTATGTATTTCCGACTGTTGATCTGCTTAAGGCTCCTGACAGGGGTAAAACCGGTGATTCGCAGGCTCATCTGCGTGAGACGGCGGCAAAGCTTGAACAGACTCTTAATGTGTTTGGGGTGAATGCGAAGGTGAATAATATAAGCTGCGGTCCTGCTGTTACAAGGTTTGAAATCACACCGGAGCTTGGAGTGAAGGTATCAAAGATTGTGAATCTGGCAGATGATATAAAGCTTAATCTGGCAGCCGCGGATATACGAATCGAGGCTCCTATTCCGGGAAAAGCCGCTGTGGGCATCGAAGTGCCAAACAGCCAGAGTGTTGCTGTTTCCTTCAGGGAGCTTGTGGAGTCTGAAGAATTTAAAAATGCCAAATCAAAGATTACCTTTGCAGTGGGAAAAGATATTGCAGGCAAGGTTAAGGTTACGGATATCGCAAAAATGCCACATCTTTTAATTGCAGGTGCTACCGGCTCAGGTAAGTCAGTTTGTATCAATACAATTATCATGAGTATACTATACAAGGCAAAGCCGGATGAGGTAAAGCTGATTATGATTGACCCGAAGGTGGTTGAGCTTAGTGTATACAATGGCATACCTCATCTGATGATTCCGGTTGTTACAGATCCTAAAAAAGCTGCAGGAGCATTAAACTGGGCGGTTTCAGAGATGACAGACCGATACGAGAAGTTTGCAAACAGCGGTGTCAGGGAAATAAACGGTTACAATGCCATGATTGATGCAATGGATGGCAAGGATACAGAAAAACCGCCAAAGATGCCACAGATTGTCATTATAGTGGACGAGCTTGCAGATCTTATGATGGTTGCATCAAAGGATGTAGAGGAGGCAATATGCAGGCTGGCACAGCTTGCGAGAGCAGCCGGTATACATCTGATTATAGCTACACAGAGGCCTTCTGTTAATGTTATTACAGGTCTCATCAAGGCGAATATGCCAAGCCGTATCGCATTTGCGGTTACAAGCGGTGTTGACAGTCGTACCATACTTGATATGAATGGTGCGGAAAAGCTCCTTGGAAAGGGAGATATGTTATTTGACCCACAGGGTGTTCCGAAGCCCCTTCGAGTACAGGGCGCATTCGTTTCAGATAAAGAAGTTTCCGATATTGTGAAATTTATTATTGAAAATAATGAGAATGCACAGTACAGTAATGATGTGGCACAAAAGATGGAGAGCCTGTCGAATGATACGACAAATACAACCGTTACCATTTCAGATGTGGAAAACACGGATGATGGCAGGGACTCTTACTTTGCGGAGGCAGCGTCAATTATCACAGATAAGGAACGGGCTTCAATTGGAATGCTTCAAAGATACCTTAAAATTGGCTTCAACAGGGCGGCCCGCATCATGGATCAGCTCGAAGAGGCCGGTGTAGTGGGACCTGAGGAGGGGACAAAGCCCCGCAAGGTTCTGGTGACTAAAGAGGAATTAGATACTATATTAGAGAATAATTAACACAAAGGAGCAAAGAAAAATGAAAACAGATATTCAGATCGCACAGGAAGCTACAATGCTTCCAATCAAGGATGTAGCAGCATCTATAGGGATTGAAGAGGATGACTTAGAGCTTTATGGAAAGTATAAGGCAAAGATTTCTGATGAGCTTATCAATCGCACAAAGAAAAATCCTGACGGAAAGCTCATACTTGTTACAGCTATAAACCCGACTCCTGCAGGAGAGGGAAAGACAACCACAAGCGTAGGTCTTGGAGAGGCATTTGGACGCCTGGGAAAGAAAGCACTTATCGCACTTCGTGAGCCGTCACTTGGACCTTGCTTTGGTATCAAGGGAGGAGCAGCCGGTGGCGGATATGCACAGGTTGTCCCAATGGAGGATTTAAATCTTCATTTTACAGGAGATTTTCATGCAATTACATCTGCGAACAATCTGCTTGCGGCACTTCTTGACAATCATATCCAGCAGGGAAACGAGCTTGGTATCGACCCACGCCAGATTGTATGGAAGAGATGTATGGATATGAATGACCGTGTCCTTAGAAATATCGTTGTTGGTCTTGGAAGCAAGATGGACGGAATGGTCAGAGAAGATCATTTTGTCATCACTGTAGCATCTGAAATTATGGCAATACTCTGTCTGGCCGATGATATGGCAGATTTAAAGAAGCGCTTGGCAGAATTATCGTGGCATACACCTTTGACGGAAAGCCTGTCACAGCCGATGATCTTCAGGCTACAGGCTCTATGGCAGCTCTCTTAAAGGATGCCTTAAAGCCGAACCTTATCCAGACACTTGAGCATACACCGGCAATAGTTCACGGTGGACCTTTTGCAATATAGCACATGGCTGTAACAGTGTCCGTGCCACAAAGACAGCATTAAAGCTTGCAGACTATGTTATCACTGAGGCAGGCTTTGGCGCAGACCTTGGCGCAGAGAAGTTCTTTGATATCAAGTGCCGTATGGCAGGACTTAAGCCGGATGCAGTTGTACTTGTTGCAACAATCAGAGCATTAAAATATAATGGCGGCGTGCCGAAGGATGAGCTTTCATCAGAGAATCTTGATGCACTTAAGGCTGGAATCGTAAATCTTGAGAAGCATATTGAGAATCTTCACAAGTTTGGTGTGCCTGTAGTTGTCACATTAAATTCATTTGTCACAGACACCAAGGCTGAGACTGATTTTGTAGAGCAGTTCTGTAAGGAAAGAGGCTGTGAATTTGCACTCTCAGAGGTATGGGAGAAGGGTGGCGAAGGCGGAATTGACCTTGCCAACAAGGTACTTGAAACAATCGAGCACAAGGAAAGCAATTTTAAGGTGCTCTATGATGATAGCCTGTCACTTAAGGAAAAGATTGAAACTGTTGCAAAAGAAATATATGGAGCAGATGGTGTTACATATTCTCCGGCAGCAGAGAGAGAACTTAAGAGAATTACAGACCTTGGAATGGGAGATTTCCCTGTATGTATGGCAAAGACACAGTATTCGCTTTCTGATGATGCTAAGAAGCTTGGCAGACCGAGCGGCTTTAAAATCAACGTACGTGAGGTTTATGCGTCAGCAGGTGCAGGCTTTGTTGTAGCAGTAAACGGTTCTATTATGACTATGCCGGGACTTTCAAAGAAGCCGGTGCATACGGCATTGATGTGGATGACAATGGTGTGATCACAGGATTATTCTAGGAGGAAATATGGCTAATCTAATAGACGGAAAATTAATTTCAACACAGATTAAGGATGAGCTTAAGGAAGAAGTGACAGAGCTTAAGAAAAAAGGTATCGAGGGCTGCCTTGCGGTGATTCAGGTCGGAAATGACCCTGCATCATCAGTGTATGTTCGCAATAAGAAAAAGGCATGTGAGTATGTCGGAATCAAATCGCTTTCGTATGAACTTGCAGAGGAGACTACGGAGGATGAGATATTAAAACTTATCGAAAAGCTCAATGCTGATTCTTCTGTAAATGGTATTCTCTGTCAGCTTCCACTGCCAAAGCATATCGATGAGGACAAGGTTATTGATGCTATTGATCCCAAAAAGGATGTTGATGGCTTCAGTCCACAGAGTGTTGGAGCGATGGTTATAGGAAAGCCTGGTTTTTTGCCGTGTACTCCGGCCGGTATCATTCAGCTTTTAAAGAGAAGCAATATAGATATTGATGGTAAAAGCTGTGTTGTGGTTGGCAGAAGTAATATAGTCGGCAAGCCTATGTCACTTCTCATGCTTAGGGAGAATGCAACTGTTACGGTATGTCATTCACATACAAAGGATTTAAAAGATGTATGTAAAAATGCTGATATACTTATAGTGGCAATAGGAAAGCCTAAGTTTATAGATGCTTCATATGTGAAGGATGGTGCGGTTGTCATTGATGTTGGAATCCACAGAAATGCTGAAAATAAGCTGTGTGGTGATGTGGATTTTGATTCTGTTGTGTCTAAAGCGTCACATATCACACCTGTACCGGGCGGTGTAGGTCCTATGACAATTGCGATGCTCATGAGCAATTGTGTTGAGGCTATGAAGAGATAATTAGATAATTAGACAATAAGTAAGAGGATTAGATGTATGAGATGTGCCAATTGTGGTAATGAATTGAAGGCGGGCAGTCTGTACTGTGATGTCTGTGGGCATCCGGTTCAGATAGTGCCTGATTACAACGAATTTGATGATTATCTTGATAATCTGGTTGGAAATGATGACAGGCGAACTGATGGACAAAAGACTGCAAAGCCTGTGTCTGATAGGACAATCAGGTTTGATGAACCGGTGAGGGAACAGCTTCATAGTGCCGGTCAGTGGAACGGACAAAAAACGGACAGAATGTCACAGTCTGTAAAGCAGCAAGTGAGACAGGCTCAGACAGGTGAGCAGCAGTCTCAGACGAAACAACCGTGTGAGAAGCCGCAGTCTGACGGACAGAGGACAAAGAGAGCGCAGCAGAAGAAGATAATTATTATATCAGCTGTAGTGTGCGCTGTAGCAATTGTAATACTTATTGCAGCTATTACACGTAATGTAAGCAGATCACATGACAATTCATTTGATTATCAGGTGAAGCAGGCAAAGGCAGCTTATTCGGCGGGAAATATAAATTCCGCGGTTTCTTATTATGAGAAGGCTTTGTCGATTGATTCGGATAATACAGATGTCAGATTTGCTTTGGCTGATATATATATGTCGAAGAAGGATTATGATGCCGCTCTTGTGCTGTATCAGGAAATTATCAATATTGATCCAAAGAGCAAAGAGGCTTATAAGCAGCTTATCTCGATTTATGAATCAAAAAAGGATTATGATGCAATTGTTGCGCTGCGTGAGAGTGCTAAGGATGCATCTGTTTTAAAGCTTTTTGCGGATTATACTGTATCTAAACCGCAGTTTAGCAAGAGCAGTGGCAAGTATGGAGAGACTATTGAGCTTTCTATAGATGCAGACAGCGATACCAAAATATACTATTCATATGATTCGGATGATCCTTTGACCAGAGGAGAAAGATATTATAGCCCGATCACCCTGGACAAGGAAGGTACATATGAGATAACAGCTGTTGCGGTTGATGACAGAGGAATCAAAAGCGAGGTGGCATCTGCCAAGTATGAAATCGAGTTTGAGGCACCGGATGCACCGGAGATAGACCCTGACGGAGGTACATTTGGTGCACAGACAGACATTACAATCACAGTACCTGAAAATTGCAAGGTATACTATACCTGGGATTCGTCAGATCCGAGTGCTGCATCAACAGAGTATACAGCTCCAATACCTGTTCCTGAGGGAAATAATGTGCTTTCTGTTATTGCGATAGACCAGAATACCGGAAAGTGCAGTGATATATACAGATCAAGATTTGAATTTTATATGAATTAATAAAAAACACGCATGAGTTGATTAATCATGCGTGTTCTTTTTAATGAAATTATCTGTTATGGCTGTAAAGCTTTATTGTATCCGGATTCTGTGTGGATGTACAGTACTCTTTGTTCGAGACAAAATCTGTGAAATACACATACTGTGATGTTACGTTTATGTTGCAAAACTCACCCTTAGCAAGCTCTTTAAAGCCGGTGCCGTCATTTTTTACAACACACAGTGCCGGATTATCACCACCGCGCTGATAGAATATCAGACTGCCATATACATTGTAATGCTCAATATTGGCCTCCGTTAAAACTACAGGATTTGGATTGTTGATATTGACATGGACAATCGCATTGTCACGATTTACATCCATGTAGTATACATTTGTGTCATCCAGCACAACCGGCTTGTAGCAGTTGCAGTCGTAGAATAAGGCTTCACTCTGTGAAGCAGTGTCATATCTGTATAGCTGTCCGTTTTTTGGATTATTATAATAAAAATACCGGTCTGATGTGTTGCAGGTAAACAGATAGTGATTTTTTATTTTCTTTTTTTCTTCTCCATCTATTCTGATGCGGTATAGAGAGGTAGCTGTTTGTGTGTCATAGTGCAGATAATATATGTAGTTGCCTATCAGGGATGCATAGATGCATGGGTCAGGATCCAGCACGGTGGAGCCGTGGCCATTTCTTTTTATACGGCAGAGACTGTTCCTGTCATATGAAAAGAAGGTCTGACTTGTGATTTTCTGATTGTTGTTTCTTACGTAATAGACATAGTTTTTATCTGCGTTTATGTACATGGCTGTGTCATTGCTCAGTTTATGTATATTGCTGCCGTCAATATTCATGGCATACAGCCTGCCGTTGTCGTTTGTATTTGAGAAAAATACTTCACCGTCACTTTCACAGAAGAGCCCGGCATTGTACAGATTACCTGCAGTATTACCATTTACATAGGATGAATTAAGCTTTACCTTTGATACAAAATGGTATATAACAAGGCCTGTGATGCATATTAAAATTAGTGGAATAATTATTTTTAGATATTTTTTCATGTAATTCTCCCGAGGGTATTTGATATTTATGCTTAGATATTAACTAAATTATATCTATATATGATAAATCTTTCAAGGATTACTTGCCTTTCTATAAAATTTGTAATAATATTTTATTATATCTTTTTTAGGAGACAATAATGGAAGATTTAATGAAATTGAGAGAGTCTATCGATGAGATAGACAGTGAAATAGTCAGATTATATAAGGAAAGAATGGATATCTCAAAGCACGTTTGCCGAGTATAAGATAACCACCGGCAAAAAGGTCTTTGACAAGACGAGAGAGGATGAAAAGCTTGAGAAATTATCGTCTCTTGCAGATGATGAGTTTTTGAAGCACGGTATAGTTGAGCTTTTTGAACAGATTATGTCGACCAGTAGAAAGAAGCAGTATCAGCTTATGACTGAGCATGGCATAGTGGAGAAGGAAAACTTTACTGAGGTAGACAGCCTGGATTTTTCCAATGCAAGGATTGTGTTTCAGGGAGTTGAGGGTGCATACTCACAGCTTGCCATGAAGACATACTTTGGCGAGAACTGTAATGGCTACAACGTGGATTCCTGGAAGGATGCCATGGAGGATATCAAATGCGGAAAGGCTGATTATGCAGTGCTTCCGATAGAGAATTCTTCAGCCGGTATTGTATCGGAAAACTATGATCTGCTTGTTGAATATGACAATTATATAGTTGGGGAGCAGATTATACGCATCGACCACAGTCTGATGGGGCTTCCGGGTGCAAAGATTTCTGATATCAGGACTGTGTACTCGCATCCACAGGCACTTATGCAGTGCTCAGATTTTTTTGATGAGCATAAGGATATTAACCAGGTGGCTGTCAGGAATACAGCTTTTTCTGCAAAGAAGGTAAAGGATGACGGAGATATCACACAGGCTGGCATAGCTAGTCATATCTCGGCTGATATATACGGGCTTCAGGTGCTTGAGAGCCGCATACAGAACAATAAAAACAATGCAACAAGGTTTATAATTGTGTCGGCTAAAAGGGTATGCCGCAGAGATGCGGACAGGATAAGCATATGCTTTGAGACACCTCACAAGAGTGGTGCACTGTATCATATGCTGGCACACTTTATATACAATGGAATCAATATGTTAAATATCCAGTCTCGTCCGATATCTGATAAGGCATGGGAGTACAGGTTCTTTGTTGATTTTGAAGGACGTTTTACGGATACAGCGGTGCAGAATGCGTTAAGAGGCATAAGGGAAGAGGCAATTGCCCTTAAGATTCTTGGTACATATTAGATGATAGAAATTTAGATAAAAGTGTTGACAACAGAAATTGTCTGTGCTATATTCTAGTAGTTGTATGAAAACAAAGTAGAGTATCCACTCTCACCTAAGCGCAATGGCGCGACTTAGCGTTAATATTTTCAAACATTTGTGTTGAAGATTGTATAGTGGATAGTCTGCCTATCCACTATTTTTTATGGAGGTACAAGACCATTAGCGAATTAATGATTAATGAACAGATCAGAGACAGAGAAGTTCGACTGATTGGAGCGGATGGAGAGCAGTTAGGAATTGTTTCTTCAAGAGAAGCTCAAAAGATTGCAGACGAGGCAGGACTTGATTTAGTAAAGATAGCACCAAATGCAAAGCCACCTGTATGTAAGGTGATTGATTATGGTAAGTATCGTTATGAGCAGGCCCGTAAGGAAAAGGATGCAAAGAAAAAGCAGAAGACCGTTGAATTGAAAGAGATTCGTCTCTCACCTAACATTGAGGCTAACGACTTGAATACCAAGATGAATGCTGCAAAGAAATTTCTTGCAAAAGGAAATAAGGTAAAGATCACACTCAGATTCAGAGGACGTGAGATGGCTCATATGAATGCAAGCAAACATATCCTTGATGATATAGCGGAGAATCTTTCAGATGTAGCGGTAGTGGAGAAAGCACCAAAGGTTGAAGGAAGAAGCATCGGTATGGTGCTGGCAGAAAAGAGATAACAATTTAAGGAGGAACACACAATGCCAAAAATGAAAACAAGCAGAGCAGCTGCAAAACGTTTCAAAGTTACAGGAACAGGAAAGTTAAAAAGAAATAAAGCCTACAAGAGACATATCTTAACTAAGAAAACAACAAAGACAAAGAGAAATCTCAGAAAAGCAACAATGACAGATGAGACAAATGTTAAGAATATGAAGAAGATTTTACCATACATGTAATCGGTAGTATTAGTTAAGGAGGAATCAACAAATGGCAAGAGTTAAAGGCGGTTTAGGCGCTAAGAAAAGACATAACAGAACATTAAAGTTAGCAAAGGGTTATAGAGGCGCTAGATCTAAGCAGTATAGAGTAGCAAAGCAGTCAGTTATGAGAGCACTTACAAGCTCATACGCTGGACGTAAAGAGAGAAAGAGACAGTTCCGTCAGTTATGGATTGCTCGTATCAACGCAGCAGCTCGTCTCAACGGACTTTCATACAGCCAGTTCATGCACGGCTTAAAGTTAGCAAACGTTGACCTTAACCGTAAGGTATTAGCTGATATGGCTGTTACAGATGCAGCAGGATTTGCTAAATTAGTAGAGGTTGCTAAATCTAAGCTTGCTTAGTTTAGCATAAAGAGATATATGAAAAAGCTACCGGGCTTCATGTGAAGCCCGGTAGCTTTTTTTTTATTCTTGAGCTTTTTTGTATTTACTGCGATACTCCTTAGGCGAAAGGCCTTTTATTTTATGAAAGGTCTTTGAAAAATAAAGGCTGTTATCAAACCCTATAGAGCCTGCAATTGCTGTGATGGACAATGAGGAGTGTTTAAGCAGATAGCATGCCTGTTTGATTCTGAAATCGGTCAGATATTCCTTTGGCGATACACCGAGGATGCTCTGGAAGGAACGGAACAGGTGACTTCGGCTTAAGCTATATATGATGCAATATCCTCAACGGTGATAGGGTATGAATAGTTGGCGGAGATGTATTCGATGCCCTTTTGTACATAGGAGTTTGCACTGTTTTGCGGCGGCTTTGATGTGGCGGCACTGACAAAAAGAGCGAGGGTGGTGTAGAGTCGCCCGGTCATTTCGAGTGCATTTTCAAATTCTGTGCCTCTGGCGTCGTATATATGCATGAGCTGTCTTTTGATTTCGTTTCCGTTTGATACACTGTGTATGTATGGATGCGCTTTTGTGAAATCAGTGGCTCTTAAAATGGTTGCAGCATCGCTGCCGGTAAAGCCTACCCAGGTATATTCCAAGGATCTTGCGCATCAGCCTGATAAATCACTTCGGTATTTGGATATACGAGAAACGCATCACCGGGAGTTAATGTGTGAACACTGCCATTTACAGTGTAGCGGCCTTTACCGCTTATGATATAGTGAATCAGATAATGGTCTCTGATACCGGGCCCCACTGATACAGGCTATCACAGCTCTGGAAGCCTACGTTATATACGGACAGAGATACAAGCTCTTTTTCTTTTACGATATAGGAATTTTTGTATTTATTATTCATATTGCCTACCTTTACAACATTTTTACATATTTCTTCTACATTTTATTCTATACAAAAATGAGCAAATGCGCTACAATAAATTTAACAAAAATGAAAAGGAGATATTTATTATGGCAATTTTAGTTACTGGTGGAGCCGGATATATCGGAAGCCACACATGTGTGGAGCTTCTTGATGCAGGCTACGATGTTGTAGTACTTGACAATCTTTCAAATTCTTCTGAGAAGTCACTTGACAGAGTTAAGGCTCTTACAGGCAAAGAAGTAAAGTTCTATAAGGGAGATATCCTTGACAGAGACATCTTAAATAAGATTTTTAAGGAAGAAAAGATAGATAGCTGTATTCACTTTGCAGGACTCAAAGCAGTAGGAGAGTCTGTGGCAAAGCCTTGGGAGTACTATAACAATAATATTGCAGGAACACTTACACTTGTTGATGTGATGAGACAGAATGGCTGCAAGAGCATCATTTTCTCTTCATCAGCTACAGTATACGGAGATCCTGCACAGATTCCTATCACAGAGGAGTGTCCAAAGGGACAGTGTACAAACCCATATGGCTGGACAAAGTCTATGCTTGAGCAGATACTTATGGACATCTATAAGGCAGATAATGAGTGGAACGTTATTCTTCTTCGTTACTTCAATCCAATCGGAGCTCATAAGAGTGGTACAATGGGTGAGAATCCAAACGGTATTCCAAACAACCTCATGCCTTATATCACACAGGTGGCAGTAGGCAAGCTCAAAGAGCTTGGAGTATTCGGAGATGACTATGATACTCCTGACGGAACAGGTGTGAGAGATTACATCCATGTAGTTGACCTTGCGGTTGGACATGTCAAGGCATTAAAGAAAATTGAGGAGAACGCAGGCCTTTGCATCTACAATCTTGGAACAGGACACGGCTACAGCGTACTTGATATCGTAAAGAATTTCGAGGCTGCAACAGGTGTTAAGATTCCTTATACAATAAAGCCTAGAAGACCTGGCGATATTGCTACATGCTACTGTGATCCATCAAAGGCCAAGAGAGAGCTCGGCTGGGAAGCACAGTATGGTATTAAGGAGATGTGTGCCGACTCATGGAGATGGCAGAAGAACAATCCTAACGGATATGATGATTAATTATCAGAAATATTGGCGCCCGGAGTACACTCTGCGATGCACAATACCTCGCATGCGCTAACGCTTTGTAGTTAAGATGCTGTATGAATTATGCATATAGAGTTTCACAGAATGACGAAACCGGCTTTTACGCACCGTCCGTGGTGCGTAACGCCTTGCCCCACCGTCCATGGTGGGGCATTTCTATTTGTGAAGCATAATTCTACAGTATCTAAACAGCGTAGCGTTAGCGCATGCAAGGTGTATTTTACTGCTGCGGGGGCGTCCGGCGTCAGCAACAATCTAAAAATAAAAAAACATCGCATAAATGCGATGCTTTCGGGTTGGGCTGTATTTAATTAAATAAATATCAGTGAGCAGTCCGTACGGGAATCGAACCCGTGTTTCCGCCGTGAGAGGGCGGCGTCTTAACCGCTTGACCAACGAACCGTGTATTATACTATCATGGAGTTTCAAAAAAAGCAAGTACTTTTTTAAAAAAACTTGATTTTTTCTGATAGTGCTATTATACCTATGATAACAACGTTGACTAGATTGAGAGAGGGCAAAAGTCCTCTCTCAATTCACGTTTATAAACATCAGGCAGCTATTCAGAACCACTTGGAACAATTATGAATAGTTACAAGTATAAAAAAGAGAGGTGATAAAATGTCAAAGGCAAGTGTATATGAGGCAAAGACAGAGAGCTTTATACAACCAATTCTTGACAGCATGAATTTTGAGCTTGTTGATGTCGAGTATGTTAAGGAAGGCGGCATGAACTACCTGAGAGCATATATCGATAAGGAGGGTGGCATAACTGTTGACGACTGTGAAGTGGTTGCAAGGCAGATGAATGAGATTCTCGACAGAGAGGACTATATTCCTGATTCGTACACCTTCGAGGTCAGCTCGCCGGGGCTTGGAAGACCTCTCAAGAAGGAAAAGGACTATGTGCGCAATATGAATAAGGAGATAGAGATTCGCACATATAAGGCTATCAACAAATCAAAGGAATTTTATGGTCTGCTTAAAGCCTATGATAAGGATACAGTGACAATAACCGATGAAGACGGCAATGAGACTACATTCAATAAGAGTGACATTGCGCTTATACGTCAGGCATTGGATTTTTAATTAAAGCGCACGATAACACAAATAGGAGGAAAAAATAATGAGCAATGAGTTATTAGAAGCGTTAAATATATTAGAGCAGGAGAAAAACATCAGTAAAGAAACTTTACTTGAGGCAATTGAGAACTCTCTTGTGACTGCCTGCAAGAACCATTTTGGTAAATCAGACAATGTAAAGGTAGAAATAGATCCTGAGACATGTGCTTTCTCATGCTACCAGGAGAAGACGGTTGTAGATACGGTTGAGGATCCGGTTGAGGAGATTTCCTTAGCAGATGCGCACAAGGTAAACGGTAACTATCAGCTTGGAGATATCGTGAGAGTTGAGGTTAAGTCAAAGGAATTCGGACGTATCGCTACACAGAACGCAAAGAATGTTATCCTTCAGAAAATCCGCGAGGAGGAGAGAAAGGTAATATTTGACGAGTACAACAGCAAGGAAAAGGATGTTGTGACAGGTGTTGTTCAAAGATACATCGGAAAGAATGTCAGCATCAACTTAGGTAAGGCAGATGCACTTCTGACTGAGAGTGAGCAGATAAAGGGTGAGGTATTCAAGCCTACAGAGCGTATCAAGGTATATATCCTTGAGGTTAAGTCCACATCAAAGGGACCAAAGATTCTTGTTTCAAGAACACATCCTGAGCTTGTGAAGAGACTTTTCGAGTCAGAGGTTACAGAGGTTAAAGAGGGCATAGTTGAGATAAAGGCTATTTCACGTGAGGCCGGAAGCAGAACAAAGATTGCAGTATGGTCAAATGATCCAAACGTAGACCCTGTAGGAGCATGTGTAGGTATGAATGGTGCCAGAGTAAATGCTATCGTAAATGAGCTTCGCGGTGAGAAAATCGATATCATCACATGGGATGAAAATCCGGCAATACTTATCCAGAACGCACTTAGCCCTGCAAAGGTTATCTCTGTTATCGCAGATGCAGATGAGAAATCAGCAAAGGTTGTTGTTCCGGATTATCAGCTTTCACTTGCAATCGGTAAGGAAGGACAGAATGCAAGACTGGCAGCAAGACTTACAGGCTTCAAGATTGATATCAAGAGCGAGACACAGGCCAGAGAGTCAGGTGACTTCATGGATTATGAGAATGATTATGAAGAGGATGATTATGATGACGATTATGATTATTCGGATGATGAGCTTGCTGAGAACGAGAGATTAGCTGATACAGAACAGGCAGATGTACAGGCAGAGGCTTTTGATACAGAGGCTGACGAGAACGAAGCAGCAGGTATAGAAAATGATGCGGCAGATAGTGGTGATGAGCAGTAATGGCAAATAAAAAGATTCCAATGCGCAAATGCGTAGGCTGTCAGGAGATGAGGGAAAAGAAGTCGCTTATTCGCGTGGTAAAGACTGCGGAGGGCGACATAATTCTCGATGACACCGGCAAGAAAAACGGCAGGGGAGCTTATATATGTAAGAGTCTTGAATGCTTTAAAAAGGCTAAAAAGACAAAGGCACTTGAGCGATCCCTTGGTGTTAGTGTATCAGAACAGGTATATGAGGAGCTTGAAAAGGAGATGAACCAAATTGACAGATAGAGTACTTTCTATGCTGGGCTTAGCAGCAAAGTCAGGCAATGTGGTTAGCGGAGAGTTTTCTACAGAGAAAGCTGTAAAGACAGGAAAGGCATTTTTAGTGATAGTTGCAGATGATTCATCAGACAACACAAAGAAGCATTTTTCGGATATGACTGCTTTCTATGAGGTTCCGATTTATTTTTATAGTGACAAGGTGGGGTTAGGGAATGCAATAGGCAAAGAGTTTCGCGCTTCCCTTGCAGTAACGGATGAAAACCTTGCAAATGCAGTGATAAAAAAGCTGCAGTCGAATAAAACTGAATAATGGAGGAAAATAGATATATGGCAAAAATGAGAGTTCATGAACTTGCAAAAGAATTAAATATAAAGTCGCAGGACGTCATAGACACATTAAACGGCACACAGTTTGCTGTCAAAAATGTGCAGAGCGGTCTTGAGGATGAGGCACAGCAAATTGTACGAAAGAAGTACGCAAAAACAGAAGTAAAAAAAGATGCACCTAAGAAGGAAGAACCTAAAAAGGAAGAACCTAAAAAGGATGAGGCTAAGGCAGCCGACAGACCAAAGAAAAAGGCAAGCATCACAGCAGTTTTCAATGCCCAGTACAGTAAGCAGGGTAGGAAAACAAATGGTGGAAACGGCAGCGGAAATAATGGAAATAACAGTTCGCAGCGCAGGAATGGCAATGGAAGACGCGATAATCAGTCATCACGTCCTGAGCAGCACAGCATTATTAAGCCAAGACCGGTCGGAGAGAGAGCTATGCGCCCTATAAGTGAGCGTACAGCAGATCCGTATGCAGATATGAAGGCAGCCAATTCACGTCCGGCACGTCAGGCTGACGCAGACAGAAGAGGCGACAGACGTCAGGATAATGGTGACAGAATCAACAACAGAAATACTGACAGAAATACCGACAGAAATGCCGACAGAAGCAGAAATACGGACAGAAACAGCGATAGAAGACCAAACAATCGCGACAATAACCGCGATAACAGCAGAGACAATAATAGAGACAATAACAGAGGCTTCAGAAATGACTCCAGACGTCCTGCAGAGGGTGGCAGAAGCTTTGACAAAAATAATGACAGAAGCAGAAGCAATGACAGAAGCAGGAGCAATGACAGAAATAACGATAGAACAGGCAGCAGAGGTGATGACAGAAATCGTTTCAGAAAAGAAACAGTTGCAGTTGCAGCTCCTGATGATGTAAGAGGAAAGGAGAGCCGCGACAGAGGCAACGACAGAAAGAATAAGCATAATCACAATCAGAGCCAGAAGCAGGATAAGCTCGGAAAGAAGCAGGAGAATTACATCAATCTCGAGAAGCACGGCGGAAAGAAAAAGCCACAGCAGCCGAAGGCACAGCCAAAAGAGGATGAGAACGAGATTAAGACAATTTCTCTTCCGGAGAAGATTACAATAAGGGATTTAGCTGATAAGATGAAGGTTCAGCCTTCAGCCATCGTAAAGAAGCTTTTCATGAAGGGCGAGATGGTAACAGTTAACTCTGAGGTTGATTTTGCAGCTGCTGAGGAGATTGCGTTAGAGTTTAATTTCATATGTGAGGAAGAGGAGAAGGTCGATGTGATTGCAGAGCTTCTCAAGGAGGATGAAGAGGATGAGAGCAAGATGGTTCCTCGTCCACCTGTAGTCTGCGTAATGGGTCACGTAGATCATGGTAAGACATCACTGCTTGATGCCATCAGACAGACACGTGTTACAGACCGTGAGGCAGGTGGTATCACACAGCACATTGGTGCATCTGTTGTATCAATCAATGACCAGAACATCACATTCCTTGATACACCGGGACATGAGGCATTTACAGCAATGCGTATGCGTGGTGCAAACTCTACTGATATCGCAATCCTTGTTGTTGCTGCAGATGATGGTGTAATGCCACAGACTGTTGAGGCAATAAACCATGCAAAGGCAGCCGGTGTAGAGATTATCGTTGCAGTCAACAAGATAGATAAGCCAAGTGCCAATATCGACAAGGTTAAGCAGGAGCTCTCAGAGTATGAGCTTATCCCGGAGGATTGGGGCGGAAGCACAATATTCTGTCCTGTATCTGCACATACTAAGGAGGGTATCGACAATCTCCTTGAGATGATTCTTCTCACAGCAGAGGTTCTCGAGCTCAAGGCTAATCCGGACAGAAATGCAAGAGGTCTCGTAATCGAGGCACAGCTTGATAAGGGCCGTGGTGCGGTTGCCACAGTGCTTGTACAAAAAGGAACACTCCATGTCGGAGATCCTATCGCATGCGGAAGCAGCTATGGTAAGGTAAGAGCCATGATTGATGACAAGGGCCGCAGAGTAAAGGAGGCTAAGCCTTCTACACCTGTAGAGATACTTGGACTCAACAGTGTGCCTTCAGCAGGAGAGACATTTGTGGCATGCGATTCAGAGAAGGAGGCAAAGGCATTCTCTGACACATATATTTCAGAGGAGAAGAATAAGCTCATCGAGGATACAAAGGCAAAGATGTCACTTGATGATCTGTTCTCACAGATTCAGTCAGGCAACATGAAGGAGCTTGATATCATCGTAAAGGCAGATGTACAGGGTTCAGTTGAGGCTGTTAAGCAGAGTCTTGTCAAACTTTCAAATGAGGAGGTTGTGGTCAAGGTCATCCATGGTGGTGTTGGTGCCATCAACGAGTCAGATGTTATCCTTGCATCAGCATCAAATGCAATCATTATTGGCTTTAACGTCAGACCGGATCCGGTTGCCAAGGCTACAGCAGACCGTGAGGGCGTAGATATCAGACTTTACAAGGTCATCTACAATGCAATCGAGGACGTATCTGCTGCAATGAAGGGTATGCTTGATCCTGTATTTGAGGAGAAGGTTATCGGACATGCGGAAATCAGACAGATTTTCAAGGCTTCAGGCGTTGGAAACATTGCAGGTTCATATGTGCTTGACGGATTTATGGAGAGAGGCTGCCGTGTCAGAATTAGCAGAGAGGGTGAGCAGATATTCGAGGGAGACCTTGCTTCACTCAAGAGATTCAAGGATGACGTCAAGGAGGTCAAGACAGGCTATGAGTGTGGTCTTGTATTTGACGGATTTAATGATATTCAGGAATTCGATATAGTTGAAGCTTACAAGATGGTAGAGGTTCCGAGATAATCATATATTGGTTATCTTGAATTAATGCAGCTATTCGGATAGTTACGGTTTAATATAAAAAGAAAGCGGGATTATATGAGAAAGAACAGCATAAAAAATATTCGTATCAACGAAGAGGTAATGCGTGAACTGTCAAATATCATACGCGGTGAGATAAAGGATCCGCGTATCAATCCCATGACAAGTGTTGTTGCTGTCGAGGTTGCACCTGATTTAAAGACAGCAAAGGCTTATATCAGTGTGCTTGGTGACAAGAAATCACAGGCTGATACACTTGCAGGACTTAAGTCAGCGGAGGGATATATACGCAGAACTCTCGCAAAGAACATCAATTTAAGAAATACACCTGCCATTACATTTATCATAGACCAGTCTATAGAGTATGGTGTTGAGATGTCTAAAAAGATTGATGAAGTAACAAAAAATCTCAAAGAGGATTAACAAAGAGGATTGATTATGACAGAGATTGATTCTATTTTAAAGGATGCACAATCAGTTGCTGTTTCCGGTCATGTGAGACCGGACGGCGATTGTGTCGGCTCAACACTTGCGGTATACAACTACATAAAGGATTATTATCCTGATATAAAGGCAAGGCTTTATTTAGAGCCAAGCCCAAACATCTTTAAGTTCATGCAAAGAGCAGATGAGATTGACAGCAGCTATGCGGATGATACAGTATACGATCTGTTCATAGCATGTGACTGCAGTGACACAGGCAGACTGGGAAGTGCAGCTAAGTATTTTGAGTCTGCAAAAAGGACACTTTGTATAGATCATCATGTTACAAACGGGGCCTTTGCAGACGCAAATTACATCTTTCCGGATGCTAGCTCTACATGTGAGCTTGTGTTTGAACTTCTGCCGAAGGAGCGCATCACAATACAGATAGCAGAGTGTATTTACACAGGCATAGTGCATGATACAGGCGTGTTCCAGTATTCATGCACTTCAAAAAGACTATGGATATAGCAGGCTCCCTGATGGAGATGGGCATTGATTATTCAAGGATAATCGATGATACATTTTATACAAAGACATTTGCTCAGAACAAGATTATGGGGCAGGCGCTTTTGAATGCTGCTTTGTATCTGAATGGTGATGTTATATTGTCTGCAGTATCGCGCGCTGAGATGGAGAAGTACGATGTGCTTCCAAAGCATCTCGACGGCATTGTAAATCAGCTGCGTGTGACAAAGGATATAAAGGTTGCTGTATTTCTCTATGAAAATGAGGATGGTACCTACAAGGGCAGCCTGCGTGTAAACGGTGATTATGATGTGGCAAAGGTTGCGTCGGTATTTGGCGGCGGTGGACATGTAAAGGCCGCCGGATTTACGATTGACGGACCGCTTGAGGTGGCAACAGACCGCATCCTTACGGCAATTAAGGACAATATTTAGGGAGAGATTCTTGGCAGATGGTTAATGGAATAATCAATGTATACAAGGAAAAGGGCTATACAAGCTTTGACGTTGTGGCAAAGCTTCGAGGCATATTCCACCAGAAGAAGATTGGTCATACAGGTACACTTGATCCTGATGCGCAAGGCGTCCTTCCAGTCTGCCTTGGAAAGGCAACCAGAGTGTGTGACCTTTTGACAGATAAGGACAAGGTCTATAAAGCTGTGCTGCTTTTAGGACAGGAGACAGATACACAGGATATTTCAGGGCAGGTCTTAAATCAGGCTAAGGTCGATGTGACTGAGCAGGCGGTGTATGATGCAATATCACAGTTTATTGGCAGACAAAAGCAGGTGCCGCCAATGTATTCGGCTCTAAAGGTCAATGGGAAAAAGCTCTATGAGCTTGCCAGGGAGGGCAAGGTTATAGAGAGAAAAGCCAGGGATATCGAGGTGTTTGATATCAAGGTTGAAAGCATTGATTTGCCTGAGGTTACGATGACGGTGCACTGTTCAAAGGGCACATATATTAGGACGCTGTGCAATGACATCGGAGAGAGACTGGGCTGCCATGGCTGCATGAAGTCACTGCTTAGAGTAAGGGTGGCAGGCTTTGATTTAGAGCATGCACTTACACTTTCGCAGATTCAGTCGAAGGTGGATGAAGGCAGCCTTGATATGGTGCTGCCTGTTGATGGAGTGTTTGAAAATCTGCCGGCAGTGCATACTGCTTCAGATGCTGATAAGCTTGTCAGAAATGGAAATAAGCTTCCGGCAGTGCTTACGGATTATTTAAAACACGGTGCTGACTCTGATATAAGATACAGAGTATACAATCATGAGGGCATATTTGTCGGGGTGTATTCGTATCTTGATGAGACCGGTGAGTTTAAGCCGGTTAAGATTTTTATGGAATAGAATAGTATACAGATATTATGGAATATATAAGCAAAACTCTGGATTTTCATGTCAAGGAGCCGTCCGTCATCTCGTTTGGAAAGTTTGACGGGCTTCACAGAGGACATGAATTTCTGATGGAAAAGCAAATTGAACAGAGCAATCTGCATGGCTACAAGCGCATCATATTTACGTTTGACATTCCTCCCAAATCGGAGGTACTTGGCGTTGAGTCAAAGGTTATAATCACAAACGATGAAAAAGAGTATGTGTTTGAAAAATCAGGTATTGACTATCTGATAGAGTGTCCGTTTGTGCCACAGGTTGATGACGGATGGAGGCGGGATGCTGTTTGTTCAGATGGATAGTTAAAAGTCTTAATGTCAAGTGTATCATTGTCGGAGATGATTTCCGTTTCGGGCACAACAGGGCAGGAGATCACAAGCTGCTTTCTGCGATGGCAGGAGAGCTTGGATACGATCTTATTGTGGTTGACAAGATAAAGGATGGAGACAGGGATATAAGCAGTACCTATATCCGCGAGGAGATTGCGGCAGGACATATTAAAAAGGCGAATGAACTGCTGGGATATCCCTTTTTCATAAAAGGAAGAGTAGTGCATGGCAGGGCACTAGGCAGGACTATTGGCATTCCGACAGTCAACCTTTCAGTGCCACACGATAAGCTGCTTCCGCCAAAGGGAGTGTATATGTCAAGAGTTCTTGTAAGGGATAACTGGTACCTTGGTGTAACCAATATAGGATGCAAGCCTACTATAGAGGGCAAAAATCCAATCGGTGCAGAGACATACATCATAGATTTTGGGCAGGATGTTTACGGGCAGGATATCATGGTAGAGCTTCATAAGTTCATAAGACCTGAGATGAAGTTTGATTCAATAGAAGCGTTAAAGAGCCAGATGAGTGCAGATATCAATTATACAATCAATTATGCAGGCAGTCACACATTCTAGTGTGACTGTTTTTTGCGGAATAACCCAAAATAACGAAAAAATGACAAATATTACGGAAATATTACGGAGAAATATTGACAATTTAACAATTTGTGATATACTCGTAAACATGGGATTATAGATAGCATGAACTGGAGGCTATATGAAAAATAAATTAAAATTAGGACAGGCAGCAGGCGTTGTAGCGTTTGCTATTATTATAGGTGCTGTATCTATGAGTTCAAGCAGCACAGTAGATGCCAGAGCATCATTAAAGGAAAACAGAACAGTCAATGCGGGGGTGGCCCTTGGTCTGACAGAGGCGGCAGATGCCACAGAGCTTCTCACAGCAGGGGTTACATCGGCTCTTACTTATTATGGAGCTGACGTATCGGTAGCGCAAAACGACAGCAATGTTGTAACAGCATCTGCACAGGGGGCACCGCAGACAGACGATGCTTCACAGGAGTCTGAGCAGGCAAATGAAGCAGCTCAGACACCGACAGCCGCACAGACCTGTGGTTACACAAATCTTGGTATGTCAGTTATCAGTAGCGGAAACTTAAATATCAGACAGGAGGCTTCGACAGACAGTGAAGTGGTAGGTATCCTTACCAATCACAATGCCTGTGAGCTTCTTGAGGATGCCGGAGACTGGTATAAGGTTACATCAGGCAAAGTGACAGGATATGTAAGCAAGCAGTATCTTGTGACAGGAGATGAGGCAGAGTCTATTGCAGAACAGGAGATTAAAACTGTTGCCACTGTAAATACTGAAACACTGAATGTACGTGCAGAGAAGTCAACAGAGGCTGCGGTGCTTTCACAGGTTGGAAATTCAGAGGCATTCACAGTCAATTCTGTTGCTGACGGCTGGGTTGAGATAAGTGTGGATGATTCTGTCGGATATATATCACAGGATTATGTGACACTGGCACAGGCACTTCCTACTGCAAAGACAATTGAGCAGGTGAAGTATGGTGACGGTGTATCAGATGTAAGGGCATCTGTTGTATCGTATGCGTTACAGTTTGTCGGAAACAGATATGTGTGGGGTGGTACAAGTCTTGAGAATGGAATTGACTGCTCAGGCTTCACAATGAGAATTCTTGGAAAGTATGGAATCTCATTACCGCATTCATCAAAAGCACAGCCTTCATATGGCACAAAAATCAGTGCATCTGAAGCACAGCCGGGAGATTTATTCTTCTACGGAAGTGGAAGGAGTATCTCACATGTTGCAATTTATATTGGAAACGGACAGATTGTACATGCCAGCAACAAGCGTGACGGAATCAAGGTCTCAAATGCATTTTACAGAAGTCCGATTTGTGTCACAAGATATTTGCCGGATTAATAAAAAAACAGTTTACAACAAATGCTTACTATGCTATACTGCATAAGTGTGGTTTTGCCCATGTTCGGTAGTTGGACACTCCGACCTATTGCTGAGCATCATACAGTTATCAGGGCGCATTATAATATAAGGAGGATCAACAATGATCGCAAAGGAAAAGAAACAGGCTATTATCGCAGAGTATGGTAGAACACCAAATGACACAGGTTCACCAGAGGTTCAGATTGCAATTCTTTCAGCAAGAATCGCAGAGTTAACTGAGCATTTCAAACAGAACCCAAAGGATCATCACTCAAGAAGAGGAATGTTAAAGATGATCGGTCAGAGACGTGGATTACTTGCATACCTTAAGGAGATTGATATCGAGAGATATCGTTCACTTATCGAGCGTTTAGGACTCAGAAAATAGTATTTTCTTTAGAGCGGAGTAATTATTATTCCGCTCTATTATTGTTTTTATTATTGTTTTTATTATTGTTTTTATTATTGTTTTTTGAAAAGCAGAAGTAAGCCGAGACCACTAAAGAGTGCATGAGCGTACATGTATTGTTTAGTAGTTTCGGAAGAGGAATACACTTCTGCAAAAGAATTTTAAGGAGAATTAATATGTACAAAAGTTATTCAATGGAACTTGCCGGCAGGACTCTTACTGTAGATATCGGAAGAGTAGCAGCTCAGGCAAACGGAGCTGTTTTTATCAAGTATGGTGATACAACAGTCCTTTCAACAGCTACAGCATCTGACAAGCCACGTGACGGTGTGGATTTCTTCCCACTCAGCGTTGAGTTCGAAGAGAAGATGTACTCTGTAGGAAAAATTCCGGGTGGTTTTAACAAGCGTGAGGGAAAGGCATCTGAGAACGCCATCCTTACAGATCGTGTAATTGACCGTCCTATGAGACCTCTTTTTCCAAAGGATTACAGAAATGATGTTACATTAAACAACCTTGTCATGTCAGTGGATCCTGAGTGTCGTCCTGAGATAGTTGCAATGATCGGTACAGCTCTTGCTGTTCATATATCAGATATTCCGTTTGACGGACCATGTGCCATGACACAGATGGGACTTGTTGATGGAGAGTTTATCGTAAACCCTTCACAGAAGCAGTGGGATGAGGGCGATTTACAGCTCACAGTTGCTTCTACAAAGGAAAAGGTCATCATGATTGAAGCAGGAGCCAATGAGATTCCTGAGGATCAGATGATTGAGGCAATCTACAAGTGCCACGATATCAACCAGACAGTTATCGCATTTATGGATCAGATCCGTGATGAGATTGGCAAGCCAAAGCATGAGTATGAGAGCTGTGCTATTCCTGAGCAGATGTTCGAGGATATCAAGAAAATTGTTACTCCTGAGCAGATGGAGGAGGCAGTATTCACAGATGAGAAGCAGAAGCGTGAGGAAAATATAAGAGCTATCACAGAGCAGTTAGAGGAAGCCTTCGCTGACAATGAGGAGTACCTTGCAGTACTTGGTGAGGCTATTTACCAGTATCAGAAGAAGACAGTCAGAAAGATGATTTTAAAGGATCATAAGCGTCCGGACGGCCGTGCAATCAACCAGATCAGACCACTCGCAGCAGAGGTTGATTTGATTCCTAGAGTTCACGGCTCTGCAATGTTTACACGTGGACAGACACAGATTTGTGATGTTGTAACACTTGCTCCTTTATCAGAGATTCAGAAAATCGACGGACTTGATGCTAATATCACAACAAAGAGATATATGCATCACTATAACTTCCCTGCATATTCTGTAGGAGAGACAAAGGTATCACGTGGACCGGGACGTCGTGAGATTGGACACGGAGCACTTGCTGAGAAGGCACTTGTTCCTGTACTTCCAAGCATTGAGGAGTTCCCATATACTATCCGTGCCGTATCTGAGACATTTGAGTCAAACGGCTCTACATCAATGGCTTCAACATGTGCATCATGTATGTCACTTATGGCTGCAGGTGTTCCGATTAAGGCTATGGTTGCCGGAATCTCATGCGGACTTGTAACAGGCGATACAGATGATGATTTCCTTGTACTTACAGATATCCAGGGTCTTGAGGATTTCTTCGGAGATATGGATTTCAAGGTAACAGGTACACATAAGGGTATCACAGCTATCCAGATGGATATCAAGATTCACGGACTTACAAGACCTATCGTTGAGGAGGCAATCGCAAGAACACGTGAGGCACGTCTCTACATCATGGATGAGGTCATGAGCAAGGCAATCGCTGAGCCTAGAAAAGAAGTAAATGAGTGGGCTCCAAAGATTGAGCAGATTACAATCGATCCATCAAAGATTGGTGATGTTGTCGGACAGAAGGGTAAGACAATCAACGAGATTATCGACAGAACCGGTGTCAAGATCGATATCACAGATGATGGCGCTGTTTCAGTTTGCGGAACAGATAAAGAGATGATTGCAAAGGCAATCGACATGATTAAGATTATCACAACTGATTTTGAGCAGGGACAGATCCTTGAGGGAACAGTTGTAAGCATCAAGGAGTTTGGTGCTTTCATCGAATTTGCTCCTGGCAAAGAGGGAATGGTTCACATTTCTAAGATTGCAAAAGAGAGAATCAACAGAGTAGAGGATGTACTCACACTTGGAGACAAGGTAAAGGTTGTTTGCCTTGGCAAGGACAAGATGGGAAGAATCAGCTTCTCTATGAAGGATGTAAAAGAGGATTAATTAATATACGTTAAAGTATAACAATAATATCCAGGTAAAGGGCTGCACGCAGGTGCAGTCCTTTTAATATATGAAATTATAGTAAGGTGATATGATGTAAGGCAAAACAGGTGCGTCTGTGATCATATTGTGAAAACGAATCATAA
>ENA-OQCF01000154-OQCF01000154.1-human-gut-metagenome-genome-assembly--contig:-NODE-154-length-26088-cov-11.817380_pt1 | contig 26088 bp, 27 predicted proteins | sample MGYA00242756_ERZ504573 | MGnify/ENA primary metagenome ERZ504573 (study PRJEB26092, sample SAMD00036240) | human gut metagenome | host: Homo sapiens | study: EMG produced TPA metagenomics assembly of... | reverse complement strand
CGGCAGGCGGGCGAAGCCGGTGCGGATCCGCGAAGCGGATGCGCGGAATCCTATACGCCGCACCAATTGAAATCGAAAGCCTCCGGTAACGGGGGCTTTTCTTTTATGGCGGCATTCGACACCAGAAGCTCGACTGGAATCGTGCGCCGCCGTCCGCGGGAGACTATTTCTTATCGACTCGTGTAAGATTCCGAGTAGGTGTCGCGGCCCATCCGCGACCACTCCTTCTTTCAACGACTGATCAGGGTGATATTTCGTGGCAGAGCGTCCGACATACAAGCTCAGGTTTCTCGACCCCAAAAAGCGTTTTCCATCGATGCCAGAGCAGCCTGCGGGGCGCTCATATGGTGTTGTCTGGAAAGTCTTTGGCGAGGACCCCAAAGAGTCGTGCTATGTCGTCGAATTCGTCGGCAAAACTCACATATCGCTCTTGGGCTACGTGAGCGTGTCGGGCAAGGTTTATAAGGTTGACCGCCCTGTTCGGGAAGTACCGTTGCCCGAGGACCCTGACATGGAGCTGGTCCTTCACGAGTCCGATTCCAGTATTGGCGAGATTATGGTGAGGGAAGCTAACGGTGCAATGCGCGCGTGTGCGCGAACTGCCGGCTCTCCCGAAGGCCCCATGCGCGAGCAGTCCGACCACGAGACATGGAATTCGACCCGCGCCCTTCCTTACGGCGAGTTCATGGCCTCGATGTTCTTGCGCTACGTGATATTTGCCAACTCCGAAAGCGCTCTTGCGAACACGACGGGCGTCGACGGTCTCGATGTAGACATGCAAAACGTTGTCGACAAGATCAAACTCGTAAAGTTGCCCGAGCCGGTCGAGGTGTTTTTGGGCTTTGACACGGCACCGCTCCCCGATGCTATCGAGACGCTGCTTTACCGTGTTGACCATGCCGAGAATCCGAGCGGTATCGAGCGCTATGCCGCCGCTCTTATGAGCGAGATCGACTTGCCCCGCCTGCGCACCATTGCTGCCAAGTCCGAAATGAGCCTAGCGCGCATCGACCGCTCAAAGCTGTTCTATCTCAATTTTGATCGTAGCCTGCTGGACCAGGACGAGATTGACATGCTGCTTGCCATCGAGTGCCGTCTCAACCGCCTCTCCGGCATCCTTGAGCGCATCGGGGCTGGATTGGTCCCCGCGGCATCCTCGCCGAGCCTTGAGGCTGCGCGCTCTTTGATGCGTGGCATATCGCCAAGACAACCAACGATGTTCCCCGACTGCTCGATACGACCTCGAGCGACAACCCGTGGGGCAAACCCGGAACGGTAGCTTGCCAGCCGGGCGGTGAGTGGGATGTGCGTACCCGCTTCGCGCGTATCGTCGAGGCGCTTAACGTGGTCACACGGCTCGACTATACCTATCGGGCAAACGTTGCGAGGGGATTATGCTCGTTCGGTTTGGGCACTCTGTCGTGGATGCCATGCCACAGCGTGAATACGACGCTCAGGAGGATGTCTGGCGCGAGTTGGACGAGAACGCGCGTGTGATTTGGGCCGCGGAGCACGACGCGCGCGTGGCGCTTACGCTGGCAGCGGCTTGCTTTGCCGCAGGTGCCTGCATTGCGCGCTGCTATGTTCAGATTGCGGCTCCCGACGGCGAGCAGGGCGAGCGCGTCATTGCAACATATTCCTTTTGGCGTGCGGCCTATCTGGCCAATTGCGTGCCTGTCGCCAAGGATCTTGAGAGCATGGATATGGACGATATGCCGTGCAAGCGCATGCTTGAGGCATATGAGTCGGATGCGCCGGATGCGATTGAGCCTGCGGAGGTTCACGTTCGCCCGCGTGACGACCACCGTTCGCTGCCGCCGGCGTTGCGCGACCTGCTGCTTGCCGATACGGCTGATGAGCTCGAGGTCATGGAGATGGACGATGACCCGTATGTGGCGCGCGTCGTTGAGTTGCGCGAGCAGGCAAAAGTTGACCGTGCAAGCGCGTTTGAGGCTTCTCCCGTCTTGTTGAGGAGCTGGAGGCCAAGTGTGCCGTTGCCGAGCTTTTGGCAACGGGTCCGGTCCAGACGCAGTTTTGCGACAACCAGCTGGTACGCATGGTGCTGCCGGTAATGGAGGAAGACCGCTCCGTTCGTATTTTGCGTGCTCCCGATGCGCTGTACTTTGCCCAGCACGAGATCTGCAGTTATTACGCCGAGCAGGAGGATTTTGAACGGGCATTGCCCGAGGTGCGTCGTCTTTACGATCTGGCTCGCTCGTCCATGCAGTCGCACTTTGCGCTCATCAACGTGCTGGCGCGCCTGGAGCGCTTTGACGAGATTATCGAGGTGGCGCGCCACGGCCTGCGCATTGCCAGTGACCGTTCCGCAATCGGTTATCTGTTCTATCGTCTGGCGTTTGCTATTGGAACTGCGACCAGCTCGAGCTCGCGTTGGCGTGCTACCGCCTCGTGCCGCGCGGCGAGGAGTCGGGTGGTAGCGCGCTGGAAGAAATGCAGGGCCTTATGAACGAGATGGGCGTCAATGAGCCGCCGACGTTCGAGGATGCGGTTGAGACCATCCGTAAGGCCGGGCTCGATCTGCCTCCCGTGTCCGCCGTGACCAACCAGCTGGCGGATGCCGCCGTGCAGCTGGTCGATAACGGCTTCTTTTTCCTGGCGCGCGTCTGCATCTTCCAAATGTGGCGCACCATGGGCAACGATGAGCTCGGCTCCCTCAGTCGCTCGCTGGGGTAGGGGCGATATAGAGGGGCCGCACTGCGCTATTTGTATCGGCGCGGGCGGGAGGACCCGGCAGGATCGGTAAGGCATAAAGCCGCCGAGCCTGCTAAAACTGTTAAACTCTGCTAAAGTTGCTAAACTTTGTTAAAGTTGTTAAAACTAGCAGAGGAGGGCAGAATGACGAAAGCTGTTAACCCCTTTAAGCCAACGGCGGGCATGAATCCGCCTGAGCTTATCGGACGGGACACTGTTTTGGATGACTTTGCCGAGGCTCTTGAGAATGGTCCTGGTGCCCCCGATCGACTCATGCGCATCTCGGGCGTCCGAGGCACAGGTAAAACGGTGCTCCTTAATGCATTGGGTGACCTTGCACGCAAAAAAGGATTCGAGGTCGTTGACGTTGCCTCCAATGCTGGTTTTTGCAATAGAATCCTCGAGGCTCTGCAGCGAAACGTTCGTCTTGAATCAATCTCGATTTCCCCATCGATTTTAGGGGTCAGCCTTGGCTCCATGGAGATGTCGAAGTCGGCCTCTCATCTGGGCGAGGCGATGTACGATGCTGCGAAGCGCGGTGGTCTGCTCATTACGCTCGACGAGATCCAGGATGCCTCAACTGAGGAAATGCGCGAGCTAGGCAATGAGATGCAGCTCTTGATTCGCCAAGGAGCGAATGTCGCTTTCGCTTTCGCCGGGCTGCCGACATCGGTAGATGGCGTGGTGGTGGATGATACGTTGACGTTCCTTCAGCGAGCCAAACATGTTGAACTTACTCGGCTTTCCGATTTTGAAGTTGGCGGATCGTTTGAGGATACGATGAGACGAGCGGGCAAGGAGCTCGACAAAGGTGCCGCTGAGCTATTAACAAAAGCTTCGGCAGGCTATCCCTTTATGGTCCAGCTGGTCGGATATTACGCTTGGCAGGTTGCTGCGCGCAGTGGGGCGGAGAGTGTGAGCGAAGAGGCGGCTCGTAAGGGTATCCAGGCGGCTCTTGATAGCTTTAATGCTATGGTGATTGCCCCAGCGCTGCGCAGGGTGTCGGAACGGCAGTTTCAGTATCTCGCGGCGATGGCTCAATGCGAGGGCGTCGATATCGCCAACGGCGATATCGCCAAGAAGATGGGTTTGTCGGCGAACAAAGTTGGGTCATATCGCAAGCGTCTGATCGATGCAGGGTTGATTGAGCCCGCGGGCTATGGCTGTGTTTCGTTTGCAATTCCGTACATGCGCGATTATCTGTTGGAGACCGTTCGAGAGGACTAATAAAGAATGGGCTGTCCGCGCTGTCGCTGGGGCCGTCCTTGTATCTTTGTCTCAATCTGTAACATCTGGAGGGGATTACGGCCTGCAGATGTTACAGATTGAGATGATTGACTGAGACGTTTACTGGTAAAAGAGAGGTAAAAGAGGAAACGCCTCAAAATTCCCCTTGCCCAACTTCGGCTGTTTGGTTACTATAGAACGGCTGTTACGGAGAGCTGACCGAGAGGCCGAAGGTGCTCGCCTGCTAAGCGAGTATGCCCCAAAAGGGCATCTGGGGTTCGAATCCCCAGCTCTCCGCCAGTATGACTTTGAAGAAGGGTCCCATTTGGGGCCCTTTTTTATTATCAAGAATGGCGCCTGGGGATTAGAGTCCGAAAGGGCGTGAACATTAGGCAAACATATTGATGGATTCCCACGCTTCGAATTGCCGGAGTATGGTGACAGCATCAATGTCATGATTAGTTATCTAGCTGATGGGCGCATAAATAAAGTCGATATCCATGGGTTCCATAATGGCCGCTCCGTTAGTGTCTCCATTCGCAGGCGGAGCGACGATCTTGTTATGACGAGTGCGGGCACCATCGGAGAAACGGGTGCCTGGCAATCGCTGTGTCCTGGGGCAGACCCCTCAGCTGGGGATCTTTTCAGGGCCTTGACCAAGGAGGTCGAAAGGATCTACTAGCATGCCCGGTGGACCCGTTTTCAAGGTCCGAAAAGACACAGCGAAGGTAAACGGCTAGCAATGTCGCTTTGGTGATTCTGACGCATCCCGTTTAAGAGGTATTCAAAAAGAGGCGCCCCGTTGGACGCCTCTCCAATCTCAAATGTAATGTTCCCCCAGCCCTACACCTCGGGCGCCTTGGCGATGGTCTCGCTTTCTGCCGTAAGTGGGCGGTTGTCGATGCGGCGGCCCAAGCGGTCGAGTTTTACAAGGAGCCACTCAATGGGATTCGGCCCCGAGTCTTCCTCGTCGGCAACCAAATCCATGACGGCGATCTTGGTGCCGTCTTGCTTGAGCGTCACGCTGCCCACCTTGTCGCCCACATGCACCGTGCCCGAAAGGTCATCGTAGGTAACCTTCTCGGTCACCTCTCCAGCAAGCGAAAAGACGGTTGCCTGAGCTGCGGGGTCGGCGAGCGTGGCATCGATCGTCTTGTCCGTCCAATCGGTCTGGCTAATGCGCGCGATGAGCGGATTGCCGTTGGTGGTCTTTTCCTGCGTGTTGGCGATCGCAACCGTCACCTTGTGGCCGTAGTACCAGTTGGCAAGGGCGGCCGTGTCGGCAAAGCGCTGGTCGGTGGTGCTGGAGTTCAAAACGACGGTGTAGGTCTCGTCGCCATCGCGGTTGTAGGCTCCCGTAAAGCAATAGCCGGCATCGTCGGTGGTGCCGGTCTTACCGCCGATATTGCCGTCCTGCCCCAGCAGCTCATTGTGTGTATCCATGGAATGAGAATGGTCGGAACCGTCGGCGCCCGTAACCTCAATCCAGGAATCATCGCTCGCCACGATTTCGCGGAACGTATCGCTCTTCATTGCCTCCTGCATCATCAGGCTACATCGTGCGCGGTAGAGTGCATGTCGCCGGTCCACTCATCAAAGTCCAGACCGTGCGGATTCTCAAAAAGCGTTCCCGTGCAGCCGAGCTTTTTAGCGCGCTCGTTCATGGCCTTTACAAAGGTGGCCACGGCGTCCTTGGTCTTGGGGTCGATCTTTTTGCCCACGTGCTCGGCAAGCGCGATGGCGGCATCGTTGCCCGAGGGGATCATCAGACCGCGCAGAGCTTGCTCCACGGTGAGCTCGTCGCCTTCGAGCAGGCCGGCGGTCGAGTTGCCTACGGTGGCGGCAGCATTGCTCACCGTGATCTTCTCGTCCATTTTGCAGTTCTCGACGGTCAGGATCGCAGTCATGACCTTGGTAATTGAGGCGATCTTGACCTGCTCGTCGGCACTTCGGGCGTAATAGACGGAACCGTCCTTGCTCATGACGATGGCGTTGGTCGCATCGATATCGGGCAGATTCTCGGCCGTGATGCCGCGGGCGTCGGCGGTCTTGCCGCAAACGATATCAGTCGTAAGCACCTGGGCGTTGGCGATAGACGGCACGCCGGCAGCAAGGGCGAGAGCGCAGGCAATGCCGGCGGTCAGTTGCGCGGAGCGCTTTACAAGAGAACTAAGGGTCTTCACAGATTTCGCTTTCGACGGGATGGTCTCTTTAGAGTTCAAAGTATATCGTTTACCGGCGCGGACAATCAGTGCGCGGGCGCGCGGCCCATGTCTGCGCCCGAACGGACGCATAGGTGCTTAAGGTCGACTTAAACGACCGCGCTTGTTGTGTGTGGCGCGCGCTGCCTCGGGCATAATGGAGCGCGAGAGGAGCACGCATGAATGAGCGCATTTTGGTAGTTGATGACGAGAAGGCCATCGCCGACCTGGTCGGTATCTACCTTACAAAAGAGGGCTTTGATGTTCAGATTGCCTATAGCGGAGCAGATGCTGCCAAGGCGATTTTGGAGCAGGAGTTCGATCTGGCGCTGCTGGACGTCATGCTGCCCGATATCGACGGCTTTGAGTTGCTGCGCACCATCCGCGCTGGCCATACCTATCCCGTTATTATGCTGACGGCGCGCGATGCCCAGCAGGATAAGATCGAGGGCCTCTCACTGGGTGCAGACGATTACGTGGTCAAGCCGTTCCGTCCGCTGGAGCTCATAGCGCGCGTTCATGCTCAACTCCGTCGTTACACCAGCTACGGCAGCCGCGCACAGGCGGTCGAATCGCCGACCATCCAGCTCGATGGCCTCGAGATCAACCGCGATGCTCGTTGTGTGACGGTGGACGGTGCACCGGTGCGCCTCACACCCATCGAGTATTCCATCTTGCTGTATCTGGTCGAGCATCGTGGCAGCGTGGTGGCCGTGGGGGACCTGTTCCGCGCGGTGTGGAACGAGGATTTTATGCCCGGCTCCAACAATACGGTGATGGTGCACATCCGCCATCTGCGCGAAAAGATCGGCGATGATGCCCAAAAGCCGCGCTTTATCAAAAACGTCTGGGGCGTCGGCTACATAATCGAATAACGCCTTTGGTGGTGGGGAAGTGGATATGACAAAAGACGATAGACGGGTATTCGAGGTGCCCGATCGACTCTTTGAATACATAAGGGCGGTCGTCGACAACCGCGCGCTTGCGACGGTGCTGCTCTTTTTGCTGAGTCTGCTACTCATCGGCATTGACAATATTGTTGGCATCCTGGCAGTTCTGCTCATTGGCTTTTTGCTGATCGATCGATTCGAAATCGTTCGCCGCTGCGTGGTAATCGGCGGTGCCGCGTGGACAATTACGCTGGCGATCGGGGCCATGGCGCTTGGCGGTATTGGCGAGCCCGTGTTCTTTGATGCCGCCTTTGTGTTCAACATGCTTGGCTTTGTGCTGGCGCTCGCCGTCTGTGTCCTGTTCTTTTGCGGGCGCGCCTGTATTACCAGGGTTATGAGCAAGGCGAGCAGCATGCCGACCGCGTAATCGCCGCCCGTATTCAGGACCGTCTGATTGATGACCCCGACACGTGGGATACCATCGACGGCGACTTTCTCGAGGTCGAAGGTGCGCTCAACCGGGCGCGCGATTGCGAGCGTAAGGTTCAACAGGCCCTGCGCGACGAATCGCATCGCAAAGATGACCTGGTTACGTATCTGGCGCACGATCTGCGCACGCCGCTTGCCAGCGTGGTGGGCTATCTTTCGCTCCTACAGGAGGCTCCCGATTTGCCGCTCGAGCAGCGTGCACGCTTTACGGGCGTGGCGCTCGACAAGGCCCACCGGCTCGACGCGCTCATCGAGGAGTTCTTCGACATCACGCGTTTCGATTTCCACGATATCGTGCTTACCCGCGCCTACGTCGATTTGGGGCTATTGCTGGCGCAGGTGGCCGACGAGTTCTATCCCATTCTCAACGAACAGCACAAGGAAGCCCAGGTTGATATCTGCGAGGACCTGACGGTGCTCGTGGACGGCGACAAGATGGCTCGCGTATTCAACAACATCATGAAAAACGCCGTTGCCTATAGCTATGAAGGCTCGACGATCACGATCGAGGCCAGGCGTTTGGGCGACGGTGGCGTACGCGTACGATTTGTAAACCAAGGCGATCCGATCCCTGAGCCAAAGCTCAAGGTAATCTTTGAGAAGTTCTATCGCCTGGATGCAGCACGTGCGACCAATCGTGGCGGCGCTGGGCTTGGTCTTGCCATCGCCAAGGAGATTGTATGCGCGCATGGCGGTACCATCGCGTGCGAATCGACGCCCGAGCATACCGTCTTTACCATCGAGCTGCCTGCCGCGTAGCGTAGGCGCCTTTACAAACACCTGACAATGCGCTCACGTGCGTATGAGTCGCGATTTCTACTATCGATACTGCTGAATTGATATCGATGTGGAGGTATGCGGTATGACGGCTGCTGCGGCTGTGGAGCCCACGGAGCTCGAGGAGCTAATGGAGGCGCAAGCCGAGGCTGCGCACGAGCGCGAAGTCGGGGACGCGACTCGTCCCACGGCGCAGGATCTTGCCGCCTCGCCGACACGCATCGACGTCGAGGGCCTCGACCTGTTCTATGGCGACCATCACGCGCTCAAGGACGTGTCCATCAAGATCCGCGACAAGCAGATTACCTCGTTTATCGGTCCTTCGGGCTGCGGCAAGTCAACGCTGCTGCGTTGCTTTAACCGCATGAACGACGGCATCAAGGACTGTCGCATCGAGGGCAAGATCGCACTCGACGGCCAGGATATCCTGGGCGACTACGACATCTGCCGCCTGCGTCAGCGTGTGGGCATGGTGTTTCAGCGCCCTAACCCGTTTCCCATGAGCATCTACGACAACGTCGCGTATGGCCCGCGCGGCATGGGTGTGCGCGACCGCGCCGTGCTGGATGAGCTGGTCGAGGACTCTCTTCGTCGCGCTGCGCTATGGGATGAGGTCAAGGACAAACTCAAAGAGTCGGGGCTGGGCCTTTCGGGCGGGCAGCAGCAGCGCCTGTGCATCGCCCGCGCGCTTGCCGTGCAACCCGATATTCTGCTGATGGACGAGCCCACGAGCGCTCTCGATCCCGTATCGACGCTGGTGGTTGAGCAGCTGGCCTGCGAGCTCAAAGAGACCTGCACGCTCGTGGTCGTTACGCACAATATGCAGCAGGCGGCGCGCATCTCCGACTCGGTCGCGTTTTTCTTGCTGGGTGAGTTAGTGGAGCACGCGCCCGCCGCTCAGCTCTTCAAAAATCCCACCGACCCGCGCACGGCGGATTATTTAACGGGACGTTTTGGCTGATACCATCTAGTAAAGGTACCTTTAGGGTTAAGATGCGGTCATGCCGGCCGCAAAGGGGTTCAACATGATCTATTACGTCGAGGACGATGACAACATCAGGGATTTGACGGTCTATGCACTGCGCAAGCAGGGAATCGAGGCCGAAGGCTTTTCGTGCGATGGCGAGTTTAAGGCCGCCGTGGCGCGACGGGTACCCGATGCCGTCCTGCTCGACATCATGCTGCCCGATACCGACGGTTTGGCAATTATGCGTCGCCTGCGCGCCGACCGCCTGACGGCGACGGTGCCCATCATGATGCTCACCGCCAAAGATACCGAGCTCGATAAGGTGATGGCGCTCGATGGCGGTGCCGACGATTATCTGACTAAGCCGTTTTCGCTCATGGAGCTTGCCAGCCGTTGCCGTGCGCTGCTGCGCCGCGGCGGCATGGTCAAACAGGCAAGCGATGTGCTCAGCGTGGGCGATATCGTGCTTTCGCCCAGCCATCGCGAAGTGACCGTTGCCGGCGAGCCGCTCAAACTCACCTTGCGCGAGTTCGATTTGCTCGAATATCTTATGCGCAAGCCCGGCGTGGTCTTTACCCGCGAGTCGTTGCTGCAGAGCGTGTGGGGCTGGGACTTCGACGGCGGTTCGCGCACCGTTGACGTGCACGTGCAGACGCTTCGCCAAAAACTGGGCGAGCATGCCAGCGCCATCGAGACCGTGCGCGGCGTGGGCTACCGCTTGGCCGAGCCTTCTGCCGGCGATGGTGCCAAAGGCGACGACACCGCGGCCACCGCATCGGAGGAGTAACCCGTGGTCTTCGCCCCCCAGGGAAAACATACGCTGTCGCACCGCGTTTTTGTGACGATCTTTGTCTGCGCCATGGCGGTTATCGTGGCGTTTACGGTGCTGGGTGCGTTCTTTGTGCAAAACACCTTGGCGGATGCCACGAGTGCCAATCTGGCGCAGGAAACCGAGCTCATTGCTGCCGCTCTCGACGAACAGCAGGAGCCCATCCCGTTCTTGCGTAGTCTCGATCGCGAGGACTTGCGCATCACGCTGATTAACAAGGATGGATCGGTTGCCTACGACAACGAGGCGTCGCCTTCCACACTGCCCAACCATGGCGATCGCCCCGAGGTCATCGAGGCCTTTGAGAGTGGTTTGGGTTCCGCGGAGCGCGCAAGCTCTACGCTCGACGAGATTATGCTGTATCGCGCCGTCGCCCTTGATAACGGCCAGGTTGTCCGCTTGGCGCAGGCCCAGCCTGGCGTTGCGGCGATTTTGCTGTCGATGGTGGCGCCGATGCTGCTTATCGCAGCAGCGGGTGCGGTACTCTCGTTTTTTATGGCGCGCGCGAGTCCCGTGCCATCATCGCGCCGTTGCAAGAGGTGGATTTGGACCACCCACGCCGTAGCTATGAGCACGCCTATGCCGAGATGGTCCCCATGCTTGAGCGTATCGAGTCGCAGCGCCAGGAACTCAAGCGCCAAATGGCGGTGCTAGCGGACAACGACCGTATGCGCCGCGAGTTCACGGCGAATATCACCCATGAGCTCAAGACGCCGCTTACGGCGATTTCGGGCTATGCCGAGCTCATCGCAAACGGCATGGTCGAGGGCGAGGGCGACCTGCGCAACTTTGGCGGTCGCATCTATCGTGAGGCGGGCCGCTTGGCAGCGCTTGTCAACGATATCCTTACGCTGTCTAACTTGGACGAGGCCGAGCGTGCAGCTGAGGGCGAGGCGGTGCCCATTGGGTCCACGGAGCCTATTGAGCTCTCGCGTGCCATCTACGCGGTCGAGCAGCGTCTTGAACAGGTCGCCCGTCAGGCGAATGTGACGATAAGTCATGAGACCAAGCCTGTGGTCATCGAGGGCGTGTCGCGCTTGATTGACGAGCTCATCTATAATCTGGCAAGCAACGCCATCCGCTACAATCGACCCGGCGGTACGGTTACGCTGCAGTGCGGCACCAACGACGAAGGCCATCCGTTCCTTGCGGTCGCCGACACGGGAATCGGTATCGCGCCTGAAGAACAGGGCAAGGTATTTGAGCGGTTCTATCGCGTGGACAAGAGTAGGTCCAAGGCACGCGGCGGAACCGGTCTGGGGCTTGCCATTGTCAAGCATGCGGCCCTGTATCATCACGCCACGCTCGATCTGTCGAGCGAGTTGGGCGTGGGAACCACCATTACGGTGACGTTTCCCATACAGCAGGACGAGCCATTCGCATAGCGATACAACATAGATATTGATGTAGACGCCGCATTTGACTTTCGGGTGCGGCGTTGTTGTGCAATTTTACGATTGCTTCCGACATTTTTACAGGAGAGCCTGTTTCTTATGTATAGAGTTTGGTCTCGGTAAAAAGATGCGATAACATACGGACAGTTTTGTCAATCCGAACTGGGGAAATGAAAGGCAAGCTGCATGACCCTTCTCGAACTGTTCCAGCTGCTGAAGAAGCACCTTCAGCTGGTCATCACCCTTCCGGTGGTCTGCGCGATCGCCATGGGCATCGTGTCCTTCGTTGCGATGGACAACACCTATACCGCGACGACGAGCATGTACATTCTCGCCAAGACCGACGATAGCGGTCAGATGAGCTACAACGATCTCTCGGCGAGTCAGATGCTTTCCAACGATATCGCCACGCTGCTGGATAGCGATAGCGTTAAGAGCGGCGCAGCCAATGAACTGGGCCTCACCGATCTGGATGACTACAAGGTGTCTGTTTCCTCCGAGACCACCACGCGTGTCATTACGCTTTCGGTTACCGGCACCGATGCCAAGGAGACGGCTAAGGTCGCAAAGGCCATAGCTAGCTCGGTGAGTACGGTCGCTCAGAACGTCGGCGCTGCCCAGAGCATCAACGTTATCGACGAGGCTAAGACCCCCGAAGCCCCCAGCGGCCCCAAGCGTATGCTGTACGTTGCTGTCGCGTTCCTCGCGGGCATCTTTATCGCAGTTGCCTATGTCGTTTTGGCAGATATGCTCAACACGCGCATCCGCGGTGCCGAAGAGGCAGAAGAGCTCCTGGGCATTCCCGTTGTTGGCCGAATTCCGGCTATGAAAGGTGGTAAATAGGCATGGCTAAGGCAAAGAACACCGATAAGCTCGTTGTACAGAATGCCGCCAAGACCCTTCTGGCCAACATCCGCTTTGCGAGCGTGGACGACCCCATTCGCACCATCACCGTTACCTCCTCGATTCCCAACGAGGGCAAGTCTACGGTTTCCATTAACCTTGCTCAGGCAATTGCCACGAGTGGCAAGTCCGTGCTCCTGGTTGAGGCCGATATGCGCCGCAGGTCCCTTTCCGATATGCTCGGCGTTCGTTCGCGCGGCGGACTCTATGCGGTTCTTTCCGAGCAGATCTCCATTGACCAGGCAATTGTCGAGACGGGTCAGAAGAACTTCTACTTCCTTGATGCCGAGCCGCATATTCCCAATCCTGCCGACATCATCGTCTCTCACCGCTTTGCCAAGCTGGTAAAGGCACTGTCTGCTAAGTTCCAGTACGTCATCTTCGACGCTCCCCCGGTCGGCACCTTCATCGATGCTGCCGAGATTGCCAGCCTGACCGACGGCACGCTGTTCGTGGTGCGCGAGGACTTCACCAAGCGCGAGGAGGCGCTCAACGCCATCGGTCAGCTTAAGAAGTCCGAGAAGGTCAAGCTCATCGGTACCGTTATGAACTACTGCGAGACCGAGACCAGCGAGTACTACTACTCCTACTACACCAAGGACGGTAAGAAGGTTAAGAAGGGCTCCGACGATCAGGGGACTTCCAAAAAGGGCATCTTCACCAACCGAGCAAACGTTTAGTTGATTAAGGCTGACCTATGCGTGACATTCATTGCCATATCTTGCCGGGTGTAGACGACGGCGCCGCCGATCTCGATGAGAGCTTGGCGATGCTCGAGGCTGCCAAGCGGGCCGGTGTAACCAGAATCGTTTGCACTCCTCACTGCCGTGATCCCTATTTTGATTACGACAAGATGTGGGATGCCTTTGAGCTGCTGCGTGATAACGCTGACGGTTTTCCGCTCCAGATGGGCTTCGAGGTCAACCATCGAAAGCTCGTTGAGCTTGGTATCGATGCCGCGGAGCACTTGCATTTCGATGGGACCAACGAGTTTCTGCTCGAACTTTCGACGCATGCCGATGCGTATGCGTTTAGAGAGTACGAGAACACGATTTACGATTTGCAGTGCCGTGGCTACCAGGTGATCATCGCTCATCCTGAGCGCTATCGTGCGGTTCAAAAGGATGTAAGCGTGGCGGAGCGTCTGGTCGATATGGGCTGCAAGCTGCAGGCTTCGGCGGACTTTATTGCCGGCGGTCGCTTTGGTCGCGAGAAAAAGCCGGCACAGCGCCTGTTCGATCAGAACCTGTACAGCTTCATCGCGAGCGATGCCCATAACGTGGGTCATTACGACTGCCTGGCGAAGGCTCGCGCGAAGTTTAGCGTACGCGGAGCTCATTTTCGCTAAAATCTGTCCCTAACGTTCGCATTGAATGAAAGGGCAGCCATGGATATCCAACTTAAGACGGGATGCTTTGATGACGCGGCGTTGGTGCGCCGCGTCGTTTTTATGGACGAGCAGGGCTACGAGAATGAGTTCGACGCTATCGACGAGGATCCAAACTGCATTCATGTGACGCTCTATGTAGACGGCGAGCTTGCCGGTTGCTCGCGCGTGTTTCCCGAAGAGCTTGAGCGCGTGGCTGACGCAGAGGCCCCGGTGTTGCCGGCATGCGACATGGACGAAGGCGTTGCGGCGGGGGAGACCTACATTATGGGGCGCGTCGCCGTGCTGCCGGCTATGCGTCGTCGCGGACTGGCGAGTGCGATCGTGGAGACCAGTGCTTCGTGTGCACGCGATGCCGGCGCCAAGCTTATTAAGCTGCATGCGCAGGAATACGTGCTGCCGCTCTATGTAAAGGCGGGCTACACGCAAATTGCCCCGGTAGATTACGAAGACGAGGGCCAGCCCCATGTCTGGATGGCCAAGCGCGTAGATGGCAGATAGGGACGTTCCTTTTCTGCCGGCAGCTGGGGACACTCCTTGGCAATTGACGCATTGGAGCGCTCGGACATACAGTTTTTCGATTCCGTATGTATATATGCGCGCTATTGGGTTATAAAATCTAAGTCTGAACATAGCAGGTCTGCGATGCGGCTCGGGCAACCGGGCCGTTTTTGCGGACGGGGGTAGCGCGAAAGGACTGCACATGCGTCAATTTAAGACCGAGAGCAAAAAACTTCTCGACCTCATGATCAACTCCATCTACACCAATAAGGAAATCTTCCTGCGCGAGCTTATCTCTAACGCGAGCGACGCCGTCGACAAGCTCAACTTTAAGAGCCTGCAGGATCCGAGCGTCAAGATCAACCAGGGCGACCTGGCTATTCGCGTCTCCTTTGATAAAGACGCCCGCACCATTACTATCTCGGATAACGGCATTGGCATGACCGCCGAGGAGCTCGAGCGCAATCTGGCACCATCGCCCATTCCGGCTCCGAGGAGTTTAAGACCGAGAACGCCGAGCAGCAGGGTTCGGATGTCGATATCATCGGTCAGTTTGGCGTGGGCTTCTACTCGGCCTTTATGGTCGCTAGCCATGTAAAGGTCGTGAGCCGCGCTTATGGCGAGGACGTCGCCCATGTGTGGGAATCCGACGGTCTTGAGGCTACACCATCGAGGACGGCGAGCGCGCCGAGCACGGTACCGATGTCATCCTGACGCTGCGTGAGAACGAGAAGCTCGACGCCGACGGCGAGGCCGAGACCTATGATCGCTTCCTGACCGAGTGGGGCCTCAAGAGCCTGATTCAGCAGTACAGCAACTATGTGCGCTACCCGATTCAGATGATGGTGAGCAAGAGCCGCCAGAAACCCAAGCCCGAGGACGCCGGCGACGATTACAAGCCCGAGTACGAGACTACCAGGAGCCTCGAGACCATCAACTCCATGACGCCGATCTGGAAAAAGCGCAGCTCCGATGTTGAGCAGAAGGATTACAACGAGTTCTACAAGTCCACGTTCCATGACTTTGACGATCCCGCGCGCACTATCAGTTTCCATGCCGAGGGTACGCTTGAGTACGATGCGCTGCTGTTTGTGCCGGGTCGCGCCCCGTTCGATCTGTACAGCAAGGACTACGAGAAGGGCCTGGCGCTCTACAGCTCCAACGTGCTGATTATGGAGAAGTGCGACGACCTGCTGCCCGACTACTACAACTTTGTGCGCGGTGTCGTGGACTCTGCCGACGTGACGCTCAATATTTCGCGTGAGACGCTGCAGCAGAACCGTCAGCTCAAAGCTATTGCCAAGCGTGTGGAAAAGAAGATTACCGCCGACCTTGAGGACATGCGTGACAACGACCGCGAGGCCTACGAGAAGTTCTTTGAGAACTTTGGCCGCGGCCTTAAGTACGGCATCTACTCGAGCTATGGCATGAAGGCCGATGAGCTCGCCGACCTGCTGCTGTTCTGGTCTGCCAAGGAGCAGAAGATGATTACCCTGGCCGAGTATGCCAAGGGCATGCCCGAAGATCAGAAGGCCATCTACTACGCTGCCGGCGACTCGCGTGAGCGCTTGGCCAAGATGCCCGTGGTAAAGGGCGTGCTCGACCGCGGCTATGACGTGCTGCTGCTGACGCAGGATGTGGATGAGTTCACGTTCCAGGCTATGCGTGAGTATGTTGCCGCCGATATGCCCAAGATTTACGAGGACGACGCTGCCCGCGAGGCTGCCGAGAAGGCCGTGGCCGACGGTGCCGAGCCCGAGGTCGAGGATCGTCATCTGGAGCTCAAGAACGTCGCGACCGGCGATCTTGACTTGGCGACCGAGGACGAGAAGAAGGAGGCCGAGGACGCCACCAAGGAGAACGAGGACCTCTTTAGCGCTATGAAGGAGGCGCTCGGCGACAAGGTCGAGAAGGTCGCCGTCTCTGCGCGACTGACCGATGCTCCCGCGTGCATCACCACCGAGGGCCCGCTTTCGCTCGAGATGGAGAAGGTGCTCCAGAAGGGTCCCGAGGCGCGCCCGACGGTATGCCCAAGAGCCAGCGCGTGCTCGAGCTCAACGCCAGGCACCCGGTCTTTGCCAAGCTCGTCGCTGCTCAGAAGGCGGGCGACACCGACAAGATCAAGCAGTACTCCGGCCTGCTCTACGACCAGGCCCTGCTGGTCGAGGGCATTCTGCCCGAGGACCCCGTGGCCTTCGCGGCAGCTGTCTGCAACTTGATGTAGTTAGGTAGTTACGCGGTTTTACCAAACCGCGTAACAGCTCGACGCTGCAAACGCCCCTAAGCGGCAATCTGACGTTCAATCGTCGGTCGCGTATCGAAGTACGCTTCCCTCCTCTTTCGCGTCACCTTGCTCGCTTAGGGCGTTTTCGCTGACTTATGCTCAACCAGCGACGCTTTCGTGGTCCTAAGTAGTCATTGGGGGCGTTTTTGTTTGACTAGTCGTTTAAGAACGTCCCCGATGCTATTTGAATTGCTAATTTGTGCGGGTTGTGGTTTTGTGACATGCTGAAATTAAAGATACTGTACAACTGTACGTTAATTCGTCTTCGTAGTATATTGCTACCCGCAAAACTCAATACCATTGTGCTCTGAGACGCTAAAGCGCCTACGTACAATGGTTGTCGATAGTACGATTTGATTCAACGACAGGATGGATGGCCCAAGCGTGAGTCTCGGCAGCAAACTATCCGATGCAAAGGTCTCCTTTGCGATATTCAAGCGCGACATTAAGCGACTACTTGTGAACCCCGTCGCCTTGGTGGTTACCCTCGGCGTGTGCGTTATTCCCTCGCTGTATGCCTGGTACAACATCGTGGCAAACTGGGATCCGTACGGAAATACTCAGGGTATCAAGATTGCCATCGCCAACAACGATCATGGCACCCAAAACGACCTGGTGGGTGAGCTCAACGCGGGTGATAAGGTCGTCGATCAGCTCAAGGAGAACGATCAGTTGGGCTGGACCTTCGTCGATTCGGCGGCCGACGCCAAGGAGGGCGTCGAGAGCGGTGAGTACTATGCGGCCATCGTAATCCCCAAGAACTTCTCGGATAACCTGGTCTCGATGCTCGACGGCAACTACCATCAGCCCAAGCTTACGTACTACGTCAATGAGAAAAAGAGCGCTATTGCACCCAAGGTTACCGACACCGGTGCAAACACCATCGAGCAGCAGATTAACTCGGAGTTCGTCTCCACGGTGGGTGAGACCGTTGCCAGTATTGCCAAGGATGCCGGAGTCGATTTAAAGGACAAGGCAACCCAGGCTCAGGATTCGTTGGCCGGTTCGGTATCAGAGGCTTCTGATACGTTGGGCGAAGTGCGCGATTCGATTGGCGACATGAATGACGCCATCGATAAGACGAGTGGTTCCATTGCCTCGGCAGATGCAGCACTTGCCGGTCTGCAGGGTCAGGCGCCGTCGCTGACGCAGGCGATCTCCCAGGGCAACGACCTGCTGGGCGAGGCTCGCGCCACGGCGGGTAACTCTGTCGCCTCGCTCTCCAAGGCGCTCTCGGAAGGCAGCCTTGCGCTCACCAAGACGTCAGCCTCCGCGAACGCTGCGATTGGCAAGCTGACGGGCACGATCACATCTACGACCACCCGCATCGACAACTCGCTCGAGTCTCTCCAGGCGACGATCGACCACAATAAGGTCGTTATCGGGCACTTGGAAATTCTCGTCAATGACACGTCGACAGGTTCCAAGGAAATTGACGCGCGCATTGTATCGACCATCGATTTGCTCTGCAAGCAGAATGAAAAGCTTCAGAGCATCAAGGACGGTCTGTCTGCACAGTCGAGCGCCATGGCGAATGACGCCGCGGCTGTCTCGGGTGCCAGCGACGCTATCAATAACGCAATCCAGACCGGTGCGACCAACCTTGGCCAGGCCCAGACGGACCTGGGTCAAAACGCGCTGCCGAAGGCCTCGAGCGCGCTTGATTCATTTGCCGCCGTCTCGGGCGATCTGACGGGAATCGTGTCTGGCCTCACGCCTACTATTGCAAGTGCGCGCGGTACACTTTCGCAACTCAACGCTACGCTCGGTCAGGCCAAGACCACGCTGTCCCAGACCGACGCCTCGCTTGCCAAGGTCCAGGACAAGCTCGCCACCGCCGCCAACGACATCGAGGCGCTGCAGACCTCCGAGTCCATGGGCGAGCTGGCCGACCTGATGGGCGTCGACGTCGATGACGTTGCTGACTTCATGGCATCTCCGGTTGAGCTAGCGTCCAAGTCGATCTATCCGGTTAAGAGCTTCGGCTCGGGCATTGCTCCTTTCTACACCAATCTGGCGCTTTGGGTGGGCGGCTACGTGCTCATCGCCATTTACAAGCTCGAGGTCGATCGCGAAGGCGTTGGCAGCTTTACCGCGCGTCAGGGCTACTTTGGCCGCTGGTTGCTCCTGGTGATCCTGGGCGCGTTGCAGGCCATTATCGTTACGGTGGGAGATCTGGTCATTGGCGTACAGTGCGTCAGTCCGCTCCTATTTGTGCTGGGCGGCATCGCCATCTCATTTACGTACGTCAACATCATTTACGCGTTGTCCACTACGTTTAAGCATATCGGCAAGGCAATCGGCGTCATTCTTGTCATCGTGCAGATCCCGGGTTCGTCGGGCATGTACCCCATCGAGATGATGCCCGGCTTCTTCCAGTGGCTGCACCCGCTGCTGCCCTTTACCTATGGCATCAATCTGCTGCGTGAGACGGTCGGCGGCATGTATTCGTTCAACTACCTGTTTAACCTGTGCATTCTGGGCGTGTTCTTGATCGTGGCGCTCTTTATCGGCCTGCAGCTGCGTCCGCTGCTGCTCAACCTCAACCTGCTCTTTGATAAACAGCTTTCCACGACCGGTATGATGATTTGCGAGTCTAACGACCTGCCGCGCGAGCGCTACTCCTTGCGAACGGCCATGCGCGTCGTGCTCGATTCCGATTCGTACCGTCGCGAACTGCTCGATCATGCGGTCGCCTTTGAACATCGCTACCCGTACTACATCAAGGGCGGTTTTGCCGCCGTGGTGGGCGTTCAGGTCCTGCTCTTTGTCCTGTCGACGGTTCTCGATATCGACAATAACGGCAAGATTATCCTGCTGGTCATTTGGATCATCTCGGTTATTGCCATCTGCGGCTGGCTTATCAATATCGAATACATCCGCGCGAGCCTCAATACCCAGATGCGCATCTCGCGCTTTCGGATGAGGACCTGCGCCGCGAGATACGCGAGCACACGGCCGCCATTCCTGCCGCCCGCCGCATGTTTGGCCTCAACGCCAGCGAGCGTGGTGCCAAGGGCGGCGATCAGTCCACGGGCCGCTTGCCGCATATAGGCTCGCACCATAAATCTCAGGGCAGCGACAGCACAGCCACAAATGATGGAGATACCACCCCGCTTGGCAAGCACTCCAAAGGAGGTGAGGCATAAATGAAGAACATCCTGCATCTGTTTAAGCGCGATGTCCAAAACGTGTCTCGCTCCGTAATCGGCTTGGTTGTCGTGATGGGCCTCATTATCGTGCCGTGTCTGTACGCGTGGTTTAACATCGCCGGCAGCTGGGATCCGTACGGCAACACCGGCAATCTTAAGATCGCCGTGGTCAACACCGATGAGGGTTACGAGAGCGATCTGATCCCCGTCGAGGTTAACGTGGGCGAAAACGTGACCGCCACCCTACGCGGCAACGAGAGCTTCGATTGGGTTGTGCTTAACGATCGCGAAAAGGCTATCGAGGGCGTTAAGTCGGGCGCGTACTATGCTGCCGTCGTTATCCCCAAAACGTTTAGCGCCGACATGATGACGCTTTTCTCGACCGACGTGAAACACGCCGATATCGAGTTTTACGAGAACCAGAAGGCCAACGCCATCGCGCAGATCGTGACCGAGAAGGGTTCGAGCGCCGTTCAGAACCAGGTTAACGAATCTTTTACCGAGACCATTACGAGCATCGGTCTTAAGACGGTGTCCAGCCTGCTCGATTACATGAGCACCGACCAAGTCAGCAACTTTATCGCCAACCTGTCCTCGACGCTCAGCGATTCGATTGAGGACCTGCAAGACGTTCAGGCTAATGCTTCGTCGCTGGCGGGCATTTTGAGCTCTACGTCCGATTCGTTGACGTCGGCGAGCGGTATGCTCCAGCAGACGGGTACGGTCGATGAGTCGACCAAGCGGTTGATGGAGCATACCAAGAGCGGCATCGATGATTCCAAAGAAGCGCTTAAGGCGGCAAACGATGCCATCGATGCCGCGATCGATGGAAGTGCGGGTTCGTTCGATAACGTTTCTACCGAGCTCGCAAAGGCATTCGACACTGCAAACCAGCATGTCAATCTTACGGTGTCTCAGCTCAACGATGGCGCAGCGTCACTCAATAAACGTGCCGACGAGATTGATGCCACGGCGAACGAGCTCCGTAGTCTTGCTGGCCAGGTGAGTAACGATAAGCTCAAGGCAGGGCTTGAGGACGCGGCTGCCGAGCTTGACAAAACCGCGACGGAGTACCGCAACAATGCCAATGAGCTGACGAATATCGCGACGTCGCTCACGAAGAGTATGGCCGAGGTCAACAACTCGCGTGCCGAGGTCGATCAGGCCATCGCCGATGCCAAGGCCGGCATCGCGGGTGCCAAATCCGATTACGATTCCACGTTCTCGGTTAAGGCCAAGGAGCTCAAGAAGACCGTCTCGGGGGTTCTGGATTCACTGAATGGTATCTCGGGCGATCTGGATAGTGCTGTTGCCGGCCTGACCGATGCATCCGGTTCGCTGGCAAAGGGTCTCTCCAAGGCTGCAAAGCTGGTCAACAAGGCTTCCGATCAGCTGGGCGAGGCGTCGGACAAGATCAGCGCGTTTAAGGACGAGCTTGATGGTGCCTGATGTCGGATGACCTCGCTACGATCAAGACGATGATCGGCAATGATCCCGAGGGTCTGGCCGTGTCGCTTTCCGGCCCCGTCGCGCTCGACCGCAAGCCGGTCTATCCGATCCGCAACTACGGTTCGGCCATGGCACCGTTCTACACGATTCTGTCGCTCTGGGTCGGCTCGATCGTGTTGGCGGCCATGATGAAGGTCTCGGTTGACGATGAGCTCATCAACGAGCTCATCCCCGTACGCCTGCACGAGATCTACCTGGGTCGTTACCTGTTCTTTGGCGGTTTGGCCCTGCTGCAGGCAACACTCGTGTGCGCGGGCGACATTCTGTTCTTTGGCATTCAGTGCGACAACCCGCTGCAGTTTGTGCTGGCGGGCTGGGTTGCGAGCCTCGTGTTCTCCAATATCGTCTACACGCTTACGGTTTCGTTTGGCGATATCGGCAAGGCGCTCGCTGTCGTGCTGTTGGTCATGCAGGTCGGTGGTTCGGGCGGCACGTTCCCTATCGAGATGACCGGCCCCGTGTTCCAGGCGATCTATCCGTTCCTGCCGTTTACTCACGGCATCAACGCCATGCATGCCGCCATGGCTGGCGCCTACCATATGGAGTACTGGGTTGAGCTGGGCATTCTGGCGAGCTATCTGATTCCGTCGCTGTCCTTGGGCGTCGTCTTCCGCCGTCCGGTCATCAAAGCCAACGACTGGATTATCGAAAAGCTGGAGTCAACTAAATTAATCTAGCGCAACAATGTAAACGCCGTCGGAACATCAAGGTCTTCCAACCCGATGCTTTAGCGTAGTGAATTGCGTGGACTGCTTGGTTGTTGCTACAGTAGCGGGGCGTGCCGGGGGTCCGGTGCGCCCTGTTCTTATTTGACCATGAGGCGGCACGCAGCCATACGCGTGCGGACACCACGCCCAGATTGAGTGTGAGGATGTTCCATGGCCCAATACGCTGCCAACGAAATCGAAAACATGCCCGATAGCCCTGTGGCCCGTGAGGATTTGGGCGCGGGCGGTATTCCCAGGGGCGCCGGCGCACGCTCCCCGCTGTTCTGGAAAGTTTTGCTACTTTCGGTGGCGGTCATCTGGGGCTACTCCTTTACCACTATGAAGGACGCACTCGGCACCATTCCGGTGTTCGAGCTGCTCTATGTACGCTTTCTGCCTGCAGCGTTGGTCATGTTTGCCGTCTTCCACAAGCGCATCACTGCACATTTCAACGCTCGCAATCTGATCGTTGGCCTGAGTATGGGCGTGCTCATGTGGGCGGCCTATGCGTTGCAGACGGTCGGTCTGGCATATACTACGGTGGGCAAGAATGCTTTTTTGACGGGCACGTATTGCATCCTCGTGCCGTTCGCGAGCTATTTTCTGAGCGGAGAAAAACTCACCCGCTATAACCTGGGCGCGGCACTGCTGTGCTTGGCGGGCATTGGCTTGGTGGCGCTCGATAGCGTCGAGTTCAACATCGGTGACGTCATTACGCTGGCAGGCGCGGTCTTCTTCGCCATCCAGATGGCGGTGACCGCCAAGTACGGTCGCAAAATGGACATCAACGTTATCACGTTTTGGATGTTTGTGGGCAACGGCGTGCTGAGCCTGGTTTCGTCGCTGTTATTCGAGACCCAGGCGCCTCTGTCCGTGTGGACGCCGAACTTTATCGGTGTGATGGCGTTTCTCTCGGTGGGCTGCACATGCGTGGCTCTGCTCATCCAAAACGTCGGCCTGGCGCATGTCCCGGCTTCGACGGGCTCACTGCTCCTTTCGATGGAGTCGCCTTCGGGCGTGTTGTTTTCGGTGCTGCTGATGGGGGAGGCGCTCACCTCGCGCCTGCTCGCCGGCTTCGTGCTTATCTTCCTGTCGATTATCTTGAGTGAGACTCACTTCGATTTTGCGCAAAAAGCCGCGCCCGCAATTGTAAACAACTTGTTGCGCCGCCCTCCCGGGGCGGCATTTTTTATGCGTCGCCCTTAAAGTTGTACCTTGCACTTTATGCTATCAAAGTGCTTGCTGCAAAAACGTTACTGGAGGGCATCTATGGCACCAGCTTTGTCCGATTTTCAACCGCAACCAGCGCCCAAGGCTACCGCAGCGGCGCAGGCCGCTATCGGTGACGGTCTTGTTGCAGAAGCTCAGACTTTTGCAGACGAGCTTGCTGTGTGGCGACACGATCTACACCAGATGCCCGAGCTGGGTAACAACCTTCCGCAGACGTCCGCCTTTATCCAGGCGCGTCTGGACGAGATGGATATTCCCTATGCCGTGCTTGTTGACGGCTCCTGTGTCGTTGGCCTTATCGGTGCCGGCGCGGCAGCTGCTGCTCGGGGTAACGGTACGTGCACGGACAAGCAGGCCGGTACGGTCATCATGCTCCGCGGCGACATGGATGCCCTGCCCGTTGCCGAGGAATCCGGCGAGCCTTTGCATCCACCAATGGCTGCATGCATGCTTGCGGTCACGATATGCACGCGACGGCGCTGCTTGGTGCGGCTCGTATGCTCAAGGCCCGCGAGTCCGAGCTTCTCGACGCCAACGCCACGGTTAAGTTGCTGTTCCAGCCGGGCGAGGAAACCTTTGAGGGTGCCCGTGCCGCCATCGTCGACGGTCTGCTGCAGAACCCACGCCCTCAGGCGGCTTTTGCCATGCATGTTAACAGCCAATCGCCGCTCGGCCTGGTGCTCTATGGGAGTCCGGCGCTTTCGGGCGTGTACGGTTTTCGCATCACGCTTCAGGGCAAGGGCGGCCATGGCTCGAGCCCCGAGATCTGCATCGACCCCATCACGGCCGGCGTCCATGTGCACCTGGCGCTTCAGGAGCTTATCGCTCGCGAAGTGCCGGCGGCCAAGGAGGTCGCACTGACCGTGGGTAAGTTTGCCGGTGGTCAAGCGGCCAACGTCATCCCAGATACCTGCGTGCTCGAAGGCACGCTGCGCGGCTTTGACGTTGAGCTCATGGAGCACCTCAAGGAGCGTATCGCCGAGGTCGTCAACGGCGTGGCCGCAACGTATCGCACGTCGGCCACCATCGAGACGCTCTCGGATGTTCCCCCGCTCGTGCTCGATGACGACGTGACCCAGGCTTCGCTTGGCTACGTGGGTGCGACGCTGCCCAAGGCCACCTTCCTGCCGCTGTTCCATGCCATGGCGAGCGAGGACTTTGCGCTTATCTCGAGTGAGATACCGAGCGCATACTTTACGATCGGCGCGGCTGTGACCGATACGGACGAACACTTTGCCCAGCATCATCCCAAGGCGCGCTTTAGCGATGCCGAGCTGCCACTTGGTGCCGCGGCTTACACGGCGGTCGCTTTGGGCTATATCGCCGACCACCGGTAGTACCCAACCTTGCCTTTCAAGCCTGCGGGCATGGCCATAAGGCCTATGCCCTTGTCTTTCAAGGCAATCTTGGGCACTACCGGCGCCTGGCTTTGTCATCATGGCCACGTGTTACACGATTTTCGTTAACTGCATGAGCCTGTTTCAGCCGCTCATCGTCAGCGACCTCGGGATCACGCTTGCGCAGTACAACATCTCCAATGCCATCTCCACCGTGGTGAGCGTTATCGGCTCACTTGTCATTGGCCATGTTGCCGATAAAGTAAGCGGCCGCGTTTTGGGTTCCCCTCACTGTAATCGCCACCTCTGCCGTTCTTGCCGGCATGAGCTTTGTCGGTGAGCTGTGGCAGGTCTACGTGCTCTTTTCTGTTCGCTCCGTTCTGTCTGTGGCTGCCCTGGAAGCCGAATGGATGCTCGTACCATCATTCGGTTTCCAAGGCGGCCACGGGCCTACGAAATGATCCCTATTCCTCGTCCCAAGGGATCACGTGAGCCGAAGGGGACGGAGGAAAAGGGATCACAAACAGCGGCGGCGCGTCTGGCCGAACGAGTCCCCATACCCTCGTTCGGTCAGGCGCGCCGCCGCGTTGCTGCTTTGTGCCGTATAATGTCCACTACCTATGACGCGATACAAAAGAAAGGTGTTTGCCCATGCAGGCACAGAAGGCGGAGGGAACCCGCGACCTTATCGGCGCCGAGATGCGCGCCTGGCAAAAGATGCAGCAGATTGCGGCCGGCGTGTTCGAGCCGTTTGGTTTTAAACCCATCGAGACGCCCGCGATCGAGCAGGTTGACGTGTTTGTCCACGGTATCGGCCAGTCGACCGACGTCGTGCGCAAGGAAATGTTCCGCGTGTTCAGCGGTGCCAACCTGGAGCGCGTCTTTACCGAGGGCACCGACACCAAACTCAAGCCCAAGCAGCGCCTGGCACTTCGCCCCGAGGGCACGGCCGGCGTGGTGCGCGCCGTCGTCGAGAACAATCTGGTGCCCCAGGCTCCACGCCGTTTAAGGTTACTACGCCGAGGCCATGTTCCGCGGCGAGCGTCCCCAGAAGGGCCGCCTGCGCCAGTTCCACCAGGTGGGCATCGAGTGGCTCGGCGCTCCCGATCCGGCGGCAGACGCCGAGTGCATCATCATGCTCATGGAGTTCTACAAGCGCCTGGGCTTCGATCTTTCCAAGCTTCGTCTGCTCATCAACTCGATGGGTGACGCCCAGTGCCGTCCGGCTTATCGCGAGCAGGTTAAGCAGTTCATCCTCGATCACGCCGACGAGATGTGCGATGAGTGCCGCGAGCGCGCCGAGCTCAACCCGCTGCGTGCCTTCGACTGCAAGAACCACCACTGCCGCGAGATCATGGCCGAGGCTCCGCTGATGGGTGACAACCTGTGCGATGAGTGCCGCGAGCACTACGAGCAGGTCAAGCGCTATCTGGATGCCGCCGGTATCGAGTATGTCGAGGATCCCACCTTGGTGCGCGGCCTGGACTACTACACCCGTACTGTCTTTGAGGTCGAGGCCCCTGGCGCCGGCGTCGGCTCCATCGGCGGCGGCGGCCGCTACGATGGCCTGGTCGAGCTCGAGGGTGGCAAGC
>ENA-OQCF01000152-OQCF01000152.1-human-gut-metagenome-genome-assembly--contig:-NODE-152-length-26210-cov-7.103899_pt1 | contig 26210 bp, 22 predicted proteins | sample MGYA00242756_ERZ504573 | MGnify/ENA primary metagenome ERZ504573 (study PRJEB26092, sample SAMD00036240) | human gut metagenome | host: Homo sapiens | study: EMG produced TPA metagenomics assembly of... | reverse complement strand
AAAGAAGAAGAAAAAGACGGGACAGGAAATTTACAGCCTTTCAGAGCTTGCCCCCGGTGATTATGTTGTACACAATGTTCACGGTATCGGTGTGTTCGGCGGTATAAGAAAAATTGATACCCACGGAGTTATAAAGGATTATATCAAGATTGACTACGCAAAGGGCGATGTGCTTTATGTGCCTGTCACACAGCTTGATATGGTTGCAAAATATATAGGTCCGAAAGAGGATTCAAGGGTTAAGCTAAACCGACTCGGTTCGGGCGACTGGCAAAAGGCAAAGGCAAGGGTTAAAACCTCTGTCAAAGACATTGCCAAGGAGCTTATCGAGCTTTACTCACAGCGTATGAAAGCCAAGGGCTATGCCTTTTCGGCAGATAACGAGTGGCAGAGAGATTTTGAACTCAGCTTTGAATACGACGAAACTCCCGACCAGCTGCGTTGTTGTGAGGAAATCAAGCATGACATGATGCGTTCGTCGCCGATGGACAGACTTCTCTGCGGTGATGTCGGATTCGGCAAAACAGAGGTTGCACTCCGTGCCGCCTTTAAGTGTATTGCAGATTCAAAGCAATGCGCATTGCTCTGCCCCACAACAATTCTCGCATGGCAGCATTATCAGACGGTAATCAAGCGTTTTGAGGGCTATCCCGTTCGTGTGGAACTGCTTTCAAGATTCCGTACAGCAAAACAGCAGAAAGAAATTCTCCAAAAGCTAAAGCGAGGAGAAATTGATATGATTGTCGGAACTCACAGACTTGTGCAGAAGGATGTTGAATTCCGTGACCTCGGACTTGCAATCATAGATGAGGAACAGCGTTTCGGTGTTGCTCAAAAGGAGAGGTTCAAGGAACTGTGCAAAAATGTCGATGTGCTTACGCTCTCGGCTACTCCTATTCCGAGAACCCTCAATATGGCGATGAGCGGTCTGCGTGATATGAGCGTTATCGAAGAAGCGCCGACAAACCGTCAGCCTGTTCAGACCTATGTGCTTGAACACGATGATGCGGTTATCAACGAGGCAATCCGCCGTGAACTCCGCCGTGGCGGTCAGGTGTTCTATCTTCACAACAATGTTGAAACAATTTCTTCATGTGCCGCAAAAATTCAGGAGGCTGTTCCCGAGGCAAAAATCGCAATCGGTCACGGCAAAATGAAAGAGGGCGAGCTCAGCGAAGTTTGGCGACAGATGCTTGAACAGGAGATTGATGTGCTTGTCTGCACAACAATTATCGAAACGGGTGTCGATTTGCCGAATGCCAACACCCTTATTATAGAAAATGCCGACTGTATGGGACTTTCGCAGTTGCATCAGCTCAGAGGCCGTGTGGGCAGAAGTTCACGAAGGGCATATGCCTACTTTACCTTCAGACGGAACAAGGTTCTCACGGAGATTCAGCAGAAAAGGCTTGCCGCAATCAGGGAATTTACAGAATTCGGCAGCGGCTTCCGCATTGCAATGCGTGACCTTGAACTGCGTGGTGCGGGCAATATTATGGGCGCACAGCAGCACGGGCATATGGAATCGGTCGGTTACGATATGTACCTCAAGCTTCTTGATGAGGCAGTAAGCGAGGAAAAGGGCGAGCAGAATGTTACAAAAGACCTCGACTGTCTTATTGATATTTCGGTTGACGCTCATATTCCCGAAAGCTATGTTGAAAGTCTTACACTTCGTCTTGATGTTTACCGCAGAATTGCCGATATCCGCAGTAACGAGGACGCAGACGATGTTATTGACGAGCTGCAGGACAGATTCGGCAAGATTCCGAACTCGGTTCTCGGACTTATCGACATTGCCCTTGTGCGTAACAAGGCTTACTCAATGGGTATTTACGAAATCAGACAGAACGGCACAACACTTATGCTCTTTGTAAACGAACTCAAATCCCCTCAGGTTGCCGACTTGCTCATTGCTTTGGGTGGAAAGGCAAAGCTTGTTGCCGGAGCAAAACCGTGCGTTGCGGTTGAGTGCAAAAATAGCTCCGCTCCGCTTGAAATCCTCACCAAAATTTTCGGCGTGCAGTAATTTTACGGCATGAAACCGTAATTTGTTAAGAAAAAACCTCCCGAAACTACAAAAATGCTATTTTTCGGTGGAAATTCTCAACAAAATTTTATAAAAATGTAGACAATGACGATTTTTTTGTGTATAATCGTAAGGTACATTATCCTGTGAAAGTGTGTTTGCAGGACACTTTGCATTTAATTTTTCAGAAGGACGGTAAAAAACTATGAAGCCTAATATCAAGGTTGGTTCATTTTTACTTGCAATTGTTATGATGTTCTCAGTTTTTGCAATTGCAGGTTGTACACCCACAACTCTTAACAAAGAATGGTCGTATAAGACAAGCGACAACGAGCTTGCTATCGGCGTTTATATCTACTCACTCAATGCAGCTTACAGTCAGGCTGAGTCATTTGCTAAAAAGCTTGACGATTATGATTCGACATCTGACAAGTGGTTGATGAAAAAATCAAGGACGATGACGGCAACGAGCAGGTTGCAAGAGAGTGGATTAAAGCTCAGGCTAAGAAAATGTGCCTCAGCTACCTCGTAGTTGACGAACAGCTTAAAAAGGAAAATGTAAACATCGGTCAGGCAACTCTTGACTCCGCAACAAGTCAGGCTGAATCATACTGGAATGTCGGTCCGTATGCGTCACAGGGTTATGTAATGCCGATGAAGAAGCAGTATGAAAAGTACGGCGTTTCACTCGACAGTTTTGCATACTGCACAACTCTCTACAACACAAAGTATGAGGCTCTCTTCAAAGCAGTTTACGGCAAGGGCGGTTCAAAGGAAGTTTCCGACGCCGACCTTACAAAGTATTTCAAGGAAAACTATACGGACTACTCATATCTTCCCGTGAACCTTTATACATCAACAAAGGATGAGGCAGGTTCATCAAAGAATGTTGCAATGAGCGACAAGGAAATCAAGAAGGTTGAGGATCAGCTTAACGGCTACAAGAATGACCTTAACAAGGGCGGTTCTTTTGATGATGTTATTGCATCATACAAGAAGTCAAGCGGTTTGGGAACAGATTCTTCTGTTTCAAATGTAGAAGTTCTCGACAAGAGCTCAATCGGTGACGAGCTTAAAGAGGCTATCGGCAAGCTTAAAACAGGCAAGGCTGAAACTCTCAAGGTTGGCAGCGGCGACAGCGCAATCTACTACCTCGTTTATAAGAAAGACATCAACAAGGATGTTGACAGCTATATCGGCAACGAATCAAACAGAGCAAGTGTTCTTGCATCAATGAAGTCAGACGAATTTTCAAAGTACATTGACGGTCTTGCAGAGAAACTCAAGTATGAAGAAAACACTTCGGTTATTGACAAGTATAAGCCCGAGCTCTTCTTCGTTGCGGTTGAGCCTACAACATCGGCGTCAACAACATCGGCATCCGATAAAAAAAGCTCAAAGTAATTGATATCGGACATACAACAGACGCATTTTCAGATTATTCTGAAGAAAGGGGCTTTTATGAAAAAACATTCAAAGCTTTGCGCAATTTTTCTGACGGTACTTTTGAGCATTTCTGCTGTGAGCTTTTCCGTATCGGCAGTCGGTGAGGAGGTTGATCCCGGCGGAGATTCAAGCGTTATTGTTGATCCCGTAGAGCCGGAGCCCGAGCCCTCACCGGAACCCTCACCTGAGCCGGAGCCTGAGCCGCAGCCGCAGCCCGATCCTGTATATCCGGACTCGTCAAACAGTTCATCATATGTAGACCCCGGCTATTCGTCAAGTGATTCGTCATATGACAACAGCTATAACTATGACAGCAGCTATGACTACAACAATAACAGTTATGACAATAATTACAGCAGCAGTCAGACTTACTACTACTCTGAGCCGTCATATGTAGGCGGCGGTCAGTCCTATGTTGCTCCGTCAAATACTGCTCCGTCAGCGTCGCTCATCAAGTCTGACGATAACATTGACGAAAAAACTCTTTCAAGCAACGACTGGTCGGATATCGCAAAAAATCTTAAAAATACCGACACATCGGGTTCTGACGGTGATGACTTTAACTTCATCAAGAACAATAACAGCAAGGGTGACAACGGACATTGGATGTTCTATGTTTCACTCGTTTTACTCTCACTCGGTGTTGCAGGCATTGCGTACTTTGTAATTTCAACTGTTCTCAACAGAAAGAAGAGAGTCACAGTCGGCGGCAGAAGTAACGCTCCAAAGAGCAAATCTGCACAACCACAGCGTTACGGCAGTAACGATGATTATGCCGATGATTACTCATCTTCAGGCAGAAAGTCAGAAAGACGCAGTAAGTACGATACTGCCGAAATTCAGCTTCCAAAGAACAACCAAAAGGGCGGAAGAAGATACAAGTAATCAGATAACTTTATAAAACAAAAGCAGTTCCAAAATCGGAACTGCTTTTTTGTTTGACTGTGTAATTAAATTTTCGCATGACTTCTGTTTGAATGTCAAAATCAGTTTTTGTCATACGGCTTTTTGTATGCCTCTTTGAACGGTTTTACAGTGCCGTCCTTTTCTTCAACGCTTACATTGTCAAGTGTTGCGTTGAACTGTGTGCGGATTTCACCAAGATAAATTTTGTACAGCTCTTTCTGCTCTTTTTGCTCAGCCTCGGTAAGCCCCTGTTCCTTTTTCTTTTTTGCAAGCTCGTTAATTCTGTCAAGCATCTTTTTATCCATAAGTCAATCCTCCCGACCGTTATTTTGGTTTTGAGAGCAATCTGCTCCAAAGCTATGATATCACACAATCAGCCAAAGTGCAAATTTTCGATTTCTCGGTTGAAAACAAAAATTTTTTGTGCTATCATTCAATTAAAGCCGTTACACGGCAAATTTTTTCGGCGGTGAATTATGGAAAAATTCAGCTTATTACACCCGACAAATTCAAATGTATCCTACAGAACTCTCAACAAAGAGGCGCTGAATGATTTGTCGGTTGATTATATATGTGACACTCTCACAAAAGAGCAGTATGAACGCAACAGCATAAAGCAGCTGCTGATAAATATTACGGATGACGAGGAAGTTATAAAATATCGTTGCGATGTTTTTGAGGATTTTCTCCGTTTTCCGAAACTTCGTGATGATCTATCCGCACTCCTTGTAAAGCTGAACGATTTGCGTGAAATTGAGCGCTTTCAAAAGGATACCGAGGCATCTTCCTTGTGGCAGCTTGTAAACCGACTTCGTGAAATGGACGGCTATGTCGATTGCATTACAAGAATAAAAAACACGCTTGAAACAATTGAAGTAAAGTCGCAGGGTCTGCTTGAACTCAAGAAAAATGTTCAGTCAATTTACAATGACAGCGGTTTTCCCGAACTAAAAAAGGATATAATAGATACGCTTGCAAAGGCTCAAAAGCTCAAGAGCATTACACTCGGTGTGAATCTTGACGATTTGCTCCGCCCAAAGAGTGTGGGTGTAATCTCACTCAATGACAAAGAATTTACCGACAGCGGTATTCTCAAAAGATTTATGAAGTTTACAAACCGTGACAGCGAACTGCACCACGGCAACGATGTTTCGGGATTTTTAAGCTTTCATCCGTCCAATCCGTCAACCTCGCAGTTCGGGCTGGGACAGTTTGTTGTGGCGCTCAGCAGGATGTAAACCACACTATGAACAGCTCGCTGACCGGTGCAGATCCTATGTCTGACGCACTCAAAAATGTTGTGACCGATATCCTCCGCAGAACCGTAAATGACATAAAATCAATGCTCAACAGATATGTCAATGTCAACGGCTACTCGTTTGTTTCGCTTATGCCCGAAATCATTTTCTATATTCGTTTTGCAGAGCTTTGTGATAAGATGAAAAAGAAAAATCTTCCGCTGTGCAAGGCAGAAGTTTTGCCGAAAGAGGACAGAAACTGCTGTCTTAGAGATGTTTACAACCTCAAACTCGGCATAAAATCGGCAAACGGTGAGAATTTGGATATTGTCACAAACGATATTGATTTTAACGATGACAGGCGAATTTACATTCTGACAGGTCCGAACCGTGGCGGTAAAACCACGATTACTCAGGCGGTCGGACTTGCGTTTCTGCTTGCACAGAACGGAATATATGTTCCTGCAACGCAGATGAAATTCAGCCCATGCGACAGTATTTTTACGCATTTTCCTGCCGATGAAAACGATACCGTTGACCTCGGCAGACTCGGTGAAGAAAGCAAAAGACTTGCCGAAATTTTCTCCTCGGCAAGCCGTTACAGTCTGCTTTTGCTCAACGAAAGCCTTGCAACAACCAATGTTGCCGAGGGCTTGTACATTGCCCGTGATGTTGTCAAATCAATGCGATATCTCGGCACAAGGGCGATTTTTAATACCCATATGCACGATTTGGCTCGCAATCTTGACGAGGTGAACACAACCGTAAAGGGCGACAGCAAGATTGAAAGTCTGGTAACAGGTGTCGAAAACGGACAGCGTTCGTTCAAGGTTTTCATCGCTCCGCCTCAAGGTGTAAGCTATGCCAAAGACATTGCCGAAAAATACGGTGTAACCTTTGACAAAATCAAAAAACAGATTGACCGGCAGCGTGTCGCTGCACCCGGTTCGGGAAGATAGTATGTAATAATAAAAACATATTATGCCCGAGCGGAAGGTTTAATTAAATGTAAAATTGAAAATTGAAAATGGAAAATTGCGGTCGGGCAGACAGTTTGCAAAATGCAAATCATTGTCGCCTGACTGTTTTTGTATATATAGAAGTTGCGTTTAAATGTATGGGCGGATGCTACGGTGTTGCAATTATTTTGTTATATTCAGAAAATTCGTATAAAAGAAAACGGAGTGCATTACGCACTCCGTTTTCTTACGCCCACAAAATAATAAAAAAAGAAGGAAATAGCTGTTTAATAAAGTAACAGTTTAACCTTGCAGGATTTCAAGTCATTTCCTGTAAACCGTTACCCTATGCGCATATTTTAACACTAACAGTAATAAAAGTCAAGACTGTTATACTATTTTTTGTTATTGATAGTAATAATATCGTTTAACTTTACACATTGAATAAATCATGTGTCTGAAATTTATGCAGATTATCAAAAGAAACCTGCCTGTCTGAAGAAGAAAATCCACAAAAACATCGTGAAACACGCTAAAACCGAAGTGAACACAACCGCCGCACCTGCAAGTTTAAAGTCGCTGTCCATTTGCTGAGCCATTGTGAATGACGAAACCGCACACGGCGATGCAAAAAGTCCGATAAGCGACACAAAGTCAACTCCTCTGATTCCTATAAGCGCCGCCGTACCCAGACAAAGTGCCGGCACAACAACAAGTCTTGCGATTATGCAGATTATGAGGTTGCGTGAACAGCCTTTTATGCTGTCAAATGTGACAGACGCACCGAGTACAATCAGCGCAAGCGGAGTTGCAACCGCCGCAATATCCGAAACTGTTTTGTCAATTGTTTCCGGAAGGCTTATATTGAACGCAACAGACAAAAGTCCGAGCACAGAGCCGATAATCAGAGGATTTTTGGCAATGCCTTTTAAAATTTTCAGCACATTTATCTTTTGCCCTCTGAAAATTTCAAGCGTGATGACGGCAAGCATATTGTAAATCGGAACAACAACAGCAACAAGCACGGCTGTCATGCCAAGCTTATCCTTGCCGAAAATATTCGCCGCAATCGGAAGTCCCATAAGTACAAAATTACTGCGGTAAATCGCCTGAATCATCGCACCACGCTGTAATTTGACTTTTCAACAAGGAGTGTAAACCCGATTGACAAAAAGTAAATAGTGAACACGCCAATAACCGCAAAGGCAAGCAGCTTCGGGCTGAAAACACTTGAAAAATCCGAGCCGTAGATGTTATTGAACATCAGAAACGGAAAAAATACATTGAAAACAATTTTGTTAAGCTGAGGCAGAAAGCTGTCCTGCAAAATTTTTAACTTTCTCACAAGAAAACCGATGAAAAGCATTATGAACATCGGCAGAACCGCATTAAGCGCAACGAAAAAGCTCTCCATAAAATCACCTCTTTTCAGCATACCACATTGCAAAAATTTTTTCAACAAAGCATATACCCGAAAATGTACATTTATTCAAGTTGAAATATGTCGATTTGTATGTTAAAATGTTCTGTGAACGATTTAAAATGAAACAACGAGGTGTGTCCATGAAAAAATGTGAATTCTGCGGAAAACAGATATCGTATTTTGACCAGTATTGTGATGATGAGTGTCATATTAAAGCAAATAAATTTTACGAAAAGGGCGAGCGTTTCGGCAAGCTGTTTGCGGTAATCAATATGATTTGTGTGTTCGGAATTCCAATCGGACTTTTTATGCTCTCGTTTGCAAGAGAGGTCGGTCTTACCGTCGCACTTGCAAGCTGTATAATTCTCGGAATTATGCTCATTATTCTTCCGTTTCCCACGGAAAATATGATTTCAAAATTCAAAATTCGCAAAGCCGTAAAAATCACAAGAATAATCGGCGGTGCGGTAATTTTCCTGGGAGTGCTGATTTTGCTCCTTGCATTGTTAATTAAATTCTGATTTAAATTGAATAAAACGAAAAATTGCGTCAATACTATTTTCAGCAAATACAAAGGAGGACTTTGAATGCTTGATAAAATAGCATTGACGCTTCTTATTATCGGCGGACTCAACTGGGGAAGTGTCGGTATTTTTCAGTTTGATCTTGTTGCGTGGATTTGCGGCGGACAGACAGGAATCATAAGCCGTATTGTTTACATCCTTGTCGGACTTTCCGCAATCTGGTGCATTACACTTTTATTCAGGGACACAAGCAACACCGTGACGGACGGAACAGTTGCGGATTCGTAGATTTTATGAATTATTGTAATGTAGGGGCGAACCGTGTTCGCCAGCCGTGTGTGTTGCACACGGTTGAACGCAATGCATTCAAATTTAAAAATACGGATAAGAAATAACCATAAACAAAAAACAGGCTGTCATATGACAACCTGTTTTCTTATGTAATATTTACTGCGTGGCAGATTTATTTCAATTAAAGTGCCTCAACAATGGCTCTTGTATCTCTTGCAATAACCATTTCTTCGTCGGTTGCAATGAGTTCAACTCTGATTGCCGAATCAGGAGTTGAGAGTGTGCCTGTAACACCGCATGTGGCCTGCTTGTTGAATTCCTTATCCAACTTAACGCCAAGGCATTCAAGATAGTCGCAAACCTTTTCACGGAGCATAGGCTGGTTTTCACCGATACCTGCCGTGAATACGATGCCGTCACAACCGCCGAGCGCTACATAATAACTGCCGATGTACTTTGCAATCTGGTAGTAAAGCATTTCGTGGGCAAGGTGAGCTCTCATATTGCCGTCTGCCTCGGCTGCACAAACATCACGGTCGTCAGATGAAACGCCCGAAATACCCAAAAGTCCCGATTCCTTGTTGAGAATCTTTGACATCTCCTCGGGAGTTAGATGCTCTTTTTCAGCGATAAATGTGATAACAGACGGATCAAGTGAACCTGAACGGGTACCCATCATAAAACCGCCGAGAGGAGTAAGTCCCATTGTAGTGTCGATAACCTTGCCGCCCTTTACGGCTGTGATTGAAGAACCGTTGCCGATGTGACAGGTAATAAGCTTGAGCTCTTCCTTTTTTCTGCCCATAAGGTCAGCCATTTTTTCGGAAACATAACGGTGAGATGTGCCGTGAAAGCCGTACTTTCTTACACCGAACTTTTCATAATACTTGTAAGGTACTGCATACATAAATGCTTTTTCGGGCATTGTCTGGTGAAAAGCAGTATCAAAAACCGCAACCTGCGGAACTTTCGGACCGAAAACTCTTGTGCAGGCCTCAATGCCTGAAGGTGTGCAAGGTTGTGAAGAGGTGCAAGAGGAGCAAGCTCTCTGATTTTGTTGATTACCGAGTTATCTACAAGCACCGACTTGTCAAAGTACGCACCGCCCTGCACAACTCTGTGACCTACGGCGGAAACCTCGGACAAATCGCTGATTGCACCGTATTCGGGATCTATGAGTGCATTTTTAACAGCCTCAAAAGCCTGAGTGTGATTAAGCATCTGTGTTTTGCGGTTGATTTTTTTGCCGTCGGGTGTTTTAAAACCAATGAAAGCACCGTTCTGACCGATTCTTTCACAGTTACCCTTTGCGAGAACTGCCTCGTTGTCAGTATCAATAAGCTGGTACTTGAGCGAGGAACTGCCTGCGTTGATTACGAGAATTTTCATTACAATCGTCCCCTTTGGTAGTTGTTTTCAGTTTAAAATATAAGAAATATATTTGCCTGTCGTCATATTTTATACTATAATGTAAATCAGAAAAAGACTTTTCAAAATTGACAGGTCACACATACATATGATACTCCAAATTATGTATGTTTTCAAGTGTTTTTTACAATATGTATGCGAAATAAAGGCTTCGGAGGAATAGTTATGGCAACAGCTGTCATCTGCGAATTCAATCCGTTTCACAACGGTCATAAATATTTGCTCGAAAGTGCAAAAAATGTGCTTAAAGAGCCGGTCATAGCAATTATGAGCGGCAGCTTTACCCAGCGTGGTGAGGTTGCCGTGTGCGACAAATTTGTCCGTGCAAAATCTGCCCTTGAAAACGGTGCGGATTTGGTGCTTGAACTGCCCGTTGTGTTCTCACTTTCGGGGGCTGAGGGCTTTGCAAAGGCAGGTGTTGCGATTGCGTCGGCTTTTGACTGCACAAATCATCTTGCCTTCGGCAGTGAAAGCGGTGACTGCGAACTGCTCAAAAAATCCGCAAAGGCTGTTTGCGACAAAAATGTACAGGCTCTTGTGCGTGACGGAATGAAAAGCGGCGGATACTATCCCCGTGAACTTGAAAATGCCGTCAAAGCGGTTTTCGGCAATGAGGTTTCATCAGTACTCTGCGAACCGAATAATATACTTGCCGTTGAGTATATCAAAGCATTGAGCGGTACATCTATTGAACCGTTTTCGGTTGCAAGAACAGGCGTTGCACACGACAGCCATATTGCAGGCAATGAGTTTGCCTCGGCTTCTCATATAAGAGAAATGCTCCGCAACGGTGAAAATGCGAAGAAATACGCTCCGTACATTCCCGATGAAATCACATTCCCCGAAAATCTTGACAGACCGTTACTGTACCGCCTGCGTACTATGACAAGAGAGGACATTGCAAAACTGCCCGATGTGGGTGAGGGGCTTGAAAACAGAATTGCCGATGCGGCAGTGCGCTGCGGTACCTCATCAGAAATTGCCGACATTGTAAAGACAAAGCGATACACTCATGCACGCATAAGGAGAATACTCGCCTGTGCATTGCTCGGAATCGAAAAAGCTCATACGCAAATCCAGATTGAGTATGTCCGTGTTTTAGGCTTTACAAACGAGGGTGCGGAATTGCTCAAAGACTGCCGACTGAGTATTGTCACCTCAGCAAGCAACGGTATCAGAACAGGCGGTAACACAAAGGCATTGCTTGAAAAGGACATTTTAGCCTACGATATTTCGGCACTTGCGTATGAAATTCCAAAAAGGAGCGGTCTTGATTTTACAACGCCTATTGTGAAAATATGACATTGGTCGATTGATTCGTCAATGATATGCCGAAAACGGCAGTTTCTGAGGATTTTTCTTACATTTTTTACCGCAAAAAACAGCGGATTTTACGGGATTTTTATCTTTTTTGTGAGAAGTGCAACAATAAGTGTGTAATCTTTTTGTAATTATTATTGAACCCGATAAAAGTAGAAAAATGGTCAAAAAAACATTGACAAATATTTAACAAAGATGATAAAATAGAATCAATCGAGAATTAGCTAAATTCTGAAACAACAATTGAAAGGATCCAGAAAAATGAAAAGAATTCTTTGCTTTTTGATGGCGTGCACAATGTGCGCATCAGCGGCGGTCGGACTCTCGGGATGCGGTTGTGACGACAACACATCATCAAACAGCAGTAAGCCCGGCTACAAGGTTGAGCCGACAGAGCCTGACCTTACAAACGGAGATTTCGGATTTTTCATTATCAATAAGGAAGAACTTATGATTACAAAGTACACAGGTTCTGACACGGTTATTGAAATTCCCGAAAGCTACAAGAACTACAAAGTTACCGTAATCGGTGCAAGCGTGTTCAATAACTCCAAAATTACGGAAGTAACAATTCCGTCAAGTATCAAGCAGATTGAAGATTATGCCTTTTCAAGCTGCCACAGCCTCACAAAGGTAAATCTTTCCGAAGGTCTTGAAATTCTTAACAACAGCGTGTTCTTTAACTGCTCTGAGTTAAGAGAAATCAAGCTTCCGAGTACACTCAAAGAAATCGGACCGAGAGCTTTTTCGGGTGCGGCACTTAACAATGTTGTCCTTCCCGACAGTGGCAAGCTTACAAAGATTGATGAATATGCTTTTTATCAGTCGCGTGAGCTTACAGACATCACAATTCCGTCTTGTATTACAAGTATTCCCGACAATGTATTCGCTGAATGCAGTAAGGAAGTTACAATCCACGGAGCAAGCGGTTCATATGCCCAGAACTATGCTAAGAAAAACAACCTTAAATTCAAGGCTGACTTAGGCAGTTCTTCAACAAAGGCAACAAAGGCATCAAAGGCAAGCGGTAAGGCTGCCGAGAAAGCCGAGTAATTGAGGCAAATTAATTTGATATCATTTTCAGCTTTGCTGAATCTAATATAATTATGCAAGATAAGAGGTAGATTAAATGAGTACAAAAGAGTATCCTATCGTAGATAACGCAGAAAGCTTTGAAGCTGCCCTTGCAAGAGTAAGAGAAGCTCAGAAAATTTTTGCTACCTACACACAGGAGCAGGTTGACAAGATTTTTCTTGCTGCCGCTACTGCTGCTAACCAGATGAGAATTCCGCTCGCTAAGATGGCTGTTGAAGAAACAGGCATGGGTGTTGCAGAAGATAAGGTTATCAAGAACCACTTCGCATCTGAGTATATTTACAATGCTTACAGAAATGTTAAGACTTGCGGCGTTCTTGAGGAAGACAAGGCTTACGGCATTAAGAAGATTGCTGAGCCAATCGGTGTAATCGCTGCCGTTATTCCTACAACAAACCCAACTTCAACCGCTATCTTCAAGACACTCGTTTGTCTTAAGACAAGAAACGGTATCATCATCAGCCCGCATCCCCGTGCTAAGAAGAGCACAATTGAGGCTGCCAAGGTTGTTCTTGAAGCTGCTGTTAAGGCAGGCGCTCCGGAGGGTATCATCAGCTGGATTGATATTCCTTCACTCGAACTCACAAACACACTTATGCAGGAAGCTGACTGCATCCTCGCAACAGGCGGCCCCGGCATGGTTAAGGCTGCTTATTCATCAGGTAAGCCTGCACTCGGTGTTGGCGCCGGTAACACACCTGCTATCATTGATGAAACAGCTGACATTTTACTCGCAGTTAACTCAATTATCCACTCAAAGACATTTGATAACGGTATGATCTGTGCTTCAGAGCAGTCTGTTATCGTTGAAAAGAAGATTTACAGCAAAGTTAAGAAGGAATTCAAGGCTCGTGGCTGCTACTTCCTTAACGAGGAAGAGACAGAGAAGGTTAGAAAGACTATCATCATCAACGGCGCTCTTAACGCTAAGATTGTTGGTCAGAAGCCTGTTACAATCGCAGCTCTTGCAGGTGTAACAATTCCTGAGGAAACAAAGGTTCTTATCGGTGAGGTAGAATCAGTTGACATCAGCGAAGAGTTTGCTCACGAGAAGCTTTCTCCTGTACTCGCTATGTACAAGGCTGAAGATTTTGAAGATGCTATTGCAAAGGCTGAGCATCTTATTGCTGACGGCGGTTACGGTCACACATCTTCACTTTATGTTGACGCTGTAAACGAAAGAGCAAAGATTGACGAGTTCGCATCAAGAATGAAAACTTGCCGTATTCTTGTTAACACACCTTCTTCACAGGGTGGTATCGGTGACCTTTACAACTTCAAGCTTACTCCTTCACTCACACTCGGCTGTGGTTCATGGGGCGGCAACTCTGTTTCTGAGAATGTTGGTTGCAAGCACCTTATCAATATTAAGACAGTTGCCGAGAGGAGAGAAAATATGCTTTGGTTCAGAGCACCTGAAAAGGTTTATATCAAGAGGGGCTGTATGCCTGTAGCTCTTCAGGAACTCAAGGATGTAATGGGTAAGAAGAGAGCATTCATCGTTACTGACTCATTCCTTTATAAGAATGGCTACACAAAGCCAATCACAGACAAGCTCGATGAAATGGGCATCACATATACAACATTCGCAGATGTTGAGCCTGACCCATCACTTATTTCAGCTCAGAAGGGTGCAGAGGCTATGCGTAAGTTTGAGCCTGACTGCATTATCGCACTCGGCGGCGGTTCAGCAATGGATGCCGGCAAGATTATGTGGGTTCTCTATGAGCATCCGGAAGTTGACTTCCAGGATATGGCTATGCGTTTCTGCGATATCCGTAAGAGAGTTTACACATTCCCGAAGATGGGTGAGAAGGCATACTTCATTGCTATCCCAACATCATCAGGTACAGGTTCTGAGGTTACTCCTTTCGCAGTTATCACAGACCAGAATACAGGCGTTAAGTATCCGCTTGCTGACTATCAGCTTATGCCTAAAATGGCAATCGTTGATGCTAACAACATGATGAGCGGTCCTAAGGGACTTACAGCTGCATCAGGTATCGACGCTGTTTCTCACGCACTTGAGGCTTATGCTTCAATGATGGCTACAGATTTCACAGACGGTCTTGCACTCCGTTCACTCAAGCTTATCTTCGAGTATCTCCCTGCTTGCTATGACAACGGTATGAACGAGCCTGTTGCTCGTGAGAAGGTTGCTCACGCTGCTACAATGGCAGGTATGGCATTCGCTAACGCATTCCTCGGTGTTTGTCACTCAATGGCTCATAAGCTCGGTGCTTTCCATCATGTACCGCACGGTATTGCTAACGCACTTATGCTTGAGCAGGTAATCAGATTCAACTCAGCAGAAGTTCCTGCTAAGATGGGTACATTCCCACAGTATGATCACCCGCACACACTCGCTCGTTATGCTGAAGTAGCTCGTTACCTCGGCCTCGGCGGCAAGAATGATACAGAGAGCGTTGAAAACCTTATCAAGGCTGTTAACGACCTCAAGGCAAGAGTTGGCATCAAGAACTCTATCAAGGATTATGTTCCGGACGAAGAGGACTTCCTCAACCGTCTTGACGCTATGACAGAGCAGGCATTTGATGACCAGTGCACAGGTGCAAACCCAAGATATCCGCTCTTCAAGGAAATCAAGCAGATGTACCTCAATGCTTACTATGGCAACAACAGCGAGACTGTTTAATCTATCTCGTAATGCATAATTATAAAACACCCTGCCCTCGTGGCAGGGTGTTTTGTTGTGTATGGATAATACCGCAATTTTCCATTTTCAACTTTCAATTTAAATAAACTTCCGCTCGGGCATAATATGTTTTTGGATATTTACAAACTATCTGCACGAATTGGGTACGGCGCTCGCCGTGAATTTATGTTTATAAAAAAATCATTTGATATTATCAATGTTATGTATTCATTTGTAGCGGCGAACATCGTTCGCCAATCGCAACGATTGCAAAATCGGTGCGACCAACACATTGTTTTTCAACATATCATTTTATATAACAAAAAATTATGCGTATGTTCGTTTTGGTCTTACAACCAAAACGATTGGCGAACACTGTTCGCCGCTACATTATTTTTCGGTAACTGTATCTCATTTATATAGTTTATTTTTATCATAAATTTTCTGCTATCCCTTGGCGGGCGTCCAATGAACGCCCCTACATTTAAACGCAACTTCTATATATACAAAAACAGTCGGGCGACAATGATTTGCATTTTGCAAACTGTCTTCCCGACATTAATTTTCCATTTTCAATTTTACATTTAATTAAACCTTCCGCTCGGGCGTAATATGCTTTTAATATTACAAACTATTATGCACAATGCACAAAAGAATGTTAAAAATTTCACAAATATTTAGTTAAAAGTTTAACAAATTTTTATGCACTTCGCATAAAATATCTTGCTCTTTTTGTTTGAAAGGTAAAAAATATTTTATTTGTATTTGCTAAATGCACAAAGAAAATTAAAATTATTTTGTTATTTTTACACTGTACTAACCCCTGAAATTGTTGTATAATATAACCGAAGCAATGAAAGGTTGCTTGATGAATTTTTAATATTTTAAAGCGAAAGGGGCTTTATTATGAAATTAGATACAGTTCTTGCAAAAAGAGAGAACAAGGTAGTTTATAAAGACGGTGCGCTTGCAGCCAAGGTTTTTGACGAGTGTTATCCGAAATCAGATATTCTTAACGAGGCTCTTAATCAGGCGAGAGTTGAGGAAACAGGACTCAATATTCCGAAAATTGAAGAGGTTACAAAGATTGACGGAAAATGGGCAATTATCTCCACCTTCATCGAGGGCAAAACTCTTGCGGAGCTTATGGCAGAGCATCCCGAAAAAGAGGACGAATACCTCAATCTCTTTGTTGACATTCAGGTTAAAATCCTCAGCCAAAAAGCACCGTTGCTTAACAAACTCAAGGATAAGATGAAACGCAAAATCAGCGAAACCGACCTTGATGCAACAACAAGATATGAGCTTGAAACCCGTCTTAACGGTATGCCGAACCACACAAAGGTTTGTCACGGCGATTTCAACCCGAGTAATATTATTATCGACGAGTCGGGTACACCGTATGTTATTGACTGGTCACACGCAACACAGGGTAACGGTTCAGCCGATGCCGCAAGAACTTACCTCTTGTTCCGTTTGAATCATCAGGAAGAGCTTGCAGAAAAGTATATGAAGCTTTACTGCACAAAGACCGACACAGCCCGTCAATATGTTGACCGCTGGCTTCCGATTGTAGCCGCATCACAGTCTGTTAAGGGCAAACCCGAAGAGAGAGAGTTCCTTCTCAAATGGGCAAGTGTTTGCGAATACCAGTAATGCCGTAATTTTTAATTCATATTTTACTCAGCAAAATTTCATTTTGAAATTTTCTCTCCTCTGTTTTTTCATAATTGTATTACGGAAACCGAATAAAAGCAGCTCCCGCTCCAAATGCTTGGTGCGGGAGTTGCTTTTTTGATGCGAAATTTATGTTGACGGTACGCTGTAAATATTACAAAAGGTTACAAAGTTTGTAATAATTCGCTTTAATTTGGTGCTTGAAATGAAGATTTTGTGAGTGAAACTGCATCAAATTTTCTGAATTAGCAAAAAATACGGGCTTTGGGGTTGATTTTTTAAAAGAGTGATGTTATAATGGTTACAATGTTGTTATCAAGGTGTAACCTGATTTGTAATTTACTGTCAGATTTGGTAACAATTTTTCGGTCAAATCTTCCGTACAGATTAAAACGGACTGTACTTTGAGTCGGTCGTTATTTTTCTGTAAGAGCTTTGACTCTCTGATAAAAATGGAGGTAATTAACGATGCAGAGAATAAAAAAGATTACTGCAATCATTCTGAGTGTTCTCACACTTTCAAGTGTATGCGTATTCGGTTCTTCATTTTCTGCCGGTGCAAAAGGCACGGGTGCAGGTCTTGCAGAATGGGCACTCAATGCCTATAACAGCGGATGGTCATATGTTTACGGCGGTTCAACCCCCGGAGCAGTTGACTGTTCAGGTCTTATCTATTCATATGCCGGCGGCGAAAGATGCGGTAATCCACAGCTTGAAACAGCTACCGAAACAGGTTCGGTAAGTGCAGGCATTCCTAATGTTCACGGTCTTGGACTTTGGCGTCCCGGTCATGTCGGCGTCTATGTCGGCAACGGTATGGAGGTTGACGCAAGAGGTGATGAATACGGTGTTTGCTATGAGGCAATCGGCGGTTATAACAATTGGACATACTGGTTCAAGCTTGCCGCAGTTTCATATGTAACAAACGGTTGGGAAAGCTTTAACGGCAACTACTACTACTACGAAAACGGCGAGTACATTGTAAATACTTCAAGAACAATTGACGGTACTACATATTACTTTGACTCACAGGGCAGATCGAGCAAGACTCCTTCAAACACTTCTTCAAGCAGTTCATCGGGTTCAAGCTCATCAGGCTCATCAGGTTCTTCAAGTTCATCAAGCAACTCATCATCTTCAAGTAACACACCGAGTGTTTACAAGAACGGTTCATCGGGTGCTGAGGTAAAGAAGATTCAGCAAAGACTTGCTGACCTCGGCTATTACAACGGTGCAGTTGACGGTTACTTCGGTGATGCAACAGAAGAGGCTTATAAGGCATTCCAGAAAGCCGCAGGTCTTACAGTTGACGGTATTGCAGGCGATTCGAGAAATACACTTTATTCGGAGAATGCTCCCGAAGCTCCAAAAGCCGATACAACACCAAAGACTGAGGACAAGCCCGAAGAAGAAACGACTGCTCCCACAGAGGCGACAACAGAGCCTGTAACAGAGGCAGTTCAGTATCAGAACGGTGACGAAAACGATAAAGTAACTGCAATTCAGCAGCAGCTTATAAAACTCGGCTACTTTGCAATGGATGCAACAGGCTACTACGGTGAATATACAGCGCAGGCAGTTGCAAATTTCCAGAATCAGAATTCACTCGATTCAACAGGTATTGTTGATGAGAAAACATACAACGCACTGTTCAGTGACAACGCAGTTGCAAATCCCAAAACAGAGGTTGTAAGCGGCGAGGTTTCTCCGGCGGTTTCAGCCGCTCCGATTGAGATGCCTTCTTCAACAGGTGCGTCGCAGTTCATTCTTTCAAACGAAAAGAATCAGAACTACTCGGACACAGCATCAAGCGTTGCCGTTCAGTCCGTAAAATCTGCCGACAAGGCTCTTGCAAAGTCAAATGCCGCAAGCACACCGACTCTCGTTGCCGCAGTTCAGAGATCCGCAAATGTAGGTCTTTGGTTTGTGCTTGTTGCAGTTATCCTCGGCGCAATCGCTTTTGTATTCTTCCTTCGTGACAGAAAGCTTTCAAGATATTCAAGATATGTCGCAAGAAAGAAAAAAGAGCCACCAAAGCCGGACTTGACGCAAGATGGTAATTGATATATAATCCGATTATTAAACAGTCGATTGCAAAGCAGTCGGCTGTTTTTGCTTAATAATTGAAAATTGAAAATGGAAAATTGTGGTCGGCGGTGTGCCACCGCAATCTATTCGAGAAGATACTCGGATAAAGGAATTGCATCAGATGCCCGAATACGGCATTGATGCAATTTTTGCTTTATATTGCTTTATATGAAAGTAAATGTATACTTGTAGGGGTAGCCTTGCGACCGCAGGTAAAGGCAGAAATTGTATGCCAAAACAAATTTTATAAATGCCGCTACGAATTGTTTCGTGTTTGCACACAAAACAAATGGCGGTCACTGACCGCCACTACGGGTTGACAATTACTTTATGACATTTATTATGTTTTGCATTTATCATACATTCGTGTTAAAATACAAGATGAAAAAGTGTGTGGAAAGAAAGCGGTGACTGTTAATGAAAAAATCCGAAAAACCAATCGACAAAATAAAAAGTCAAAAAAGTCGATTTTCAAAAGGCTTTTCTTTCACATACTTGTGCTGTTTATTTTGGCGGTGATTGTTTCGGGTACGCTCAATTGCATTGAAAACATTCAGCGCACAAGGCGGTTTACACGACAGCTGACCGAAAGTGCGTCAAAGGTTGCAACAGAAACTTTTGAACGCTGCGATATAAACGCATTGCTTGATAATCCCGATTCCGAAGAATATCGAAAAGCCGTTAAGACCTTGAGGTGGATTTGTCAGACGAATCACCTTGAATATATGTACATTTACATTCCGAATTTTGACGAAAACAAGGTTACATATGTTATGACTGTTGCCGATGATGACAGCGAAAAAGAGAATATTTTAAATGTGAGAAGTGCAGGTGCAGAGGTTGACCACAGCTTGTGGGACGCTGAAAAAGAGGCGTGGGAAAATCCTAACCTTGTCACGGCTTACGAATATCAGAACGACAGCTTCGGCAGTTTTTACACGGCATTTTCAGCGATTCAAGGCAAGGACGGCAAGCCTGTTGCATTAATCGGTGCGGACTATTCGCTGACGCAGATTTATACGGAAATCATTTTCTATACTGCAATGCGAGTTCTTGCGTTGTTTGTTGTGCTGGCAATTGTATTCTTGCTTGTAATGCGGTTTGTCAGAAAAAAGATGTATAATCCGATACTTTTGATTTTTGAAAAAATTCGAGGATACTTTTCCGACAAGGCTGACGGCACAAATACAAAGAAAGCGTTTGTGCCGATAAAACTCGGCTCTGACGATGAAATTCAGCTTTTGGCTGATTATTTCAACGATATGGCTCATGATGTAGAAACTTATGTTGAAAAAAATTCCGCCCTTGCGAGTGAAAAGGCTAAGAATGAAACCGAGCTTGAGGTTGCAAGGCGGATTCAGTACGGAATAATTGCGAGAGAAAAGAATGTTGTCTTTGCCGATTGTTTTGATGTTTCGGCAAGAATGGAGTCTGCAAGACAGGTAGGCGGCGATTTTTACGATTGCTTTGCATTGCCTGACGGCAGAATATGTGCCGTAGTCGGCGATGTGTCGGGCAAGGGCGTTGCGGCGGCAATGTTTATGGCTTTTGCAAAAACTCTTATCCACGAAAAAATGACCGAAAATGCAGAACCCGACAGGCATTTGAAGAAATCAACAGGGAACTCTGTTCGTCAAATCCCGAGGGAATGTTTGTAACTGCATTTGCCGTGATTTTTGACAAAAACAGCGACAGCTTTTTGTACATAAATGCAGGTCATAACAAGCCTGTTGCGGTGAGCAACGGCAAGGCTGAATTTTTAGAATGTAAGCCGTGTATAATGCTCGGTGTGTTTGATGATGCAAGATATGTTGTGAACAGCGCTGAATTTGGAAACGGCGATATAATCTGTCTTTACACCGATGGTGTGAATGAGGCAACAAATGCGGATAATGAATTTTTCGGCAACGAAAGACTTGTGTCTGCCTGTCAAAATGCCGAACAGACTGCAAAAGGTGTGTGTGACGGAGTTTATGACGCTTTGACTGACTTTACCGAAAATGCGGAGCAATTTGACGATATAACAATTGTTGCAATAAAAAACAGCAAAAACAGAGATTGAAGGGTTATGAATGTTTAAATCGGAAAACAATCAGATTACAATAGAACAGGTGAGAAAGCTTGACGAGGAATATACTCTTGTCGATATCCGAGATGAAATTTCGTTTGAATACGGTCACATTGACGGTGCAAAGAATATTCCGCTTGCAAAAATCAAAGAGGACAATTCACTTTTGCCTAAAGACAAGCTTGTTGTCCTCTGTTGCAAAAGCGGTCAGATAAGTGACGAGCTTGCAGAAAATCTGCGTGATGACGGATTCAATGCCGTGAATCTTGAGGGCGGTTATTACAGTTGGTTGAGAAGTCAATTCGAGAATGAGGACTATGCAACCGATGTTGAAAAAAGCATCCGCAAAAAGTTCAGCAAGACGATTTGGAGCAGATTTACTGCGGCGATCATTGAATACAAGCTTGTTGAGCCGAACGATAAAATTGCCGTCTGCATTTCGGGCGGCAAGGATTCAATGCTGATGGCAAAGCTTTTTCAGGAGTTGAAAAGGCACAATAAATTTCCGTTTGAGCTTGTTTTTCTTGTAATGGACCCGGGCTACAGCGTTGAAAATCGTGATGTAATCGAGAGCAATGCCCGTAGGCTGAACATTCCGATAACTGTTTTTGAAACAGATATTTTTGACTCGGTTTACAATGTTGACAAATATCCCTGCTACCTTTGTGCAAGGATGAGGAGAGGTTATCTCTACAAAAAGGCAAAGCAGCTCGGCTGTAATAAAATCGCACTCGGTCATCACTATGATGATGTTATAGAAACTATTCTTATGGGTATGCTCTACGGCGGTCAGGTTCAGACGATGATGCCAAAGCTCCACAGCACAAACTATGAGGGAATGGAACTTATCCGCCCTCTCTACCTCGTTCGTGAGGCTGAAATCAAGCATTGGCGAGATTACAACAAGCTGAATTTCATTCAATGTGCGTGCCGTTTTACGGACACCTGCACAACCTGTTCCCCAAACAGCAACTCAGGCTCAAAACGACAGGAAATAAAACAGCTTATAGCAAATCTGAAGAAAATCAATCCCCAGATTGAAAGCAACATTTTCCACAGCGTTGAAAATGTCAACCTCGATACGATTATTTCATATAAACAAGGCGATAATAAAGTTTCGTTTCTGGACAGATATGATGATATGGGGAAATAAGAGTACAAAGCTATGTTTATAAATATTAAATCAGATTACAGCACAGCTGAAATTGAAAGAATACTCAGTTCAAAAAGAAATGTAAAATATATGCGAAAGTATGTGGACTATGACCTTGGCATAAACTGGGTGTCGCATCGAAAAAATTTGCTTTGTCTGTTTTACAATTTCGGTACAAAGGACACACACGGTTGTCAATCAACGGTGCGTCCATATTTTTACGGAAGAGTATTCAAAACGAAAAAAGGAAATAGAATTATAGGTATCGCCCTACCGGAAATTACCTTTTTACTTTTGTCGCTTGTAATCTTTATTTTTTGTGCCGCAGATATGGTTGAATCATTTTGGCTTGGTTTAGGCGGTTGTATATTTGCGTTGTTTGTATTTGTACTATTCAACCTTGATATGCCATCAGGCATAAGCCGAATAAAAGATTATCTGGAAAAACAATTCAAATCAGAATACGATTGATTTAATAAAAATCGGGTGACAGATTTGCAAAATTGCAAGTCCTTGTCACCCGATATTTTTATATGAAAGTTGTTGTTTAAATGTAGGGGCGTTCATTGGACGCCCGCAGGTAATGGTAGAAAATATATGTTAAAACGAATTTGATAAATCCCACAAAGCAATTGTTATACTGTAGAGGCGAACAGTGTTCGCCAATCGAAACGATTGTAAAATTGGTTCGACTTAATACAAATCGTTTGTTATATGAAATTTATATTTGCTATTTACCAAAAAAATTGGTTTTGCTTGATTTGTGTTTGCACACAAATCAATTGGCGAACCGTGTTCGCCGCTACAAATGAATACATAATTCTCATTACACCATAATATTTTGTTAAAACATAAAATTTCTGCAATGGTGGTGGTCACTGACTGCCGCTACTACTGATTTTTTTCTTCTTTTATTATGACTGCGATATTTTCAACAATTTCTGCAATTCGCAATTGTTGTGTGTCAGGAATTTGTTTTAACGCTTCTTCAATTCGCATTTTTGCCTGATTATTAGTTGGCGATGAGTTGATTTTGGAATCAAAACAAATAAGTTCATTGATTGTTATACCGAGCGCACAGGATATTTTATACAGTGTGTCTATTGTGGGACACTTTTCACCTCGTTCAAGTCTGCCGAGATATGCAGGATAAAGACCTGCCGACATAGCAAGATTTTCTTGACTGATATCAATTTTTAAACGATATTTCCGAATGTTTTGTCCTATCTTTTTGTTAAGTTCGGTGCGTTCCATATGCTTCATCCTGCTCTTTAGGGTACTTTTTAATTATACTAATACACATTTATTTTGCACACAATGTAATAAAAAGCATAAAATATGCACTATAGTGTTGACAATGCCTATACTATAGTATATAATCTTATTGTAATCGTTAATTGAACATTGTTGAAAAACAAATTAAAACAACAAATAATATATTATGAATTGAGGAGAGAATTATGTATTGTCAAAAGTGTGGAAAACAAATTGATGAGGGAAGTGTGTTTTGCCAGCACTGCGGTGCACAAATAGGAAATTCTGTATCGGATAATTTTTCTAACCGAAATGCAAATCTGAATTTTAATGTACAGCATACAGAGAGAAAGACTGAGCGAATTAAAAGTAAAGAAGAATTTATGGATGACTATCATACAAAACACCCTGAACGAATGGTGTATGTAGTTCTATTCATTATTTTAGAAATTGCTGCAACAATTGTCTTTATAATGAATGTATCATCTTATATAGATCATCACCGTGATGAAAATATCACAGGCATGATGATTGCTGCATTTCTCGAAATAATTGCCGTAATTTTTGCATGTGCAATTCAAAAAGTAAACTCATCGGCAAACAAAGCATATGATATGTACTTAAACAATATAAATTCGCGATCAAATAATATTGATAACAAAGAATGTCTTTTTCCATCTAATCAATGGGAATGCCCTAAATGTGGACGCTTAAATGCAGATAGTGTTAAATATTGTTTGAATTGCAGTTCGCCAAAAGTAATAACCTTTACCAAGCCGCAAACAGGTGAATGGCAATGCCCAAAATGCGGAAAGATAAATCAGAATTATGTCGGAACATGCGGATGTGGAGAGGTAAAACCAAAATGAAAAAACTTATAATTTTAATAACAGCTATGTCTATTATTTTACTTACCTCTGCCTGCGGAAAAGCAGAAAATACAGAAAGCTCCGTCGTGATTACAGACGCTGATGCTAAATATATTGAACTTGTTTATGATAATATTGAAAATTGGGATGTTACAAAGGATGATAGCGCAAAAACATTTTCAATCGACAAAATCAGCTTTTATAATTTTGCCAACGGAGAACAAATGGCATTTTACATCAATTACCCAATCGGAGGTTATTATGGATGCGGTTATTATCTTAATGTTGACGATGGTACAATGGAGAAAATAACTTATGATATATATGACCACGATATTAAGGAGTGGAGCACTTCATATATGATAAAAAACGCAACAGATGGAACAGATTGGAACAGTGATGCAGATAAAGACGAAAAACATTCAGTTATCAAAGAAGCCTTTGAAAACTATCTAAAGTCAAAACGAGAATAAGGGTGTTCAGGTACATAAACATAAAAACGCATAACCGATTAAATTTCGGTTATGCCGTAATTTTTTACTCAGATTCCAGTTGCTAATAGTAGAAATTATATTTAAAAACAAGCTTTATAAATTCCGCAAAACGATTGTTATACTGTAGCGGTGGACCGTGTTCGCCAATCGAAACGATTGTAAAATCGGTTCGATTTAATCCAAGGCATTTATTATATAAAATTCATATTTACAAATATTTACAAAAAATTGGCTTGCTTATTTTGTCTGTTCAACCAAAACAAACGGTAGCCTTGCGACTGACGGTATAGGTGAATGGTGGTTTACCCACGCTGTTTAAAACCATACACCGTATCGGGTGTTGCATTGGGATGTAAAAAATAGCCCGAAAAGAAAAATAATTCTTTTCGGGAAATAAAACCTGTAAAAATATAAAAAAGTCAGCAAAATCCGAAAAAAATCCGAAAATTCTCTTGACTTATTGATTATTTCAATATAGAATAATAAAATGTACCATAATGGGGATATGTACCGAAGAGGTCGGGAAAATCTGCAAAAAACTTTATCCGACAAGGGGATATTATCACAAAAATCCTTTTGTGTCAAGAGCTTTTTATGAGCAGATTTTCAGTACCGCTTGCCCCGTTTCATAGATTTTTTAAGGAGTGATACGCCTATGGTTAATGTCAAACCCGTAAAGCTTGGCAACACCGAAAGAATGAGTTTTGGTAAAATCGATGAAGTAATTGATATGCCTAATCTTATCGACATTCAGAAAGCGTCATACAAGTGGCTGCTTGACGAAGGTCTTAAAGAAGTATTTAAAGATGTTTCGGGCATTACCGATTATCAGGACAACCTTGTTCTCGATTTTATCGACTACACACTTGATGTTGATCACCCGAACTACAGCGTAATTGAGTGTAAGGTTCGTGATGCAACATATTCAGCTGCTCTCAGAGTAACCGCAAGACTTTTGAACAAGTCAACGGGTGAAATCAAAGAGAGCAATGTATTTATGGGCGATTTCCCGCTGATGACCGCAAGCGGCACATTCGTTATCAACGGTGCTGAGCGTGTTATCGTTTCACAGCTTGTAAGAAGCCCGGGCGTTACTATAAAATGGATCACGATAAAACCGGTAAGGAACTGTATTCAACAACAGTTTATCCCGAATCGTGGTGCATGGCTTGAGTATGAAACCGATGTAAACGATGTTTTTTTATGTTCGTATTGATAAGAACCGTAAGCTTCCCGTTACATCATTCATCAGAGCACTCGGTCTTGGCTCGGATGCCGAAATTCTCGACTAT
>ENA-OQCF01000149-OQCF01000149.1-human-gut-metagenome-genome-assembly--contig:-NODE-149-length-26284-cov-3.248805_pt1 | contig 26284 bp, 28 predicted proteins | sample MGYA00242756_ERZ504573 | MGnify/ENA primary metagenome ERZ504573 (study PRJEB26092, sample SAMD00036240) | human gut metagenome | host: Homo sapiens | study: EMG produced TPA metagenomics assembly of... | reverse complement strand
ATTATATAAGGTATATTGCGAGTTTCTTTTACACAAGCTACGAGGTTCTTTTATTCTACATACGAGTTTCTTTTATTCCTGCTACGAGTTTCTTTTATTCCTGCTACGAGTTTCTTTTACACAAAATCCTGCTTTTCGCTATCAAACAACCTCGTAATTGCCGTCAAAAAATCTCGCAGTTCGCATCAAACAATCTCGTAATTCACGTTAAATTTTTTGTTTCCTGCGCTTTTCGTCAAACAAACTCGTAGTTTTAAGCCAAACGGATAGGGTAGGTGAGTGGTCCCACCACTGGTTTTTTACGCCTTTTCAAATCAAAAAAACTCGTAGTTCATTCCGCTGCATCAACCATCCATATCTGGCCATCTGAACCATATTTTTTCAATGTATTGGTCAAACAAACTCGTAATTCTGGCTATGGGTGGTCATAAATCAACTTCAAGTCCTGCCATGTGCCGCCCGTCCATACCATCCTGGCTTTATTACAATCGGTATTTTTTGCGCTTTTTCACCGTAAAAGAAACTCGTAGTTCAGCTCTAAATGCTCTGCCCATCAATCGGCAGCAGGGGAGAGGGTCTGATTTTTTTGCAGTTTTCGGCGTAAAACAAACTCGTAATAGCTGCAGCAGCCAGCACCGGTCGGATTCAATCTTGTCGCATGTATCATCTATCAATTCATAAACCATTCATATTGGCCGTTTTCCCGGTTTCACATCCCATAAACCCATATACCAAAGAGTATACACCCCACATGCCGGCAATTCAACAAAAATCAATCCCGTCAACCAAATAACAACCGCGTACACATTCTTGGGTATAAATTTGTACAACCTGCCTTTGGAAATAACCAGAAAAGTCGTAAACGTAGACGGAACCGACTTGGCGAAACTTCGTTCGCGCGTAAATGGAACAGTAAATAAAAACTCTAAAACCGGGGTAAACGGTGTTGCACTTACCAAAAAAGGAACCTACAAAGCATATATTAGCTTTAAGCACAAACTCATTCACCTTGCTTCTTCACTGATCTAAAAGACGCAATCGCTGCCAGGAAAGAAGCCGAAGAAATTCTTTACAATAAATTTTTAGACGATAACGCCGGTTGGGAACAGCGCCTGGCAGACGCAATGGCTGAACACAAAAAGAACAAGAAATAACCATCAACTTCGCTAAAGCTTAATTTAGCGAAATATAGGGAACCCAATAAAAATCTTCAAAACCACCTTGACATATGACATAAAATGTCGTATCCTATAACCAAAGGAACGACATTAAACGTCATGCGGATAGGAGACTTTCTTATGGCTTTTGCTACAGAACAAGTTTTTGCAATGGGCGTTCTCTATAACCGACTAACCACAGCAGTCTATGGCGACGATGGTCCAAAAACAAATAGCTTCCAAAACGCCACCATGTATCCGTTTTTGGAAATTACCAAGCTGATTCTTCGTGTACGTTCTGAACACCGTATCTCTCCAGAGCTGGATCGCCTGATTACCCAAACATATTCAACCCTTACCGAGGAAGACGTTCAGAACGGATTTAACAGCATTCTTCCCATTGAGTTGCAAGGTGCCTTTGCTCTTGGTTATTATCATGGCCAGGCCGAAAAGTATTCGGACATCAAGCCATCGGTCTCAAAGCCATGCGTGCCCGCGCTAATATGACTGTCCAACAGGCAGCAGATAAACTCGGTATATCCGCCCGCCAATACCAACGCATTGAATCCGGCGAAAGCAAACCTACTGTTCAGGCAGCACAAACTCTTGCCTCGCTGTTTCAATGCTCTGTCAATGATTTATTTTAAGGGGTAATTTCATACTTCGTCGTTGTGCTCGGTGTTGAGATTCGTTTGAAGGGCAGAAAGACAGCGTTTACGCCCCACATGTCGTGGACAAGCCGTCTATAAACCACACATGATATCTCATGTTTGTAAGTCGTGCGGTATTACTTTCACCGGTGGCCTCGTGCATCTTTCTGCCTGGAATGTAGGGCGGAACGTGATAAGCAGGCCGTTAAAAAATGTCGGAACCTTGCCAAAAAAATAATACTACTCGTAAAATTAACTCTACCGATATCTGTCAGCATCTCCACACCAACCCCATCCGGCAAGCGCGAGGATCTTCCCGCCAAAGTTCTTTCTGTTTCTGAACTGTATTGATACTTCCAACCTGCTAAAAAATAGGGAGCACCCAAGGTTTCAAACCAAAGGTACTCCCTATTCCTGTTTGTATAATTCTTTACTGTTTTTACTCAAGCGTAAAATTTACTTGCCACTAGCTGGATGGCTGATAAAAGCTTTAATCCTCTACTTGTATTATATACCATGGGTGGCAAGCTGTCAACCTTAACGCTTAAATAAAAACTCCTGTATATCGTCAAATGCTCGCTGCATCTGCTCCACATTGTCGCCGTTCAGGTTGTGCCCCAGTTGTGCAAATTCTGCCCGCAGCAGCATGTTGATGCTTTCATCCAGGCTATTCAGGTGCTTCTTCACACCCTCCAACTGTTTGTCAAACGTGTCGCAGCGCCCTTCCACCGTTTTCAGCCGCCCTTCAAGCTTGTCTATCCGGGCATCCTGATCTTTGTTTGGTTTTTTCAAAAAGTTGTTGAACTTAACCACCACGGCAATCGCAGCCGAAATACTAACCAGCGCCCCACAAACTGAAAGCATCATCGTCAGTATGTCCTGCGCCGTAAATGTAAATACCGGGTTAGGCATCTGCGTTCACCTTCTCTCCGGCAGCAGCTTCACCCGCCTTCATCTGCTCGTAAGCCGCCTGGGCAATCGCACGCGCCTGCTCCTCTGTAATGGTAACGCCGGCCTGCTTGGCCACTTCCATAATTAGTTCTGCGGCGCGTCTGTTCTTTTCCTCGCCGGAAATATCGTTAAAATATTGCTTGATATATTTACAGGCGCTTAACCCCCACTGCATCAACAGCGGGTAGCCGCTCAACAGGTTCAGCGCTTTGTTTACTGTCTCCTGGGCGTTCGGCATCACATATTTGCCGACCATAAAAGCAACCACGCAAACCAGGCCCATCACAATATATACAATCCCCTGTTCCATACCTAACCTCCAATCTCTTCCGTGTCACTTGTCTCATCAATCGGCGTAAAAATTTCATCACCAGGGGGCGCATTGTCACCCTCTGTTTTTTCTTCTTCCGCTACTTTTTCCCTCACCTTAATCCAGGCGTTACACAAATTCTCTGCACTCATTGCCGCAAACAGCCCAATGTTAAAAGACGATTCCGGTAACTGTCCGGTCCTAAAACACAGGATCATGTAAACAATCGCGTAAACAATCGTTGCGCCCATCGTAAAAACAATAATCTTTTTGCTGAACCTCATCAGGCTCCAGTTTTCCTTCATAAAAATCACCTGCTTTGGCTGCACTCAGGTATGGCTCTTCACCGCTTTTTGGCTGATATAACCATAAACCGTTTTGAACCAGCCGTTCACGACCGTCTCATATCCAATGCAAACAGGCTTGCCGGTCTTGGCATTCGGGCTGCTGATCACCCCAATGGACTGGTACTGCATTCCGGCACCCTTGCGCACATTCCACTTGCCGTTGTTCAGGGTAATGGCTTTTGTCACAGTCTTTTTTACTGCTGGTTCAACCTTCGGCTCCTCAGCCGCTTCCTGCTTGTCCACCTGTACACTGTGCTGGTTTGCATTGGCCCACAAAATCACACCGCGGCTGGCCGGCTTAAAGTCATCATCCAGCCAGCACAGCGGGTTCTCACGCACACCTTTCCAACGCACCTCAAAATGCAAATGGGCACCAAAACAGTTGCCGGTCTGGCCGCTGTAGCCAATCACTTCGCCGGTTTTCACCTTCTGTCCAACCTTCACCGTGATAGAATTCAAATGAGCATACAACGTTTCCAGCTTGCCGCCTTTATACGCCGTATGCTCAATCTTCACCATATTGCCATAACTGTTGGTGTCGCCCTGCGTCACGCGCCCATTCCAATGGTAAACCACGCGCACCGTTCCATCTTCCGCCGCAAATACCGGTGTTCCCACCAAAGCGCGGAAGTCAATTGCCCTGTGCAGCGCCCCACTGTTATATTTCCATCCAGCCGTAATCACATGCTGCGCCAATGGCCACCCAAAACATACCTCTCCATTCTTCAGCCGCATCTTTATCCTCCTTATTTTGTCCTCTTCCACATATAAACCACCAGATAGGGCGGCATGTTGTTGTGAGCTTCCCCGGAACCGCCGGAGGCGACGGTTACGGTTTTGGATTCCCAGTTCGGAATACCCCAGCCGCCTGATTGTGTTTGAACATACGCATCCGCAGAGTTTCCGGTTTTGGAGCGTATTACGTTGCTTCCGTTGGTCACAGACAACGAATAATTCGGTAGCTCGCTTTGTGTAAGCTTATGTGTGGATTCACCCCCAGTACCACCTGCGGGATAACTACTAGAAGCGCCAAGCAAAAAGCGTCCAGAAATGCTTGCCCAGGTACCGCCAAACAAAGACGCTGGGCTTGTATTGCTTACGCTCATGTAAATGCTGCCAATCGGCCAGGCCGCAAGTTTTGCTTCCGCGATGGCCGCCTTCACCGCCGCCGGTGTTGCCGCAATACCACCATTGGTCGAACTCGTTGAACTGGTCGAATCACTCAATTTCACACCGCCCAAAGTCGAAGCATTACCTGTTGGCAGTGTGTACTTGGTGTCGGTTGTTGGCGGTGTGTATCCCAAAGCACTTGTCACGTTCGTCTTTGTCAAACTAATCGTGCCGGAATTCACCGTAATGTTGCTACCTACTTTTAATACTCCAAGAACGCTGGTAGAGCCAGTGGCAACACTAATAGTACCATTTCTTACTGATCTGGAAATATTCGATCCAAGTTTCACCACACCAAAAGTATCAAAGTCTGCCTCAGATAAATAAATAGCACCTGTTATATCCCTATTGATATGATCGCCAATTTTTACGCCACCCAATGTATCAGAAGAAGCCATAGGTAACGTATAAGTCGATCCACTACTTGCAGGTGTCATATAAATCTGGTTTGCATTCAAAGTGCCTGCACTTTTGGCATGGTCATACTGGCTCTGTGTTAGACAATTGATTACTAAACTGTCTAACTTTGTATTTGTCGCCATATTGTATACTTCTCACCTCATTTCACAAATACTCGGATGTGGTTTTCATCCAGCCGTTCCATCACACGGTATCCGGTTTCTGCTTTAGTTCCAATGCCACTATCATTGGCAGCGCAAAATCCGTTTACTTTGCAGGTGCCGTCGTCCACCACAACCAGCTTCCCCCATCAGGCCAACAGCATCCCATTCCTTGCGCTGTCCGCGGGCAATATACTGTTTGTCATTATCATAGTTCGGGTTCAACACCAGGCCGTTCTCCGTGGTACTGTCATGCTTCAGTGCTCCAAAAATGTCACGCTCGTACATATCAGCCCACTGATCCTCAGCAGTATCGCCCAGCACAGTCGGGTTGCCGGATACAATACCCAAAATGTAAGTATCTTTGCTATTTGCCAGTCGAATGTATTTCCCATCCAGCGTCACAAACATGCCACGTCGATCTTCTCCATCAGGGTTCCCGTCCTGCCACTCAAACATTTCCGCATAGTCAGCGCCGGAAGAAGAATAGGTGCCGCCCGATGCAGTACCATCTGTATTGATTCGGAAAGCATTAGAAGTAGCGCTGGAAGTGCCGTTGCCAATCAAAAACACGATGTCCTTTTTTGGATAATCACCGTCAGGTGTGGAATTACAATATTTTCCACATACAATACCATCCAAAATAGAGCTTGTTGGAATGCTAATAGATGAAGAACTTTTTTTGTATGTATTTATTTTGTTGTTGGTTCCAACTACAAGTCCATTAGTAACACCATAATAATACTGATATGTTGCACCAGAACCTACTCCCGATTGATGCGTAGACATTATTATATCGTTACTGTTACCAATATTTAGTGAATTTGAACCAGATGTCAACAGTGCATTAGTTACGTTAGCTTTCGTCAAACTGATAGTACCAGAGCTTACTGTGATATTGTTTCCGATTTTTACACCGCCAAGGGTTGAATTGGTAGCACTTGGCAATGTATATTTCGTATCTGTAATCGGTGGCGTATATCCCAAAGCACTGGTTACATTTGCTTTTGTCAAACTGATCGTACCGCTGTTCACTGTAATGTTATTGCCAATCTTTACACCACCCAAGGTAGAACTTGTTGCGTCGGCAGTGTATAACTCGTACTGCTCGCCGGTGTCATATAAATCTGGTTCGCATTCAGTGTGCCGTTGTTTTTTGCCGTATCATACTGGCTTTGTGTCAGGTAGTTAATTACCAAACTGTCCAGCTTTGTATCAGTGGCCATAATCATATACCTCTCGTTGCAATCGCGTTGATTGCGGATAATCCGCTCGGCAGTCCAGTCAATTTTCCGTTGCTGATGCTTAGGCTCAGATTGGTGCTGCTTGGGCCGCCGTACATGGCGCTCTTGTGGTACTTGTCACCCTCAAACGCGATCAGGCTCGTACTCTGCCCGCCCCAGCCGCTGGAACTGGTCATGGTGCCGTAGCCCCAAATCTTGATTACTCCGTCAGTGCGCTTAAAACTCACGCTGGGGTTGGTGTCCGTAATAGCATAAGCCTCCACATTGTTATTGCCACTGCCGCCGGAACTCCCGCCGCCGGCATAAGTTCCTGTCACACCAAAAATGCTCACACCACTCTTGATGTTTCCGGCCACAAGGTTTGCATCACCTTTAATGGTTTGAGCACCACTTAAATACTGGCTTGCGGCAATCGTCTGGTTACTGGTCGATGGTGTATAAGTCGCAGCGGCTTTCTTGGTCACACCACTGCCCACATATGTAGTCGAAATAGCATTTACAGTCACCTGGCTCAATCCGCCGTATCCGCTGTCAGGTTTTACAGTCTGTGTTCTTTCACTTGGCGATACAGTTTTGCTTTGTAAACTCACACTTCCGCTTCCACCACTGCTGCTGCCCGTGTAAGTACCAGAAACTCCAAAAATACTCACACCGTTTCTAATGTTACCGGCGGTCAAATTGCTATCACCCTTAATCGTCTGGGTACCATTCAAATACTGGCCGGATGCAATACTCTGGTCACTGGTACCGGCGTATAAGTCGCAGCACTCTTTTTTCGTCACGCCGCTTCCCACATAAGTTCTTGATACTGCATTTACTGTAACCTGGCTCAAACCGTCATAGCCATTGTCGGCCTTGATCGTCTGTGCGCTCTCACTGGGGCTAACCGTCTTGCTCTGCAAACTCGTCCCACTGGCACCACCAGTCACAAAACCTCCCTGCATATCCACCTGCGTACTTCCTAAATAAACTCCCATATAAAAATCACCACCTGCTAATTGTCACACTTGTTGCGCCAACACTGGCTGCCGTAATGCTGATAGATTTTGCACTGCTGCCATCCATGCACCTGGCTTGTCCCGTTCAGGTTAATCGTCAAAGCTGCATTCACCTTGTTGGCGCTCGTTGCGGCACCGCCTGCGCTGCTGGACCCAGCATAATTGTGGGTGTGGCCGCTTGCCGCCTTACCATCAATCAAACCTTTCAATACCTTGCCCTGGTTTGCGCTCAAGCTATCTGTGGTCGAAGCCGAAGTTAAGTTGTCCTGGATTCCTCGCCATGTATTTGCCGGCACAGCCCAGGTCCCGTCTCCACGCAAGTAATATGCCTGTTGGCCTTTGGCCGGTGCCGGAACAAGTCCTGTACTTCCCGTCGCATCAGCGGTCGCTTTCGCAAACACGCCATAGGTTGTATTCGTATCCGGGGGTACAGCCCAGGTTCCATCACTGCGTAGGTAACGGTTCGCATTGCCCGCCACCGGCGCAATCACCAAGCCGGTACTGCCCGCTGCACTCGTGGTCGCCCCTTTGAACGTCCCGTAAGTCGTATTAGTGTCCTGCGTTGTCAGGTTTCCTGTCGTACCGTCATCCTTTGTCCATGTCAGGGTCGTACCGCTTACACTCAGGCTCTTGATAACAGAATGATTGTGTGCACTGGGCACAAAAGTACTGGGCTTGTTGGTTATACTGTCCCATGTATGTGTATGTCCGGCCGTAGCATAATCACCAGTATTCTTGGTTACAATCGTACCAAATGCACCACGGTTGCAATATGCCAAATTAGAAGCACTGCCAGAGTACGCGCCATTCCAATATGCAATAAATGTCATGTCTGGCACATACTGCGCATCTGTGGCCACATCTTTCCATCCGCTTGCCCCCTGTGCCGTCAGTCCGCGAATATTCTTCCCGGCAGCCGCTCCAAGGTCTGTAATCTGGCTTCGCGTGTGGGTGTGGGAACTAGGGGCAAAAGTAGAAGGCTTACCTGTAACGTTTCCCCATGCTACATTACCATCCAGATTTCCTTTGAATTTTGTGGCAAAAATCGTTCCGCTGGAAGGCTGAACATATAAATTCGTGCAAGAAAAAACACCATCCGTTACTGTGGATGGTGTAAATCCTACTGTTGCACTGTTACTCGCGCCCCATATCAGGCTGCGGTAATTGGTATAATCACTGTCTTTTACTGCGCTCTGGGTTACTTTTGTATCAGTATTATTATCCTGTGTTGTAATAGTTCCAGTTGTGCCATCACCTTTTGTATAAGTCACTGTTCGGCCATTTACCGAAAGTCCGCGTATATAGCTGGTAATAGCCTGTCCTTTGGTATCATTTGTGGCAGTAGTTGCACTTGCCGCACTGGTTGCACTACCGGCACTTGCAGCATACTTTACGCTTTTAGCACTGTCAGCGGTGTTATCCACACTGCCAAGCCCAACATCGCTCTTTGTCAATACACGGAAGGCGGCTTTGCCATCAGCCGCCGCAGGTGCTGCCAAAACAGTTCCTTTTGTCCGGCTAATCGTCGAATCATAATACTGGCTGTGTGTGTGGCTGGCCGGGGCCTTCCCGTCAACAAGACCTTTTAATACTTTACCCTGTGCAGCACTCAGGCTCTGGTCAGTAGCATCACTTGTCAAATTATTCTGTATACCACGCCATGTATTCGTGTCGGTAAACACAGCACTCGCCGGCACACTCTTACCCAGTGTATAAGTAGTCGCCACAGGTTTGCCATCACTAAAATAAACCGGCTGTGTCGCACTGCCTGCACTGCTTGTCAACTTTGTGGCGGTGTCTGCATTGCCGGTCAACTTGCCAATGAAACTCGGAGCTGTCACAGAATCGCTCACATACAATTTGGACAGCAAGCGGGACACTCCGTTTACAGTAAGGTTGCCTAACTGAGCCATCCTATCATCTCCTTTTTACATCTCTATAAAGTTATCCATTACGATTGAATCATCAATGAGTTTACCAGCACTTGTTGAGCCATCAACGTAATTATCGGCAGGCACAACCCGGATATTAGAATATGTAATCGTGCCTTTTCCATTGGAATAATTCGTCCGGCAGCCAAGCTGTAACCCGGTACAGTCGTTGGTTATGCTGAACGTAGCAACATATCGCTTGCTCCCGCTGTCAGCGCTTAACACAAGATCTTTGAATCCTTTTAGATTGTTGATCGCGTTACACATTGGGTTGCTATAATCCCAACTCCAGCTGGTTCCGTCATAACAAGAACCTTGACTGACAATAGCAAAATTGTCCGTCACATCTGTTTTGAAGCCACTCCAGATAACGGTCATATCAATTACATAGCTTTTACCTTTTACAAATCCGGTAATTTTATTACCCATTGTGGAATTGTTTGTTGCGGCGACAGGCGTGTAACTTTCTCTGGTAAACGTGTTCAGCATAGCGCCGTTTGTCTCTACAAAACTCCCCGCATTCACAACCCCACTTTTATGTACTCCCACACTCATGTTTCAATCAGCTCTCCCTTCGTCATCATCGTTCCGGTGCTTGTAATCGAAACCGGTGTGTTGTATAGCTCTGCAATGTCCGCGTCCGATAGAGCAGTAGCATAAATGCGGAAGTCGGAAAGCTTGCCATGGAAATTTGTATTCCAATCACTTCCCGCATAACTGTCACCCAATGTAAATGTGTCTGCAGGCATTATTGCTTTATCTGCATAGGTAGCGCTGCAATTTTTCTTGCCATCCAAATACCAGGTCGCTACACCTTCTTTATATACATAAGTGAACAAATGCCAGGTATTTACTGCAATATTACTTCCGCCTCTCACATAATTCGGGCTAACGCTTCCACGGTATCCCCACTGCGCACAGCCTTCGGTATTAACTGCCAGCCACAAACCGGAGCCACCATAACCGTTACTGTTCAACCAAGTAGAATATGCGCCGCCTTCAATTTGGTTCAGCCAAACACTAATCGTGAGGTTGCTCGCAGTCTGCCCGCCAAACGGCATTTTCCCAGTAATATAATTTTTATAGGGGAACTCATAGCACTTATCATACATCGGGCTGTTTCCAGCCAGCACAGGTGCAGTTGCCGCTGTAACACTGCCATGGTTTCCCATTCCGCTTGTATCATACACCGTGTTATCCGCCCAGCTGCCATTGCTTCCACTTGCCGCTGTACTGCACTCACTTACACAAACGTCTTTCAAGTCAAAATCGCATGTATAAACTTTGTCTTTAGTTGCAAGACTTTCAGAATAGAATTCAACCAGCGGTTTCGTATCATACTCTGTGCCGGATCTTGTGTACTTTGCGTCCAGCTTGATCTGGATGTGGTATTCATGCCACTGGTTGTCCGCCACCGTGATCGTCTTCGTGCTCGTAGCCCAGTCATTGCTGATGTGTGCCGCTCTAAAGCTAATGTTAAAGTTCTTGCTGTGGCACCGCACCTTGCAACTGTAATCATATGTCTTGCCCGCAGTAAAACTAAAAGTAGGGAAGTAAAAATTAGGCCAGGTATTATTGCCGGTTCCTGTATAACTAAGCTTGTAATTATACCGCGTTCATTTGCCAGCTTGGCCACAGTATAGCCACTACCGCTCGGCTTCCCCTCAAAATTATCTCCACTATATTTGTTAATACTCCCTGTTGCATACGGGTCATTCAGCGGATAGTGGCAGCACAGCCCCTGCGCAATCTCATGAATTTCTTTAGGGCTGAGGCGTTATCGTAAATTCTAAAATCACATACGTTGCCATTATAATAATAAATATCACCGCCAGAATAATGAAAACATCCAATTCCTAATCCAATACTATCTGCGAATGTCGGGGCAATCCCGTTGAATGTGGCATTTATTTGTCTCGTTCCATTTACATAAATTGATATATTTGTTCCGTTTTTCACAAAAGCAATATGTGTCCACTGTCCACCAGTTACAGTAAAATCCCAAGATGATGAGCCAAACCGTGCTGAACATTGTGATGTGGATAAACATTGCAATCCATATCCAAATGTAGAATAATCAACACGCCCAACACTGAAAATATATTCAGCATTTCCACTTCCTCTTGCGGTATTCACCCAGCAAGCCCAGCTAAAATTATCTTGGTAATCAAAATCGTGCATATTTTCAGTCTTTAGTATTTTATTCCCAGCAAACGTGGCGCATTTCCCCAGATTACCATTTCCCCAGCTGGTAGGGCCACCGCTCATAACCGCTCCACTTAACCCTTGCTGTCGTGTGTCTCCATTCAGCGGTAGCCAAATTTGCAGTGCCATAACCACCGCCTCCTTTAACTAAAAACAAAATCTACGCACTTATTCGTGCTGTCAAACATCAATGTGCAGCCATCGCCGATCATGACCTCATTGGCGCTCATGCGCCCGGCAACACCAACACCACCACTTACCTTCACAGCACCGGTACTTTTATTCGTAGACGCAGTTGTATTTGTAAACGCAGTCACACCCGTCACAGTTCCGCCCGCAGTAGGAAGGTATGGATGACTGTGCGTATCAGCTTTGGTTTTCAGCTTCGCGTCAATCTCGCTCTCTGTATAGTACCGATCATCATGCGTATGCCCGCTTGCAGCATAACTACCTTTCGGCTGGTATACAGGATCTGCCTTTCCTTTGATGTATGTCCATACCGTTGAAAATTTCAAACGACCAAATGTATTTTCACCGCTCGTATCCTGCCGTATAAAATAAGTATTATCTGTAGGTGCAGCACTCCACGATGTAGTCAACTTGGCAAGCAAACCATTAGCACCTGTTTCTGTATTGTCAACTTTGTCATTATGCGTATGGTTCTTAGCAGCAAAAACATCCTTCAGTCCTGTAAAAAATCTCTGTAATTTACTTTTCGTCACAAAGCTCATTTGTATCCCCCCTTTTCAGGTTTACTCAAATCAGCTTGCAAGAATGGCATCGATTTCCTCGTTGGTGATCTCATCAATGACCGTCTTGGTGTCACCGATTTTTTCCAGTGCGCCGCTGATCAGCATATACTCGTCATACAGGTTGCTGCCATCCGGCGCAGCCTTCTTAATCATGTAAATAACATTGTCCTTGGCATCCTTAGCAGCAGGCAGTGTCTCCACAATGCTCTTTCTGATGTGCCCAGCCGCAGAAATTTGCTGGCCGACATAGGTCATTGTGGCATAGGTATTTGCAGCGCCAAAGCCATCCAGTTTCTTCTTGTCGGTGGCGCTCATCAGACCATGGGTGCTCTGAGTAGCATCATTGTAGGTGGTGTTGGTGCTGGGGATGCCCAATGCCGTAATATCGCCCTTGGCAACCGCAGTCACAGTGCTCACATGTCCAGTCGCATCCACAGTAATTTTGTACAGGCCGCTGTCATGTGCGGTATAGCTGGGGTGTACATATTTGTTTGCACCGTCCGCAACACCGTCCAGCTTCTTCTTATCGGCGGCACTCATCAGGCCGGCGCTCGTGGTGCTTGCAGCTCCATAGGTAGTGTTCGGCGGGGTCGTCCAAGCACCGGTCGAATCCAGCCAACGCTGCGCACCCTTCGTCGGGCTGGGTACCAACCCGCTCTTGCCATCCGCATCAGCCGTTGCGCCGCTCATCACACTGTAGGTGGTATCCTTTTCGTTTACCCACTTAGCGGTGCCATTCGCGCTCCAACCCAAAATCTGGTTGGCACTGCCGCCTGCAGGGATATGCTTATTCCCGCTGGTTGTCGGGTGAGTGTAATTCTTTAGCCCGGCCAGCTTATCCTTCTCAGCAGTGGTATAGTCGTTGGTCGAAAGTCCCTTGCCATCCACCTTATCGACCTTCATGTTAAGCTTTTCTTTCAGCAAAAGCACCAAATGGCTCAAACCATCTTTAGTAAGAAATTTCACCATTTTGTCTCCTCCTCATCAGCTATTCAAAATCTCGTCGATCTCTGTGTTTGAAATTTCAGTAATCTGTTGATTCAGGCAGTCCAATCGCCGCCCTCATACAGCCACACCTCCGCCAGACCTCAGGGCATAAAATTTTGCCATTTATAGGTGCAAGCGGAAGTTCCGCCACAATCTCGATGTCGCGCCCGGTCTGCACACGGGTCTTGCCAAAGTCGCGGTACATATTGCCCGTGTCTTTGCAGATAATCAGCTGTCCCTCCACGACAGGAGTTTTATCCAGCTGCGATTGCTGTATTTCGCATAAAGAAAGTTTCGACATTATAAAACTCCTTTTTGTAACAATAAAAAAAAAACCGCCTACCTGCGTACAGATAAGCGGTTTCGATTCAGTATTTAATTTGACAAATTTTGCATTGACAGTATAATAATAGCAGAACTAAGGCACTAACGTTTATTCCTTTTTGCCATATCTTCCTCATAGACGTAATAGGCGGTCAAGCCTCCCATCTGCCGCAAGGCATTGAGGAGCGCCCCTACTTTGCCTTCCGGTAAATTCATTTTTTGCCAGGAGGTGATGCTTATGCCGGGTCTATCCTTTGTTGATACCATCGTCATTATTGGCGTTGTGTTCACCGGGGTACAAACTGTCGTAGCAGTTATCACGTTTTTTCGTGGTAATAAAAAGTAAAACCGCCCTGTCGCCCACAGAACGGTTTTTTGTTATGATGGTTTAACTGTCATACATAAACTATAAACTGAAGTAGACCGTCTATGTCGGTGCCTTAGTTCTACTATTATTATATATATAACATCGTTGTTTGTCAATACAATATAAAACCTTCGCTGCACAGTGCATGTTCTCCCACTCGCAAAACACTGGCCCTGCAGCGAAGGCTATTTTTTATGTCAACTTAAAATAACTAACCGCTTGGCTATCTCAGCCAATGGTCTTCCAGGTAATAGCACCCTCAACAACCTTCACGCGGGTATCCATGGCAGTGTTCAGGCCGTCAGCATACTGGCTTGGCGGCAGTCACGGGCAGCATCAGCTTGGTGGTTGCGTCAGCAGCGGCAGCAGCAATGGCCTCGCTCTTGGCGGCAGCCAGCTGTTCAGTACTCACCTTAGCATCCCAGGTGGCCTTCTGTTCCTTGGTCACATGGATGTCGGCATTCGCAGCGTGCGTATCCAGGGCGGTCTGCACAGCTTGATCTTTTTGTCAACTTCGGCCTTGGTATAAGCATCGGGCACAGCAACATACAGGCCGTCTTCCTCCAGGGTAATGGAGTTGTCAGCTTGGCGCTCACCTTCACCTTCACGCTGATCTTATTGTCAGCAGAAACAGTAACCTCGGCGGTGGAAGTTGCCAGACCGGTGTAAACATCAATCAGGCTGCCAACCGGGATTTTGATCACATCGCCGCTGGTAATGGTCAGCTCAATGTTTTTGTCCTTGGCATTATAAGTACCGCTGGTCACAACCAGATCCTTGCCCAGCGCAATGGTCAGTTCGTCGCCGCCAAATACCGGCAGCTTGATGGTGCGGGTGCTTGCGTCATAAGTCGGTGCATGCACAACGCCAGTCAGGGTGGTAGCAACGGGGTCGCCGCCCTTGGCAACACTCAGCACGCCCTCATTGTAGGTAACATCGGTAACAAACTTGCCCTTGCATTCTCAACGGCTTCAATCTTGGCGTTGACGTAATCGGCAACAGCCTTGGTGGTCGGTACATTGTCATCGCTGGCGTTGGCAGCCGGGATCTCAGTTACGGTGGCCTTGTTCAGCTGGATATAGCTGGTACCATTGAACACATGCAGGGTAAAGTCGCTGGTGCGCACATAAACAACGCCCTGCACCTGGCCGGAACCAGGCAGGGTACTCACCAGCTTGCAGCTCTTGGTGTATTCAACTGTACCTTAAAAATCTGCAAAGTGTCAGTCAAAAAATACAGGGTGTCGTTGTCCTTTGCCTCCAGGCTTCAAAGTTAGCTTTGGTGCCATAATTAAATTTTACTTCTGCCATAATTATCTCTCCTTAAATTTCATGTTGTTTTTGTCGGTTAAAATTCCTGCCAAACAAATCCAGTGCTTGCAGTGCTGAACGGTTCAACAGCAAACTTCCCGGTGTCTAACAGCTGTACAATCCACGGCTCATACTTGCCCTCGGTGTTTTTAATCATTACGGTCTGCCCGGCATAAGTGTCGCTGCTGTTGTTCAGCTGCTCGTTGGCTTGCCCGTTGCTGTCAAAAACACGGGTACGGGGGCGGATCGCCTGCTTGCTCTTATCGTCACGGATGTAATAAAACTCCGATGTATCCTTGGTAATAACCAGGTCCTTCTCGTCAATAATTCCATTCGTAATCGCTGTATCCAGGTTTTCTGCGTTACCATAGCCCAACTTGCTTGTGGTTGCCATTCTCCCAACTCCTTTCTCCATTTGTCGCTATATAGAAAAAATGCAGGCGGCCAAGCCTTAAAACTCAACCACCCGCATATTTCCATCAGTTGTACCATCACCGCCGCTGCCGGAACCGCCGCTGCTCTTGATCTCTACCGCATTGCCAATCGGGTTTCCGTTGGCGGTCAGCTGCAGCATGTCATTCTTGTAGCTCAGATTGTCGGCCTTGCTATTCATCATGGTGTTGCTCTTATCAATCATGGCCTTCAGCATGGCCTGCATCGCAATAATCCGCTGGTCCAAAGCATTCAGTGCTTCGTCCGGGATTGTGGCCGCCCAGTCGTAAACATCAACAATTTTAATTTCGCCCGGTCCAACCTTGCGGATGTACTGGGTGGTCCTGCCTTCGGCATCCATCTCAATGTTGCCAAAGGTCAGCTGGAACTCAATCACACCGGCCTCACTGGTCAGCGCTGTGTCAAAGGGCAGCTTATATTCCAGCTTGTTTTTATACAGCTCGTCACTCAGCGTCAAAAACTCGGTGCGGTATTTCTTGCTCACTGGCAACCGGTATTCCAGCATCACCACATAGTCGCGCATGTCTTTGCCCTTATATTCCGGGTCAGCCAAAAAATGCAGGGTGTCTACCAGTTTGCTCTGCTGCATCACGCGCTCCACCACACTGGCGGTCAGGGTATTGTCCTCGTTAATCAGGATCGTGTACATTGCTCGTCTCCTTTCCGCTCACAATGTAGTCAAACTCATTGCGGCTGATTTTGCCCTTGTGCCACAGCGCATTTAGGGTCGCTTCTTTTAACCGGCGATCCAAATACAACCGCCGCAAACTCTCCACAAAGTCACTCATAGCACACCTCCTTCAATCAGGCTCAGGGTATAAGCATCAATAATAGCCTCAGGGGTTTTGGCCCCCAAGGCTTTCAGCTTGTCATATTCGTAAACACTGATCTTTTCCAACTGCACGGTATCGTATCCTCCGCCGGAATGTTATAGTATCCGTCCACATGCCAGATGTAGCGCCCATCACTGCTCACAATTCCTTCGGCATCATCTGCCGTGCAGTTCACCATAATCCCGTGTTTCGCCTGGTATTTCACAAAACTCAGGTGGTCAAGGGTGTCAATCACCTGGCCGTTATACATCACCTTGTAATACATTTCGTCCCTCAACCTCCTTTACACGCTGAACATCACGCGTACGCCATGCTGCTCATTCGGGGTAACATAGCTGTAAATCTGGCCGTCTGCCGCAACCTGCAAAAAGTAATCTGCATACTGAACATTCGGGCTGCGTGTCCAATAAGTGGTGGCCGCGCCATCATCGTCGTAGCAGATTCGGCTCTGATTATCCGTCATGTAACTGATCGTTGTACCTTCATAAATATACGGCTCACTGTTCATGCTGGGGTTCAGCTCATATGCAGCCGGTATAAAGAAGTAACAATCCGCCGTCACAATTTCCTTGGATGTTCCGCCCGCACTGGATGTCACTTTTACCTGCTGGATCAACTGCTGCCATCCAATCGGCAAGGCATTCGGCAGCCGCTTGTCCAGGTAGGTGCGCAGCGTTGCTGCGGGCCAACCGCCATTGTTGTAATAGTTACTGGTAATCGGCATCTTGCGTGCCAGCGTATTTTTCGCCAAAAACGTCATTGCGCAGCGCTTGTTTGTGTTATCGCTTAAATAAAACTGCTTAAATCCGCACATCTCATATTCGCGGGTTTCATGCGGCCATGCAGCCAGCTTCCGGCAGGCGTTGTCGCCCAGGTCTGCATACCAAACTTTCGCCCAGTACACATCACCCTTGGCAAACCGTTCATATTCCCCGTCATCTGCCTTGGCGCAACCAAACACCAGCGTTGCATTGGTCTGTGTAATTCGTCCACGGTTAATCTCGGTGTAAACAATGTCATCACCGTAAATGTTAGCCGTATACACATGCAGGTTGTTTTCGCCCTTCTTGTGGCGCATTACCACCATGTCACGGGTTCCAACTGTGGCAGCTGTTGCGCTTTCGGTGCCCCAACTGATCTTGGCTCCATTATTGTTCCAAATGCGGATACCGTTCATGCCGTTGGTTTCAAAACACTGCATCAGCACAGCATTGGCCGTATCGGTTGTGGTCATCCGGTAATCTACCGCCAGCACCCAGTCCCGGTCTTCCTTCAATAGCTGCACACCGGTATCCATATAGTTAGTGCCATCAAAGGTCTTTTTCTCGTTGATCAAAACCTTCTCTTCAATGTCAGAGTAGCTAAAGTCGTTGCCCATCGTAATGGTCACAGCGTCCTTGGGGCTGACCACCTTATTCTCCACGCCAACCTTTTTCATTGCATAAATCTCAACCGGGCGCAAACTGCCAATCTCTTTGCCGTCAAAATAACCAGAGGTATATTCGCAGCTGTCATATATCGCATTGATGTCCTTGTCTCCGTTCACATATCCGCCCTTGTCCCAATGGTCAAACAGGTAGAACTTATAGGCACCTTCCTCTGCCGTGTAGGTCGGGGTATCGCCTTCGTACAACACCATGCTGCCATAGGGGGCAACTGTTTTCTGCTTCTCCGCACCATTGTTCAGGTAGCGCACGGTATACTTCCGCACACTCTCGGTATATTTGGCCGTTATGGTCTGGTTGGTAAATACCGTAACAAACTCTGTGTCCCATCCAGCATAGGTAAAATCAGTGCTCACCGTGCTCTTCTTGGTTGGCTTCGGGATCGGCTTCTCCGCACGGGTCACAGGGTCAACAGCCTTACCACCCTTGTCAATGTACTGCACATCCAAAACTGTGTGCTCGTCATCATCATTCACAAAGGTCCAGGTAAACTGTTCCACCAGCGTGTTGTAGCTGATCTTCAAATCCGGCCACTGTGCATTAAACTCTGCCAGCTTCTTTTCACGCATAATGGGTACATGCACCTTGCCCTCCAGTACAGAGTGCTCGGTGTTATAGCCGTTCTCATCCAGGCCGGTCATCGTGTACAGCCGGTCAAGCAGTGCTGTATCCTCGCATTCCCAATCAAGGCCAGTCAGGCGCACACGGTTCAAACCTGTGCATTTTTCCAACATAGCTTTCAGGTCAATGGTCGGGCAGCTTTCCACAACCAGTGTGGTCAGGTTCTCATAGCCGTCAATCTTCAAATCGGTCAGGTGGTTCAGGCTCTGTGCCGTCAGGCTTGCAATCGCAGGCAGTTCAGCCTTTTCAATCTTGCCGCCCTTGGCAAACGCCACACCGGTAATACCGCTGCCGCCGGCATAAAAATCGGTCAGGTTTACACATCCCGCCAAGCTGATGGATTTCTTCAGGTTTGGCACATTCTGCAAATTCAGGTGCTCCAGCAGCGTATTGTTGCCAACCGCAAAGTCGGTCAGGTTTGTGTTGCGGTAGCCTTCGGTGCCGTTGCCAACCTGCAAGTCGGTCAATTTCACACCATGGCTAAAATCAACATACCCAGGGTAAAACCCGCTAATGTCGCCAATGCTCTGCATCAGGCTGGCATTGTAAACATAAACCTCGGTATCGTTCATGGCTGCAATCGGGCACTCAATTGTATAGGTCTGGCCGCGTTTGCCGCGCATTTTTACCGGGTTGGAGCCATACAAAACACTTACATAGGTATCTGCATACGGGCGGATATGGAACGTGCCATCCGGCTGCACACCTGTCCAGTTGGTCGGGGTATAGCCGCGGATCGTCATATCATCAGCCGTGCAGGTCGTACCGCTGTACTTGCTCGCAATATACTTTTCCTGGTACTTCTGGTACTGGCGGCGCTGGTGGCGCTTGTTGCCGTGCATCATCGGCAGGTAACTGGTTGTTCCATTGTCTTCATAGGTGCGGAAATATTTGCGCCGCATGTCCATAATCCAAAGCTTTTCGGGCTTCACATCCTGGTACGCCTCAATCTTGCGCAAAATACGGTTTGCACTCCAGGCCAAAGCGCTCTCACGGTTCAGGTACATCTTCTGCAAGTCGTCCGCAAAAAGATCTCGTACCTTGCACCACAGCTTGCTGTCTGCCGCGTTAAACACGCTCTTGGTGCCAATGGTGTCGGTATCCTCATAGCCGTAAGTCAGTGTCAATCCGCCCTCGTTGTCGTTACCCTGGCAGGTATCATTATCATAATCCATGCAAAAATCCCAATGGATCAGATCTTCTGTGTGGGGGAACACATTCTTGGCGCGGTTATCCACCATTGTGTGGCGCTCAGTGAACAGATAAAAGAACAGCACACTGTCCTTGATAAAGTGGTCCTCAAAGTGGGCCTTAAACTCTGCATCATCTGCATTTACTACCCAGGTCAGCAAGCTCTGCCAGGCATTCTTTGCCGCCTGTGTTTCTTCCTCGGTGCAGTTTTTGCTAATATAGCGGAACTCAAAGCTGTGGTCGCCGTCCCAGGTTTCCTGGCTCAGATCATCACTCAAAAAGCGGGTCTGGGCATCGGTGTTGTTATCAATCTCAACAATAACTTCCTTGTGGTTTTCGGGGTTCATGCCCTGGGTGTCATTGTTCTTCTTGCTGTTGCCAATATCACCGCAGGCGTAAAAATGCCACTGGCCGTCCTTAAACACCGTTGCGTTCTCCACGTCCGTCTCCTGGATAAACACCACGCACGGGTAAAACGCCATCGTGTCGCGCACCTTCGGGTTATCTTTCTTTGCCTGGCGGGTATACGGGTTAAACGTGTTGTAATCATCTGCAATGCAGGCGTTATTTGCGTTTTCAGAGCTTGCAATATTTACCTTGATATTAAAATATTTCTCCGGGATACTGTTCTCGGTCAAGGTATAGGTGCTGCCGGTGCTGTCGTCGCCAAACGTAAATCCGCCGGAACAGTTAATATCAATGTTTCGGCCGCTCTCGCCATACGCATTGGAGCTGGTGCCCTGGCCTTTATGGCTGCCGGTCGCGGTCCAGTTATCCTCCACAGCGCGTCCGTTCTTGTAAATCTGCTGGATGGTGGTATTAAAAACCTCATTCTTTTTGCCGGTCGTAAAGGTCGGGGCGCTGATCTTGATAATGCGCAGGTCCGGGCACTTCTCGGCCAAAAGATCAGCATCCAGTTCGCCGCTCACGTTGGTAATATCGTTGCGGTTATAGCGTTCAATCATCAGTTCAGCGTTCTTGGCATCCGCAATAAAGTTGTCCAGGATCTCATCGTCCGTCAGCTCCATGCCGTAGGTCTTCATGCGGTATACCTGCACATCACAGTCCGCAGAGCCAATCGTAATACCAACCGGGCTTGCCTGTGTAAAGTTGTCGCTTGCATCGTACAGTTCCACCTTACAGGGGATACCGTCGCACCATAGCACCATCTCTTTATACTTGCTGTCCGGCAAAATGTTGAACTCAAACTCCAAAAAGTCATCTTCGCAAATCGGCAGCTCAATGTGGTTCTGCTGACTGGTTAGGGTAATCTTCTGTGCCTGTACCGTCAAACCAACGTTGCCATTTGCGCAGGTTAGTGCCGTAGCATCGTAGTCTCGCACATTGGTGGTCTTAAACACCAGCTTAAAGTTCTTACCCTTCTTTTTGGCATCGTCCGCAAACAGCTTATAATCCAGCGTGGCGGTAGTTCCGGCTTTCACGCAAAAGTAAGTATCGCCGTCCTCATCAATCTGGTAGCCGCCATTGCTCCAGTCAAAGTTGTCGCTTACCGTCATCGCGGTATTGCCATCGGTCCACAGGCGGTTTTCGTCCGCATTGGTTCGGCCAGCCGGGTTAAAGTCAAACATCAGGTTGGTTTTCACCGGCTCAATGTTAATACCCAGCTCGGTAATTTTTACATTGATGGTCTTTACCGTCTCGCCGCAGGTAATGGTTAACACATGGCTACCAATCTCGCTGCTCTTGTACGTCCAGGTTTGTTTGGTGCGTCCTACCGTCAGCTTGCTGGCAACAACGCCATCCACAGCCAGGGTCACATTGGTGTTACTGCTGGCCGGGTCGTACACGGTATAACTAATCGCAACATTGCTGTACTGCTTGGCACTGTAATCCAGCACGGCGCAACTGATAATCGGGGTATTATTGCCCTCTTCCACCCACATAATATCGTGGCGCAGGGTGTTGCTTGTCACCTGTTTGCCATTGATCTCCGCCGTCATGCTCACTTCCAGCAGGTGGCTGCCGTGCTTCTGGGTGGGCAAATTGTAGGTCATCTGGCGGCCTGTCACTGCAGTGCTTGTTCCGCCAATCGCCTTGCCATCCAACTTAAAGCTGATGTTTTTGGCAATATTACCATACGGAGTAAACCGGTAAGTTACTTCGCCGGAATAAAAAAGAGAGTCATCAAAAATGCTCTCCAAATAAAACTCAACAACATTAACTGACCAGTTCTTGCTGCCCACACTGCCCATGCTGTCCGTAACCTGCAACCGCACAGTATTGTCACCGCTGTGCAAGTATTGCGTCACATCAAAGGTGTTCTTGCCCTGGATGATGGTCGTGGTTGCCACCTTGGTGTTGCCCACATACCAGTTGCCAGTCGCATTGCCGGTGTCATCGCCAGCATTGTCCACACTCGTAAACTTAAAGCCGATCAATGCACTGTCGCCCTGAACTACCGTCAGGCTGCTGTCACCAATTCGTTCAATGGTAATGGTGCTAGTTGCCTCACCGCCACCACCGCCACCACCTTTAATGGTAACAACAGTCTTGGTTGTGCCGTCTTCCAACAGGCTCAAATGACCGTCATCACTGGTGTAAGTAATGTCGTACTCATGGCCGTTACTGGGCTTAATATCTTTGATCTTTTCCTGGATTTCTGCAATGTCGCTGTTGGCCGTATCCACACTGCCCTGCAAAGCTGCCACGGTATTCTTGGTCACAGTCAAATCATTGGTAAATCCATCCAGAGCAGTTTTGTCCGCCTTATCAGCCAGCAGTTTGTTGGTTGCTTCCTTATTGTAATAATCACTCTGCAAGGTGTTCGGCAGGTCGCCCACACTATCCTGCAAAGCTTTCACGACTTCGTTGTTGCTGGTCTTGTATTCATCCAGCGCTGTGCTTACCGGGTCTACCGCCGCGCTGATCTTAGCATCCACCGTCTTGCCATATGCGGTCGTCCACTCTGCGCTGGGATCGGTGCTCAAGGTTACAGTTTTAATCACTGCATCGCCGTTATAAAATGTTAAAGCACGGGTGCCCGCATCATACGCACAGTTAAAAGCCGCCAATCCGTCGATCCCAGAAATCTTACCTTCCAACAGTGTAACAAAGCCGTCCACTTCTTCCTTGTTATAATACTTGGCAAGCTCCGTGGTCAGCTCAGTTTTCTTGGTGTAGTTGGTGTCAAGGTCACTCTGCAGCTCCTGTTTAATTCCTGCTGCCGCATTCTGGATCTTATTATCCACACCCGCCGCAGCGTTGGCTGCATCCTGGGCGCTGGCCTGTGCGGCACTGGCATAGCTGGAAGCCTGGCCAACCTTCTCGTCCATCAGGGCAACAAAGCTTGTGTACCAGTCTTTGTCCGGTTCCACCATCTTGGTTCCGCTCAAAGCCTCCAAAATATTCAGCTCGCCGTCTGGTCGTGTGCGCCACATATAGGTTTCGCTGCGTTCATTTACACCGGTTGCAGTGATCTCAAAGCGCACGGTCCCCTTCTTGCTTGTCACACTATTTGTAACCAGCCAATAGAACCGGATCGTATCCTCGTTGTAGGTAACGTTGATCGGCGTGGCATATGCTTCCTGCCCGTCCACATTCAGGTAATGTACCTGTAGCATCATCTGCATCAAATCAATGCCGTCATATCGCCGCGGCATCTTAAACGGGATCACCTGGCTGTTGGTTTCCTGGGTAATGTGATCTGGCTCTCGTCCATCACAACATTTTTCATCTCGTCAATGGTCGAAAACGCATCGTCGTTATATTGGCTGTACCACAGGTATTTTTCACTGCGGGTGTAGCCGCCGTCATCATTGGCCTGCGCCTCCGGCATATCAACCACCGCGGCATGGGGGCAGCCTCGGCCTGCAATGCCACTGGCTCTGCTTTGGCCGCCATCTCAGCCGCCATCCGTTTCGACTCTTCAAAACTTAATGCCATGTTTTCCTCCTCCCCTTTCTATTTTCAAACAAACAATACAATATGGGCGTGGCACTTATCGCCATCGCTGTTCAGTTTCACGCGCCATTGGGTGTATACTGTGGATGTATTCAAAGCCTGCTGCTTGTATACAGCCTGCAGTCCGCTTCCGCTATCCCACACATCCGTCCAGTTGCTGCCGTCGTTGCTGGCCTGCACCCATACTCGGTTAAGTCTGTTTTCTGTTCCGGTCTTACTCACACTGGCCACAACCCATGCGTGCTGGCAGCCGCCAGTCGTCACCACGTTGCTGTAATGGTCGCCGGTGGTTGTATCCTTATCAATCGTTGCAATTCGGCTTCCGGCTTTACCAGTCAGGTCAGCAATGCTTTCGCCGTTCGCAATCTTATCTTCTGTGCAGCCAATCCCTTTGCGGAAATCGGCCAGGTTCACGCGCACTTCCGGTGCCCAAAAATTGCCGTCACTTTTGTATGCACCCTCGTCAATATTACGCAGCGCAAAATACTCGCTGTCGGTTCCAAACCCCATGTCATGGGCAAAGCCGTAACTGCGCCTGGTCAGGGTGCCTGCGTGCAGTTGCCATTTTTGTCAATAAACTTTTTATCGCTGGCCACATCATTGGGGGTTGCCGCATTGGTGGTATCATCCTCCAACAGGGCTTTGGCCGCCGTGCTTGCGGTTCCCCACAGCCACATCACGTTATCGTAATAGCAGCCACTGTAAATATCGTTGGTTTTCTGGTTATCTGTGGCTACACACAGCCGGGTCACACCGTCCTTTTTCTGCACGGTCATCTTGGTGCTCTCGCGCTCGCCGCCCTGCAGCTGGGTCGTGGCAGAATAAGTCTTGATAGATCCTTTCACCAACTTGCCATCTACCCAGGCGGTTTTCCCTTCCAGGATAGATTTTTCATCCGCAGTGCCCGGCGTATTGCTGTCCAACCCGCTTGCGCTGATCGCACCGCCGCTGTAATAGCCGGCCTTGATCTGGTAGCTCTCGCCGTTGGCCAACTCTGCCGTTACAGTGCCGTAATTCTGCATGGTGCCGGTTTTCAGGGTTTTGTTCTTGCTGTAAAATGTCTGTCCTGCCAGCACCTGGTCCGGCAAAGCAGTCGTGGCAGCCAGCTTGGAAGCCCCAATGCCGCTGCCGTTAGTAAAATTTACAATGTTTCTCCTCGTATCGTACTGGAAAATCACCCACTGCCCGGCACCAATCGCACCGTCGCCCAACTTCTCTGTACCGCAGTAGGCGTTGCTGGTCATGTCTTTGCCATTGATCACCAGTCTATGCCCGTCACTGAACGCCGTGGTAAAATATGCTTTGCCGTTGGCTGCGTTGCTGTAACTGCTGCCGCTCTTGCATGTCAGGGTATGGGTTCCGCCGCTGTAACTGTAGCTGTATTCATGGATCATCATGTCGGGGTCAAACTTGCCATCAATGATGTAATTCACCGCTCCGGCATAGTGCTGTTCCAGTGCAGTAATCGCATGTTTCACATGGTTAATGTCCGCCGCTTTAATAATGTATTTGCGCAGGCCGCTGTTCTGGTTCAGGTAATTGCTGGCTTCGGTATACTTGCCGTCTGCCAGGTACTTGGTGTACTGGGCTGCCGCTGCGGCATGGCTGCTGTCCAGGTCGGCATTGTCTTCAAACGTATCAATACCTTCCGGGAACTTTGTATAGGTATCTGCCATTGCTTATCACTCTCCTGTCTCATCTTTTACAGGGTACGGGTAATACGGGTAAAACCTCATCAGCGTCACATCCATCGTTCCCTGCCCCAAGCTCTTATCAATCTTTTTAATAATAAATTGCACGGCTGTCTTGCCGCCCATGTAACGCGGGCAGTATTCAACCTTGGTGTTCACATCCAACCACGGCACCAGCAGCATCTTCACCGTAATGCTATCGGTCAATCGCGCCCGCTTCCATAGCTCGTATTCGGCCACATCCAAAATGCCGTCATCTGTGGTGTAATTGTCGTATTCACCGCCGCTCAAAACCACATTGCGCCGTCCAATTCGTTCAATGCTGAACGGGCTGTTCAAAAACTGGTCGTCCTCCTCATACCCTTCAATATCCGGGTTGGCGGTACTCACAACTTCCAAATTCTGGCAGTTCTCGGTTTCTTTCAGCTTGTCCAGCTCTTCCTTGCTCGGTTTTGTATCTTTCAGCATCACTATGGCGTGCGGCTGTACCTGCCCATAAAAATAAAAGCGCCCTTTGCCGCCATTCTCATTCGGGGAATAATCGGCATCGTAGCGCACCACATATTGTACTTTTGGTTTCATGCAGTCCTGCCTGGCCTTTTTGTTGTTGCCGGTTCATCTGTGCTGATGGTATACAGGCTCAAAACATCGGTCACAACCGCATCGCTGCTCTCTGTTGCTTTGGCGCTGATCTTCATCTGGTACCCTTTGTCAGCATCGTACAGGTCGGCCACATTGTCCGGCGGCGTAAACAAAATCAGCTTCTTACCGCTCAATGCCAATCCAACCACGTTTAATGTTATGGTTTTCTTTGTCGTGTCCACCACCAGGTCTGTGCAGCTCACATCCGGGCTTGCCGCAGCACC
>ENA-OQCF01000148-OQCF01000148.1-human-gut-metagenome-genome-assembly--contig:-NODE-148-length-26395-cov-2.134003_pt1 | contig 26395 bp, 31 predicted proteins | sample MGYA00242756_ERZ504573 | MGnify/ENA primary metagenome ERZ504573 (study PRJEB26092, sample SAMD00036240) | human gut metagenome | host: Homo sapiens | study: EMG produced TPA metagenomics assembly of... | reverse complement strand
TAGCTATTGCGACAGAGAGCCGTCAGGCGGCGCGTCCCGAACCGGGTAGCTGCTTCCATTGGTAAAAAATGTCATTGCTGTTTCATCCGGAAAAGGCGGGGTGGGCAAGTCTACTGTGGCGGCCAATCTAGCTGTGGCCCTAGCTAAACTGGGATATAAAGTAGGTTTGCTGGATGCTGATATTTTCGGTCCTTCTGTGCCTAAAATGTTCCAGGTGGAAGATGCCCGTCCTTATGCTGAGCAGATTGACGGTCGTGATTTGATTGTGCCGATTGAAAAATATGGTATCAAGTTGCTTTCTATCGGTTTCTTTGTCGACCCTGATCAAGCTACTTTATGGCGTGGAGGGATGGCTAGTAATGCTTTGAAACAACTGATTGGAGATGCCGCATGGGGAGAACTGGATTATTTCATATTGGATACGCCTCCGGGCACCAGTGATATTCATCTGACTTTGGTGCAGACTTTGGCTATTACGGGAGCTGTAATCGTCAGTACACCTCAGCAGGTGGCTTTGGCTGATGCGCGCAAGGGAATCAATATGTATACCAATGATAAAGTAAATGTTCCTATTTTGGGATTGGTGGAGAATATGTCGTGGTTTACTCCTGCGGAACTTCCTGAAAATAAGTATTACCTTTTCGGAAAGGAGGGTTGCAAACAGCTGGCAGAGGAAATGAATGTGCCTTTGTTGGGACAAATTCCTATTGTGCAGAGTATCTGTGAAAATGGTGATAAAGGAACTCCGGCTGCTTTGAATGAGGACAGCATTACCGGGCGTGCATTTATAGAGTTAGCTGAAAATGTTGTGAAGCAGACTGAGAAGCGTAATGCGGAACAGGCACCGACACACATTGTGGAGATGAAGAAATGATTTAGGAATATATTTTTAAGATGAAAAGAGACTGTTCGGAACAGCCTCTTTTTCTGTTTTTATGCTCTTTATTGCAGTTTGAAAGTTACAGGAACAGTGTATCTGCAACGTACTGCTTTGTCTTTTACAGTTGCCGGCTTCCATTTTGGCATGGATTTTACAACCCGTGCTGCTTCAGCATCCAGTTCGGGGGTAATGCTGCGTACTATGCTTACATGGTCTACCGAACCATCTTTTTCAATAACCATCTGTACGATTACTTTACCTTGTGCTCCTTCCTTTTGCGCTGTTACGGGATATTTTATGTTGCGTGCCAAATATTGCAAGCAGGCTATCATACCTCCGGGGAATTCAGGCATATTGTCTGCTATCTGGTATACGGGGTCTTCTCCGACAAGAAGTAATCTCACCAGTTCCGGATTTTCCATATCTTTGATGGGGCAGAGTTCTTTTACCGTGAATTTTCCTTCTTGATAACCTTTATGGTTAATGGCAATGGTTTCGCCTACTCCTACTGTTAACTGAGCTTCTCCGTGAGCGTTTGTCGTGGCTTTGGCATTTGTTGAAGAAGAAATAAGTTCTACTCCTGCAAGTTGTTGGTTATCATTATTGGATATTTGTAACTTGATCCGTATTTGTTTGCCGGCTTTGATGTAGGCGGCAATATCATCATCGGTATCGAAAATGGCAGTGACATTCGGTTTGTTTGCTGAAAGTAGAAGTGATTGGTGTTTGGAACTTTTAGGAGAGGAAACGTCTAGGGAAACATACTTGGGAGTCGTCATATCCACTTCTATGGTAGCCTTTCCTTCTGCATTGGTTTTGAAAGTTTTTACTTCATTACCCGGTTTGATTTGCAGAGTAATATTAGGCTGAGGCTTACCTTCACTATTGGTTACGGTAATAGTGAAAGTCACCAGACCTTGTACTGTTGTGTTGACAAAAGATGCCACTTCTTCCCTTTCGGGGCGTGGGGTGCTTTCTTCCGTGGAATAGATTAACCTTTCGGCTGTCCGTGCCACGGTTTCAATGTTGCTGACCAAGAGTAGAGCAGCAGTCAGCGGTGCAAACAAGGCATATTTGATATGCCCTGTGGTGCGGGTTCTTTTTTTGTTCATCATTTTAATTCTGTTTTTTAAGTGTGATAAGTTGAAATTATTATATAAACCGGTTTGTCTGTTTTGGTTGGCTAATCCCAAAAGGTGATATTGATATGCTTTCTTATTTGTGCCGGATTCCATTACTTTATGATCGGCAAGGTATTCCAAATTGAGTCTGATCTCTGTTTTCAGCAGCCATGCAAAAGGATTCATCCAGCAAATGATATTCACTATTTCACTGATAATGACATCTATGGAATGCCATTGGCGGACGTGGGTCTGTTCGTGCGTCAGGATTTCTTGTTTTTCATCTTCTTTCAGTCCGGGCAGATAGATGAAAATCCATTGCCAGAAAGAGAATGGATTGGCAGGTTCTGATAGACTGCGTATGGATATTTGGTCTACATTTATACTCTTGCTTTTTAAGACAAGGCGGAAAATACTGCTTAGTTGGATCATAAATCGTGCGGATAATAAAAGGATTCCAATCCAATAGACGAACTTTATTATATCAAGCAGGTCGGGTGTGGGAATAGCAACAGGAGCTGTGACTACTGTGGCAGTGGAAGTATTTGTTTCTGTCAGCATCATCAGTGCGTAGTAATCTGCCAGTTCATTGATGGCAGGTTGTTCTTTCACCCATGCTTGCATATCCATCAGCGGATAAAGAAAAGAGAGGGCAAGAAAACTCAGCAGTGCGATACGACGCCACTGGAAGAAAGTGTCGCGACAGCAGAACAGCTTGTAGAAAGCATAGAATAAGGCGATGCTATATTTACTTTCAGCATGTAGATGAGTTCGGGTGCTGTAGTTATCATAGTATTTGTGAATTTAGCAGGATTATTTATCTTCTTCTTTCTCTATCAAGTTGATAATGTCTTTCAAGTCGCTGCGGAGATTTTTTGCTCTTTGGCGAAGAAAGATACCATTTCCTTGTATGAGTCAGCAAAATAGTTCCGGACCACACCACTTACAAATGTGCGTTTGTATTCGCTTTGTTTAACCACTGGGGTGTATTGATAAGTGTTGCCGAATCGTTTGGCCGTAACGTACCCTTTTCTTTTCAGGTTGTTCACTATGGATGCCACCGTAGTATAAGGCGGCTTGGGTTCGGGAAATTTAGCAACTATGTCTTTCACGAAACATTCTCCCATGCTCCAAATATGAAGCATCACTTCTTCTTCTTGTATCGTTAGCTTTTCCATAAGAAAATGAATTGATTACGATGTTTTCGCAAATCTACGAAAAAATCGTAATAAGCAAAAGGAATGGGAGTTAATTAGTGTGAATACAGATTGTGGGCAGATAAAAAAACAAAGTGAAGAATCCGGCTGTGATAGATTGAAGCGGACCCTTCACTTTGGCATGAAAATGACAGATGAAGTAAAGTTTATTTTTTGTGTAGAATATAATGGTCTGCTAACTCTCCTGTTATTGCCTGTTTGTCTTGATTGAGAGCGATCAGGGTATTCTCACCGACTTTATAATATTGCTTATCCTCTCCATTAATTAAAGTCATGATATTACCTTCAACAGAGTAAGTTCCATATTCTTTGAAAGTAGCATCCTGCCGGTCAATATATTCTGATATCAACTCAAAAGTCTTGTCTTTTTTAATAGTCAGGGTCATGTTGATACCCGGACAGTCGGCAGCCGGAAAAGTTCCGGTGTAAGTACCGTCATAATCCAATGAGTTTTCTGCATTGTGCATATCCGTTGTTTCGGTGGAGGTTGCAGAATCGTTAGTGTTTTTGGAGTTGCTGTTACATGAAGTAATCAGCAGGCATACGCATGCCAGAATAAAAAGTTTTTTCATCATAAATAATTCATTTAGTTCTTAATTTATAAACAAATTCAGACGACATTTGTTCTGCGTCTTTTCTTAATCTCTTTTAATCTTTCGTATACATGTCTGCGGCTTAAGGTAATCTGACGACGGTATACGATGCAGGTGGTAAGGAAATAAACACCTGTTTGTATCCACAATACCCGGTACTCTGTCAGCACATCGGTCAGTGTGGCTCCCATATTGTTGATGCGTACAAAGCCGTTGATGCCGAAAGTGGAAGGGAACAGCCACGAAACCACCTCCCAGAATTTAGGAATGGCAGTACCTGGCCACGAAATGCCTGAGATAAATAGCAACGGTACTGAGGTAAATACATAAATCATCATACAGGCTTCCCGATGGTGAATAAAGATAGAACAAGTCATCGCGAAAAAGATGCATGCCAGTATATAGGGAAACATGAATGCCGCTAGGGTTCCGGCTTGAGCTATTTGTACCAGGCTGAACATTTTGGGAACAAGGCAGAGCATATAGGTAGCCATGACAGCATATATCATAAGGTAAGTCAGTGATTTGCCTAAAACAATGCGCAGCGTGCCATGATAATGGCGGCTCATGGGGATAAGGTCTCGAAAACGGTTGTTCTCACGAGCAGTTCCGGCAGATAGACCTACTCCTAGCAGTAAAGTTTGTTGGATAATCAGTATCAGTACGGCGGGTATCAGGAAGCTGGCAAAACCGTTCTGCGGATTGAAAATGGAAATATCCTCATACGCTATGGGAGACGTGCTCACTTCATCTTGTCGGATGGTTGTGTTGCCGGAGCGTTCTATCTTTATCTGTTTGTTCATTACCAGCGAGGCATTGGTGTTGGCTGTCAGCATGGCTTTGTAGTATAGCATACCGCTCATGTCACAGTAGATGGTGACATGGGTTTGAACTCCTTTAGTAATGTCGCGGCTGAAGCTTTCAGGAATATAGATGATGCCATACACTTTGCCGTTCTTCAATAAAGTTTTTGCTTCTTCCATATCACTGCAATGAGATACTATTTCCAAGTCGGCACCTGCATCTACCAGACGCAGGTATTCACGGCTGAGGCTGGAACGGTTGTTATCTACTACAGCAGCAGGGACTTCACGTACTGTTTCATTGGTATATATAAAGGTATAGAGAAGCGGATAGCCTAGTGGTACCAGAATGAAGAAGATAAGTACACCCTGATCCTTTACAACTGCTTTCAACTCTTGCCACCAGATGTAGAAAAGGTCCTTGGTTCCTTGTGAGATGATATCTTTGAGTTTATATGTTTTCATACCTGTTTGCCGTTTTAGGGAATATATACATAATGTAATAGTACTGTGCGCAGTCTTTTCAGTATAAAGAAAGGCAACAGCATGAATAACATCAACGCGAACTACTGAATGCCATGCGTAAATCAGCGGATATCCGTTAAGTGCCAAATCTACATAAATCAGGAAGTAGTGGCGTAACGGGAATAGATTGGCCAGTGCCTGTAATACAGGATTCATTGCCATAACCGGAAAACTCATACCCGATATGGAGAAAGAAATCACCCCCCATAGGGAGGCGGTGCTCAGTGCCAAGCGGACTGTTGTAAACAATCCGAACAGAAATACTCCGAAAGCCTGTGAAGCCAGTACTAGTAACAGACCGGCAAACAGCATGGGCAGTATACCGCTATTACAGGGATAGTGCAGGAAACCGTATAGATAAACATTATAGAAGGTGGCCATGACAAAGAAAACTACAGTCTGGGGCAGCAATTTGCCGGTCAGGGCTACGGTGATGGAATTGTCTGCCATGCCCATCCATTCTTTTTGGGTGTTGGTTTTCATTTCACTTCCAATGGTATAGACGGTGGTCATAAAGATAAGCAGCATCAGGATACCCGGTATGATGGTGTTACTCAAATATACAGAGTAATTGAGCCATGGATTGTTTAATACATGAGAGTCGATGACTATGGGCTGCAGGAATGCCATGGCCTGGTCTTCTGTAGCTCCTTTGGCATATAAGGTGGCACGGCCGATGGCTCCACCCGCCAGCTCGGACATGGTGCGCTGGTCTTTATAGAGTAATGAACCTGCTACCAGATAGGAGTAGTTGGTATAAAAGGAAACCTTGGGTTGACGGCTTGCTAATGCCTTCTCGGTAGTTCCTTTTGGAATATAGTAGAAAGCATAGATCTTTCCTTGCTGCATGGCTTTGCGGGCATCCGCGAAACTGGGGTAATGTGCTATGATTTTAGTCTGCTGAAAAGCGTCCAGATTACGGATGATGCTGCGTGTGGTAGCTGTGTTGTCCAAATCGACCACACCTGCCGGCATATCCGTAGGGAGTCCGTTCCACATTAATGTAGTGAAGAAGAGATAACAGAACAAGGGAGCTATGATCATGCAGAACAGATATAGCGGTCTTGTGGCGATGCGGAACACTTCACGCCGGGCTATGCGGAATATACGGTTATGGACAGTATTGTTCATTGTTTGTTATTTCTCGATGATGGCACTCATTCCCGGACGCAATCCGTCTGTTCTCTCTACAGGAACAGCTTTCACCTCGAAGGTCTTCAGGTCGAATTGTCCCGTAGTCTTGGTTGCTTTCCAGGCAGCATATGTACCCAGATCTTTCATATAAGTAACCTTGAATTTTATTTCTTTTGTCAAAGGCAGGAATAAATGCGCTAATCTCATTTCCTACGGTAAAGTCTTTTAGGAAATCTTCGCGTACATTAAATGTTACCCACATGTCATTCAAGCGGGCCACGTTCATAATGGGGGCACCGGTACCTACCAGTTCGCCTGCTTTGGGAAAAATTTCGGTCACTTCTCCATCAGCTGACGCGGTCAGTATCGTTTCGTCTATGTAGGAGGAAACTTCGGCTACAGCACCTTTGGCACGTTCTACTTGGGCTGCGGCTGCTGCTTTGTCTTCACGTTGTGCACCGTTCTTTGCCATTTCGTATTGGGAGCGTGCTGCTTTTTCTGTAGCGGTCATGGCATCAAATTGTGCTTTGGCTTCATCACGTTTTTGCGCGGACATTACGCCTTGTTCAAAGAGCCGGTTGACACGGTTGTATGACTTTTCAGCAATTTCTACTCCGGCTTTGGCTTTCTGCCACATTTCGTAGGCAGCTTGCAGTTGCTCTTGGCGGGTACCTCGTTGTGCTTTTTCATTCAAGGCTTGTGCTGCTTGTTCGGCAGCTTGTGCTTGAGAAAGTTTGGCTTTTACATCGGGGGCTTCAAGGATAGCCAGTGTGTCACCGGCTTTTACTTTGTCTCCTTCCTTTACACGAAATTCCAGAATGCGTCCCGGCACTTTGCTGGATACACGGTATTCGTCGGCTTCTGCTTGCCCCTGAATGATTTCCGGACCTTTACCCAGTGTAAAGAAACCTATCAGTGACACTATGACAATGACTGCTGTCAGTGAAATAAATGCCAGCAAAATATTGCTGTGTTGTGATCTTTCTGCCATATCTTTTCGTTTTTAATCTTTAATTTTTATTTAAGCACTCCCATTGATTTGCGCAAATAGACTTCAGTCAGTTTTACATCAATCTGAGCGTCTATTTTGTCCGACTGGGCAGATAACCAAGCGGTTTGCGCTTCCAATACGTTACTGGTAGGAATGACTCCTTCCATGAATCCCAGTTTGGCATAGCGCAGATTCTCGTCTGCTTTTTCCAGATTTTTTTCAGCCATACTCAGGCGTTTGGCTGCTTCATTTACTTTATAGCTGGCTTGGCTTACCTGCAATTCTACCTTTTCTTTTGCATCTGCCAGTTGGTAGCGGGCAATGTTTGCTTCCGCTTTGGCAGCTTTTACCTTATACATTCCTTCGCCCCAGTTCCATATTGGAATTTGTACCATAGCGCCAACAGCCCACATGCCGCGGAATTTGCGTTCAAAGCCGTTTACCAATGAGGGATTGGTTACCATGTAGTTGGCGGTCAGAGCCACTGTAGGAAGAAAATCCCGCGCGGGTGATATTGACTTTTTGGTCATAAATTTTATTAGCTAGATCCAAACTTCGTAATTCTTCGCGATTTGCCAAAGCGGTGGCTACATTATCACCTACATGATATTCAAGGAGAGTTAAGCTTTCTACGTCTTCATCTGCTAAACGTATTTCATCATTTAAAGGCAGACCGCATAATTGGCATAGTACCATTTTAGATAGGCTTAATCCGTTGTCTATTTGTGTGAGCTTCATTTCGGCTTCATTCACTTTTACTTTTACACTTAGTCCGTCGGCTTTGGTGGCGACACCTTCGGTTATCATTTTATCTACATCACTGTCCAGTTGGCTGACCAGTTGCAGATGCTTTGGGCTAGTTTTTTTCTTGTTTATCAGTGAGATGACTTGCCAGTAAGCTTGGTCGGTACTCAAAATGATATCCTGCATACCGGTGGCGTGCTGTGATTCGGCCAGTTGTTCAGCGTATTTGGTGATTTTATTGTAGGCAACGATTTTCCTCCCATGAAGATGGGTTGGGTAAGGGTCACAGCTCCTGCATACATATTGCGTGTGTCGGTGCGCAGCGCATCTACCAAACCTTGTCCTACCTTGTTCAGTGCATTTCCAATACCTGGGATGAGGGGAGCAAGTGGTTGCAGTATTTGTGCGAGTTCGGGATTGGAAGCTGCCAGTTGTTGGAAAGTTTCCTGTATGGAGCCTTGGGCGGTAGTCCCTATCTGACTGATAGCTCCCTTTTGTTCGTCACTTAATAAAGAGATTTCTTTCTGAGTGTGCATATAGGTTCCTATAGCCGCAATCTTAGGAAGATAATTGGTAAAAGCCGTTTTCTTTTCATAATGTGCAGCTGTTATCTTTTCAGCTGAAATGCGCAACTCTTTATTGTTGGATAATGCTAAAGCACGACAACTATCTAAGGTGAGTGTGCTTTGGGCTGAAATACTATCTAAAACACCGATAAATAGGATAAAAGCTGCAATCTTTTTCATTATAGTGTTCTTGTTTTGTTGTTTTTAAGTTGTTTATGCAACAAAAATAAGACAAATCTTCAAGAAAGCCATATTCTGGATGTTATTTTAAAATATTTTTATAATTCTGCAATCTGTATGTTTACTGCTTTTGCTTGGTGGAGAAAAAAACAGCCGGTTCGTTTCCAACCGGCTGTTTTTTTTATTAAATATATTGAAGGAGAGAATGTTCCTTGTTATTTCATGCTGAAAGCTTGTTGTCCTATCATGGTTCCATCAGCGAAAATATAACATGATAAGTTCCGGCAGGCAAATATTCCTCTACGTCCCAATATACGGTTACATTTTGTTCTTCTCCGGTGTATTCTATGTATTTCTTGATGGAATAAACCAAATTACGGTTTTCGTATGGGAATGTGTTTGAAGCGTTTTTGGTTAGTATGTCATTGTCTGGTTTGGCAATACGTATATATAAAGTACGTTCACCTGTTTTGGCGGTAATATTCTTGACAATGGTGAACGAGATGGCTATCTTTTTCACATCTTTTACTTTCTTGGCTGTTTTACCACGTTTATTTCTAGGCTCTACGCTAATTCCTGTGGCATCCAATTGGGCTGCAAGGTGACCTTTTCATTCAGATTTTTTTTTCTCTTGCGATAAATTATTGATTTGACGGGTTGCCTGCGTATATTTTTGTTTTACTTCTTGGTTTTCTTCAGCTAGTGCTTGGTTGAGTTTGTTCAGTGAATCTATTTGGATAACATAGGTGCGTAGTACGGCACGTACTGTTTTCAGTTCTTTCTTCAAACGCATGATCTCAGCTGCGTTACTGGTCTTTACTTGTCGTAATTCTTCTAGCAGCCGCTGTGTTTTCAGCTTCTCACTCTCCAGCTTTTCGCGCAAGGAATCATTGTTTATCTGTATCTGAAGTTCATCATATTGGGTGGCGAAAAGTGGTATATTCGTTTTCCATTTCCAGTTTTTCCACAGCGAAGAGTTCGCTCATTTCCTTATTCTCTTTTGCTTGATGAAAAGCATAAAAAGAAACTCCGCCGATAATCACAACCAGCAGAATAATGACAATAATCAGTTTTTTGCTCTTATCCATAGTGTTACATTGAATTTTGGACAAAAGTACAATAATTTATGTAGACTGCTCGAAAAATATTATGGAAATTTTTTCTTTAATTCGGAATATCATTGTAACTTTGCGGTGCTTTTAAGAAGGCGATTTTATTATCAACTTTAAACAAAATATAGAGATTATGTCAAAAGTAACCGTAGTAGGCGCAGGTAACGTAGGTGCTACATGTGCAAATGTTCTTGCTTTTAACGAAGTAGCAGACGAAGTAGTAATGCTGGACGTTAAAGAAGGCGTATCAGAAGGTAAGGCAATGGATATGATGCAGACAGCTCAGTTGTTGGGCTTCGACACAAACATTGTAGGTTGCACTAACGATTATGAAAAAACAGCTAACTCTGACGTTGTGGTTATCACTTCAGGTATTCCCCGTAAGCCGGGTATGACCCGTGAAGAACTGATCGGTGTTAATGCAGGCATCGTTAAGTCAGTTGCTCAGAATATCTTAAAGTACTCTCCTAATGCTATCATCGTAGTTATCTCTAACCCGATGGATACTATGACTTATTTGTCATTGAAAGCTTTGGGCTTGCCTAAGAATAGAATCATCGGTATGGGTGGTGCTTTGGATAGCTCACGTTTCAAATATTTCTTGTCTCAAGCCTTGGGGTGCAACGCTAATGAAGTGGAAGGTATGGTTATCGGTGGTCACGGTGATACTACTATGATTCCTTTGACTCGTTTTGCTACTTACAAAGGTATGCCTGTTTCTAACTTCTTGTCTGAAGAAAAATTGCAGGAAGTTGCTGCTGCTACTATGGTAGGCGGTGCTACTCTGACTAAGTTGCTGGGTACTTCTGCATGGTATGCTCCGGGTGCAGCTGGTGCATTTGTTGTTGAATCTATCATCCACAACCAGGGTAAGATGGTTCCTTGTTCAGTTTATTTGGAAGGTGAATACGGTGAATCAGATATTTGCTGTGGTGTGCCTGTAATCTTGGGTAAGAACGGTATTGAAAAGATCGTTGAATTGCCTTTGAACGAAGAAGAAAAAGCTAAATTTGCTGCAAGTGCTGCTGCTGTTCGCAAGACTAACGCTGCTTTGCATGAAGTAGGTGCTCTTTAATAAGAACAAGCTATAATTTTATATAAAAAGCCGTTTTTTCAGTGAAATGAGAAAGCGGCTTTTAATTTGTACAGAATCCCTGAAAAAGTAAGTTCACTTACTTTTCAGGGATTCTGAAATGAAAACGGCAGGAAGATTTTCTCCTCCATCAGTCCATCGGGTAAAGGGGTAACCGGGATAAAGGGTAGGAGCTGTTTCATCTATCCATTGGTTGAGAAGCCGGTAGATGGGAATGTCTTCCTTATTCATAAAAGTACCTGTGTATTGGGCATTTTTAGACAACTGATTACCATCGTCATTTTTTCCGATAAAGGTTATTTTTGCATTATCATAGTAGTTGTGGATAAAGAAAGAGTTGGCAGCTATACCTGCGAATAATCCTTTGGTCGTAATTAGATCTATGTTATAGACATAACAATTTTCAATGTGCGCTCCATCCGAAGCTTTCCCGCATATTCCACCATTGTAACTCTCTCTGTTCTTTATTATGTTGTTGGCAGAATAGCAGTTTGCTATCAAACCTTGGGCCTGGCTGGAACCTGCTATTTCCACCGGCTGGTCCTGCTTTTATTTTTGAATTTGCGTCATAAATGATTTGGGTGTTGGTAACATAGCAATTGGTGATTTCCCCTGTTGAAGTTCCTGCTATGCCTCCTGTATTGGCTGATTGGTTCGTTTTGGTTGGATTGGCTGCAATTTTGGCACTCCTTAACGCAACAATTTAGTATTTTGCCTTTATTGCGTCCGACTAAAATACTTGTACCTTCTGCTGTGCTCTTGCTTTTTGATGTGATAGATACTTTGCTGGATTCTATATGGAGATTTTTAACTATGCCGGTGATATTGACGGCTCCGAATACACCTGTGGTGCCATTGCTGGAATTGATAGGTATATTGTAAAGGGTGTGATTTTGTCCGTCAAAGGTTTGGGAAAAGTAATAGTTGGTTTGGGCGTATCCTATTTGTTTTAACTCAGTACAATCCACATCTTTAAAATCAATGTCATTCAATAGATAATAAGTGGTTATTCCATTCATCGTTTCTCCGAAATCGTCCAATGTTTTTCCTTTGTATTGGGTAAATGTATTGCTATTGATAAGTTGACTGAATGCAATCCAATCTTCGGCAGTCATAATTCCCGGAGTTTTTTCAGATATTTTTAAGTGATAAGTATATTCTTTGTTACCGGTAAAAGACTTTGTTTCTAGTTGTGTTGTATATTTCTTTCCATTTGTTACCATATTTATGGCGATGACCATGTTTCCGACAGGAGGGACTATAAACGAATAATTTCCGGAAGGAGAAACTTGGGCAATAGTAGTCGTATGTGTTCCGTTATCCGCTAGAACTATTTCAGCGGATTTTGGATAATAGAGGAAACAGCAGGACATGTTACCTCTATTTTCTGAAAATAGGTTTGTAAATTTCCCTCCAAATGCAGTGTCAGAAGAGAAAATAAATGTTTGAACTGTAAATGGATGGAATTTCCGGCCGGAAATTCATCCTTGACATACAGTATGTCTTCCAACGAATTGTTTTTATAAAGATTTTCTTGGACATAGTCCAAATCGGGATAGACAGGATATACTGCCGTAACATTTGTTTTTCCTGTTAGGTCACTCCAGCTAAATTCATTTTCTGCTTTCCATTGGTTGTCCATATAAGTCAGAATTCTGCTGTCTATTTGAAGACTGCCGGAAGCATTCAGCAGGATTTGATTGCCGGAGTTAAAAGTGGAAACAGGGGAGCTTTCTGTGAAAACTGCTTGGTATGTATTGCCTGTGAGTACTACCTCGATATCGGTCCCTGTATAAACAAGATTGTCGGTGCAGCTTTGCAAAGCCAGGACCGACAATCCTATTATTAATGAGTTATATTTCAACTGAATAATGTATTAATGAAAATTGCTTTATGGTTCAGGTATTGTGAATTCCCTGTCAGCAAAGAGTTCCATTAGGCCGGATATCTGTTTGAGTCGTAAAAGTTCGTCGCATCCATGCCAATATTCTTTTTTTATCCATTCGTCACTCATTCCGGCTTTGGTCAGTTCTGCCACGATATCTACCATCAGTTCAATGCTGTGAGTGCCGCGGGCGCGGTTGTGGCGGATAGTGCTTGCCATTCTGTTTGAAAGGTCTTTTTCTATAACGACCACGGGAAGTAAACCTTTTTCTCGTTCGAACACACGTTTTGAAGTTTTAAGCACACAATAACGATGATATCCGTCTACCAGTTCATATATATCTTCATCGGGAATATAATAACATACACAAGGCATAGTATAGCCATCTTCCCAAATGCTTAATTCCAGCAACTTCATTTCAGGAGCGGCTACGTGGTTTGGATTATAACTGTTGGCACGTACCTTTTCCACCGGTACTCTGTGCACGTGATACACAGGACTTTCGAATTCTTCTTTCATTTGATAATATTTTTATATTTCTGCATCACTCTGTCTCTTCTTAACTTTTCTTTTTTAGTTAGGGCAAATCCCATATATTTACATACATGGTCATTTTTCAGAATGCAAATACACATACGTTTATAAGTGGGGATTTCTTTAAACTCTGCGATGTCTATATCGTCTAGATAATCCATTTGGACAGGAAGTTTGTCTGTCTTGTAGTTTGTTTTCTTTTGTACGTAGAATTTTATGCCCAAATCAGTTAATTTACGTATGGTTGATAAATCCAGGCATCCTCCCTTGTATTTCCAGAACTCCCGGCTTACTCTTAGTTTTTCCAAGTAAGACTGTTTGGTTTCTTCGGGTAACGTATCTAACAGGAAATACATATACTCTTTCCATGTGTAGCCTTCTGGTAATTTGATGTTTTGCCATCCCATGGCACGGGTTCCACCATAGATTCCGGTAAAGTTTACTCCGTTTACTCGGCCTAACATTCTCCCCCAAGTATTGGGATCGATGGCTTTGTATAATTTCAAGGTTTCCTGTGCTGTGCTGAGGAACGGACTGGCTACACGTTGTCTGTCCAAGAAGTACTCCGGCTTTATAATAAAGTTCGTACATTTGGTTGAATGGCCATTTGAAACGGGCGTATGCTGTCCATATATCTTCGGTAGTCCAGTCATAGATAGGGTAGGCATTGTATAAATCGTATCCTAGTCTGCGGGTCCACATCAGGTTGTGATAGCTGTTCAGGCGATTGTTACCGTGAATAGTTCTCCATCGGTCCAGGCTCTCTTGAGTTCGGATGCCGACCAGGCAGCAAGTGCGTACTGCATCATGCTTTTTATGGTACCACGATGCAAATGAAGTCTGGAAAGTGTAGTCCCACATTCCTCATTGTAGAATGGGAAATCTTCTTTCTTATAACAGTTTTTAGGCATAGGCCTTACCCAGTGGGCGTGCATACTTTCGTCCCAAGGGCGCCAATAGGTTTGAAACATAGAAGCACAAGTCACTACTTTGAAAGGGACACAGACATGGTAGATTTCCAATATATCCTGATTTTCTCTGAACGTCTGTTCCACATATTCTGTAGTCATTTGATACTGTGCTTCATAGTCCATGTGGTATACTCCGATTTTCCTGTCCAGATTATGCTCTCTGATATATTGAATACATAAGTTGAGCAAGACACCGCTATCTTTTCCTCCAGAAAAAGAAACATAGATATTATCAAATTCGTTGAATAAGAATTTGAGTCTCTTTTGAACGAGTTGATAAACATTTTCCCCTTTAGTTCTTTTATTATTCATTTTTGTTCGTGTTGTAAATCATTTTAATATAATTAGTCCAACGGTGTTCGGTTTGAAAACCACAGTTGGAAAAAATAGCTTCGTGTTTGGTTTGAACAATTGCATATAAATTGTTTTTAGGCTTTACTGCTCCCAACAATTCAACCAGCACTTCCTGATCATCGTTATGGACATAGTAGTTGTTAATGACATAACCGCCACTTTTCTGCTCTACAGGGACAAAACCGGTTACGTCATTATCTTCGACGGCAATGTACCATTGAAAACGTTCGGTCGTTTTGAAGGGATAATTGTTATTAGCCCTTAGGACTTTAGGATTCATAGCCAATGGTCCAATTAAATTAAATAATTGAGGTTCAAGGCCATCTAGTTGTAATATTTCCATAACTTAATTTTTACATACGTTTACTTGAAGCTACAAATGTATAAAAAAGATTGGATATACCATAAAAAAACGCTGCCATACCTTCACAGGCGGGCAGCGCAAGCTACAATACAAAATACAAATACAACTAAACGAGATATTTTTATGCTAATAGAATGCCTTTAAACAATTCCTTGAGCCATCATGGCATGGGCTACCTTCATAAAGCCTGCAATATTTGCTCCTTTCACATAGTTGATATATCCATCAGGTTCAGTACCATATTTCACACATTGTTCATGAATACCATACATAATTTGATGTAACTTATCATCTACTTCTTGTGCACTCCAACTCATATGCATTGCATTTTGGCTCATTTCCAAACCTGAAGTAGCTACACCTCCGGCATTTACGGCTTTACCCGGTGCATACATTAGTTTATTTTCAATAAACGCATCAATTGATTCCGGGGTACAACCCATATTAGAAATTTCTCCAATGCAAAGAACGGAATTTTTTATTAAATTACAAGCATCTTCGCCATTTAATTCGTTTTGAGTCGCACACGGAAGCGCAATATCTACTTTAACTTCCCACGGACGACGTCCGGCAACGAATGTTGAGTTAGGATATTTCTCTGCGTATGGAGCTACGATATCATTGCCTGACGCACGTAATTCCAACATGTAATCAATTTTATCACCACTTACACCGTCCGGATCATAGATATAGCCGTCGGGTCCGGAGATTGTGACTACTTTTGCACCTAATTCAGTTGCTTTAGTCACGGCCCCCCAAGCTACATTACCGAAACCGGAAACAGCTACCGTTTTGCCTTTAATATCAATTCCTTTTGCTTTCAGCATTTGGTTTACGAAGTAAAGACCACCAAAACCGGTTGCTTCAGGACGAATCAACGAACCTCCAAATTCCAAGCCTTTGCCAGTGAAGGTACCTGTAAATTCACGGGTTAACTTTTTTATACATACCGAACATGTATCCTACTTCACGGCCACCTACACCGATGTCACCGGCAGGAACATCCATATCAGGACCTACGTGGCGCCACAATTCAAGCATGAATGCTTGGCAGAAACGCATGATCTCAGCATCGCTCTTACCACGTGGTGAGAAATCGGAACCACCTTTACCACCGCCCATAGGCAATGTGGTCAGTGCATTTTTGAATGTTTGCTCAAATCCTAAGAATTTCAAAATGGAGAGGTTTACAGAAGCATGAAAACGGATACCGCCTTTGTACGGGCCGATCGCATTATTGAATTGAACGCGGTAACCTAAGTTTACCTGTACTTTTCCTTTATCATCTACAAGGCACCTTAAATGTAAAGATACGGTCGGGCTCTACCAATCTCTCAATCAAGGAACGCTTTCTCAAATTCCGGATGTTGATTGTATATATCCTCAATAGAAAGCAGGAACTTCTTTTACAGCCTGCAAGTACTCTGATTCACCAGGGTGTTTTGCCTCCAGGGAGGTCATGATTTGATTAATATCCATAACTATTATGCATTTAAGGTTTTGACAAAATGAAAATCATTTCTGATGCAAAGGTATGTTTTTTGGTGAATTGGCAAAATATTTTTGGCTAAATTTTAGTTTGGTGGTGATAAAAAGTTAATCGTTGTGGTAAGACCTCTCTACCCAAAAGTTCTTTTTTTATTGCGAATAAGTTGCATAAAACAATATTATTGACGTATTTTGCTATTACATTATCCATGTAAATCAAATAACCATGCTCAGCAAGTTAAAATTAAATCAGTTGTATTTCAAGGATACTTCGTTTGTAAACCTCATGACCAAACGGATTTTTAATGTTCTTTTGGTAGCAAATCCGTATGATGCTTTTATGTTGGAGGATGACGGGCGTATAGATGAGAAGATATTTAATGAATATATGAACCTCAGTCTTCGCTATCCGCCACGTTTTACACAAGTTTCTACTGAGGAAGCTGCCTGGAAGCAATTGGAGAACACTACATTTGATCTGGTGATTTGTATGCCCGGATCTGATAACAGTGATACATTTGAGATTGCACGCAGCATAAAAGAACAATACCCTCATATTCCGCTGGTGGTACTGACCCCGTTCTCGCATGGTATTACGGCACGTATGGAGCATGAGGATCTGAGCATCTTTGAATATGTGTTCTGCTGGTTGGGGAATACGGACCTGTTAGTGTCTATCATCAAGCTGATAGAAGATAAGATGAATTTGGAACATGATATTAAAGAGGTGGGAGTGCAGATGATTTTATTGGTGGAAGATTCCATCCGGTTCTATTCTTCCGTGTTGCCTAACTTATATAAATTTGTGTTGAAGCAAAGTCAGGAATTTGCCACAGAGGCTTTGAATGCTCACCAGCGTACATTGCGTATGAGGGGACGTCCCAAAATTGTATTGGCACGTACTTACGAGGAGGCGATGGATTTATATAATAAATATCAGAATAATGTATTAGGTGTGATTACGGATGCACGTTACCCGCGTGGTGGTGTGGTGGATCCAATGGCAGGTATTAAGTTGCTGGCGGAGGTACGTTCCAGGGATCCGTTTGTTCCTCTTATTTTACAGTCGGCTGAGGTAGACAACAAGGTGTATGCTTCCCGGTATGGTGCTAGCTTTGTGGATAAGAATTCCAAGAAGATGAATATAGACTTGCGTGAAATTGTGTCTGATGATTTTGGTTCGGGGATTTCATTTTCCGTAATCCCGATACATTGGAAGAAGTGGCCCGTGTTCATAATTTGAAGGAATTACAGAATGTTATTTTTGCTATTCCTAAAGAATCTCTCCTTTACCATATCAGTCGTAATCACGTATCCCGCTGGCTGTATTCTCGTGCCATGTTTCCACCTGCCGAGTTCTTAAAGCAGATAACTTGGGATTCTTTGCAGGATATTGATGCTCATCGCCGTATAATCTTTGAGGCTATTGTGAAGTACCGTAAGATGAAGAATCAAGGTGTGGTGGCTGTGTTCCAACGTGATCGTTTTGACCGTTATTCTAATTTTGCCCGTATCGGTGAGGGGTCATTGGGGGGAAAAGGACGTGGTCTGGCTTTTATTGACAATATGGTAAAGCGCCACGTGGAATTTGATGAGTTTGAAAATGCGACGGTGGTCATTCCTAAAACGGTGGTGCTTTGTACGGATATCTTTGATGAATTCATGGATACCAATAGCCTATATCAAGTAGCATTGAGTGATGCGGATGATGACACGATATTGAAAGCTTTTCTTCGTGCCAAGTTGCCCGACCGTCTGGTGGAAGATTTCTTTGCTTTCTTTGATGTGGTGAAATCGCCTATAGCCATCCGTTCTTCCAGTTTGCTGGAAGATTCTCATTATCAGCCTTTTGCTGGGATATATTCTACTTATATGATTCCTTATTTAGATGATAAATATGAGATGCTCCGTATGTTGAGCGATGCCATAAAAGGGGTGTATGCTTCTGTTTTTTTCAGAGACAGCAAGGCGTATATGCAGGCAACCAGCAATGTGATAGACCAAGAGAAGATGGCTGTTATTTTACAACAGGTGGTCGGCACACAGTATGGTGACCGTTTCTATCCTTCTATTTCGGGGGTGGCACGTTCGCTCAACTATTACCCCATAGGAGATGAAAAAGCCGAAGAGGGAACTGTAAGTCTTGCTTTGGGGTTGGGTAAATATATTGTAGACGGAGGTCTGACTCTGAGGGTGTGTCCTTATCATCCTAACCAAGTGTTGCAGACCAGTGAGATGGAAATAGCTCTTCGTGAAACGCAGACTCAGTTTTATGCGCTTGATTTGAAGAATACGGGGCATAACTTTTCTTTGGATGACGGCTTTAATTTGTTGAAGCTTCCGGTGAAAGAAGCTGATAATGATGGAGCCTTAACTTTCATTGCTTCCACGTATGATCCGTATGATATGATTATCCGTGACGGAATTTATCCGGGAGGCCGGAAGGTGATAACATTTGCCAATGTGTTGCAACACGATGTATTTCCTTTGCCCCGTATTTTGCAGTTGGTACAGGAATACGGGCAAAGTGAGATGAGGCGTCCTGTTGAGATAGAGTTTGCTGTGACATTGAACCAGCAAAAGAAGAATGGTACTTTCTATTTATTGCAGATTCGTCCGATGGTCGATGTGAAAGCCAATCTTGAGGAGGATTTGAACCTTATTAAGGATGAGGATGTTCTTTTAAAGAGTAATAATTCACTGGGGCATGGCATTATGGAGGACATTCAGGATGTGATTTATGTGAAGACAGATGGTTATACTGCTTCCAATAATCCGACCATTGCTTATGAAATAGAAAAGATGAACCGTAAATTCTTGGATGAAGGGAAACATTATATATTGGTAGGTCCGGGACGCTGGGGAAGCAGCGATTCGTGGCTGGGCATTCCTGTGAAGTGGCCCCATATTTCGGCTGCACGTGTCATTGTGGAGGCGGGGCTGACTAATTATCGTGTGGACCCTAGTCAGGGAACTCACTTCTTTCAGAATCTGACTTCTTTCGGAGTCGGTTATTTCACAATTAATGCCTATATGAAGGATGGTATCTATAACCAAGAGGTACTGGATACCCGGCCGGCTATTGAAGAAACCAGGTTCATTCGTCATGTGCGGTTTGATAAACCATTGATAGTGAAGATGGATGGAAAGAAGAAGCTGGGGGTAGTGATGTTGCCGGAATAATGTTCTAAATTACGTAAAATGTGTCCTAAATTTCGATAAAAATAGTTATACGCTTAACTTTTTATTATATTTGCACGATTTTTCGAGTATAAATTAAATTAACTAAACAATGAAAAAGAATCTTTTTTATTATTTGTTCGCAGTGATTTGTTCTGTGGCATTGTTCACATCGTGTAGTGATGATGATGATGCGTGAAGGGGTTAACTATTGATAATGTAGTAGGTACTTTTACAGGCGATTTGAGCGTGTTACAGCAACCTATCCCTAACACTTCCATTACTGTGATTAAAGTGGACGCTAATACGGTGAAAGTAGCACTGAAAGATTTTAAATTCGGAGAATTGGTTATAGGTGATATTACTGCTAATTGCAAGGCTACGTTAGACAAAGAAGGTGATGACTTTGATCTGAACGGGCAAACTACTTTGACTGTTGCTGCTTTGGGAAACGTTGAATTGCCTATTGTTATCGAAGGCGAGGTGGATGCCAAAGAATTGGACATTGATATTAATATTACCAATGTACCGCTACTTAATACATTGAAAGTGGAATTTGAAGGTACTAAATAATTAATATATAACGCATGGAAAGGCAGGGGCTTGTGCGCAGTTCCTGCTTTTTTTAAGTATCAATCTTAATAACGATTAAAACAATGAAAAAAGAATCTGTTTTATTATTTGTTCGCTGTGATTTGTTCAGTAAGCCTATTCACTTCATGTAGCGACGATGATGATGAAAAAGTAGTATGTCCGGTAGGTGAAACGACATTTACAGACAAAAGCGGTTTGCAGTTGACTTATAGCAGTGCGCCTATGTTAGGCAAAATGGTGCAATTTGTTCCGCAGGGTAACAAGGCGGTACTGACCCTATCTGGTGCTCCGTTGGATTTATCGGGTTTGCAAAGAGATGCGATGTCTGCTCCGAGCGGCTTGACTACCGCAGGTGTCGTTCCCGGTGAGCTAACTACTACTTTGAATGTAGATTTAAAGATAGAGGGTGATAAAGTTTCTTTTGAAGGAACGGATAAAAAGGAAGGTCGTGTCCTTACTTATAAGGGAGAGGCTACTCCAAGCGGTATGAAATTGGATGTGAATGTGACGATGCCGACAATGGGACTGGCAGGTACTTCATGGAATCTGGCATCATTGGATAAAGAAGAGCCGACAGCTCCATTGCATATTGTATGGAAGGAGAATCATGATGAGGTGGAAATGGAAGGGATTTTGAAACTGATGATCTCTATGATTCCGGTTGAGAATTCAACTATTCCTCAGTTGCTTGACGGCGTTTTGAAGAAGGTGACTTTTTTGCCGGATGGCAATATTCAAGCAGAGTATAAGGATAATCCGACAGATGAGGCATTCAAGACTTCTCCGCTGAATCTAGCTATGTATTCTATGGACGGTGATAATAAAATCCGTGTATATCTGAATGTGAATCAGATTATGGCTGTTGCAGATACCAAAAGTCCGCGCACGTCAATAGAAGAGGCTTTGCCGGCTTTGAAGCAGATTATTCTTCCTATGTTGGCTGAGGGTGTTCCTGTGTTTTATAGAGAGAAGGAAAACGGTAATGTAGCGTTCTATCTGGGATACGATGTATTCCAACCATTGTTGGCTATTGCGGGCGAATTGGTGAAAGATGAGGCGTTGAAAGCAGCTTTGGTGGAATTGGTAAAAGAGAATGCGGGTCCGTTAGGAGGACTTGCTGCTGCATTTGTGAAACAGATTTTGGATAAACTCCCTGATATCATAGCGGTAACTGAAGATGTGCAGATAGGCATTGACTTGATTTCTGCAAAATAAGAGAATAAAAAATAATATTACTTGCTGCCGGTTCCGAAAGAATTTGCAGCAAGGTTTACGGAAAGATGTAGCATGTTACGTTGTAAGAGGCTATATCTTTCTGTGCTTTTTAAAGCTATCACTTTCCCTGTCTTTTGGATTTGTTGTTTTTCGGATGAAATTCAAACGAGAATACTCATGAGTTTTATCCACTTTTTGGATGTTTCGTGATGGTATCATCCAGAAATTCTTTCGGCATGATTTGGTTGCTGTGCGTAATTCCATATGCTGTTTTGTTAATAATTGTTTTTTATTAATCACAACAATGCGTTGACTATTAATTAAGGCGTATATATGTTATCGTTTCTCTAGAAATGGTTTGTCAGTTTCTCTTCATCAGTGAAGGTTAAGGAAACTATCGGTTGATACTGCAAACATTTCCCTGTTTATTCTCTGCCAGTACCAAATAGTTTTTCAAGTGTTTTCATTTAGTGCGGCATTCTGTTACATCTGTTGCTTTACGTGTGTGACTATGCAGTGTTACCTGTGTGAAGACGCGTAGCCATGTATGTGAAACGATTGCTTCACCTATGTGAAGCAATAAAAATAAATGTTTGCATGATGGGAAACAGTGGTTGAAATAGATATATCTCGCTAGATGGAGTATGAACCGGAAATTTATGAGGTTTAGGTCGGTAATAGGAAAAAGCAAGCGGTTAGTGGAATTTTGGAATGTTTTTTTACAGCAAAGTGTTGGCTTCTAGTTGTTTATAGTGATTGGGCTACAGAGCATTTGCTGGAATTTATTTTTTACTGAATGTGCCGGGCCCGTTTTGTGAACAAGCCTAGCACGTTTCGGGAATATACTTCTTTGTGGGGTTATTTCAGAAAAGGTCAGAATGCGTATCCGAATCCCACATTTAGATAAACAGTGTACATATCAAAGCTGATAGTTTCGAAGTCTTTTTTGAATATTTCGTTTGCTCCCCAGTTCAGATCGGCATATACTTTCAAGTGCTTGAAGGCTTTCCAGTCTGCTCCTAATTGTACCCCCCATTGGAAGCGGCGCAGGTCATCCGAAAAGTCATAGGTGGCTATAGCTCCGTTCCTGAAATTGATTTTGTCTCCGGTAGGATTGTTTTCGCGCAGATAGCCTTCGTACACATGACCGCTGAAATCCTTTCCTGTAAGATAAGAAAAGTAAGTACCAGCTTTTAGTGTGAAGCGTGGGTTCAGTTTGTAGGCGGCCAGTACGGGCATGGTGAGGTAGGAATTCTGTACTTTGGTACGTACTCCTCCAGTCCAGTTCCTTTTAGGCGGTTACCGTCACTGCCTATGATTTCCATACCATAGTTTTTTACAGTTGCTTTGGTGCGCATTCCTTTGTTTTCCAAGCGGATGCCGGTAATGATTCCCCATCGTTGCTTTACTCCTAACCATTTGGTCATGTTACCTTCGATACTAACGCTCAGAGTGGGGGTATAGCTGTCAATGCTGCGTATTTCTTCTGGGAAAGGTTGGGGAAGTGTTCCTCCGATGTTAAATCCGGCTCTTATTTCATATTCCCATCCATGCAGGGCGGCATTAATTAAGGTACGGTTGCGGTTGCTCTGTGCTGCTATGGACAGGCTGAACAGTAGAGCAGTTAGTGTCAATATATAATTTTTTATGTTCATATCTTTTTATTTAATGAGATTTTTGTTACTTGCATATCAGTTCCATGTCGTCTATCAGCAGGGTGCTGCCGGGCGCTCCTTTGAAGAGATCGCCTTCCTTGCTAGATGCCATAACAATAGCTATGTTATATTTTCCGTCTGCCAGTTTTATAGGGTCTACTGCTTTACCGTAGCGGAGATAGTCAAAAGTCAGTTCAAAACGAGTCCATTCGTCCGTTTCGCGCGCATCCTCACTGGTAATAGCTGCCGAGGCTACCATGTTGGGATGTTCATAATTGTTGGCAGCGATGTGTCCGTCCAACATCTGTATGCCGTTGGTCTTTTCGTAGAATAAGGCATAGAGGTTGAATGTGTCTTTTCGGTCGGTGTATTTTCCGTTTTCGTAGAACTGCTCTCCAGCTTTGTATTTATAATAGCCGATCAGTTTCACGGGCTCTTTATAGAAAGTAACCCCGAATTGTGTGGCGGATAGTGCGTCGCTTAATGCGTTACCCACATCAAAGTATCCCATAAACAGATTGCCCGATGCAATGGGCATTCCCACCATGTTTCCCAAGTCGCCGGTGACACGGGTGGTCAGTTGCACGCAATTTCCGTTTCGTCCGTTGGAATTCAAGATAGTAGGAAAATTGTCCGGTTGGTATTTGCCGCTAGCAGTCAGGGCAAAGCCTTGGTTCCCACTACTCCATTCCAGAGTGGAATATCCCGGTCGATGCTTCATAGAACAGGTAGTATGTATTTTTATTGTAAGTAGCCTGCCGCACGTTTTCGAAATGATAGGAAGTGGGAATGCTTTCTGCTTTTGGAAATTGTATACTGACAGAGTAGGTGCGATGCCATTGACCATCTTCCGAAGTTACCTCGTAGCGTACCGGACGGGTGAAGTTCTGTGTGCTTCCATTGGCTGGTGTGATAGTGGCTCCGGGTGTTAGCTCGAAAGTGGGGGCCAATTGGGTGAGATCGGTTCCGTTGTGCACCTCCAGACGGAGGGGATAGGCGTTGATTTCTCCGTCGAAGGGGGCATTATAGTTGATGATGGCATCTGTCAGTATACCTTCGGGCAGGGTACAGTTCAGAATGTCAGCTTCGGCATTAGGGGCTTCATTCTTGATGCACGAAGTGCAAAGAATCATTCCGGTTGCCGCACAGGCTAGTAAGTCTTTTAGTTTCATGAATTTATAGTTTAATAATTTTGTTGAAATGAAAATATATGTAATGAATGACAAAGTTACTGCTTTTTGTTGAAAAAATTCTGTGTTTTTTATTCAAAAAGAGGATTATCATTTTTGTATTTGGTTATTTGTGAAGAACTTTGATGTTTATAGCACAAAGAAGGACGTGGAAATTATTTCCCGCGTCCTTCTCTACAATATGATATAATATAAAGGAATGGTTTTTATTAAACAATACCTTGAGCCATCATAGCTTTGGCTACCTTCATGAATCCTGCTACATTAGCACCTTTCACATAGTTTACATAACCATCGGCTTCAGTACCGTATTGTACACAAGCCTCATGAATATTTTTCATGATACTTTTCAATTTTTCGTCTACTTCTTCTTGACTCCAGCCCAGTTTGATAGAATTTTGAGTCATTTCCAATCCAGATACAGATACGCCGCCTGCATTGGCTGCTTTGCCCGGGGCATACAGGATTTTGGCTTCTTGGAATACGCGGATAGCTTCAGGGGTAGAAGGCATGTTTGCACCTTCGCTGACAGCTATGACACCATTGGCAACCAATTGTTTGGCTTCATCACCGTTCAATTCGTTCTGAGTGGCAGAGGGTAATGCGATATCACCTTTCTCACCCCAAGGACGAGCACCTGCTACATATTTGCAGCCATATTTTTCTGCATATTCACGGATACGTCCACGGTATAAATTTTTCAGTTCCATGATGAAATCCAATTTTTCGCGGTCTATTCCATCCGGATCATAGATGTAACCATCTGAATCGGACATGGTAACTACTTTACCACCCAACTCGATTACTTTTTCTACCGTGTATTGAGCTACGTTACCTGAACCTGAAACCAAACAAGTTTTTCCCTTCAGGTCTGTGCCTTTGGTTTTCAGCATTTCCATCAAGAAATAGATGTTACCATATCCGGTTGCTTCAGGGCGAATCAGAGAACCACCGAATTCGCGGCCCTTACCGGTCAGTACACCGGAGAATTCATGAGAGAGTTTCTTGTACATGCCGAACATGAAACCTACTTCACGACCACCTACACCGATATCACCTGCAGGTACGTCAGTCTCAGGACCGATATGGACGCCATATTCAACAATGAATGCCTGGCAGAAACGCATTACTTCGGCGTTTGATTTGCCACGCGGAGAGAAGTCGGAACCTCCTTTGCCACCACCCATCGGAAGAGTAGTTAGTGAATTTTTGAATGTCTGCTCGAAGGCAAGGAATTTCAAAATTCCCAAGTTTACAGAAGAGTGAAAACGGATACCACCTTTGTAAGGACCAATGGCATTATTATGTTGTACGCGGTAACCCATATTTGTCTGGATGTTACCTTTGTCATCCATCCACGTTACACGGAATTGATACACACGATCAGGAATACACAAACGTTCAATCAGGTTCACCTTGTCAAATTCGGGATGTTTGTTGTATTCTTCTTCGATTGTACTTAGCACTTCCTCTACCGCTTGATGATATTCAGGCTCATTGGGGAATCTTCTTTTCAAATCTTCTAATACCTTAGCTGCATTCATAATCTACTTCTTTTTATAATTGTTAATTAATTCTTCTTGTTTCTTTTGATGGTGCAAAAATATAGATAAGAATTGAAATATGCAACAAATTATAAAGAAAATGCGTATAAAAATATCAATATGTACAAAATGTAAGCTAAAAAGCGGATAAAAGATTATTTTCCTCTTTCCTTGAGATATTTTAATAGTGGAATAAAGACTAAAGCTCCCGAAATGATAATGGATAGTATTAAAGGCCCGTCAATATGTTCGCTCCCTGTTAGAATAATATAGCAAATGGCAATCCATAAAAGGGCTAAGGTTACGATTTGTGGGAGGGAAAGCGGTTTTCTTCTCATAGTATTGCTTTAATGAATTGAATATATTTCACCACAAATAGCCTTGATTTACACAGATAGAATTTGCTGGTACTAACAAGCATGATTAATAATCTGCGTAAATCTATGCAATCTGTGGTGAAAG
>ENA-OQCF01000147-OQCF01000147.1-human-gut-metagenome-genome-assembly--contig:-NODE-147-length-26411-cov-2.002853_pt1 | contig 26411 bp, 30 predicted proteins | sample MGYA00242756_ERZ504573 | MGnify/ENA primary metagenome ERZ504573 (study PRJEB26092, sample SAMD00036240) | human gut metagenome | host: Homo sapiens | study: EMG produced TPA metagenomics assembly of... | reverse complement strand
TAAAGACCTGCCATTCGCCCAGGGACGCTTCTGCACTACTGAAGGCATCACCAACGTTATTCCTTTGTCTGATTATCGCTATACTTCCGATTTCGCTGAAAAATATGGTGTATTGATGACTGATGGTCCTTTGGCTGGATTATTGGCACGCTCGGTTGTAGTGATTGACCCGGAAGGAAAAGTGGTTTATACCGAACTTGTTCCCGAAATAACCCAGGAACCGAATTATGAGGCCGCACTGAAAGCGGTAAAATAAAAAGTGCTTCCCGAAAGAATAAAGAAAACGGCAGAAGATTTTTACAATCTATCTACATAGTTTTTAGGGCAGTTTCCGGCATAGCTTCTTGAAAGTTATGCCGGAAATTTTTATATGTCATGCTTGAAAGATCTATAATCTTGCATGTGAAAGATTTATAATCTTATGCCCGCAAGATCTATAATCTTACATCTTCATCCTTTAGACAAGTACCATTGGTACATTCTGTGTACCCCTTCTTCTATATCAATCTTATGCTGCCAGCCCAGCCGGTGCAATTTGCTTACATCCGTCAGCTTACGCATAGTGCCGTCCGGTTTCGTAGCGTCAAAAGTCAGTTTGCCCTGATAACCCACTTCCTTGACAATCTTGTCCGCCAGTTGGGCAATGGTGATTTCTTTCCCCGTACCGATATTGATATGACAGTTGCGGATATCCTTGGAGCCGGCAGCATAGGTATCCTTAAAATCCACATGCTCCATGATATAGACACTGGCATCAGCCATCTCCTCACTCCATAAGAACTCACGCAACGGCTTGCCTGTTCCCCACAAAGTTACTTCCTGCCCGGTTATGCCATACTTTTTCAGAATGGAGAGAATCTCCTCATCCGTATGCGAACCGTCTATCCCCTCTACGGACGAAGATTCATATCTTTACGCACCGCATCCCAGTTCCCCTCATTCAGGCATTTTCCCAAATGAATCTTACGAATCATGGCAGGCAGCACATGGCTGTTCTCCAAATGGAAATTATCATTGGGACCGTAAAGGTTCGTAGGCATCACGGCTATGTAATTGGTTCCATATTGCAAGTTAAAGCTTTCGCACATCTTCAACCCGGCAATCTTCGCAATAGCATACGGTTCGTTGGTATACTCCAAGGGAGAAGTCAGTAACACATCTTCCTTCATGGGTTGTACGGCATCACGAGGATAAATGCAAGTGCTTCCCAAAAACAAGAGTTTCTTTACATCATGGCGGAAACTCTCCCCTATCACATTCTGCTGAATCTGCAAGTTCTGATAAATAAAATCGGCACGGTAAAGACTGTTCGCCATGATGCCTCCACATGTGCCGCTGCCAGAATGACATACTGGGGCTGCTCTTCATCAAAAAACTTCTTCACAGCCTGCCCGTCCAGCAAATCCAGTTCTTTGTGAGAACGGCCTACCAGATTGGTATATCCCTTTTGCTGCAAATTATTCCATATAGCAGACCCCACCAGTCCGTGGTGGCCTGCTACATATATCTTGGCTGTTTTTTCCATTATTCTGCTATTTGAGCCTTTAAATACAGTTTCTTCACGAACTTCATATCATGCTTCACCATGATTTTCACCAGTTCGGGGAAAGAAGTCTTACGGGGATTCCAGCCCAGCAACGTTTTGGCTTTAGTGGGATCACCCAACAACTGCTCCACTTCGGCGGGACGGAAATACTTAGGATCGACGGCAACCAGTTCCTTGCCCGTCGCCACATCGATACCTCTTTCATCCACCCCTTTGCCTTCCCAGCGCAATTCAATGCCCACTTCCTTGAAGGCCAAGGTACAGAACTCGCGCACCGTATGGTATTCGCCGGTCGCAATGACAAAATCTTCGGGAGTATCATGCTGAAGAATCATCCACATACACTCCACATAATCCTTGGCATAGCCCCAGTCGCGCAAAGAATCCAGATTTCCCAGATACAGCTTGTCCTGATATCCCTGGGCTATACGTGCGGCAGCCAAAGTAATCTTGCGTGTTACGAAATTTTCACCACGGCGTTCACTCTCATGGTTGAACAGGATGCCGTTCACGGCAAACATACCGTAACTTTCACGATAGTTCTTGGTAATCCAGAAACCATACTGCTTGGCCACCCCATACGGAGAACGGGGATAGAAGGGAGTCGTTTCCTTCTGAGGCACTTCCTGTACCAGTCCGAACAATTCGGAAGTCGATGCCTGATAAATCTTGGTCTTCTTTTCCAGGCCCAGAATACGGACCGCTTCCAACATACGCAGCGTGCCTACCGCATCCGCTTCCGCAGTGTACTCGGGTACATCGAAACTTACTTTCACATGGCTCTGAGCAGCCAGATTATAGATTTCATCGGGCTGTACAGCCTGAATGATACGTATCAGCGAACTACTGTCGGTCATATCCCCCCAATGCAGATTCACCAGACGGGTCTTTTGCATATCACGAACCCACTCGTCCAGATAAAGATGTTCGATACGACCGGTATTGAATGAAGAAGAACGGCGCAGAATACCGTGAACCTCATATCCCTTTTCAATCAAAAACTCTGCCAGGAATGAACCGTCCTGACCTGTAATACCTGAAATTAAAGCTACTTTTTTCATTTCGTTTATTGTAAATGGCCTTATGCAAGCCCTCTTGGTTATTTCATATCACATAGCTATCTACTGCTATCTGCTTCGGCATGGCAAAGGGCGGAATGACCAAACAGAACGGCAGATGACAGACAGCATACACTCCATGTATGCAGAAATAAAATATATACAAGAAAGAATATTTACTCCGCCGAAAATTCTTTGATGCGCTGTTCCTCGCTCAACCGGCAGATCAGCAATGTGTTATTCTTCTCAGCAACGATATATCCGTCCAGTCCCTGTACCACCACCCTCTTTTCCTGTGTAGTGTGAATCACACAGTTACGGGTTTCATACAACTTTATATTCTCACCTATCTGCGTATTATTATGGGCATCTTTCGGCAAATTCTCGTGCAATGATCCCCAAGTACCCAGATCACTCCACCCAAAGCTGGCAGGAAGGACAAAAATCTCATCCGCCTTCTCCATAATGGCATAATCCACCGAAATGTTCTCGCACAAAGGGAAATTCCGGTCAATCATTTCCTGCTCCTTGTCCGTATAATAATAAGGAAGCAAACGCTCGAACACCTTCGAAATGGCAGGCTGATATACGCGCAGGGCGTTCACCACCGTATTTACATTCCACACAAAAATACCGGCATTCCAGAAGAAATTATTTTTTTGAATATAGCGCCGGGCTGTTTCCAGATCGGGTTTCTCTTTAAAAGAATACACCCGGAATACCTCCTTATTGGCGGTAGAAGGTACACTGAGATCAGCTTCAATGTAACCGTAGCCCGTCTCAGGACGAGTAGGTTTCATGCCCAGGGTAAGGATAGCGTCCGAATCGGCCGTAAAATTCATCGCCGAATTAATCACCCGCTGAAACTCCGCGATATTCATCACAATGTGGTCGCTGGGGGTCACCACCATATTGGCCTTAGGATTACGTGCCTTTATTTTCCAACTGACGTATGCTATACAAGGAGCCGTATTGCGACGGCAAGGCTCACGCAGGATATGATCATCAGCAATATCGGGCAACTGCTCCTTTACAGTATCCGCATACTTCTCTGATGTCACCACCCAAATATTTTCCGGAGGCAGATCCCCTGAAAACGGTCAGCCGTAAGTTGGATCAATGTACGGCCGCAACCCAGTACATCAATAAATTGCTTAGGATAATCAGGAGTACTCATCGGCCAGAAACGGCTTCCAACACCTCCGGCCATTATAACGAGGTGATTATTCTTGATGTTCATATGATTTCATTTTTTTACGTTGTATGACCGCAAAGATAAGTATTTAATTTTTTAAAAAAAGTATTGCGTTTTAATTTATATGTCCTATATTTGCATACGACTAACATTTTTTTTGTCATGAAACAACCGACAACTGAAAACTCTGATATAATTAAACTAGTAGCGATATTAGGTGATTTTGCCTTGTTGAACCTTTCTATGATACTTGTGTTTTTTATTCTGAAAGGAATAGATTCACAGGCCATAGCCCATATTTCATTGAAAACCTACCTGCTGACTTCCAACCTGTGCTATATTCCTGCATATCCATCTTTGGGGTCATACTGCACAACCGCATAGTGCGTCCGGAACAGATTGTAGGCCGCCTGTTAGGAACAATCAGCTTGCATGTAGTCATCTTCCTCACGGTGCTGGCCATTATTAAGGTAGATAACTTCTCACGCATCTATCTGCTTGCTTTCTATCTGTCTTTCATACCTTTAGCTATAGGATGGCGACTGACATTGCGGTTCTTTGTGAAAATGTTCCGCCGCAGTGGCAGGAACCTGCACACCACTGTACTGATAGGCGACGGGGACAATATGGTGGAGCTGTACCATACGTTGAACGATTTGACTTACGGATACAGGGTTTTAGGCATTTTCTATGATGAGAAGGATTCTAATTACCCCGAAGGGATTCCCTTTAAAGGTCCTGTAAACCAATTATTTGAATGGTTATCCCATAACACCGTGCACGAACTGTACTGTGGTCTGCCATCCAGCAGAAAGGATGATATTCTGGCCATCATGAACTATTGCGAGAACAATCTGATCCGCTTCTATAGCGTACCTCATGTACGTAACTATATAAAGCGCCAGTTGCAGTTGGAATTATTGGGTGAAGTTCCTGTCTTATCCATCCGTACCGAGCCGTTGCAGAACCCGGTAAACAGACTGGCAAAACGGTTATTTGATTTGACATTTTCCTCTCTGTTTTTACTTACAATTTTTCCATTTATGTACCTGATTGTAGGTCTTATTATTAAAATTACCTCACCTGGTCCCATATTCTTCAAACAGGAGAGAAACGGGGAAAACGGGAAAATCTTTAAATGCTATAAGTTCCGTTCCATGAAAGTGAACGCATTGTCCGATTCATTGCAGGCTACCAAGAATGATCCCCGCAAGACCAAGTTCGGCAACTTCCTGCGCAAAAGCAATCTGGACGAACTGCCGCAATTCATTAATGTATTCAAAGGAGAGATGTCCATTGTAGGTCCCAGACCCCATATGCTGAAACATACAGAGGAATATTCCCAACTGATTAACAAATACATGATGCGCCACCTTGTCAAACCCGGAATTACCGGATGGGCGCAAGTCACCGGCTACCGGGGAGAAACCAAAGAACTTTCCCAAATGGAAGGCAGGGTAAGAAGAGACTTGTGGTATATTGAGAACTGGACTTTCCTGCTCGACATCCGCATCATGATAAAAACAGTAACCAACATGTTCCGGGGCGAGAAAAACGCCTATTAATCCAAATCGTAGGGACATATAAAAAATAAAAAGATATGAAAGGTATTGTACTAGCCGGAGGTTCGGGCACGCGCCTCTATCCTATTACCAAAGGAGTATCCAAACAGCTGCTGCCTGTCTTCGACAAACCCATGATTTATTATCCTATATCGGTACTTATGCTGGCCGGCATACGGGAAATACTCATTATCTCCACCCCATACGACTTACCGAGCTTCAAAAGACTGTTAGGAGACGGAAGCGATTTCGGAGTACGCTTTGAATATGCGGAACAGCCTTCGCCCGACGGACTGGCTCAGGCTTTCATCATCGGCGAGAAATTCATCGGAAATGATTCCGTCTGCCTTGTACTGGGTGATAACATATTCCACGGCAACGGTCTGTCCGCCATGTTGAGAGAATCCGTACGTGCTGCCGAAGAGGACAAGAAAGCAACGGTATTCGGCTATTGGGTCAGTGACCCCGAAAGATATGGCGTAGCGGAATTGACAAAGAAGGCAACTGCCTCTCTATTGAAGAAAAACCTGCCCAACCTAAGTCCAACTATGCCGTGGTGGGACTCTATTTCTATCCCAACAAGGTGGTGGAAGTAGCCAAGAATATCAAGCCTTCGGCACGGGGAGAACTGGAAATCACCACCGTAAACCAGCAATTTCTTCAGGACAAGGAATTGAAAGTACAGACATTGGGCAGAGGTTTCGCATGGCTGGATACCGGTACTCACGACTCGCTGGCCGAGGCAAGCACCTACATCGAAGTCATTGAAAAGCGCCAGGGGCTGAAAGTGGCATCCTTGAGGGCATAGCTTTGAGAAAAGGCTGGATTACTCCGGAAAAGATGCAGGAACTGGCCCAGCCGATGCTTAAAAACCAATACGGACAATATTTACTGAAAGTTATAAAAGAACTGGGATTAGAATAATGGAAGTTATAAAAACAGCAATAGACGGGGTTTTCATTTTGGAACCCCGTATTTTTAATGATGCAAGAGGGTATTTCTTTGAAAGCTTCTCGGGACGTGAATTTGAAGAAAAAGTATGCAGGACTACATTTGTACAGGATAATGAGAGTTTCTCTACTTATGGTGTATTACGCGGCCTGCATTTCCAGAAACCTCCTTTCACACAAAGCAAACTGGTGCGTGTGATCAAGGGAGCGGTACTGGATGTGGCTGTAGATATCCGGAAAGATTCTCCTACTTTCGGAAAGCATGTGGCTGTAGAATTGACCGGAGAGAATCACCGGCAGTTTTTATCCCCCGCGGATTCGCACACGGCTTTGCGGTACTAAGTGACGAGGTGTTGTTCCAATACAAGTGTGACCATTATTATGCTCCGCAAAGCGAAGGAGGAATCGCATGGGACGACCCCGATCTAGGCATAGACTGGCGACTTCCGGCCGACAAGGTTATTTTGTCCGACAAGGACAAGAAACATCCGAGATTGAAAGACTATCAAACGGATTTCGACTTTAATCAAAGTTTATATTAAAGGCTGTTTTGATTCTGCGTTTGTCCGGTTTTCGCCAGTGAAATTAAAGAAACCGAAAACTGCACACCGGACTATCGTAACGTTCAGGGCAACATTTCCGAAGATTGAACCTAAAAACAGGGTGCACCTCCTACGAAAGAGATGCACCCTGTTTTATAGGTCAATATCTTTATATCACTTCTTCTCCATCCCCTCCTGAGGAGCATTAAGTCCTGCCTTCAGATTTTCAAAGAATTCACGTCCGAACAAGATCCATGCGGAAGCGCCCGCCACTGCCAGGAAAATAAATCCGACAAGAATCACCTTCTTGCTGGTTCCCGAAGGCAGCAACGGCACACTGGCAGGTTCCACAACGGCAAATACAGGTTTGGCCTCCTGTACTTTGGCCCGTGCCACCTGCAATTGGGTAGCCACCTGGCTATACACCTGATATGCCAGATTCATATCATTCTGCAACCGTTCTCTCTCCGTCAAAGCACTTTGAAGGACAACCCCCTTGTTGGCATCCATGTAATTGGCATAATTCTGCTGGGCTACATAATACTCCTGCTGGCGTTCCTTATACAATTGTTCCAGATAAGCACAATCCTGCTGGGCTTTGGAGACCCTGTACGCTGTGATATACTCCTGAAGCTTCACCACTACCGTGTCTGTAATGGCGGCCGTAACCATCGGGTCCTGCAAAGTCACCGTCACTGTGGTGATGCCGGTTTTCTTATCCACATCAGCAGTAATCGCCTTACGCATGGCTTCCACTTTCTTCGCTGATCTTCTGTCAGGTGGAAAGGATCCAGCCTGTTCCCTTCTTCCTCTTCCTTATCGGAGAAGAGAGATTTCACCCCGCCTATAGCCGCCCCGGGCAATCCCATAATAGCACCCCACCACGGAGCTTTCTGCTCATCGAGATAAGCTACAAAAGTAGTATCCACCTCACCGTCCAACGTGGTGACATGTGCATTAAACAGTTCCAGAATGAAAGGAGTAGACGCTACTATATCCGGGAAAAGAGATACGTTCAACGCATCCGCCTCACTGCCCAGACTCATGCCTCCGATCCCCAGCATGGCAGCCATTCCCGACAGGCTCCCCCCTCCGCTTTTACCGGATTCGGGAGACAATGTCACTTCCACCGTATATTGCTTGGGAATACTCAGAGCGATAATCACCCCTACAATAGCACCTATTCCTGCAACCTTCAGCAGCATCTTTCGGGCAGCCCACAACTTACGGACATACTCCATCAAATCAATTTCCAACTCCTCGTCTTCCCGTGGTCTTTCCGTATTATTCGTATAATTCTTATCTTCCGCCATACTGTTTCTATTTTAAGATATTAGCAATAGATGCAATCATAGTAGCCAACGACGCACTGGTGGTTGCTATGGACAAAGTGTTCTGCAAAGTCCAGTTGCTCTTTTCCTTCACCGGAACAATCACCTCACAGCCCGGCTGGATCAGCTCACGGCTACCCTTCTTCGCTCTCTTCACCTGACCGTTCATATATACAATATACGCCTTGCTCTTCTTCGCACGGAAACCGTAACCTCCGGCCTGCTCTATATAATATTTCAACGTCTTGCCATCTTCAAATGAAACGGTATTGGGATACATCACAGCCCCGCTGATACGTACCGTGTTGTTGTATTCGGGAATTTCAATCACATCCCCCTCACGCAATACAATATCCGCACTGGAGCCGGGTTTAAGCATCGCTTTTTCCAAATCGATACCCACATAATAGATATCTCCCAAATCCAGCCGGTTGACATCAATGGAGTCCTTTCCAGTCTTGGCCATATCCAGAACCGTTTCCATACGTTTGCGTTCATCGGCATTGATACGACGGCTTAAACGGGCCCCTTTGATATAAGCAAACGGAGTCACTCCACCTGCTTCTTGATCAAATCGGAAAGACGTTCGCTCTTCTCTGTCAGCGCATAATCACCTTCATACAAAACCTCACCGGTCACCTGCACATTCACCTGTTCCTGATAAGCAGGGCTCTTACGCACATATACCTGATCGTATGGCTGCAACACAAAACCCGGTTCTCCGTCTATCACAAAACCGTCTTTCAGAGAAAACGAGTACATTTGTCCTATGGTGGAAACCGCTTCCGTACCTTTGCTATCCTTGATACGGCGGGAAACATCCACACGGACGGTAGAAGCCGATTCCATCAATCCGCCAGCCTGGATTATAATATCCTCCAAAGTCGTATTGTCGGCAAAAGCGAACTCACCCGGACGGGCAACCTCACCATACACCATGATGCTTCCCACATCCTCCAAGTCATGAATACTGGGAATATAAAGCACATCATTACGCTGCAAAGGTACATCGGGTGCAGTACCGTCCATGATGCCTTTTATATCTACTTGAATAACCTCTTTCTTCAGATTCTCGCGCTCGCGATGCAACACCGCACGTCCTGTAAAGGCATCACCCATAAGGCCTTCAGCCTTTTCCACCAGTTGGCGGACTGTATTCAAGGTTCCTCCGAACTGATAAATGCCCGGACGATAGACAGCCCCTTTGATTTCAAGCTTGTTCTCAAAACGGTCCAGAATAGCTTCAGCAGTCAGCGCATCACCATCTTTTACCTGGAATACGGAATAATCAATATCATCAATCGTATAAATCTGATACTCCTTTCCGTTTTGACGAATCATGCGGAGAGAACGGGTATAGGCATCCCCCGAAAATCCACCGGCATACTTCAACAACGTGGCAACACTTTCGTTGTTTTTCATCTCGTATTTCATGGGGCGTTTCACATTACCCTCTATGCTAACCAACGCCTCGTATGGAGGAACGATGATCACATCGCCTTCCTGCAAGCGGATATCATCATTGATTTTACCTTTCATAATAAAATCGTACACATCTACGGTAGCGATTTTCTGTCCTCCGCGCACTACTTGTATATTGCGCAAGCTACCGATATCGCTCACGCCACCGGCACGGTACAGTGCATGAAACACGGTAGAGAAAGAAGACAATGCATAAGTTCCCGGTTGGAACACTTCCCCCATCACGTTCACCTGGATCGTCCGGCTGTTTCCCAAAGTAACCTTGATTTGTGAGGACGGGTTCTGTTCATTATCAAGCCCTGCATAAATCTTATTCAGTTCTTTACGCAAATATTGGTTGGCTTCGGCAATAGTCATGCCGTTCAGATAAATCAATCCCAAATCGGGGATCGTGATAGATCCGTCCGGAGATACATTATCGCGGATGGTGGCCTGGTTTGTACCCCAGATATCAATGATTACCTCATCACCCGGCCCCAGACGGTAATTAGGAGGAGTAGCCAGATTCACACTCGGCTCGAATGTAAGGTTTCTGGTTTCAAAAATGTCCCGTCCGTACACCTTATCCTTCTGCATTTCTTCCATATCGCCCATGCCCATCCCCTCGTAATAGCGATTGGCAGAAACACTGTCCGACGAGTTCTTCCCTACCACTCTGTCCGCTGCCGGACGTTGGTTGAAAGTAAAATTCTCTGTTACATAGATATCTTCCTGCGTCTTTGTCTTTTCACGCAAACGGTTCCGATTTTGCATCGTTGCATTTGCATCTTTATCAGCAGACCCATTTTGCTGTTCATAAAGTTTCTTTACACGCTTAGCCTGTTCTTGTGTCACTCCTCTACGGGCTAACTCTGTAGCAATCTGACGTTGGTCTTTTCCTTGTTGCATGCCCGTCTTCACATATTCCAACACCTGTTGGTCACTCATAGATTGCTGTGCAAGCACAGAACCCGAGAGGCAAAAACTAAGACCAGTACGGATAATAGTTTTTTTATCATATAAATTCAATAAACTTAGTAATTTAGCAGCCGCAAAGGTAGATATTATTTTCGATATAGGCGAGTATTATTTCATAAATATCCCTCTAACAAATATAAAAACGGCTGCCACCTGACGGTGTACAGCCGTTTATTCTTTTAATAATCCGTTAGCAGAATTCATTCAGACTTCATTGCACAGCCCTCCATATTTAAAAAAGGTCTGCAAGGGTAAAACTTGTGCAATACCATTCCGGCCGGATCAGCAATACATATTTACGATGGCTTCGTACAATTCCTGTTTACCGCTTACTTGCTTGGGCTCACCATTCTGCTTAGCATAAGCCACTACGTCTTCCAGTGTCAGCTTGCCTTCTTCAAATTCCTTGCCTTTGCCACTGTCGAATGAAGCATAGCGGTCTGACAACATCTTGCAGTAAGGAGATTCATTAAGCAAAGCAGCAGCACTTTCCAATGCACGCGCCATAGCGTCCATACCTGCAATATGGGCGATAAAGATATCTTCCAGATCAGTAGAGTTACGACGTGTCTTGGCATCAAAGTTGGTACCGCCATTACCCAAGCCGCCGTTGCGGATAATCTGCATCATGGCCTGGGTCAGTTCGTAATTGTCGATAGGGAACTGGTCTGTATCCCATCCGTTCTGATAATCGCCACGGTTAGCGTCAATAGATCCCAACATTCCGTTATCTACCGCAACAGCCAGTTCATGTTCAAATGTATGACCAGCCAACGTAGCATGATTCACTTCAATGTTCACCTTGAAATCCTTGTCCAGTCCGTGAGTTTTCAAGAACCCTACCACAGTTTCGGTATCCACATCATATTGATGCTTAGTCGGCTCCATCGGTTTGGGTTCAATCAGGAAAGTACCTGTAAACCCTTTGCTCCGGGCATAATCGCGGGCGATGGTCAACATCTGAGCCAGATGTTCTTTCTCACGCTTCTGATCTGTATTCAATAAAGACATATACCCTTCACGTCCACCCCAGAATACGTAATTGGAGCCACCCAGTTCGATGGTAGCGTCAATAGCGTTCTTTATCTGGACAGCAGCGCGGGCAACCACATCAAATTCGGGGTTTGTAGCAGCCCCGTTCATATAGCGTGCATGACCAAAAACATTTGCCGTACCCCATAACAATTTGATTCCGGTTTCAGCCTGTTTCTGTTTGGCATAAGCAACTATCTCTTTCAGATTCGCTTCATATTCCTCGATTGTATCGGCTTCCTCACACAAGTCCACATCATGGAAACAATAATATTCGATTCCCATTTTCTGCATGAATTCAAAGCCGGCATCCATCTTATTCTTGGCAGCCTGCACCTTATCGGCATCGCCGTTCCAAGGGAATTTCTTTGTTCCGCCGCCAAACTGGTCACCGCCCTCGGCACACAACGTATGCCACCATGCCATAGCAAACTTCAACCAGTCTTTCATCTTCTTTCCGTTAATTACCTTTTCAGCATCATAATAACGGAACGCCATCGGGTTCTTACTTTCCTTACCTTCAAATTTAATCTTTCCTATACCGGGAAAATACTCTTTTGTAGCCATAATTCTTTACTTATTTTAATAACTTGTTCTAATTTATCTACTATCTTTTTCCAACACGCAGGCGGATAGCCATTTCTTTATCCGAAGGTCCTTAAAAGGCAGCCATCGCTCTCTCCAGATTGGATTTCCAGCGGGCATACGCATCATCGTAAGCAGTACGCTGTGCCACATCAGGCTCTATCACCTCCAGTTTTTCCAATGTGGCAAATGCCTCGTTGTTATCTTTATAAACACCCGCGCCTATGCCGGCCCCCTTGGCGGCGCCCACCGATCCATCCGTGTCATACAGTTCGATTACAGCCCCTGTCACTCCCGCCAATGTTTCGCGGAAGATAGGACTGAGAAACATATTGGCATGTCCGGCATGAATCTTCTGTACAGGGATACCCATCTGCTCCATGATATCAATGCCGTATTTAAACGAGAACACGATCCCTTCCTGTGCGGCACGAACAATATGCTGCTTTCCATGCAGGTTAAAATTAACTCCACATATAGAGCATCCTGTCTCTTTATTTTCCAGCATACGCTCCGCCCCGTTGCCAAAAGGAAGAATACTTACTCCGGCACTGCCGACAGGAGCCTGTGCCGCCAGCCTGTTCATATCACTGTAAGAAATACCTTCGGGAGCCACATTACGTTTCACCCACGAATTCAATATACCGGTACCATTGATACACAACAACACTCCCAGACGGGTCTGCTCGGCAGTATGATTTACATGGGCAAAAGTATTCACCCGGGATTTCGGATCATAATTCACCTCACCGTTCACGCCATATACCACTCCCGATGTTCCTGCCGTAGAAGCAATCTCTCCCGGATTGAACACATTGAGCGACAAAGCATTATTAGGCTGGTCTCCGGCGCGATAGGTTACAGGAATTCCCTCTTTCAGGCCCAATTCTTTGGCAGCCCATGCATTTACACGTCCCTGCTCGCCAAAAGTCGGTTTGATATCAGCTATCAGCGAACGGTCGAATCCATAATAATCCATCAGGAAGCCCGCGACATCATTTGCCTGAAAATCCCAGAACATCCCTTCGGACAAACCGGACACCGTGGTACAAATATCCCCCGTCAGTTTCATAGCGATATAATCGCCGGGCAGCATTATTTTATAAATACGTTCGTACACAGCAGGCTCATTCTCTTTAATCCATGCCAGTTTGGAAGCGGTAAAATTCCCCGGAGAGTTCAGCAGATGAGAAAGACATTGCGTTTCCCCCAATGCCTCAAACGCTTTCTGCCCGTATGGAACCGCCCGTGAGTCACACCATATAATAGCCGGACGTAATACATTTTGCCCTTTATCCACACAAACCAGTCCGTGCATCTGATAAGAGATACCGATAGCGGCAATTCCATCCGGACCGATCCCACTCCCAGCCATGACAGCCTGAGTTGACAATTTCAGATTTTCCCACCAATTTTGCGGATCCTGCTCAGCCCATCCGGGGCGGGCAGCCATAATAGCAGCCTCTGTTTTAGGGAAGAATGCAGAAGAAACACACTTTCCGGTCTCTGCATTTACCAAACTCGCCTTTACCGACGAACTGCCAATATCATAACCTAATAGGTACATTTAATTGAAAATTAAGAATTTTAAAATAATAGTCTCTGTCCCGATGCTTATCAGCATTATCCTTCCAAGGAAAGGCCGGTGAAGAATCCCAAAACATATACCGATTCCCCGAAACGACCAGGCGGAGTATTCTCACAGCAATCACAACAAGGCTAAAGTTATCTGTCTGTTATCACTTCGTTCCCGACTTATTATATATTGAACGGTCGAACTTATAGAAGCGTGCCGCCCTGTGGCATACACCTACCTGTTTTTCTTCCAAAGGTACTACATATGGCATCAACGCTATCTTCTTATGGAAGTTCCTTACGTCAAACACCTTATCATAAATCAACTGATAGACAGTCCGCAACTGGGCCGCCGTAAACTTCCGGGGAAGCAAGTCGAACATTGCGGAAGGAGCATATTCCACATAATGGCGTATATGCACCAATGCATCCTGCAAAATCTGGAAATGGTCGAACGCCAGGCTTTTCACCTCCGTCACAGGTGTCCAGCAAGCATCGTATTTATCAGACAGCTGTTCGAACCGTCTGTCAATCTTCACCAGTGTCAGGTAAGCGATAGTCACAATGCGGTCTATTTTCTTCTCGTCCAAACGATGAAAACGTTCCAGCCACAGCACATCCTTAGGATTACGGGTACGGTCTTTCGATCCATACGCCTTAAACTGGGTAAGCTTCACATTCTTCAGACCCGTCAACTCATTCAACACCCGCTTGGCCGCCTCATCCAGATCCTCATCGTCATAGATAAGGCTGCCCGGCAACTTCATGTTATTATATCCGTCCTCGGACTGTTTCCCCACCTGCCTTACCAACAGGACACGGAACTGCTCTCCATCAAACCCAATCAGCACACAGTCCACAGATACATGTAAATTAATCGTCTGGTTTATTTCCGACATAGTAATATGGCTTTTATCATTTCCGGCAGCAAAGATAAATACTATTTTTCAAATTTACGCAAAACAATATATTTATTTTTATTATGTTCCAAAACACTATTTTTCAATATAATAAATATCATCTATCATACAATATCACATCTTAATCTTATCATATACACTACAATATATAATGTACAGGAGTTGTCCCGTCTTCTTTTTTCCCTTTTTCCAAAGGGCTTTTATTCCATTCAATCCCCTATTTCAGACACTTGGTTAAGGAAAAGCAATCTTTACGCCAAAAAATTAATAGAATAAAGTTGTTTATTCACAATAATTTTCTTTACTTTTGCCCATTAAAATCTAAAGATTACTCTATGAGAAAGAAAATTTTGGTCTTGGACGACAAAATAGCAATTGCAAAAGTCCTTTCAATCTATCTGACCAGTGATTATGATTGTATTTGGTTACCGAATGGCATCGAAGGGGTAAAATGGCTTCAGGAAGGTAACATACCAGATTTGATTATATCAGATATCCGTATGCCCGAAATGCGTGGAGACGAGTTTCTGGAATGGATAAAATCCAATCAGTTATTCAAACACATTCCGGTGGTTATGCTAAGCAGCGAAGACAGTACCACAGAACGCATCCGCCTGTTACAAGAAGGCGCGGAAGACTATATTGTCAAACCTTTCAATCCCATGGAGTTAAAAGTAAGAATTAAGAAAATCATTGAGTAAATCAGCATGACCTTTCTGCTTTATATAGGAAAGAACAAGGATTTTTTGCGCAAATTCAGCAAGCTCGAAAATGTCCAGATGATTTATGCCCAAAACTACCAGGATGCCATTACAATTTGTATCAGACTGAAAGTACGTGAGAACATCATTGTCCTTCACGAACAAGGGGAGATGAACGGAGATATTGAACAGATCGGTGCTTTCAGGAAAAAGTTCTATCAGGCATATGTCGTACTCATTACGGACAGGCTGACTCCCGAAGCCAGCAAAGTCTATCTGAACAGCGGAATAAACGATACCGTCAGTTTGAACATCACCACCGCCCGGTTAAGGCAGAAAATAGACATCATCAATAAACGGCAGGAACTGCTATATGCACATAACCGGAAGAAAAAAGACGTGAGGCATTTTATCCTTCCCCAATGGAAGCGCTGCTTCGATATCCTTTTCTCCGGTGCAGCGTTAGTCTTCCTGTCCCCAGTCTTTCTGCTGATTGCCATAGCCATACGTATGGAAAGCAAAGGACCTGTTATTTACAAATCCAAACGGGTAGGAACGAATTATACCATTTTTAATTTCCTGAAATTCCGTTCCATGTATACGGACGCCGATAAAAAGCTGAAAGACCTTGCCGGTCAGAACCAGTACCAGCCGGAAGGCACTCCGGAGATTGCCAAAGATTTCTCGATGGAAGAATTAGGAGGACTGATGTTTGGAGATGACGGTGTTATAGATAATGGCGGAATGCTGGTTTCCGATGACTTCATCATTCCGGAAGAAGAGTTTATTTCCAGACAAAAACGCACTGGATGAAAGTCCTTTCATAAAAAATAGAAAAGACCCGCGGTTACCAAGGTAGGACGCGTTTTACGAAAATACAGTCTGGATGAGTTACCTCAACTGGTCAACATCTTGAAAGGCGACATGTCTGTGGTGGGGAACCGTCCTCTTCCACTCTATGAAGCCGAACGCCTGACAAACGATGAAAGTATCGAACGCTTCATGGCGCCTGCCGGGCTGACCGGCTTGTGGCAGGTGGAAAAACGGGGGGATGCCGGAAAATTATCCGCTAAAGAACGCAAAGAATTAGATTTGAAATACGGTAGAGAATTCTCCTTTTTCCTGGATATGAAAATCCTGTTCAAGACTTTGACAGCTTTTGTCCAAAAAGGAGATGTTTAAATAATTTGTTTTAGGAATAAAAAGGGGATTTATTATATGGGTAAAGTATGTCTTTTTGTCATCTGTATGTATTGTTCTATCCACCATTTAAGCGCACAACAGGAAGAGCAGCAAACACAACCGGTACAACAACCTCTTGTGACACAGGATGATATATTGGGGAATATGAATGTGGATTATGCAAAGATAAAGCTGCCTCCGTTAAGTGTCCTTTATGAGAATGCACGCAGCACTCCAAGCTTACAGATTTTAGAGAAAGGAGAAACAGTTACAGAAAAAGCTACTATCGAAAGAGAAAAGGAACTGGCTGGGGTTTATCCATGCCGGCGGAAGTGCTTCTTACGGTATAGCAGACAATGTGGCCAGCAATACGGATGTCAACACCCCACTTATTTACAGGTATGTAGGTACAGAACAGACTTCGTGGAATGTGGGAGGCGGCATCAGTATTCCTTTTGAAAAGCTGTTCGACCTCCGGGGAGGAATCAAGCGCCAGCGAATCCAGGTGGATATTGCCGAGTTAAGAAAACAGGAAGCATACGAAACCCTTAAAATACAAATAGCTCATTTATATGTCCAGATTTTATCCAATATAGAAACATTGCAAAGATCAGCTGAAAATATAGCTTTATATAAAGGTGCATCGGCTGTTGCAGAACAGGAATATAGAAACAGACGTACCTCTATTCATGATGTGGCCAAGACTAAAGAACAGGAATTTGCCGCTAATCAAGACTTTGCCTTACTACGCTCTACTATTAACGACCAGCTGCTGACCCTTGAAATAATCTCCCACACCCCATCCTGACCATACAAGGAGAAAAGGACGTTCAAGAAACAACGATACAGGAACAGGAAGAAAACAAGAGGCAAAGTAAGAAAAAAGACAAAAAGGAATAAGAAGCATGGAAATTATTTAAATACATAGTCAAGTTTATCTACCGTATCCGTTGGTGGATGGTTATATTTCCATGTATAGCCGGTATCATAGCATGGTTTCTTACCAGAAATCTGGAAAAAACGTATGATGTGAAAACCACCATCTTTACAGGAATCATCTCCGGATACAACGTAGATGCCACCGATACCCGAAACGCCACCGTGCACATGAGTAATTTAATGAATATCATTACAACGGAACGCACACTGAAAATAGTATCTCTGAAACTGCTTGCCCGCTGTCTGGTCTATGGAGATGCCGAAAGAAACACCAGTTATATTTCAGCCATACACTACCAGCAGCTGGTTTCCGGTATTCCACGAGAGTTACAGGCATTGATAGACAAGCAAAACGAAGAGAAGACCTATCATAATCTGGTAGCTTTTGAACGCCCGTCCATCAATAATTTCATCTACCAACTACTCAATTATACCACCCTTATTTCAGCGTACCTCTACTCTCACAACATATAAAAGTAGCCAGGTTGGGAAACAGTGATATGATCGAGATTGCTTATAGTGCCAACGATCCGGGAATAGCTTATAACACACTTGAGATTCTGAATGAAGAGTTTGTCAAACAATACCATGAACTACGCTATGGAGAAACAAACAATGTGATCAAGTTCTTTCAAGAAGAACTGGCCAGATTGGGCAAAATGCTGACTGCCGCCGAGGATTCTTTAATCGAGTACAATATAGAAAACCGCATCATCAACTATGGAGAACAAACCAAACAGGTGGCAAGCATGGACGCTACGTACCGGATGATGGACAATGATTTGCTTGTCAATTATTCCACCAGTAAGGCGTTGATCGATTTCTATGAATATAAATTAGGTGATGTAGCCAAATTGATCCGTACCAACAATGAGTTTATGGACAAACTTCATCAAATGTCCCAATTGAACACCCAGATCTCGACCATGGAAATCACTCCGGACGAAAAGAACCGGAAAAAGCTGGAAGAACAAAAAAACATGTTAAGTAGTGCCGAACAAAACATCAACAATCTTGCCCTGAAATTAAGTGCCGAAGCCGCAAGTACAAACAATGTATCTTATGAGACACTCATCAGCCAATGGCTTGACCAAGTAGTTCTTGCCGAAAAGACTAAAGCCCAAATGGAAGCACGAGATATAATGAGAGAGAATTTAAATAAAGATTTCCTTTATTTCTCCCCCATCGGCGCTACCCTGGGCCGGAAAGAAAGGCATATCGGCTTTGTGGAAAGCAACTATATGTCTACCATGGGAGCCTTGAATGCAGCCATCTTGCGACAAAAGAACCTGGAAATGACCTCAGCTTCATTAAAAATCATGAATCCGCCCCTGTTTCCACTGACCTCCTCCCCCACCAATGCACGCATGATTATACTTGCATCCATACTGGGGACTTTACTTTTCATCATTGGCTATTTTCTGATTATAGAAATACTGGACCGTACCCTCAGAGACAAAATACGTGCAGAACGAATCACCGGAGGAACAGTTATCGGCGCATATCCTAGAGAAAGCAAGTTAAGATACAGACGTTATAATAAAGCCATAAACAAGATGGCCGTCAGGCAACTCAGCACCGCTTTACTGCCTCATCTAAATACACAGGAACAGCGGGTCATCAATCTGTTAAGTACAGAAGAGAAAGACGGAAAGACCCATGTCGCCCGCCTGATAGAGGAATATTGGAGCAGCATCGGCCTAAACGTCCGCCGCATTACATACGATGAAGATTTTCTAAGCGAAGACAGCCAATATGTACAGGCAAACAATTTGAAAGAACTATGTCCCGATCTGGAAAAGGATGAAATACTTCTAATCGAACACCCGGTCCTGAAAAGCAATCCTCTGCCTCCGACTTTGTTAAATGAAGCATCCATCAATCTGCTGGTTGTCCGTGCCAACCGTACTTGGAAAAATACGGATCAGGCACTGTATGAGCATTTGTTACAAGTTAAACAAAAAGAAGTACCCCTCCTTTTCTATCTGACACAAGCAGACAGAAATACAGTGGAAGACTTTACAGGACAATTACCTCCTTACACGAACTTTAAGAATATGGAATACAGCTGTTCCAACTCGGACTGACCGCCATTGAATACAAAGGAAATAGATAATGATAGCAAAAGAAATAAATATAACCCATACAGGTCAAATTCTGGCCAGCTTCATTATCGGACTGTGCTTATGCCTATGGACAGCCCTCAACATGAAGCCCTCCATAGGAGTTGCAATAGGGTTCATACCTTTTGCCACGCTTTTTATCTTCATATGCATAAACAGACCCGTCATTCTGCTGGCCATCACCTTTATGCTGAATTACCTGATAATGGGAATTAACAGATATCATTCCATCCCTATTGCCATTACCAATATCTTTGATTTGCTCTACGGCATCATGTTGGCCCTTATTCTTCTGAAACAGTTGCAAAGCAATCATCATTTCAGGAAAATACTAAACGTCTATACCTGCATCACATTGGTCTGGCTGCTATATTGTATCATCAACATAGGTAATGGTATAACCGGTGAATTTTACATGGAAGCATGGCTTCGTATTTTAAGACCCTGGGCCTTATACCCTATTCTGACCTGTATTATTCTATCCATACACTGCAATCGCTACACTTTTATCCATTACTTTTTAATACTATGGGGTATCATGACCCTACTGGCTGCCGCAAAAGGATATTGGCAAAAGAACAAAGGTTTTGACAGTACCGAGCTAAGCTGGTTGTGGGCCTACGGAGCACGTACCCATTTTATCCATTCCGGCATCCGCTATTTCTCATTTTTCACTGACGCGGGTCTTTTCGGTGCCAGCATGGGATTATCCTGCACTGTTTTCACGCTTACTTTTTTCTATACAAAGAACCTATTTCTCAGACTCTTCTATTTAATAGTGGGTATGGCAGGATTTTATGGTCTGTTAATATCGGGAACCCGATCGGCCATAGCTGTACCCATTGCAGGGCTGGGGCTCTTTCTGTTCCTGTCTAAAAGTTGGAAAATAGGCATCATCTCCTTTATCCTGCTTGCCGGAGGGATAGGAATGCTGAAATACACCAAGATCGGAGAGAACAATAAGTTGATCCGTCGTATGCGTACTGTCTTTGACACAGAGGATCAATCGATGATGGCTCGTTTCGAGAACCAGAAAGCACTGAATGCCTACATGGATGAAATGCCCTTCGGCATAGGCATGGGAGCCATAGACGGGGTAGTTCCTCCCCATAACAAATATTATTTCGTTTCCATCTGTCCTTCAGACTCCAGTCTGGTAGATGTATGGAAACAGATGGGAATAGTGGGACTGTGTGTGTTTTTGGGTATGCATGCCATTCTATTTCTATCGGGCTCCTACATCCTTTTATTCAAAATCCGAAATCCGGAAATCCGGGGACCGCTGACAGGTATGTTATGCGGTTGTGCAGGCATACTGGTAGCTTCTTACGCCAATATGGTTTATTTCCAGTTTCCTAACGGAATCTTGATTTATTCTTGTTTCACCTTTGTTTTTTTAGGACCTTATTTAGATAAACAATACTCAGAAATACATGGACTACCGACAGCCTGACCTATCCGTCATCACCGTGAACTATAACGGTTTTCACGACACCTGCGAATTCATTGACTCGTGGGCAGCCACTGTATTCTCTGTCAGTTATGAAATGATAGTCATTGACAATGGTTCCACTGCCAATGAAGCCGCCTTGCTACAAAAAACATATCCTTTTATCCAAGCCGTACGCAGTGAGCGGAACTTAGGATTCGCCGGAGGTAACAATCTGGGTATAAACCTTGCAAAAGGAAAATACCTGTTCTTGCTGAACAATGATGTTTGTATGGTCAAAGATGCCATACCCTTGTTGATAAAACGCCTTCTGTCCTCCGACAAGATAGCAGGTGTCTCCCCGTTAATCCGTGATTATGCAGAACCGCACGCCATACAATTTGCAGGATACACCAACTTTCGCCCATTACCTTAAGAAACAGAGCCATAGGCAAAGGGAAAATAAATAAAGACCACTACCCCGCCCAAAAAACGCCTTATCTGCATGGTGCCGCCATGTTACTGAAAAAAACAATAATAGACAAGCTTAGCCTGATGCCCGAAGAATATTTTCTATATTATGAGGAACTGGACTGGTGCACCTATATCAATAGGGAAGGCTACGAACTATGGTACGATCCCGCTTGCGAAATATGGCACAAGGACAGCAACTCCACCGGAAAAGAAAGTCCGTTGAAATACTATTACCTGAGCAGAAACAGATTATTATATGCCTACCGCAATCTCTTTGACTGGAAACTTCCGGTTTCCATCTTATACCAGACAATGATTGTATGTCCCAAAAACATACTGACCGCCTTGGGAAAAGGAAAGAAAGCCATAGCCAAAGCACATTGGGAGGGAACAAAAGCATTTTTCAAACTTAGAAACAAAGACAAACAGCCATGATATTTCTAGCATACATAGAACTACTACTTTTCGCGATATGTGCCTTTACTGTTTTTTACCTGCTGGTGTACGCCATAGCGGCAACAGGCAACCGCACCGACAAATATTCCGAATCAAGAGTAAAACACCGTTTCGCCATTCTGATACCGGCCTATCAGACGATGACTACATACCCTATACCGTCAAATCATTTCTGCAACAAGAATATCCTATAGACTGCTATGACATTATCGTCATTTCAGACCACCTGAAGCCGGAAACAAACAGACAGCTGGCACAATATCCCATCACCCTGTTGCAAGCCAGATTCAAGAAAAGTTCAAAAATGAAATCTGTCAAAGCTGCCATGTCACAATTACAAGAAGGACAATACGATATCGTTTTAATCATGAATGCGGACAATGTAGTGGACACCAACTTTCTTGAAGTTGTCAACAATACGTATGCCAGCGGCTCCAATGCCATCCAAACCCATCGCATCTATCAGGAAAGACCCAGCAATGTCAGCATATTGAATGCCATCACCGACGAGATAAACAATTCCATTCTTCGTGCGGGGCATGTCAATTTGGGACTTTCAGCTTCGCTGAACGGCTCCGGAACCGCAATAGACTTCACTTGGTTCAAAGAAAACATCCGTCATTTAAAAGACGATGACGATGAAAAAGTCATCGAATCCCTGCTGCTCCGCGAACGGATATATGTGGAATATTTAAATAATACCATGTATATGCCTTGAAGAATAGTGGAAAGAAAAAATTCTATAACCCACAAATTAGCAACTTGGATTCAAAAACCCATATTATTCCCTGTTTACCAAATACTACGGTAATTCTGCCGGCGCCATTTTAAGTGGAAAATTTGATTATGCCGACCGTATTCTGCAATGGTTCATTTTCCCTCGCACCATCCTGCTAGGTATCCTCCTCCTGTTCAGTTTCCTGTCCGTATACTTCCACTGGAGCGCCTGCCTAAAATGGTGGGGATTATTACTCACTTTCTTATTGACTATGGCAATAGCCACTCCAAACTACTTGGTGGACAGCAAATTCAACAAAGCCATGAAAGCTATCCCTTTCTGGCGGCAGGCATGATATTCAATATGCTTTTAAGAAAGAAAAAATAAAAGCCCCATGCTATCGGAAATTATACATATCATGGAATATACGCTATATATCTACCTTTCCGTCAGTGTGGGGTATATAGTCCTGTTTTCTGCCGCCTCTCATTTCTTCAAACAAAAGAAATATCCCGCGACTACTGTCCGGCAACGTTTTATCATCCTTGTTCCCGCCTATAAAGAGGATGCGGTCATTCACGCCTGCGTCACTTCCGTTCTGCGCCAAACTTATCCGGCAGAGCTTTACGACCTGATAGTCATATCCGACCACATGCGTCCCGAAACCAATGCCTCACTGCGCAAAGAACGCATCGGTTGATAGAACTGCATGAAAAGGAAAGTTCCAAGGCAAAAGCCCTGCGCATTGCAGCAGAGACCATCACAGACCAGCCATACGATTATGTCCTCATACTGGATGCCGATAATCTGATCTCACCCTGTTATCTTCAAGAACTGAATAAGGCAGTTTCACAGGGTATAAAAGCCATACAGACACACCGCAAAGCCAAAAATATGAATACAGACATAGCCCTATTGGATGCCGCCATCGAAGAGATGAACAATTCCATCTTCCGCAAGGGACACATCCGGCTGGGATTTTCATCTGCCCTTACCGGCTCCGGAATGGCTTTCGATTTCCGATGGTTTGTCCGGAACATCATCCATACCCATAGTACGGGCGAAGACAAAGAACTGGAAGAACTCCTGCTCCGTCAAGGCATTCACATTGAATATATAGACACCCTAGAAACATTGGACGAAAAAGTCCGGCAACCGGATGCCTTGCGTAACCAGCGCCGCCGCTGGATAGCCACCCAGCTTTTCCTTGCATTAAAAATGGGACGTAACCTCCCCACAGCCTTACTGAACGGAAACGGAGATTATCTGCTGAAAACCCTCCAAGCCTTTATCGCCCCCCGCAGCATTCTGTTGGCGCTCATCGGATTCTTTTCATGTGTTCTCTGCATTTTCTCTCCGGCTTCTTCCATAAAGTGGTGGATTTTGCTTATCTTGCTGAACGGTGCGTTATACCTGGCCATTCCGTCCAATATGAGATATAAATACATGAGCAGAATCCTCAGGCAGACACCTTATTTTGTAATCATTATGCTTCTCAACTTGTTTCACTTGAAAGGAATGGCACAGAAGTTCAACCATACACAGCATGGATAGAATTATGAATATAAAAGAGTACTTACAGCAACACCCGCAATGGAAAAAACGGATACACGGTTTCATCATGCATCCGGTAAAGACACGCCCCTATTGGTGGATACGCGTATGGCAGCCTTTCTACATAAAAAAAGGCCGGGGCTCAGTCATTTATTCCAGTGTACGGAAAGACCTTCCACCGTTCCACCTGTTCCAGATGGGAAAATATTCGGTAGTGGAAGATTTCTCCTGCTTGAACAATGCCGTAGGCGACATCGTAATCGGTGATTATTGCCGGATAGGACTCGGCAATACGGTCATCGGTCCCATCCGGATAGACAACGGGGTCAATATTTCACAAAACGTAGTCCTGATAGGATTAGATCACAATTACCAGGATATCACTCAAGGCATCATCGAACAAGGTATCACCACTTCTCCTATCCACATCGGAGAACATACCATCATAGGAGCCAACGTGATTGTACTGCCCGGAATCACCATCGGCAAACATTGTTTTATCGGTGCCGGGTGTGTGGTTACCCAAAACATACCCGACTATTGTGTCACGGTAGGAAATCCCGCACGCATTATCAAACGCTATAACCCTCAATCACAAACATGGGAAAAAATATAAAAATATTAGTATGTGCCATAAGGACAGCCGGCTACCACAGCATGAGTACTTCTGTCCCATACAGGTGGGGGCCTCCCTAACCAGTGCCCGATTCTTCCCTGTACTAGATAACACAGGAGATAATATATCCGACAGGAATCCTCACTTTTGTGAACTAACCGCCCATTATTGGGCTTGGAAAAATCTAAAGTGTGACATTATAGGGCTCAATCATTACAGGCGCTTCTTTGATTTTCATCGCCCGTTTCCGGCTTTTTCACCAGACAGGAGTTTCATTAACATAGATTCATTTCTAAAAGAAACTTACCGATTTCCTGATTTAGAAACCTTATTAAATGATTATGACATCATCCTCTCTCCCAAGCGTCATTATCCCTATAACGTCGCTACACAATACGCCATATTCCATCTAGTCAATGACCTCAATTTGCTGAAAGAAGTCATTCAACACCTCACACCCGAATATGCTGAAGCTTTTCATACATTCATGTATCACTGCAATGCCTATTCCGGATATAATATGTTTATCACCGGACGGAAACATTTTGACGAATACTCCCAGTGGCTATTCAGCGTATTGTTTGAATTGGAAAAACGGGTAAAACTGTCCGCCTATCCGGATCAGGCACGTCTGTTCGGCTATTTATCAGAAAGATTGATCAATGTCTATTGCATAAGGCACCGGTTAAAGATAAAGTATGTTCCCGTCATCATGCCCTTGGAAGAAACGTTTCAGAATCCGAGCAACCTGCTTTATAGCTTCGCCGACTAAAGAATGATCTTATTTATAAACTCACAGAATTATAAGTTATGCCGTTGGTTTCTGTCATCATCCTATATACAATACAGAAAAATTCCTGCCTTTGTGTATCAACAGCGTCTTAAACCAGACACTGACAGACATTGAAGTACTGCTGGTTAATGACGGAAGTACGGACGGAAGCGGGAAAATATGTGACGAATACGCCTGCAAGGACCAACGAATACAGGTAATACACACTCTGAACCAAGGAGTCAGCCATGCACGAAACCAAGGACTGGAAACCGCAAAAGGAGAATATATAGCTTTCATGGATAGCGATGACTGGATAGAAACGGATATGATAGCCACTCTTTATCAACTTATCCGGACAAACGAAGCCGGTCTGGCTACTTGCGGATATATCATTGAAAATGAAGATGGTCGTCCGATTTACCACATCAACGAAGTGAAATCCGGCAAATTAACCCAGTGGGAGGCCATTCACTCCCTGTTTAACGACAGGCATTACAAATACAAAGGAAACTTATGGGATAAATTATATCATAAAGAAATCATTGACAAACATCACCTAAAATTCAATGAACATATTTATTATAATGTAAGACAAGGCTTCTTTTATTTTTCAATACCTGAGCCACTGCCAAATCAGCCGCATACACCACTTCCCCCTATTATCACTATGTCACAAGAAAATCAAGCGCCATGAACCTGTCGCAAAAAA
>ENA-OQCF01000146-OQCF01000146.1-human-gut-metagenome-genome-assembly--contig:-NODE-146-length-26443-cov-2.209948_pt1 | contig 26443 bp, 28 predicted proteins | sample MGYA00242756_ERZ504573 | MGnify/ENA primary metagenome ERZ504573 (study PRJEB26092, sample SAMD00036240) | human gut metagenome | host: Homo sapiens | study: EMG produced TPA metagenomics assembly of... | reverse complement strand
ATCAAAGTTGTCTATAAGCACATCCGGAAGGATGGCACGAAGGAGTCGTTCGGGTTTCATAAAACAAAGGTAAGCAAAGGTAGCTAATTTTAAAACTTAACAACCAGAAATTTCCGCTGAGCCATAAAATATTCACATTCGTCATACGGGGTGAAAACGGTTTGTTGTTTGATTTCGCATACAGATGGATGTCTGTAATATAATTTATAGAGGGAGCTATAAAGCCTCAACATCTCCAGTGGAGTCGCGGGGGTGGAAAGCCCACCCTTCTCTACTTCTACCATAGAGGACGTAAGTAGCTGAAAAGCGAAAATGGATTAGAAATTTTCATTCTAATCCATTCGCTTTTGGAGGTTCCTGGCGGATTCGAACCGCCGTACACGGTTTTGCAGACCGCTGACTAAGCCACTCATCCAAGGAACCTTGTCGTTAGCAATCTTTGTTTCTCGATTGCGGTTGCAAAGGTACGACATTTTTTTTTAATCTGCAAATATTCTGCTATTTTTTTCTCACTTTTTCTGCATTTTTTTCGCAACCGTACTTTGGCTTGTTCTGCATAGACTTCATGGCGCAGTCCGAACTACAGCATTCACACGGATTGCTATTGTTCTTTATGCGCTTGAAATACTGAAAGATACGTATGCTTATCCATATGGTGCAGAGGCATACAATTGCAATAACTATAATTTGTTGTAATTCCATGCTTGATAAACAAATAATTTTAGGTTTAGGTTTATTAAACGATAAGACTTCCTATTTGAAATACAGTAAATGCAACAAGCCAAGCCAATCCAGTGGTGTATCCTGCTGTGAATATGGCCCATTTCCAACTGCCGGATTCTTGCTTGATTGCTGCGAAAGTGGCAATACAGGGGAAGTAAATCAATACAAACAGCATGTAAGCTAATGCAACCAGTGGAGTAATGGGGATGCGGTTAGGAAAGATTCACATTTTCCACATCTCCTTCATTTTGTGTATAATACTCCTAGTGTGCTTACTACCAGTTCTTTAGCACCCACACCTGAAATAAGTCCGATTCCTAACTTCCAGTCAAATCTAGCGGTTTGATAACAGGCTCTATGGCTTTGCCTATTTGTCCGATATATGAATTTTCTTGTTGCTCAGCCACGCTTTCGTAAGCATCATGTTGTGGATAATACCCTAGAACCAGATAATAATTGAGGCAATCATGATAATGCCTCCCATTCTTTTTCAGATATTGTGCTTCCTTTTTCCCATGTATGGCGTCATGATACTTTTAGAGGTAGGCATACGATAGGGGGAGTTCCATCACAAATGGAGAATCTTCTCCTTTCACCAGAAATTTACTGAAAATACGGGCCATTATTACTGCCAATAAAATGCCTGCTGTGTAGATGCAAAGTAACATAAAGCTGGCGCAGTTAGGGAAAAAAGCACCTATCATAACTAAATATATGGGAAGACGAGCACTACAGGACATTAAAGGATTCACCAACATGGTGATTAGTCTGGACTTTCGGTCTTCTATAGTACGTGTTGCCATTATGGCAGGTACATTACAGCCGAATCCCATAATCAGTGGAATAAAGGACTTGCCATGCAGTCCCATCCGGTGCATTATTTTATCCATGATAAATGCAGCGCGTGCCATATACCCCGAATCTTCCAATATAGAAATAAAAAAGTATAATATGAGGATATTCGGCAGGAAAACGATAACACCGCCCACTCCACCGATAATACCATCTATCAGTAAGTCTTTCAAAGGACCTTCAGCCATATTGTTCCGTATCAGGTTGCCCAACTGGTCTACTAGCCATTCAATACCTTGCATAGGGTAGCCACCCAAAACAAAGGTTCCCTCAAACATGATGTAAAGGAACAGGAAAAAAATAGGATATCCCCAAATGCGATGTGTCACAATACTGTCTATCACGCGGGTTGTTTGTTCTTTTTCCAAATGATTGTCGGTGAATGTTTCCTTCAAAGCTCCGGTAATAAAACCATATTTAGCATCCGTAATAGCTTGCTCGCTGTCTTCGTTCATCACTTTACGGATACGTAAGGTTTCCTTGTTGCGTATCGCTATGATTTCTTTGCCATTAGGCAGTGTAGAGATGAAATTTTCTATTTCCTTATCGTTTTCCAGTAATTTGATAGATAGGAAGCGGGTGGAGTATTTATGGCGTTATGTCTTCGTTTTGACTGATTGCTTTTTTTACTTCTTCGATACTGCGCTCCAGTTCAGGACCGTGGTTAATGTGAATATGGCGCATATATCCGCGTGGGCGGGCATCTTCCTCTTCTTTGTGGCTTCCGAATTCGTGGTCGGGTACATAGGTTTTGTGCCAGTCTCTCAGATCTTCCAGAATTTCAGAACGTATTTCGCCCTTTTGTGACAGGAAATCCCCGCCTTCGTAAATACCGATGATAACATGGAACAGTTGGTCTATGCCTTCACCCCGCCGGCAGACAGTAGGTATCATAGGCACTCCGATCAATTGGCTTAACTTGATGTAATCCAGTTTGTTGCCGCTGCTTTCCAGTTCGTCATACATATTCAGTGCGATGACCATACGCACATTCATGTCAATCAATTGGGTGGTAAGATAGAAATTACGTTCCAGGTTGGAAGAGTCTGCCACATTGATGATTACATCCGGAGTTTCTTCAATGATATGTTTGCGTACATAAAGTTCTTCCGGAGTATAGGCTGAAAGAGAATAGGTTCCGGGTAAATCTACAATACGGAAATGATAACCTTGGAAGTCGAAAAAACCTTCTTTGGCATCTACTGTCACACCACTGTAGTTTCCTACATGTTCATGGGCGCCGGATGCAATATTGAATAGCGAAGTCTTTCCACAATTAGGATTACCTACTAAGGCTACATTGATTGTACGGCGTTTGCCTTTTGCCAGTGCCACCAGTTCTGATTCGGACACGGGTACATCTTCTGTTATGGAACCATGGTAAGGGTTTTGCATCGTGCGTGCTTCCTGCTCGCTTACCACCTCAATCATATCTGCCTCTTGTCTTCGGAGAGAGATCTCGTAACTTAGTAGTCTGTATTTTATAGGGTCTTTCAAAGGGGCGTTCAAGATTACCTCTACGGTTTTTCCTTTAATAAAACCCATTTCAACGATTCGCTTGCGGAAACACCGTGACCTAAAACCTTGACTATTACGCCTTTTTCTCCTGTTCTTAATTCGGATAAACGCATCTTGTTTTAAATTTTTCGCAAAGATAAGTTATTACTTAGAAGTATGCAAACTATTTAGATTGTTTTTAAATAAAGAACAGGCACTTTGTTTTTGTCTTGCAGAACCCTTATCTTTGTGTCATGTTTCATTGGAATATTCAGAAGTATATAGAGGAAAAACAACTTTTCACTTTGCATGATAAGGTGTTAGTGGCATTGAGTGGCGGAGCAGATTCGGTAGCTTTGTTGCGTGTCTTGCTTGTTTTAGGGTATCATTGTGAGGCTGCCCATTGTAACTTCCATCTTCGTGGTGAGGAGTCCGATAGAGATGAAAGGTTTGTCAATGAGTTGTGTAAAGGGCTGGGAGTGACTTTGCATGTTACTCATTTTGATACAGTCACTTATGCTTCAAGGCATCATGTTTCTATTGAGATGGCAGCTCGCGAAATGCGCTATGATTGGTTCGAACAACTGCGTAAGGAGAGGGGGATGGCTGTTATTGCCGTAGCCCATCATCGGGACGATAGTGTGGAAACTTTTTTATTGAATTTGATACGTGGCGCGGGAATCAATGGCTTGAAAGGTATCAGTCCGCATAACGGCTGCATTGTACGGCCTTTGTTGGAGGTGAGCCGTCAGGATATTTTGGATTATTTGCGTTGTTTGCGTCAAGGTTATGTTACAGACAGTACCAATCTGCAAGATGAATATATGCGTAATAAAATCCGTCTGAATATTCTTCCGATGTTGCGTGAGCTGAATCCTTCTGTCAGTGAAAGTATAGCTGAAACATCCAGACGTCTGACTGATGTTTCTCTTATATATAATAAGGAAATAGAGGCGGGGAAAGAAAGGGTGATGGAAAAGTCCGGCCATATTCTTATTTCTCGTTTGATGGAAGAGAGTGCTCCGGCGGTCTTTGCTGTTTGAGATTCTTCATCCGTTTAGGTTTCAATTCCGTTCAGGTAGGAGATGTATTCCGCAGTTTGTCTGCCCAGTCGGGAAAAAGATTCGTTTCTGCCGGATGGGAGGTGCTGCGCGACAGGACGGAGCTGATTATTCGCAGGAGGAAGCCGGCGGATGAGGAAGTGGAGGAAAATGTGCCCCCATTCCGGCTTGCAATGGAAACGCAGGAAATAATGCCGGACTTTGTCATCCCCAGGAATAAGAATACGGCCTGTTTGGATGCGGATAAGGTGGTGCTACCTCTCACGGTGCGTAAATGGAGGCAGGGGGATAAGTTTGTTCCTTTCGGAATGAAAGGGAAAAAGAAGGTCAGCGATTATCTGACAGATCGTAAGTTTTCTCTTTTCCAGAAAGAAAATCAGTATGTGGTTTGCTCAGCAGACCGGATTGTATGGCTGGTAGGAGAGCGTAGCGATGACCGTTTCCGGGTGACGGAAGATACGAAACGGGTACTGATTATACGGCAGTGGGAAGATAAGTAGATTTTTTTTCTTTCCTGCTTTTTCATGAATGACAGGGAATGTTTCCTGAAATCTTGTAGCAAAAATCCGCGAATCATGCAACAAGATTTCAGAAATCATGTAGCAAGATTCGCGGATTTCAGATGGAGCTTCCCGGTATTATTTGCAATACTTCTGTATCAGTCCGTCTACCACTTCATCGCCCAGTTCTTTTGCTTTGGCAAAATTTGCACAGGCTTCTTTGTTTTTCTTTAATTGTATCTGGCAGTATCCCAGCATACGATATGCGGCTGCGGCTTTCGGGTCTAAAGAGATAGCCTTTTCCAATGCTTCTATTGCTTCGTTATGTTGCCCTACACGTAGATGCACCGAACCTTTTTCCACCCACATGGCTATATCCTCAGGAGTCATTTCTACTGCTTTATTAATGTCGTTGATAGCTTGCTGATACATTTTACATTGTATTTCCGCCTGTTCGCGTTGCAGATAAAAGGCGGCTGTAACGCGTCCACCGATAGCATCATAAAAAGTATCATAATCTATTACCGCTTCACGGTATTTGCCTGTCTGGGCTTTTATCTCTGCCCGTTCATAGAAATAAGGAGCCGCTTCCGATGTATAAGGCTTGGTGAAACGTGCCACAGCACTATCCATCAAGGCAATAACCTCGTTCATATCTGTTCCTTCAATCAGTTGTTTGGTTTTGGCTGCCGAGTAAAATGTAGCGGCAGAGGCTATGGAAGACTGGTTCACTTTTTCATAAGCGGCGTATGCCTCAGGATATTTTTTCATAGCAAACAGAATGTCTCCCTCCAATTGTGTGTAAATGGGTTGGTTGTCGGCCTGCATGGCATCATGAATAATGGAGAGAGCTTTGTCGTAACTCCAGTCACCGTATGGTTTCTTGTCACCTAAAGAGATGGTGTACGAATAAATTAATTTAGCGATATTATATTGCGTTTCACTCTTGTTGGCTGTCACTTCCAGTGCTTTCTTCAGGTCGGCATCTGCCAAAGCGTTGTGTTCATCATCATTAAATCCCATATAAGTAGTGGCACGGCGTATATATCCGTCCGCGCTGTTGGGATATTGTTCCAGGAAATCGTTTAATGTGGTGATATATTCGTCCTGATTTTGTTGTGAAGATGCCATGAACAGGTACACCAGTGCTTGGTCTTCTGTTTCGGGCAGTCCTTTTTTGATGCCGATTTTATTCAGTGACATGTCATTCAAAGAAAGGGCGGTGATGCTCAGCGAGGCACCGTATGTAGCTCCGATGGCATAACTTTCCTTGGCTTCATCCGATGCGTTTTTTTGGATTAAACCTAATACTTCTCCATTGGCATTCATAATAGGGCAACTTACTGTTTTTTCGTTGGTTGTCATTGCCAGTGTATAGTAATATGCCTTGTCGCCGATGGTGTCTACTTTGGTGACGGTCCCTGTTTGGCAGGTTGCCGCTTTTTGAGTCGAGTAGGGTAGCAGATAGACTGTTTCACCTACCGATGCCGGCTGTGATGCCGATTTTAATGCTATGGTCTTTTTATCGGTTTCAGTATTAAATTTTACGATGTCATACATGGAGTTGGCTCCCAAGATACGCAATACAGGCAATTCTTTACTGTCCGCATTAATGATTACTGCACGTTCGGCTCCTTCAAACAGGTATAATCGGATAATGCCGTTCCATTTTCATTGATATAGAATCCATTTCCTGTATTCTTGATTTTGTTATCTTTATCGTATGTAACGATGGAAAAAACGGCTTTTTTAGCTTTGCCGGCCCACTTTGGGGTTGCTTGTGCATAGCTTAGCTGGGCGGCTATGCCGCATGCCAGTATCAAAAGTACTTTCTTCATGATATAGTTAGTTGTTTGTTAACGATGATACGGTATTTATAAAGCGGATGCCGTTTTGTCTTCTGTGAAGCCGCGTTGCTTTACAGCTTCATAAATCAGAATACCTGCGGCAACCGATACGTTCAATGATTCTATTTTACCCATTAACGGTATTTTGATCCATTCATCGCACAGGGAAAGGTGTTCGTAGGGAACACCTGTGTCCTCGGCTCCCATAATGATACATACAGGGTCTTTATAGTTTGCTTTGGTGTAATCATAATCACCTTTTTCCGTGGCTGCTACAATCTTGAATCCGCAGTCTTTCAGATACTTGATGGTATTAGTCAGATTTTGTTCGCGGCATACGGGAAGAGTGTGCAGAGCTCCTGCTGATGTTTTCATTGCGTCGGCATTGACACTGACACTGTTTTTCGAGGGAATAATAATGGCATCTGCACCGGCACATTCGCAGGTACGGGCAATGGCTCCGAAGTTACGTACATCGGTAATTCCATCCAGCATGACGAATAGGGGTGTTTTTCCTTCTTCAAACAAGAAAGGTACCAGATCTTCTGTTTTCTGGTAGGTGACAGAGGAGATGAATGCTACAACTCCCTGATGGTTTTTCCGGGTAATACGGTTAATACGCTCCACGGGTACACGCTGAACAGGGATGAGGGTATTTTTCAAGCAGGCAAACAGTTCTTTGGACAGTTCGCTCTGTATATCTTTCTTCACCAATACTTTATCTATCTCTCTTCCGGCTTGTATGGCTTCAATAACAGCGCGTACACCGAAAATCATTTCATTCTTTTCTAACATATTTAATAAGTGGTTAATGGTTAGTGACAGGTGGTTAGTGGTAATTGGCACTAGCCACTTATCAGCGCCTTTGCATTGTTCAGGGCTGCCTCTGTCAAGGTAGCCCCACTTAGCATATTGGCAATTTCTTTTACTCTTTCTTCATCAGTCAGGCGGCGGATGTGGCTGTTGGTGCCTGTTTCCGTATCTTCCTTATATACTTTATAATGAGTGATGCCGCGTGCTGCAATCTGGGGCAGGTGGGTGATGCTGATGACCTGACGGTTTTGTTTTCCCATCTCCTGCATGATGAGCGCCATTTTCTCGGCGATGGAACCGGAAACTCCGGTGTCTATTTCATCAAAGATGATAGTAGCAGTTTCACAGCTCCGGCTATCATGGCTTTCAGCGAAAGCATGACACGGGCAATCTCACCACCCGATGCTACGGAAGCTACATTTTGTAATGTTCCATTCTTGTTGGCCGAAAACAGGAATGTCACACTGTCCATCCCTTTACTGTCCGGTTCCTTGCGCGGATTCAGTTCCACCACAAAGCGCACATTGGGCATACCGAGAGGAACCAGCAGGCTTTGCATCTGTCTTTCAATGTGCTTGCCCGATTGGGAACGGAGTTTTGTCAACACAGCAGCTTGCTTTATCACTTTGTCATATAGCGTTTCTTTTTGGGCGGTAAGTTCTGCTATACGGTCATCAAAAGAAGTGATGGCGTTCAGCTTCTCATGATAGTCGGTTTGCACGGCTATCAATTCCTCTATTGTTTGTACGTGATGCTTCTGTTGCAAAGAGTAGATTAAGTTCAGGCGTTCATTTACATAATCCAGACGGGTGGGGTTGAACTCCACTTCCTCCTGTGCGCCTGCTATTTCATGCGACAGATCTTTCAGCTCTATGTAACAACTGTCTAAACGCCCTATCCATTCCTGGGCACGTGTGTACACTCTCGCTATGTTATGCAGGGTTTGCATACATTCTTTGGTAGCGGACAACAGGCTGGCATCTTCCGAAGCCATTATTTGGTCCACTTTGTACAAGCCCGCTTTTATCTCTTCGGCATGATTCAAGGTTTCGGCTTCCTGTTCCAGTTCGGTTTGTTCTCCTTCCTGAAGGTTTGCATCATCCAGCTGTTCCAGTTGGAACCGGATGTAATCTTCATCCTTCCGGCTTTGCTCGGCTTGCGTTATGAAGTCGGCCAGCTGTTTGCATACGTTCCTGTACTCGGTATAAATATCCTTGTATGCTGAAAGTTCGTTGTCATCTTGTGCCAGGATATCCAATACATTCAATTGGAATCCCTCACTGTTGAGCAACAGGTTTTGATGCTGGCTATGTACATCTATCAGTTTCTCGCCCAGTTCCTTCATCTGCGCCAATGAGGCCGGAGTATCGTTTATGAATGCGCGGCTTTTACCTGATGCATATAACTCGCGGCGGATAATACATTCATCCGGATCATATTCCAAATCTCTTTGGGTAAAGAAAGGCTCCATCTGATAGGCGGAGATGTTGAAACGTGCTTCTACAATACATTTATTGGCGCCTTTCTTGATCGCTTTGATATCGGCCCGTTGTCCCAGTAACAAGCCGATAGCGCCTAGAATAATCGATTTACCGGCGCCGGTCTCTCCGGTGATGACAGAGAAGCCGGGGGTGAAACTGATATCCAATGTATCAATCAATGCATAATTCTGTATATAGATAGATTGCAGCATATTCTTGCTTCCTTTTTAATAATTTGCTGATTTGTCAATTTGCTAATTTGCTGCGCTGTTGTATTCCGCATGGTAATTAGCGCATTAGCGCATTAGCACATTAGCACATTGGCAACGTGGCAAATTAAGAAATTATTTATTATTTACCAGTCTGTCAATAATATCCCTTGCTACTTCCTGTTTGCTTTTCAGCGGATAAGGAGTTGCTCCCTGACGGTCTATAATCGTTATTTTGTTGGTGTCACAACGAAACCCGGCTCCTTGGTCGTTCAATGAGTTCAGTACAATGAAATCAAGGTTCTTACGTTCCAGTTTTCTTTGTGCATTTTTTGTTTCATCATTTGTTTCCAAGGCAAATCCCACTAATGTCTGTCCGTCTTTTTTCCGGTTTCCCAGTGCGGCGGCAATGTCTTGTGTGGGTTTCAGTTGCAGTGTTAAATTATCTTTCTCTCTTTTGATTTTATGACCGGCTACGTTTCCGGGGTAAAGTCGGCCACTGCCGCACACAGGATGCCGGCCGAAGCTGTAGGAAACTCGCGGATGGCGGCTTCGTACATTTCTCCGGCACTTTCCACATCTATGCGGCGGATGTTAGGGTGATGGGCCTGAATCGTTACCGGTCCGCTGATTAGCGATACTTCCGCTCCACGTGAAGCGCATTCCTCGGCAAGTGCGAATCCCATTTTTCCTGAAGAATAATTGCCGATAAAGCGTACCGGATCTATTTTCTCGTAGGTTGGACCGGCGGTAATGACTACTTTCTTTCCGGCCATGTCTTGTTGTTTGGCAAAGAAAGCTTCCAGAATTTCCACTATTTTTTCCGGTTCTTCCATTCTGCCTTTTCCTACCAGATGGCTTGCCAGTTCCCCTTCTGCCGGTTCTATAATATGATTTCCGTAAGAACGGAGCGTGTCCAAATTCTTCCGGGTGGAAGGGTGTGCGAACATATCCAGATCCATTGCCGGAGCTACGAATACGGGAGCTTTCATTGACAGATAAGTCGTGATCAGCATATTGTCCGCTATTCCGTTGGCCATTTTACCAATAGTGGATGCGGTAGCCGGAGCGATAATCATGGCATCCGCCCATAGTCCCAAATCAACGTGGCTGTTCCATGTCCCGTCACGCTGGGCAAAAAACTCGCTGATAACAGGTTTGCTTGTTAATGCAGACAAAGTGATAGGTGTGATGAATTCTTTGCCTGCGGGGGTAATCACGACTTGTACTTCCGCTCCCTTCTTAATAAGTCCGCGAATGAGTATAGCCGCTTTATAGGCGGCTATACTTCCGGTTATACCTAGTACGATTTTTTTTCCTTTCATACTCATTTCATCATTCCCGATTCACGTAGTCTGATTTTTGTCAGTACGTTTTTCGTGTTCAGCGTAAAGTCACCGTTCAGTATCCAGCTGTAGTAGCCCGGATCTTTTTTGTAATACTTCGCTGACCGACATTCCTTTGTATTTCCCAAAATTAAAGACTTCCACGCCTTTGTCATCATAAACAATGCGTCCGGCGAAATCTACGTTCTTGTTGAAACTTGAATATTCGGCTAGAAATGCCATATCGTTTTGCAATTCTTCCGGATAGCGGTCCAATTGGGATTTCAGTACTTCGTATGTGGCACGTGTGTCGGCTTCGGCTGTATGGGCATCTTCCAGATTCTTTCCGCAATAGAATTTATAGGCGGCAGACAGGGTGCGCTGTTCCAGTTTGTGATAAATCACCTGCACGTCAATGAATTTTCGTTTCATCATGTCAATGTCTACTCCTGCGCGCAGGAACTCCTCGGCCAGAACCGGAATGTCGAAACGATTGGAATTGAAACCGGCAAGGTCACATCCCTCAATGTCCCGGGCTATCTCTTTTGCCACTTCCTTGAAAGTAGGGCAGTCCGCCACATCTGCGTCATAAATACCGTGGATGGCAGAAGATTGTTCGGGAATATGCATTTCCGGATTGATACGCATGGTCTTCGTTTCTTCGTTGCCGTTTGGGTACACCTTCAGATAGCATATTTCCACTATTCTGTCTGTGTTTATATTTGTTCCCGTTGTTTCCAAATCGAAAAAAACAATAGGATTCTTCAAGTTCAATTTCATTTTCAGCTTGTTTTATATATTGTTTTTCCGCCACATGGTGGCGTGTCGTTTTTAGTCGTTCAGCATCATAGGCATCAGCAGCATCAGCAGGTCTTCTTTTTCTTCCTGTTCTACAGGAACAATAACACCCGCACGTGAAGGATCAGCCAGTTCGAAAAGTATTTCCTGTGCCGAGATATTGTTTAAAATATCGATCAGGAATGTTGATTTAAAGCCGATGCTCATGGGGCTTCCTGTATATTGGCAAGTCAGTGTTTCTTCTGCTGAGGTGGAGAAGTCTATGTCTTGTGCGGAGATCTGGATCTGATTTTCACTGAGGCGGAGTTTTATCAAACTGCTTGCTTGTGATGAGAATACAGATACACGGCGGAGCGCACTGATCAGCATCATGCGGTCAATGGTGGCCTTGTGCGGATTATCCTGCGGAATTACTGAATTATAATTGGGATAGCGTCCTTCGATAAGACGGCATATCATGCTGTAGTTTTCTAATGTAAACGTAGCGTTACGGTCGTCAAAATCAATTTGCACATCTCCTTGTTCTTTCGGCAACAGGTTCTTCAGCAGGGTTGCCGGTTTCTTGGGCAGAATGAAAGCGGCTTTTTCATCGCCGTGTGCCACAAATGTTTTATTGCGTACTAATTTGTGCCCGTCTGAGGCTACGAAAGTGATGTCTTCGGTAGTGATATCAAAATAAATACCATTCATTACCGGACGTAACTCGTCATCGGCAGTAGCGAACAAGGAACGGTTGATACCCGCCAGCATCACCGGAGCGCCCATTGTTACGTGTACCGCATTTGCGCCTAATGCAGGAGCCTGCGGATATTCGTCGGCATTTTGTCCCATCAGGCTGTATTTACCATTCTGATATTGTACGGTGATTTCCAGATTCTCTGTATTTACCAGGAAAGTCAGTGGTTGTTCGGGTATTTCTTTCAGGGCTTCGAGTATGGTTTTTGAAGAAACGGCAAAGCGTCCGTCACCGTCACTTTCATTTACTTCCAAAGAAGTGGACAGGGTCGTTTCGCTGTCAGAAGCAGTGAGCGACAACGTTCCGTCAGTCAGTTCCATTAAGAAACAATCAAGAATAGGTAACGAATTTTTAGAGTTGATTACTCGGCTAATAGCTTGTAAATGACTGAATAATCCAGTACTTGAAACGATGAACTTCATAGTTTTATATTATTATATTTATATTCTATATCTCTATATTCATTTAACTGCCAAAGTTACGAAAAGATTATGGTTCAAGCGCAAAAAATGGCGAAAAAATTAGTTTACTCGCAAGGAAAAGTGTACTTTCGTGGCGAATTTAAATAACGTAATATGGAATTAGCAGGAAAAGTAATAGCAGTCCTCGAACCGAGAGGAGGAGTTTCAAAGACAGGAAATGAATGGAAAGTACAAGAATACGTAATTGAAACGCATGATCAATATCCTAAAAAAATGTGTTTTGACGTATTTGGAGCAGATAAGATAGCGCAATTTAATATTCAGGCAGGTGAAGAGTTGAATGTGTTTTTTGATGTGGATGCCCGCGAGTGGAATGGTCGTTGGTTCAACAGTATCCGTGCGTGGAAAGTAGAGCGTGTGGGTGCCCAGGGACCTGTTGCACCGGATGCTCCGTTTCCTCCCATGAATGCTGCTCCCGCTGCACCGGTAGATTTTGCCGCGACAGACGAGAAGGATGATTTGCCTTTCTAGGGGATAGAGGATTCCCATAAACATAAATAAGCCGCAGAATCCGTGAAAAGGATTTTGCCGGCTTATTTATGCTTATAAGTCAATTTCTGTAGGGATATTCAATCTATAAAATTAACCAACTAATCCATAATTTTTTTGAATATGAACTAGTTGGTTGGAATCATAATGTTTTTTTAATATCCCTAATAATAACTCATATATTGATTGTGGTTTTTCTTTTCGCGTTCTTGGTGAATTTTATTAATATCCTATTTTGATAGAAGAAACATTGTCATTAAGATTATAGTCTCCTAGATTAGGAACATTTTTAGTATAAGTATTATTCCATCCGGGTCCGTCTATTATTAAGAATGAATACATGCGACCACCATAATTCTTGTCTGCGTATAATCTTACTGCTACAGGTGAGGTTGGAAAACCGGGATTGGTTGTTGATGCTTTGAAAGAACTAATACAATTATCAAAGCTATAGCTGTTTAAATCAGGATAATTTCCTGCGCCTATTTTTAATTCAGCTCCGTTGTAATTTGTATCTTTATAAAATGTAGCTTCGGCTGCAAGTCTACTTGCTCTTGTTGCTTTTGTGTTAATGTTTAGTGTTTTGTCAAATTCACTTTCGTTATCATAGTAAGTAATTATTCCGGCATTGAAAAATGTAACAAGGATAGGGTTTTGATCAAGTTTTTCTGCCGTTTTTTGAACTTCTTTGTCGATGTAAACAATAGAAGAATCATTTGTGTAATTGAATTCCGAGGTGTAATTTTTTCCTTGGTAATTGAATGTGGTAGATCGGACTAAATTTTTAAGTGGTGTGACTTGTTGTCTTACTTCCACTAAATCATCATTGTTACTACATGCACTAAAGCATATGAGCATCACGCTCAATAAAAAGCTTGCTAAATTTTTCATAACTATTATTTTTTATTGGTTAATAAATAAGCACTTTCAAATATATGGATTTTATTGTAGAAAATAAAATAATTTTGATTCTTTTTTTTATGAAAACAAGCTTCCTTTTGGAGAAGACAAAATAATAAGATTTATATGTGTTGTCTTGATGAGATGGAACTTTCTGAAAATTGTATATGTTTGAAGAGTAAATGCCATTATTTGCGAAAATAATGGCATTACTCTTATTGTTAATTATAATGTTTTCATTCTTAAAATGTTGTATAGAAAATTTGCATCTTTAATTTGTTTTTTTCGTTTGTGCCTCCTTTTAGTGCAGCACTTTCCATGTCTAAACTATTGGATATAGCAACCACTTCATTGTTTGAGTTACTTTCTACTTTAACAGGAATTAATACAACTTTATTCCAATCTGGATTCTCGGACTCCCATTTCTTCCAGTCTTCCTCTTTATTAGGATTTCCTCCTGATGCTATTATCTCTCTCTTCCGCTCTTCAATACAATAAGTAATTAAAGGGGCAATGTTAGTAAAAGTGTATGTATTATTACTACTGCTATATTGACTTAAAAAAAGATGTTTTGTTATTAGTGATCTTGTTTTCCTCAAAAAAAGAGAACATATCCTGCTTTCTAACCATCAATACATATTGAGGTATATTCATTGGATATTTGGACTCCTCTTCGTTATAACGGGTAAATGATACATTCACACCGTTTAGAGTGTCATTTTTGTGCTCGCTGTAAATTTCTGTAATGGGGAAGATTGCTTCGGTGAAAATACCTGCAGGGCTTTTTATATAAGTACGATTGGGATTTTCAACTAAGTCATTAAGTCTGTTATCATTCTTAAAGTGGTTAGCTTGTATTACTTCCTTGGTTGCGGCAAAATCATAAATCTAGAGGATAAGGGAGTCATTTTTTTCCTTTGTAAGAAACTTCCATGCATGAGGTCATAATAGAGGCGAAGCGTTATATTGTTTATATACAAAATAGTACCATCTCCATGAGTGGATTGTACGTAAATACCTTTTAATACATTTTTGATAAAAGCACTAGCGTCTTTATAATAATTTTTGTCTTCTTTTGTACTTGTTATACATGAATTCTCCTAATTCTTTAGGTAATTTGACGGCTTGGGTTATTACCCTAGTGCCAGAGTAAGTGTCGTCCATTGCAGAAGGACCAACGGCAGAATATGCTTTTAAGGCGATAGGTTTAGCTTGTTTATTATAATAATCCGACGGATTTACACTTGTATAAAAAGTGTTTATGTTTTTTTCTGCAATAACCTTGTTTAGCGTATCAACTTGTAAACGCATACCGTTTAAAGAATCACCGAAAAAAGTAGAATATTGTAAAAATAGACTAAGACCTGTGATATCTGTTATATCTTCTTCAAATTTGAAGTTGTCCATACAGGTGAACTGTGCTATAAAGTCGGCAGTAAATTCTCCAAATTGCTCATCGGTATATCGTCCTAAATATGCAGTACTGGTACGTGCATAAACGGAGTCGGCCAACAGAGATTTGGTGGTAAACTCATAACTGTCTGTATTTGCCGGAATCTTATCTCCACCGGGGATAAGATCAGTCCCGATGCCGGTTGTTGAATCATCGCAACTATAAATAAGTGCAGCCAACAACAATGCGCATAAGTATTTGATTTTCATCTTTATTATTCTTAGTGAGTTATTTCTTTTCAAACTCCCATACTTTGTCATAGAACTCATTGAAAGCATCTACATAGGTATCGGCAGGCTGATAGTCGAGCACGGGCACACCCGATTCACGGGCGAACTTCATGACATTCTCGTTCACTTTTTCGCTGTTTTGTATCACACCGTCGGAGTAGGCAATGGCCAGTTTGCACAGCTCCTCGTAATTTGCCGGAGATTTGACGATGCTTTCCACATCATTCTTTTCAATGCCTTTCAGCATGAGTTTTTCAGTCAGATTACCTTCGCAGTCCGATTTGAAATCATCTTCAAATACCGAAAATACTACTTTTGAGTCTCTGAATGACGGTTCATCCTGATAAGCCTTCTTGATATAAAGAGGTACAAATGCACTCATCCACCCTTGGCAATGGATAATGTCCGGACACCAGCGTAATTTCTTTACCGTTTCCAATACGCCGCGTGCATAAAAAATAGCACGTTCGTCATTGTCTTTGTATTCTACACCGTTTTCGTCAGCTACCATTTGGCGGTGCTGGAAATAGTCGTCATTGTCAATGAAGTAAACCTGCATACGTGCAGCTTGGATAGATGCTACCTTGATAATCAGCGGATGGTCCGTATCGTCTATGATTAAATTCATGCCGGACAGGCGGATGACTTCGTGTAATTGGTTTCTGCGTTCATTGACATTGCCCCATTTTGGCATAAAAGTTCTGATTTCTCTGCCTTTTTCCTGAATAGCCTGAGGAAGAAATCTTCCCATGTTTGCCATTTCGGATTCGGGAACGTAAGGGGTAATCTCTTGTGTAATAAATAAAACTTTATTTGCCTTCATCTTAACTTTTTGTTGCTCATAATCATTTTGCAAAGATATAAAAAAAATAGATGAGAGTGGCAAGAAACGAGGAATAATAATTCCTTATGATATGTTAAGTGGCTGGTAATTAGTCATTAGCAATTTGAGGTTAATGGCCGATGTCTTGCGGAATTAGGTGAAAAACGGGAAAGAACAAGTGGCCGGCCGGTGGCTGAAGAGGCTTATTGCGCCATATCTGCAAGGTATTAACCGCTTATTACTAACTACTCATCATTAATTAAAACTCTTTTTTTCTTCGTTATCTCCCAAATAATGGTTTACTTTGCAGCCGTTTTAAATGAAACTACTCAAACAAAAGAGATAAAAAGATGAAGTTAGTTCAAACAATCAAAGAGCTTCAGTCAGAGCTGGATGCCCTGCGCAGTGAGGGAAAGACAATAGGTCTGGTACCTACGATGGGTGCACTCCATGCCGGACACGCTTCGTTGGTGAAACGTGCTGTTGCAGAAAATGATGTAGTGGTGGTAAGTGATTTTGTGAATCCTACCCAGTTTAACGACAAAAATGACTTGGCAAAATATCCGCGTACATTGGATGCCGATTGTGAATTGTTGGAAAAAGTAGGGGCGGCTTTTGTTTTTGCTCCGTCTGTAGAAGAGATTTATCCTGAGCCTGATACCCGGCAGTTCAGCTATGCGCCGTTGGACACAGTGATGGAAGGCCGTTTCCGTCCGGGACATTTCAATGGAGTATGCCAGATAGTGAGCAAGCTGTTTATGATTGTAAATCCTACCCGTGCTTATTTCGGCGAGAAAGATTTCCAGCAGTTGGCTATTATTCGTGAAATGGTGAAACAGATAGGGTTCAACGGACTGGAAATTGTAGGTTGTCCTATTGTGCGTGAGGAAGACGGGCTGGCATTGAGCAGCCGCAATGCACGGCTTTCTGCGGTGGAGAGAGAGTATGCGCTGAATATTTCGCAGACTTTATTTAAGAGTTGTACTTTTGCAAATCTCATCCGGTCGCTGAGACTCAGAAGTTTGTAGAAGATGCGATTGCTGCCGCTCCGGGTTTGCGTCTGGAATATTTTGAAATAGTAGACGGCACTACGCTTCAGAAAATAACGGATTGGGAAGATACGGATTATGCAGTAGGTTGCATTACGGTATTTTGCGGAGAGGTACGTTTGATAGATAATATAAAATATAAGGGATAGTGATCGTTAACCATTAGAATTATGATGATTGAGGTATTAAAGTCGAAACTGCATTGTGTCCGTGTAACGGAAGCCAATTTGAATTACATGGGTAGTATTACGATTGACGAGGACTTGATGGATGCCGCCAACATGATTGCCGGCGAGAAAGTGCACATTGTGGATAATAATAACGGCGAGAGGTTTGAAACTTATATTATTAAGGGTGAGCGCGGTTCGGGATGTATTTGTCTGAATGGGGCTGCTGCCCGGAAAGTACAGGTGGGTGACATTGTGATTATCATGTCATACGCATGATGGATTTTGAGGAAGCTAAATCGTTCAAGCCGACGGTGGTTTTCCCCGATTCGGCGATGAACAAGATTGTATAACGATATTTTTGTTCGGTAATCCAAAAGCCCGGTAGACGTGAGTCTGATACGGGCTTTATTTTTTTATCCGCAATCATAGGGCAATAAACTTTCATTTATTATCCGGTAGTATGATTGCGGATAATCTGTTTATATGGATTTCTCCTTGATAAGTCCTGTCCGGTAGGCCATCAGCAATTTCTTTAAATCGTTGATCTGTGTCACCAGTTCCCGTCCTTTGTCAGTGTCCTTTACCATCATGCGTTGGGTGCTCATTTCTACTATCTGAGTGCTCGATTTGATATCCTGCCCTTCTTCAATGGCTTTTTGCATTGAGGTGAACGGTTCGTGCTGTACCAGTTGGAATCCGCGCGAATGGTATACCAGTGTATATCCGGCAATTCCGGTTTCCGAATGATACGCTTTAGAGAATCCTCCGTCTATGACCATCATCTTGCCGTTTGCTTTTATCGGATTCTCACCTTGGATGGTTTTTACGGGTACATGCCCGTTGATGATATGGCGGTGTGTTCCTATCACGCCGAACTCGTCCAGCAGCATGTCACATACTTTTTCTTCATTGCGCAGGCTGTAATAGTGACCTTTCACTTCCTTGTGCAACTCTTTCTCTTTTAAGAAGTAACGTTCAAAAGTAGCCATTTTGTCTTTGTCGAAAGCAGGGGAGTCTTTGCCACACCACAAGTACCATACATAGTCTACAGCAAAGGGTCTGTCCTCGTTGTCTTCCTCAGCGAAGAAGGCGGTACGGATCAAATGCCCTACTTTTTCCAGCAAGGCTTTTCCCTTGTACGTTTTTCCGGCTATGGACACATCTTTCAGCGTACCGTCGGCATTCAAGGGAATGGAGGCGTGGAACAGCAGATTTGAGTTGCTCACCGTGTACATGCATCCGTAACGGAACAGGCAGCGGATATGTTTTTTCAATTTCTCACTGCTGACAAATGAACGATGGAGTTTGTTCATAATTTCCCGTTCTTCGTCTGTCAGCTTATAAGGATCGGCAGGATCTACCGTAGGAAGAAAACTGTCTTTCAGCTCATATTCTTTTCCATTGGGCATTGTGATGGTCTTACGCTCGAAGTCTATACGGTGTAGCAGCATACGGTCGTCCATCTCGAAATCGGGGCGGCGCCTGATAATCTCCGCTTCCAGCTTGAACTGGATAACACTGATTGCTTTGTGCATCTGGCCTATCATGCGCAGCGTCTTGGCATTGTACGTACAGTCTTCTTTCTCTACTTTCGGTCCGAACAGGGTGCAGGGATCATCAGCGTATGTTTCCATGACAAAGGTGGCCAGGGGCAGAAGGTTGATGCCATATCCGTCCTCCAGAGCGGCAAGGTTGCCATAACGCATGGCCAGGCGTAGCACGTTTGCCATACAGCAGTCGTTGCCGGCTGCGGCTCCCATCCATAAAATGTCATGGTTTCCCCATTGTACGTCGAAATTATGATAATCGCATAATATGTCCATAATGCGGTGGGGGGCAGGGCCACGGTCGAATATATCACCCAGCACATGCAGTGTGTCTATGGTGAGCCGTTGGATGAGGTTGCATAGGGCAATGATAAAGTCATCGGCGCGGCGGGTAGAAATGATGGTGCTGATGATGACATTAATATACGCCTGTTTGTTGGGAACCATTGAGTTTTCGTGCAACAACTCCTGAATGATATACGAGAATTCTTTGGGAAGCGACTTCCGCACTTTGGAACGGGTATATTTGGAGGATACATTTTGGCATACACGTACCAACTGGTTCAACGTGATGACATACCAGTCGTCCAGGTCTGTTTCCACTGCTTTTACCAGATCCAGTTTTTGTTCCGGATAATAAATCAGCGTACATAGTTCTTTTTTTTCATTCTCGCGCAGGGTATTGCCGAATATTTCATTTACTTTTCTTTTGATGGCCCCGGAAGCATTCCGCAATACATGCTGGAATGCCTCGTACTCTCCGTGCAGGTCGGCAAGGAAATGTTCTGTACCTTTAGGCAGGTTCAGAATAGCTTCCAGGTTGATTATTTCCGTACTGGCATCGGCTATAGTGGGGAAACTATGCGACAGCAGTTGCAGGTATCGCATATCTTCCTGTATGGTTTCCGGGGTGATAGAATTATAAGCGTTCATAGCTGGAAATTATATAAAAAACATAAGTATTAATTGGGCTATAATGACCCGGCTGAACATGGACAGCGGATATACGGTGGCATAACTCACTGCCGGATTATCACCGGGTAACGTGTCATTGGCATAGTTCAATGCCATAGGGTTTGCCATGCTTCCACACAGCATGCCACAGGTGCTTCCGAAGTCGAGGTGGCTTATGCGGAGGGCCACTAATGCCATAATGACTACCGGAATAAAGGTGATGGCGAAGCCTACAGCTATCCAGATGGCTCCTTCGGGGCGCATCACTGTCTCGAAGAAATGTGCGCCTGCATCCAGTCCCAGGCAAGCCAGATAGAGGGATAACCCGATACCGCGCAGCATCAGGTTGGCACTCCGGGTGGTATAAGTGATGAGGTGGAAACGGGGGCCAAAGCATCCGATAAGAATTCCTACTACGATAGGTCCGCCTGCCAGGCCTAATTTAACGGGAGTGCTGATGCCGGGGATGGCGATAGGGATGGAGCTAGTATCAATCCAGTACAATACCTATAAAAATGGCGGCAAGATTAGGGTCCTTCAACGTTTTAACCGCATTGCCCAATACTTTTTCCACATTCTCTATGGCTTTGGCTTCTCCCACTACGGTCAGCCGGTCGCCCAGTTGGAGGATCAGCCCCGGTGTGGCAAGCAGTTGTACCCCGCTGCGCATCACACGGCTGATGTTGATGCCATAGCTGTTGCGCAGACGTAAAGAGCCTAGTTTTTTCCCGTTTATTTCGGGGCGGCTGATAACGATATGTTTGGAAATCAATTGGCTGTCTATGGCATTCCAGTCGATGTCTTCTTTATTCCAATCCTGGTTTTCCTGTTCGCCGAAAAGAATCGTGAGCGAGGGAGCGTCCTTTTCGGTGGTGATAACCAGCAGGCGGTCATTCTCTTTCAGTATTTTTTCGGAAGTGGGGATGCTTACCGTACCTTCCGCCATAAACGGGAGATAACAAATTTAGGATAGCTTAATAAAGCTACTTCTTTTATGCTTTTATTGAAAATGGCGGGATTGTGCACTTTGAAGGTGGCAATGAACGTTTGATTGGTGTCCTCGTGCTCGTGAATGTTGATATCTGAGGGACGGACAAATAATTTGCGTACCAGCAGCATGGCCAGAATAACACCTACCACTCCCAGCGGATAGGTTACGGCGCAACTTAACGCAGCGCCACTGGCGGGTTCCCCCATTTGTTTCAATGTCTGTTGGGCGGCCCCCAAAGCGGGAGTATTGGTGGTGGCTCCACAAAGGATGCCTACCATATCGCTCATCGGTATGCCTCCCAGTTTGCTGAAAAGCACCGTCATGACCGTACCTGCCAGAATAACGCCTATGCCCAGCATATTGAGCTGTACGCCGCCTTTACGGAATGAACTGAAAAAGCCGGGACCTACCTGCAAGCCCAGTTCGTATACAAAAAGCACAAGACCGAAACTCTCGGCGTAATTCAGCATATTCGGGTCGATTGAGAATCCCAGGTGTCCGGCCAGAATACCGGCAAAAAAGACGAAGGTAACTCCCAATGAAATGCCAAACAGGTGGATTTTACCTAAACCGAGCCCCACGGCAATGATAATCGAGAGGATTACAACCGCCTGTAAAGGCGTGTGTTCAAAAAATAAGCTATTTAACCATTCCATATTGCAAAGATAGTACATTTTTAAGTTCTGCAAGCGATAAATAGGTATTTATGGATGGAACATGACTCATCTCGTTCTATAAATGATCCTTTTCCTCCAGCCACGCATCAATCAGTTTTCTTGCCAGGCTCAGCTTTTTGGGTATCTCCGGCAAGTTGTCTTTGGTATAGAAAGCGCCGGCATTCAGTTCTTCTTGTTGTAGTTTGATGTTTCCGCTTTCATAATCGGCGGTGAAGCCTATCATGATTCCGCTGGGATAAGGCCACGGCTGGCTGCCGAAATATTTCAGGTTTTTGATATGGAGTCCTGTTTCTTCCAGTACCTCGCGGTGCACACATTCCTCCAAAGTTTCGCCCGGTTCAAGAAAACCGGCTACCAAACCGTTGAAGGTTCCCCGGAAGTTGCGGGCGTGGACCAGCAGTATGCTGTCTTCCCGGCGTATCAATACAATGATGGCAGGAGAGATGCGCGGATAAATTTCCTGACGACATTGGGGGCATTTTTTAGCAATAGGAGAAATCTGTACGGTAGGTACGCCGCACATGGGGCAATAGCGGCTGTTCTTGTCCCAATTCAGTATCTGGAAGGCTTTTCCACCCACATTGTACTCTTCCCAAGGCAATACGTCGTATGAACTCCGGAGATCCATCATCAGGTGGCGGTCATTTTCGCTGCCGGGCACCGGGGCATGTACGGAGAAAGTCTTGGCAGTGCGTCCCTCTATCTCTCCGATGGTGTGGATAGTGCTTCCCACCGGAACAGGCATGGGAGGCTCTGTTCCGAAAGGTATGGTGTACATTCCGTTCTTTTTCTCTATCAGCAGCTGATCCTTATAAAAAACGAACCAGCCGCAGGTTTCTATATCTTCTTCCATATTCTTTTTTACCTTGTTGCAATTATTGATTCAATCCTTTCATAGTGAGCTGGATGCGCTTGCGCTCTAGGTCTATGCTCATCACTTTCACCCGTACATGCTGATGGATGCTGACTACGGTGGTGGGGTCGCTCACAAATTTGTCGGCCAGTTGTGATACGTGCACCAGACCCTTCTCTTTGATTCCTATATCTACAAAGCAACCGAAGTTGGTAATATTGTTCACAATGCCGGGCAGTTCCATTCCTTCAGTCAAATCCTCTATGGTCTTTACATTCTTGTCAAATTCAAAAACTTGGATTTGTTGCCGTGGGTCGCGTCCCGGCTTGTCCAATTCCTGCATGATGTCTGTCAGGGTGGGAAGCCCCACTGTCGGGGTGACATACTTCTTGATATCAATCCGGCTGCGCAGTTCTTTGCTTTTTATCAGTTCGTCTACGGTGCAGTTCAGGTCTTTGGCTATCTGCTCCACTATGGGATAGCTTTCGGGATGCACGGCCGAGTTGTCCAGCGGATTCTTCGCTTGTGGGATACGCAGGAACCCTGCGCATTGCTCAAACGCTTTCGCTCCCATCCGGGGTACTTTCAATAACTCCTTGCGTGAACTGAAAGGCCCGTTCTCGGTGCGGTAATCCACAATGTTTTGAGCCAAGGCAGGACCTAGCCCCGATATATAAGTCAGCAGATGGCGGCTGGCGGTATTGAGGTTCACACCTACCAGGTTCACACAACTTTCCACTGTCTGGTCCAATGATTTCTTCAATAAAGTCTGGTCCACATCATGCTGGTATTGTCCCACTCCGATAGATTTGGCATCTATTTTCACCAGTTCGGCCAGCGGGTCCATCAACCGGCGGCCTATGGATACGGCTCCACGCACGGTCACGTCGTATTCAGGGAACTCGTCTCGGGCGGTTTTCGAGGCCGAGTAAATGGATGCTCCGTCCTCGCTTACTACAAATACTTGCAATTCACGGTCATAGCGTTGTGAAGTGATGAATTGTTCTGTCTCACGGCTGGCGGTGCCATTGCCTATGGCGATTGCTCTATCTGATATTGTTCTACCAATTTCACGATGCTGCGGGCTGCCTGTGAGTATTCATTCTTGGGCGGATGCGGATAAATGGTTTCATTGTGTAGCAAAGAGCTTGGGCGTCCAGACAGACTATTTTACATCCGGTACGGTAGCCGGGATCAACTCCCATGACCCGTTTCTGTCCCAAAGGAGGAGCCAGCAGAAGCTGTCTCAGGTTTCCGGCGAAGACGCGGATTGCCTCCTCGTCGGCTTTCTCCTTGCTCAAGGCTGAAAATTCGGTTTCGATGGAAGGCTTCAGAAGCCGCTTGTACGCATCACGCACTGCCTCGCCTACCTGGCGGCTGCATTCATTGTTGCCACGGACATACATTTGTTCCAGCCGTCCGGCGCACTCTTCGTTATCAGGACTTATACTTACTTTCAACAGGCCTTCCGACTCTCCCCGGCGGATAGCCAGCAGACGGTGGGAGGAACAGCGTTTCAAAGGTTCGCTGAAGTCGAAATAATCGCGGTATTTGGCGGCTTCTTCCTCTTTGCCTTTCACCACTTTGGAGGTGATGACGGCTTGTCGGGAAAATTGGTTGCGCAGTTGGTTGCGGGCGCGCTCGTCCTCGCTCACTTGTTCGGCTATGATGTCGCGCGCGCCTTTCAGCGCATCCTCTTCGTCTTTCACATCTCCTTTCACAAAAGCGGGGAGACGGCTGTCTAGATGGTTTTCGCGTTGCAATAACAGTAAGGTGGCAAGCGGTTCCAGTCCTTTTTGCCGTGCCGCTTCGGCGCGGGTCTTACGTTTCGGCTTATAGGGCAGATATATGTCTTCCACTTCGGTGGCATCCCAACTCTGTTCAATGCGTTTGCGCAATTCTTCTGTCAGTTTGCCCTGTTCTTCTATGGTAGAAAGAATGGTTTCTTTTCGCTTGGCCAGTTCACACAACTTGTCATTTCTGTCTTTAATTTCGCCTATTTGTACTTCGTCCAGTCCTCCGGTTGCCTCTTTCCGGTATCGGCTTATGAAAGGGATGGTAGCTCCCCCGCCCAGTAGAGATAATGTATTGTCTACTTGATGTACGGAAACCTTCAGGGCTGCGGCAATCATTTTATTGAATAGTTCCATGTCTGTTGTTTTCTTTTGGGGGCAAAGGTATAAAAAAGGTATGGGTTTTTCCGTATAATTTGAGGTTGAAAACAATGTATCTTATCCGTTCGCTCGGTATTCTCTTGATTTTGAAATGACTGCATCGATCCAGGAAGTCATGGAAACATTGTGTTTATTGGATGACAACTTATCATGGGAAAAGAAAAATACAGGATAAATAATTAAGTTTACAGACAATGGCAAATTCGGATTTCTATTATGGTGCTTATCCAGCAGAGTATTCTAATTCGTTGTCTGGAATTTTTGATATGAAAATGCGAAATGGCAATACTACGGATTTTGCACATGCTGTTCAATTAGGCATTTGGGGATTTGATTTATCATCAGAAAGACCAATAAATAAGAAAAGTGGAAGTTCGTACCTCTTTAATTACCGTTACTCATATTCTGGTTTGGCAGATAAGATTAGTGGTTCTGACGAGGGGCTTAATTATCAGGATTTGGCTTTTAAGATAAACTTGCCAACAAAAAAAATGGGAACTTTCACATTTTGGGGTATCGGACTCTTGGATAAAATAATTCAAAGACCGGAAGATGACCCTAAACAATGGGAAACATCTATGGAAAGACAAGAACAGAAGGCTGACTTCCAAAAAGGAGCAATTGGAATGGCACATACTTTATCTTGGAATGATAATACATATCTGAGAAGCAATATAGGCATAACCTTTTCTGGAACCAAAGCAGAGAATCATATTTATGATAATGAATTAAACAGAATACCTGTCGCATTTGCAACAAAGCATGAGACCAATCTTCAAATCAATACATTTATCAATAAACGCTTTAATGCTTTCCATACAAATCGAACTGGAATAAGCTATACAGGAATATTCTATGATTTGAATTTTAATATAAGTCCCAATATCGGATTATCCTATCCAATGGAATGCTATGCTTATGGGGAAGGACAGAATAATGTATTATACATATATTCAAATTCTCTTTTTCAGTTAACAAACAAATTGAAAATGAAATGTAGGTATAGGTACTCAGTATATTGATTTATTGCGGATATTCTTTGTGCGCAAGAGGTATGGACAAAGGAGGATTCTATTAAACTGTCTAAAATATTGAATGATGAAACACTTGTTTATATAGATGATGATTTTAAAAAAGAGTTGGACAATAGCTTCATCGGGATAAAAGAAAATAGCGGTTCTTGGAATGATTTTATATTGGATATCAAGCCTGGCGATTCATAGTTAGGGGTAGAACTGTTTAATCCTGATGTATGTAAGAGATTGATAAGTTCATTTCATCGACTGTCAGACGCTAATTCTTTCTCAATTTCTTCAATCGTAGGCAGACTGCATGGAAGTCTTTCGGCAGGGCTTGCCCCAATTCGTAGTCGGATATGCCGATTGGCTTCTGAAGATCACGCAAGGCATATTCAGCCTTGATACGGTCTTTGCTTTTGCAAAGCAACAATCCAATCGTTCGGTTATCTCCCTCTCGGCAAAGGATGTCATCCACAGCAGAACAGTAGAAGTTGAGTTTACCGATATATTCCGGTATGAACTCCGTGTCTTTCAACTCAATCACTAAATATCTATGCAAAAATGCGTTATACATTAATATGTCGATATAGTAATCATCGCCCGACACCTCTATGTGATACTGCCGCCCATGAAAGCAAAGCCGGCCTCCCATTTCCACAAGGAATTTTTCTACATGCTTGACCAATTCCTATTTCCACATCACGCTCATTCGTATTCTTTTGTGTAAGTCAAGCATAATCGAATTATAATACGGATCTTTGAGCATTGGATTTCAACATCTTTTGCCTCG